>Ga0208375_1000068_pt1 | contig 165843 bp, 166 predicted proteins | sample RifOxyD1_FD_184038 | JGI IMG/M metagenome (GOLD analysis project Ga0208375, IMG submission 184038) | Soil microbial communities from Rifle, Colorado - Rifle Oxygen_injection D1 (SPAdes) | ecosystem: Environmental > Terrestrial > Deep subsurface > Rock core/Sediment | place: Rifle, Colorado... | reverse complement strand
GCATATGATTCTCCTTGATAAGATCTGATGTCGGACGATGCTCCACCTTCAGCTGCCCCACCGTTGTAGCCTTTTGCGGAAATATCAATTGTTCCATTGATGGTAACTGTTCCACTGGCACGAATGAACATTACACCACCTTTAATGCCGTCCCAAGCGTTTATAGTCAGGGTGGTTGAACTGTTGACCGTGACGTTGGTGTAGTTTGGTACTCTCTGAACCATAATTTTTTGAGTTGTACCATCATAAGAATTGGTCAAGTTAGCGTTGAGAGTTAGTGTGTTGGAATTGATACTAGAAATAGTTTTGGTTTCAAAAAGTCCCACATTAGCGTTGTTCCCCGAAGTTCCTTGAAGGTTGATGATAATAATCTCATCGTTAATACCTAAACCTGTAGGGGCTGTAGAAAGAGTAATTTGACTTTGCCCTGATGTTGTATTGGCTGTCACAGAAAAGTTTACGGCGTCAGCAGTAGCGCGACCCGCACAAGTTTGAGTGTTAATATTGGTGGTACCACTAGTTACAGAGCATGCTCCGTCAGCCCCAGTACCAGTGTTTGGAGTAGAGGTAGTGATCTCGTTTTTTATGTATGCACCTGTCCCACCTGTTTCGTCCAGGTGCCAAAGGGCGACAGTGTTGGCGTCAACCTGCGGTTGTCCGACTATTTGTTTGAGACTTCCGGTTCCCTCAACTTTGATATTGGATTCATTGGATTTGGCTTGCGGCATGTAGGTGGCAGAGCTATCCCATGACCAGTTGCTCGCGTCTGAATCCAAACTTAAAATAGCTGTTTCACTGGTTGTGGGTTTCCAGGCTTCCCAGGAGCCGTCATCGGGAGAAGCATCGGCTCCTACGCGGGTTTGAAGCTCGAGATTGGAGGAGTTGTAGTTGGAGAGGATCTCGGCTGGGGCGAGGGCGCGGGAGTAGATGCGTGTGGAGTCGATCGTGCCGTTGAGATAACTTGTGGGAACATCTAGACTCTTTCTCCCTATTGTGAGTGGATCACTAGAATATACAAAACTAAATCCACTAGTGTAGCCATTTGCAGTATAAGTTGTAGGTTCTTGAATGCCATTAATATATATTTTCGCATCGGTGCTGCTACCTGTGACTCCAGAGTGGATAGCAACAATGTGGTACCACATTCCTGGTTGAATAATTCTATTAGTTGTCCAGTATGGATATTGATTTTGTGAATTATTTTGTACTTGAAATAATATTTGACCCGTAGTTGTAGTACGAAGCTGGTAACTAAGCCAGCCACCAGCTGCCAAATGTTTGCTTATAATTCCATGCTCAGATGTTATATTTTCGACATTGATCCAAGATTCAAAAGTAAACGGTGCAGTAACCTGAATTGCTGCGTTGTCTGCAACAGAGACATAACTATCTACTCCATCAAATTGCAAGGCGCCACCACCCCATCTTTTATTATTGGCAGTCCAGCTACTGTCTGGATCGGCATCTTGACTGCCAGTACTGGCAAAGTTGGTCAAGGTGCCGTTGCAACTGGCTCCGCAACTGCCGGCATTGTTAGTGAGGGTGGTACCACTGGTATCGTTGAAGTTCCACTGGGCAATTAGACTGGTGGTATCTTTTAGTGTTTCGCCGTCACCGGTAGCTACACCTAGTTCTGTCCAAGTTAAGGGGTTCCAACTGCTAACAGCAGTAAGGTCGATAACATCTGAGGTGAAGATAGAGTAGGGGCGGCGTTGAGCAGAGAGCTTGATTTCTTCTGGAGTTCGTGTAATTCTATCTACTCTAACCTCGTCAATGGATCCATTAAAATAATATCCGTCACTTCGTCTTCCGATAGCAAAATCAGCCGTAGTATCAGTTACCTGTGTTCCAGCTGTGGTAGTGTCGGTATTTTCTAGTTTACCATCGACGTAGATACTGAGAGTGGTACTGGCTACATTCCAAGTTCCAGTTATATGGTGCCATTTTCCATCGGTGACTATCGTTGTTGATGATGCGGTAACATAATTTGCCCCAAGAGTGTTATTGAGATAGAAATAGGCTAGATTGCTTGAGCTTACGGCTAGTTCCCAAGAGCTTGTAATGCCTTTACTAGCTATCATTTGATACACACCCGTTGTGCTAGTTTTTATCCAAGCGCTAACAGATAAATCGCTCGTTCCAATATCAAGTTTGGTTATTCCACCACAATTGACGTCAGTACAAGATAGATAGTCTGAACTGCCGTTGAAGGTCCTGGCAGCTGAGCCTAGTATTTGAGTCGTAGTATTAATGGTTGTTCCGGTGTTTGATAAATGATTGGCGTTGCCAGAGAAATCACACACATCCGCACTGGCAGCACAAGTATCGTTAGCGCTCTCATTCATATGCCAAAGTCCGACCGTATTTTGGTCGATGGGGAGTTCTTGGTAGTTGGTGGTGATATTTGGAGAGGCGCCAGAGCCAGTGTCTATACTGCGGTTAAAAATTCCAGTGGCAAATTCGGCACTGGTGTCGTAGATAAAGGTGGGGTCGATGGTTACAGGGTAGGATCTGTCTTTGGCCGATAACCAGCTAGATGAAACCTCTAGAAGCAGTTGATAGGTATTTTCTAAGTCTTTTGATTCTCGTATTTTGAGATTTACATCTTCTGTTCTGACTCCTTTAGCGTCGACAGCAAAAGGTTTTTCGATATGAAATTGGTAAACACCAGTGTCGTTAAAAAAGTAGCGACTAAAAGAACCATCGAGATTTTTTCTTGGTTTCGAGTTGTTTGTTTTTAAATTGAAAATGAAACTAGCCTGACTTACTTGATTTCGGATAAGAATTTCTTCCTTTATGCCGCTTGAAAGAGGGGTGTAGGAGATGCTGGTATTGGGGTCTGTATTTGCAAAAACAACAGACTTTTCTTTTTGTTCTACACTCCCCTCAGCAACCCCATCGTATTGGAGAACAATCTCCCCTCCCGCTTTTGAGCGAAAAGATATAAAGGGTGCAGGTGAATAACTATTGCCAATTTTGGCAGTGTATAAATTGTTTTTGGCTTCAAAAAGAAAGCCAGGCGTTTTTGATGGTTTGATGATTGGTGGTTTTAGTGAAGATTTTTGAAAAAAAAGACTGGTGCTTACAATGAGAGTAATCAGAACAAGAAAAAGGTACCAATATTTACCAAAAAAACCAAACAGTTTTGTGCTTATAAACTTCATTTTATTCTTAGCTCTAAAAGCATTTTAGAAGAAAAAAATGAGAATTACTAGTAGTCGGCTTTAGGCTTTGGCAATTGACAAAAAGGCCTCTTGAGGAACACTGACTCTGCCAAATTGTTTCATGCGAGCCTTTCCCTTTTTTTGTTTGTTTAATAGTTTTAAGTTTCGAGTAAAGTCACCACCGTGTAGCTTGGAGTCAACATCTTTTCGATATGCTTTGATGGTTTCTCGGGCAATTATCTGAGAGCCAATAGCAACCTGAATGGGAATTTCAAATTGCTGGCGAGGAATTGCCTCTTTGAGCTTTTCGGCAACTTTTTTGGCTTTTTGGAAAGACTTTTCTTTGACGGTAATACTACTCATTGGCGAGAAAACTTCGTGATTTAGCAAAACTTCCAGCTTGACCAACTCGGCTTCTTGCCAGCCGGCAAGTTCGTAGTCTAGAGACCCAAAACCCTTCGTAACACTTTTTAAGGTGTCATGTAGCGAAGTAATTACCTCAACAAGGGGCATGAGATACTCAATTTCGACAAGCTGATCTAAATAAGAAACATTGACTAGTTGTCCCCGAAGATCTTGACACAGCTCCATTACTGGACCGAGAAAACTTTCAGTTACAACAATATTTATTGCTGCCATTGGTTCGTAGCTTTTTTGAATATTGACTGGATTGGGAAAATCAGCAGAACTACTAATCAAAACTTCTTCGCCACTTCTCATGACTATTTTGTATTCTACAGACGGAGAGACGGAGATGATCGGTAAATTGAATTCCCTGTCTAGTCGTTCCCCAACAACTTCGGCATGCAAAAGCCCCAGAAAACCCACCTTAACGCCTTGCCCCAAGATGGGCGAGTTTATACCCTGGGTTGTAAGACTCGAGTCGTTTAGTTTTAATTTTTCTAGAGCATCGATCAAATCTCTATATTGATTACCGTCGGCAGGGTAGAAGTCTAGGTAGACATTGGGGCGAATTTTGCGGAAACCTGGTAAGGCCTGAGTACTTTGAATTTCGTTTGGGCGACAGAGAGTATCTCCAACTAAAATATGGCGAATGTCTTTTAGACCAGTGATAATGTAGCCAACCTGACCTGTGTTTAGCTGTGTGGTTTTTTGTCTTAGGGGAGCGAAAAAACCGATTTCGGAACAAGTTAAACCTTGGGATGAGCTATGAAAAATAATTTTATCGTTGGACCTTAGAACACCAGAAGCAATTTTTACAAAAGCGACGACACCGAGGTGAGGGTCATATGCCGAGTTAAAAACTAGTGCCTGAAGATTGTCCTCTGCTGACCCCTGAGGGGATGGTAGATCTGAAACAATTTTTTCTAAAAGTTCTGCTATTCCCTCGCCTGTTTTGGCAGAAATTTTTAGAGGTTCAGTGGTTATATTTAGGAGTTGTTTGATCTGACGAGCACTGGCATCGACATCTGCCAACGGGGCGTCGACCTTATTAATGACAGGAATAATTTTTAGACCTAGGTTTTTGGCAAGTCTAAGGTTGGCAACAGTTTGCGCCTGAACTCCTTTAGTAGCGTCGATCAAAAGAATGGCACCCTCACAAGCCTGCAAAGCTCTTTCGACTTCGTAGTTAAAGTCAACATGACCTGGAGTGTCGATAAGGTTTAGCATGAAGCCTTTGTAGTTCATGGTAACCGGAGCTAGTTTGATAGTTATACCTCTTTCTCGCTCGATAGGGTTACTGTCGAGTAATTGAGGCGCGATCTTGTCTTTTTCAACAGTACCAGTGACCTCTAAAAAACGATCGGCTAAAGTAGACTTGCCAGCATCAATATGGGCAATGATAGAAAAGTTTCTGATATTTTTGGACATTGTTTAGGTGTTGTTGGTTGAGCCGTCGATAACCTCGTCGCTGCTCGCCAGTATTTTACGCCAGTTACCCAATTTGTGAGCTATTTTAACAACCTCTGAGAGCTCCTCGACTTTTGTTAGGGCACAAATTAGCAGATAAACCCCAAAACCAACCGCACTGACCACTAAAGTTAGAGCAATAAGAGGAATCGTTCTTGTGGTGTCAAAAACAAAAGCATCTAGCAAACGCATGGGAATCCAAAGAGATAGACCAGTAAGAAAGGTCACACCGAGCATTTTTAGAAGTTTAAAACTGATTCCGAGCCGACCAATTTTGTAGGAGAGTAGAAAGTATGTGATAAGGAAATCTAATAGGTTGGAAAGTGATAGAGCCAAACTAACACCAACAATACCCATATCAAAACGCTTAACAAAAAGATAAGCAAAAAAGGTATAAAAACAAACAGATATAAAGCCGCTCAGTAATGGTGTTTTTGTGTCTTTGAGAGCGTGAAGAGCTCTGGTCAGTGTGTGAATAACCGCTAAGGCGGGAATAGAGAAAGAAAGTAGGGCGAGGGCTAAACCAGTGTTAAGAGTTGCCTCCCAGGGAAAAGATTTTGCACCAAAAGCAATACGAACGAGAGGAATACGAAGAACTAAAATTAAAACAGCAGCAGGAAGTGAAAAAAAGAAAATCTGAAGAATTGACTTGGTAAGAGTGTCTTTGAAGACTGTTTTGTCTGGCAGGAGAGCATCCTTTGACAAAGAAGGAAAAGTAGCTTGGCTTAAGGAAACTCCAAACAAAGTCACTGGAAGTATATAAAGTTGCCTGGCAAAAGTGTACATAGATAAGCTGCCTGGCAGTAGTAGCGAGGTCAAATTAACCGAAACCCAGCGCTGAATCTGATCTAAGCTGAGGGACAGGGTTCTTCCTGGCATTAGTTTAAGCATATTTATCAGGTTGGGGTGAAAGTTAGTGAAAATTATTTTTGGCTTGATACCTGATCGAAGAACAGCTGGAACTTGGATAAGACAATGGAGGAGGGCGCCAAAAACAACGCCGATGGCAGCAGAATAAATACCAAATCGAGAAGAGAAAAAGAAGACGCCTAAAATAGTTCCCAGGTTGTAGAGAATGGGAGCGACGGCAGGGAGTAAAAATTTTTGTTCTGCCTGAAGTACCCCGGTGAAGACTGATGAGAAAGCGAATATCATTTGAGAAACGGACATAATCCTAATCAGATTAGACATAACAACCAGCTTGTCTGCTGGAAAGTGGGTGATGAGATTTGATAGTGGATAGGCAAAAATAAAAATAATGACTGAAAACAAGGCTAAGCCAAGCGAGATAAAACTAAGAGTTGATTGAGTCAAATTGTTGGCATCCTCTTTAGATTTTTGAAGCGACTCTTGGAAAAAAGGAATAAAGGAAGCAGACAAGGCACCAACAACCAAAAGCTGAAAGACAGTGTCTGGAATGACAAAGGCAGCAAAATAGACGTCCAGAAGAGCTTCTTGACCTCCAAAGAATCTAGAAGCCAAAAAACGGTTTCGCAGTAGCCCAAGCAGGGCAGAAGCCAAGAAAGAACAGCCAATTATGGCTGCCGCTGAAAGAATGCCGGTGTTCTTCTTGGTCAGAAGTTCTTGAGACTTGGAAATTATTTTTTGAACCACGATCTATTTTAATTCAGCAGGAAACGATTATCTAGCTTATTGTCTGATGTGGTGACACGTGATAAAATTAGCTTCACTATGCCATTAACTAAGTCTGCAATCAAAAAACTAAGATCCGATAAGCGTAAAGCTGCCTACAATAAGGCTACAAAAACGAAAGCCAAGTCGGCTGTGGATAATTTTAAATCTCTTTTGAGTCTGGACTCACTCAGCAAAGCTTTTTCTGCTGTAGATAAAGCTGCCAAAAAAGGAGTGATAAAGACCAGAAAAGCCGACAGAATAAAGTCTCGCTTGTCTAAAAAAGTTAAGTAGATATCCATCTTCTTCCCCTGATATACTGAAATTGTGGCTAGTTTCAGAGAAAATTTTAAAGTAAATTTGTTGCCAAAAACAAGCTTTGAGTTCTCCTCCTTGGGGAAGTTTTTGTCGTGGGCAATGACTTCAGGTAGAGTGATGGTCGTGCTGACTGAGTTTGTGGTTTTACTTTCTTTTGGTTCTCGGTTTTATTTTGATAAAAAAATAAACGATTTGTCTGAAGTGATTGACCAGAAAATGGCTCAGATTGAAAGCTTTTCTGAAATCGAAACCCAAATAAGATCGGTTTTGGCCAAACAAAAACCGGTTGTAAGTTACTTGGAGAGAAACATCAACTTTGCCAAAAAGTACGATGATTTAAGCTCCTCAGTACCAAAGGGAATCCTAATGGAAAAAGTGTACATAGACCAAAATACGCTAAGGCTAACCGGTAAAGCAGAAACAGAGTTAGCGTTTGCCAATTTTCTTTCGAATATGAAGAAAATGGACTCTCTTTCGTACTTAAACATTCGTGACACCAACTTCGAGCAAAATACAAAATCGGTTACATTTACCATTCAAGCAACTTATAAGTAATGGCAATTATTAATAACGAACGCTACGCAAAATACTACCATAAACTGGGTGCTGTTTATGAGCGTCCGGAAATAAAAGCCTCACTGGAAGTTATCTTCTCTGTTTTCATGGTTGTGTTATTGATATTTGCCGCCATTAGACCAACACTGACAAACTTAACTGCACTTCAAAAGAGAATTTCAGATAAAGAAAGCTTAAACACCAAGGCGGACAAAAAAATATCCCAACTTTTTTCAGCACATGAGCAACTTGACCAATTCAGCAGTTTTCTAAATCTATATGAGAATGCTGTTCCCCAGCAGTTTAACTACACTGAGATGATTGGGAGAGTAGAACAACTGGCTAGAAGCAACAATTTGGAGGTAGAAGTAGTATCAGTTCCAGGAATTTCTTTAATTGGGGATAGTAAAGGTGTCGGAGAGTGGTCGACAAAACTTCTAAAACCAGACGGAGAAAAAATTATAACTACACCGGTTGATTTTCAGGTTTCTGGAAAACCAAAACAAATTAGAGATTTTTTGGTACAACTTGAGAGCATGGATCGCCTGACGACTATTAAAAGTGTGAACCTTATTAAAGAAACAGGGAGTAGTAAGGGCACCGAACGAATAAAGGCGGGAGGTCAAGTAAATTTTTACTCATTAATAAACACAAAATGAAACCTAGAAAGAGTTTATCTGTTTATGTATTATTAGTAGGTATACTAGGTCTTTTGATTGTCGCTGGTTTTTTTACATTTCAAATTGTAGATGAAGCCACAAAGAGTCAAATACCAGCAGAACAAAGAGAGCTAGTGAAACCAATTGATGGGGCTATAGAACAAAGAGTTATCGACAACCTTCAAACAAGAAGGACCTTCTCCAGAGAAGAAATCTTGGTTTCACCAATGGCTATACCATCAATAACAATTTCGCCAACAGTGGCGATAGTAGCGACTGCTTCATCAGAGGCAGCAGTAATAAAACAATAAAGATAATGACCCAAAAAAGTATCATGAACCGAAAGATTCCTACCTTTTTAGGTCTTTTGATTTTAGTCGCTGGACTTGTGGGTGGAATCTATTTGGTGAACTCGAGAACCAGTCTCGAAACAAAAGCTGGCCCTACAGAAAGCCCCAAGAATATTAAGGTAACAAATAGAGGTTCTAACACGATTAGTATTAGTTGGACTACAGATGTGCCAATGACTGGGTATTTAAGATATTCCGAAGACCCAGCAAAAATAAACCTACCAGCAGGTGACGTCCGCGACCAAATTTCAGGGACATCGCAGTCTTATACAAACCACTACGTAAATATAACTGGGCTAAACCCCAATAAGCAGTACTATTTTAATATTGGTTCTGGATCGCAAACATATAATGATAACGGCAGACCATTTCAATTTAAAACCTTTGCAAGTGTAAGCTCTCCACCGGAAGATGTTGTGTCTGGCAAAGTAATTAATACCGATAATTCACCTGTGAATGGCGCAATTGTTTTTTTGGATATTGACGGATCCGAAACTCTTTCGAGTATCACAAAAAACGATGGATCGTGGAGATTGAACTTGTCAACAGCAAGGACAAAGGATGGGAAAGTGCTAACTATTGATCCCAAAACGACTGTTTTATCAATTTTTGTTCAAGCGGGGACAACCGGAACGGCTACGGCAGTTACTAGCACCGAAAAAGCCAGGCCAGTGCCAGATATTTTGATTGGCAAAAATCAAGCCTTTGTAGAGAGTACCGGATTACTTACTCAATCCGAAGCCGATACTTCATCTAGTCGAAGTGGAACTTTTGCGTTGACAGAAAGCCAGCTTTCTAGTCCTATTAACTTAGATCAACAAGGGGTGGTACTTGGCGCAGTGACCTTTTTAAATCCAGCAATTGAAGGCGAGCTAATTGCAACCTCAACTCCAGAATTCAAAATAAAATTGGCTACAGGCTCTGGACTGATACTTAAAGTTGGGGAGCAAGTCTCAAGTATTTTGAATTCAAATGCAAGTGGTGAGTACGTTTGGTCTCCAAGTACTGAGCTAAATAAGGGGGCGAATGTTTTAACCGCTGAGTATGTTGATGATAAAAATATAAAACAATCTGTTGTTAGAAGTTTCAATGTATTAGCTGTTGGAGATATATCTGGACTACCTGCGTTTACGGCAACACCATCGGCGATAGTCGAGGTAACACCAACGCCAACAGAAGCAACAACTATGCCAGAGACAAACGATGAAAATCTAAACGACGCCGGTAGCATGGAACAAATGGTTAGTCTTGCCTTATTTGGTTTAATATTGATTATTGGAGGATTTGTTTTAAAGAAAAAATGGCAATAAAAAATAAGGTTATATATCTTCTTTTTGGATTAGTGTTTGTTGTGGCCGGTATTGTTTTTGTCTCAATGAAGGTATCAGAAAAAACATCGATTACTCCAAATGCTCCAGATAGCAAACCCCTTGCAGGTGCAGCTCCGGCGTGCAGCGAAATAGGTACTGGTTTGGACTGCGTACCAGCATCGACATCCAATTCTGGTGACAATGAGCCAATTGGCTCTATATACTGCTCGACTGGTAACTCTAGTAGCCCTTATTCCTGGTGTTGTGCTGTCGGTTACGAAACTGCTTATACTAACTCGGCATGGAGATGTGTCTTAAAAGGTAGTAGTTCAAATTCTGGAGGTGGAAGTTCTGGATCGTCCAATAACGGTGGAGGAGGTGGGGGTGGGGGAAGTAATAGTAGCAGCAAGAGTGGGGGGGCTTGTGTAGAAGAATGTCCGGGTAGTGATGGGGTATTGCGAAACTGTACTGGCGAACAAGCGCAGAGTTTATGTATGTGGCAAGGGAGAAAAGAGTCGTGTGGAGGAAAAGATTATTGTTGTCCGTCGGCAAACGGAGCATGGACGACTGACATGACCATGTGTCAACCATGCAACATAACAGGACCGACAAACTTGACCACTGAATCTATATCGGGAACATCGCAGAAGCTAAAGTGGGTAAATGGTGAAGGAGGTATGACCCGAATGTGGGTTAGCAAGCACTCAAACCCTACGTCAAACTGTGGTGGTGGGGATGGTGACAGAGGACTTTGTCTTGCAAACGACCGAAGGTTTGAAGATGGAGAAACAGAGTTTATTTTGACGGATTTGACTCCCAACACAAAATACTATTGGAGATTGATGACTTGGAAGGAATCTGGTTGCGATGCGGGGAGTGCCACTTTTGACTTTACAACCTCAAATGCTGTCTGCACTCCAACAACCTGGACACCAGACCCCGCCCTAACTTGTGTGGGAACAAATGTGACACAGACAAGTAACTGTGGAACCACAAGAACAACACCAGGAACAAAGAATTGCTCTTGTACTCCAAGTGGAGCAATCACCTGCTCTACAGACTGCAATAGCGCATGTGGTCAACAAGCAACCACGATTAGCACTTGCACTGACTCATGTGGAAGTCTTGCTACAAAACAGTGCCCAGCTACCGCTTCATGTTGTACCGATACAACTTGGTTACCTGACCCAAACTTAACATGCACCGAAACAAAACTGACTCAAACAAGTAATTGTGGGACAACACGAGTTGTAGATGGAACAAAGAATTGCTGTGTGGAAACAACTTGGACACCAACTAGCCTAAGCAACACTTGCTCTGACAGAAAAGTAACTCAAACTAGTAACTGCGGGACAACACGAGAAGTAAACGGAACAAAAACTTGCTTTGCGGACCTTACTGTTGCCACAAAAACATATGCCGATGACTCGAGAAACAAAGAAGGAGTTTACTATACCGATAAAGAAATAACTAAAATCTCTCGGGGACAAGTCATGGTATATACAATGGAAATAAAAAATAAAGGTGAGGGAGGAGCCAGAAACGTAGTAATAACAGACACTCTAACTGGTCAAAATCAAAATTTACTCTCTTTTGTAGATAGCGAAAGTAAGTGTAGTTTTAACTTCACATCCAAAAAACTTACATGCAAAATTGATTCAATTCCTTACAGGGGTGCAGAAAAACTTAAATTTAGGGTAAGAGTTTCTCAAACAGCTTTAAATGGAAAGATAATTCGTAATACAGTGAGAGCAACATATGGGAACAAATCCAAAGAAGACACAATAGAAACACTGGTAAGCTCGATTGTTACCTGCAACGAAGTTTGTTCAAACGACACAGAGTGTGCAGCGGGTTTGGCGTGCGACGCCCTTAGTGGTAAGTGCAGGAAACCTACCTGCATAAGTTCGACAACTTGCGACTGCACAACAGCAAACGCAACAGTGACAGCAACAGTTACTGCAACCAGAACACCGACGGTTACACCAAGTGTAACGGTTACTACTCTGCCTGACGCAGACGAAGACGATTTACCTACAGTGACGACTACCAAGACGCCGACAAAAGAAGTAGCGATGATTGACGAGATTGATGCTGGTGAAGAAGAGGACTCGTTGCCAGATAGTGGTATCTTTGACTTACCACAAGGAGCAATACTTGGTGGTGGAGTAATTTTGGCAATAATCGGCTTGTTCCTTGCTTTATAAAAATGGATAATTTGACAAATAATAATCTTTCTTCCAAAGATTCAACTAACCAAGAGCAAGTTGTTTGGTCGACCAAAAAACCAAGTGTAAGAAAAAAGTACTTGTTAGCGGGTATTTTTGCAGCGACGTTGGTATTAGTTACAGCAGTTGGGTCTTTTTATTTTGTCCAAAACCTAAATCAAGCCTCAGTGCCAAATGCTCCCGAGAGTCAGCCACAAGCAGCATACAAATCAAAAGCAATTAAAAGTTGGAATGGTGGCGATGATTGTCAAAAGGGGTGTGGAGCAAATGAGTATTGTGAAGACGGAAGATGTAGAAAATCGGGTGGTTCTGGGGATGCAAGAAGCCCGTTGCAGCAACAACTTGGTTATGGTACACAGCTGGTAGTAACACCAACAAAGGCACTATTAAGCGACTATGTGTGTACTCCAGAAAACTGTCCCTCACCAGAGTTTCACTGTGCAAGTTCAAATAACTGTTTACCATCGGCTGGCTATTGCGAAGGAAAGTTGTGTAATGGCACGTGCGTAGGGTCTGGCAATAGCTGGGATTGTAAAGAAGGAGATTATGGGCTACCCCAAGGGAAAACCGCAGGTAATATTAATGACTGTGGAGGAGCTAAGTGTGCTATAGGATTTCAATATTGCGACGCAGCGACTCAAACATGTCAAGCTATTCCTGGTATAACAAGTGGAGTAGACAGGTGCAACGGTATAGCACCTGATATAGCTGGTATCCAAAATTGCTGTGTTCCACCTGGCGTAGGCGTAGACCCAAATACAAATGAGGTTGATCAAAGAACACACTGGACAAATTGCGCCTCGGGTACGACCTGCAAACAAGGAGTGGGATGTATAGGTTCAAATGGTACCGTTGTCAGAGACACCAGAGAAACTGAACTGACAACAGTTGTAACAACGGTCACAACGCCAGTGACTATTCCACCAACAGTAACAATTACAGTCTCTCCAACTGCAACACCGACAGCAACGATAACGGCGACACCATCAGCAACTTTGACTGTAACTACAACGCCGACAATCGTTAGTTGCAATGAGAATTGCACAGAGGACAGCGATTGTGTTTCTGGCCTTTTTTGTGACAGTGAGTCTAACAAGTGTAGAAACTCTGAGTGTTCAACCGAGAATAGTTGTGTCTGCCCAATATCGACGCCAGAACCAACGATAGTGGGCTGCAATAAAAGATGTAATTCTGATGACAATTGTTCTACTGGTTTAAAGTGTGATAGTGAGTCTGGTCGCTGTAGAAAACCTGCTTGCTCGGATGAAAAAGATTGTAGTTGTCCCAAACCACAAAAAACAGACTCGCCAACAAGAGAGGTGACCAGAAGAATGACTAGAACAGCCGCACAGCCCACAGTCTTAAAAGAAGCAGGGATATTGGACTTTCCTGGAGCTGCAATTTTTGGAAGTGGACTCCTGCTTACTGTTATCGGTATCCTGTTGGCGCTATAAATAAAAATTGATTGCTGATAAGTTGCAAATAAGATATATTTGATTTATGTCGCTACCTCTGACAAACCAATCTCTCAATTCTACTGGTGGTTTGCCGCCGCTTCCCGTTACCCCAATTGCAGCAGTGCCAACCCAGGAGAACATTGGCGGGGACGGCTCTTGGCCAGGAAAGAAGAACAATAAACTCAAATATGTTTTAGGTGGTTTATTGGCGCTGTCACTAGTGGTTGGAGTAGCCTTTGGGGCGTATTACTTTACTCAAAACTTAAACCAAGCATCAGTGCCAACAGCACCAGAAAGTGAACCCCAGGCTGCCGCCAAGAAAAACGCCGCAGGCGAATGGGTTTATACCACGAAAGATGGTGATCCCAACAAGCTCAGCGATATAAAAGTTTTTGACGAGGAAGATCTTGCTGCTAAGCAAGAAGGGCAAGAGGCGAGGCAACAATCTACTTGTACGGTGAGAGCGGCGACAAATCTGAGAGTGGAAAATATTTCCACTAACAGTGCTAGGTTAACATGGACCCCAGGAGTTGGCAATTACACAAAACATTGGGTAAGCACTAGTAGTGATCCTACCGGAGCCTGTAACCCCTTACCAAATAAAATAACCAATGCCACTTGTGTGGTAAACGAGAATGGTTCATTGGTTGGTGGGGACAGCAACCACGCGGATATCCCAGCAAGTACAACAACTTGGACAGTAAATAATTTGGCACCAAATACGACATATTATTGGAGAATGATGATGTGGGTGGTTTCTGGTTGCGATTCAGCTTCACCAACGACTTCTTTTACAACATTAGCAGCACCTGCTTGTACAGACACTACCTGGACACCAGACGCAGCCTTAACTTGTGTGGGAACAAATGTGACACAGACAAGTAACTGTGGAACAACCAGAACTACAGCTGGAACAAAGACGACTGGGACATGTTGCACTAGCACCGCTTGGACTCCAGCAACAAATACCGTATGCGTTGATACTGCTTTTGTTCAGACGGACAATTGTAGTGCCACCAGAAGTGCCACGGGGACAAAGACAGGAGATACTTGTACTACTTGCACAAACGAGACTTGGAGTCCAGCAGCCAATACAGTTTGTGATGATGAAGAAGTGACACAGACAAGTAGCTGTAGCTCAACAAAAACAAGAGTTGTTTCGGGGACAAAGAACTGCGGTGGAAGCGAAGGAGAACTCCAAATCGAAAAGAGAGCATATGAGGATGAGGAAGATAATAGTGCTGGAGACTATGAACTAATTAACGAAATTGACTTGATTTCAAAGAACCAGGTATTTGTTTATGCTTTTGAAATTAGTAATGAAGGCGATAACAGAGTAGAAGACATAAAAGTGGTTGATACACTGAAAGGTGACAACACCGATCTGCTTACCTATGTAGATGGCGATGATAGGTGTACATATGCGACGAGCACCAGAAAAGTAACTTGCGATGGCATGGATCTTGATGTTGGTGACTCGGATACTTATACGTTTAGAGTAAAAGTCTCCAGTAGCGCAATAAATGGCGAAACTATTATGAATGCGGGAGAAATTACTTATAAGGACATGCCAAGTGGTGGCGAGACAGAAGCAAGCAGTGAACTAACAATCAGCACCGTAGTTGGTTGCAACCATGTTTGCACTAGTGACGATGAATGTTCTAGTGGGCTTACTTGTGATCCAGACACTAACAAGTGTCGAAAACCAAGTTGTGCTGGGGCTAGTAGTTGTAATTGTCCAGTGGAAAGGACTTCTACTGTTGAACCCACGAGGAGAGCAACTATAGCTCGCGCCCAACCCACTGAGCTTGTTGAAGCAGGTATCTTGGACTTTCCTGGTGTGGCTGCTTTTGGTGGAGGACTCTTGCTAGCTGTAATTGGTATACTTTTGGCTTTGTAGAATGAAGTTTGCGGTAATTGGTTCAGGGTTTACTGGGCTTGCCTGTGGACTGGAGTTAGCAAAAAGTGGACACGAGGTAACTATTTTTGAAAAAACTGAAAGCTTGGGTGGCTTGGCTGGTGGCTTTAGACAAGAAAATTGGAACTTTCACCTTGAACATTTTTATCATCATATTTTTGCTAATGACGATCAAATAATTGGTGTGGCAAATGAGGTTGGTTGTCATCCTGTTTTTTCGTCACCAAAAACAAGTTCTTTTTTGCAGGGAAAAATTTTACAGCTCGATTCTCCTATTTCGGTTTTAAAATTTAGTAAACTATCTGTTTTGGCAAGACTAAGAATGGGCTTTGGCCTTTTTGTTTTAAAAATAATTAAAAATGGCTTGTTTTTGGAAAAATATAAAGTGATTGATTTTTTGCCAATGCTAATTGGAAAAGAGGCATACGACCTAATATGGGCAAAACTTTTAAAAGCAAAGTTTGGAAAATATACAGACAGAGTGAACATGGCTTGGTTCTGGTCTCGTGTTGCCAAGAGAACAAAGGCGTTGGGTTATTTTGAGGGTGGTTTTAATTCTTTAATAGAGAAAATAGCGGACAGAATTGTAAGCTTGGGAGGAGAAATTAAACTTAACAGCGAGTTTGATTTTGGCAAGAAAAGTTTAGCAAAATATAATCGAGTAATTGTGACAACTCCAGCTCCTGTTGCAGAAAAAATAACAGGTATGGATGTTATGCCGAAAATAGATTATCTGTGGGCGCAAACATTGGTACTAGAACTAGAAAAAAGTTTTATGGCAGAGTATTGGCTCAATATACTTGAGAAGAATTGGCCTTTTTTGGTAGTTGTTGAACACACTAGATTTGTGAACAAGAGAGAGTATGGAAACAAAAGTATTTTGTATTTAGGTAACTACCTTGAGCCAGATAACTCTCAACTGAAAATGACAAAAGAGGAGCTGCTTGCTTTGTATTCTTCTTATTTAAAAAAAATAAACCCAAACTTCAGCTTAAAGTGGGTCAAAAAAAGCCATCTTTTTCGAGCAAATTATGCACAACCAGTATTTCCGACTAATTACTCTGAACAACTAAAGGACATAAATAAGACCAAAAATAAAATTTGGTTTGCAAATATGAGCATGGTTTATCCATACGATAGGGGCACAAACTATGCAATAGAGATTGGAAAGGAGGTGGCGATAAGTGCCTTACGAAATAATTGAGAGCCTAAAAACAATTATTCTTTCATATCTACTCTTACTTGGTTTGCAGGCTATTTTTTGGCCACAAACAAAAGAGTTGTTTGGAAAACTACCCGATGCTGGCTGGTCGATAGCAAGAATCTTTGGCGTGCTGGTGGTGAGCCTTACAATGTGGACCGTAGGGCACCTGGGTGTACCAATTAACTCAGATATTGGATTGATAGTGGTTATTTCTGGCTTTTTGCTATGGACTACACTAAGAAGTAGAAAGATTGGACTTGATGTTTACATGGTCTCAAAAGATGAAGTAAGGGTGATAGTGATGGCAGAATATTTATTTTTGGCAGTTTTCTTTTTAATCTCGTTTGTGAGAGGTTATCAACCACAACTTGATAGTTTGGAAAAATTTATGGATTACGGTTTCATAAATACGTACTTGAGATCTACCACCTTACCAGCAATGGATATGTGGCAAGCAGGTAAGGCGATAAACTATTATTCATTTGGTCATTACTTTGCTAGTGTCATAATACGTTTTCTAAATGTTAGTCCTGCGGTTGGCTACAATTTGGTTTTAGGTTTTATTGGTGGGGTGGTGGCGTCATTGACTATGGTATTGGTAACTACTATTTCTGAAGTTAAAACAAGGGTTAGCTTAATAGGTGGAATGCTGGCGTCAATAATGATGGTTTTTGGGGGCAATGGTCACTCAATTTGGTACCTGATCAAGAACGGCTCTTTTGTTGGTTACTGGTACGCGGACGCAACTCGTTTTATTCACAATACAATTCACGAGTTCCCAAGTTACAGTTTGATTGTGTCTGACCTGCACGGTCACGTCTTAGACCTACCAGTAGTGTTGTTGTTCTTGGTGACTCTTCACTATTTTCATAAATTTAGAAAGCTTACTAGTCTTTTTGTTTTAGGGGGATTATTTGGAATAATGGCAATGACCAACACTTGGGACGTGTTGATATACGGTCTTTTGATATCTATTTATTACTTGTACCTAATCATCAAGAAAGAAGTGAGCTTTCTTAAAGCCCTTAGCCATGCGAGCATAGTAACAGGGACAATGATTGTAGTTACAGTAACTTGGTGGTTAAATTTTGTTTCGATTTCAAGTGGAATCAGGCTAGTTGAGGTCCGGTCTCCACTTTGGCAACTGGGAGTTTTATGGTGCTTGATGCTGATTACGGTGAGCTTGGGGTGGGTGATTACAACAAAACAAGAAAACAGTCTCTTGATGAGGTCGGTAATTTTGACAGTGATACTTTTGGTTATTATTCCTGAGATAATTTATTTTAAAGATATTTATCCAGATCACCCCAGGGCAAATACAATGTTTAAGCTTACATATCAGGCCTTTGTATTGAGTCTTGTTGTTTTTGGGGTTGGTTTTACTCAGGCAATACACTCAAATTTCAAGAATAGAACTAAGGCATTATTTTTAACAGTATTGGTCTTAGTTTTTGGAGCAAGTATGATCTTTCCATTATTTGCTTACCCTTCGTTTTATGACAACTTTAAAGAATATAAAGGTCTAAATGGTGAAAGTTGGCTAAATAAATCAAAGCCGGAAAAAAGTATAATGCTCGAGTTTTTAAGAAACAGTGATATAGACGGGAATATGGTGGAGGCTGTGGGTGACAGTTATACTCACAAAAATCTATTTTCTGCCTATACAGGAATACCAACCATACAAGGGTGGAGAGTGCATGAGTGGCTATGGCGAGGAAGTTACAACATAGTGGCAGAAAGAGAATCTGAAGTTAGAGAAATATATGAGGGAGATGATCTTTTGATAACAATGGAGCTGTTAAAAAAGTACGACGTTAAACTGATTGTTGTTGGATCTGATGAGGGTGAAATGTACCTAATTAATCATCAAAAGTTGACGGGTTTGGGTCAGGTACACCGTTTTGATGAGGATAATTATGTAGTCGTAGTCAAGGACTAGAAATTATTTTTTCAATATATAGTTTTAAAGCCTTCCAGTTATTGTCTTTTGGTATAAGGACCCATTTATTATCGTAGGTTTTAGAAATCGGAGGATTGTAGAGAATACTAATCCCATTTACATCTGGCGTAGTATCTAGAACAGCAGCTCTTATGTTTTGCTTGTTTAGGTCTAGGGCAATTCTAGCAATCGTAGGGTAGTGTGATGGAGGTAGATTGGTGATGAGATTGTTTTTGGCAATATCTATGAGATCAGAAACTTTGTTTTCATCTAAAAAGAAATTTGTGCTTGTTAGTTTCTCTTTGATGGCTGAAATTATTTGTTGTTGGCGTTTGGAGCGGGCAAAGTCCGTACCCTGATCATCTGGTGAATGGCGAGACCGAACAAACTTTAAAGCGGTTTCACCATCTAAGTGATTAAGACCCTCAGGAAAAGAAATGGTTTCAAAGCGAGAGGATACAGGCATAGAATTTTCTTTGCCAGGAATGGGAAACTCATTATCGACAAAGCCGGGACTAACATAAATATCTAACCCACCAATTAGATCTATTACTTGCTTAAAAAAGCTAAAGTTTATGATGGCTGTGTAGTTTATAGGCTGACCCGTTACCTCATAAATACTAGCTTCGACTAAACTGATGCCACCCCCGGTAGTTGCCTCCTGCCCATAGTGATAGGCAGTATTAATTTTGTCTCTGATTGAGGGTACCCACAAATCTCTTGGGATACCAATTTGGGTCAGAGTATCATTTTGTTGATTTAGGGAAGCAAGAATTATTGAATCTGTTAAGTTTGGAGAGTCTGTGCCCTCCCCTCTTATTCCTAGCACCAAAAAATTAGTAATTCCGGCTTGGCTATTTAATTTTTCTTTGTTTTCTGAGAAAAAATTGAGTAAGTCTTTTGGTTTGATTTCTAGTTTTGATAGATATTTTGATCCAAGAGTGTAGCCATAGAATCCAATTGTTAACAAAAAAAAGAGAGTAAAGATATGGAAATACTTTTTAGAAAGAAAAAAGATGTGAAGCATAATACGACTCAAACTATTATTTTTAAAAAACATGTCAGGTGGCGTTGATAATGTCTGCAAAAAGAGTGGGGTTTAGACTATCTGTACCAACTAGGACGCCTGAGATATTTGGCTCGTCCATATAGGACTTTATATTGTCTGGAGAAACAGATCCTCCATATAAGACTGGGGAGAGGTAGTCTGTTAAAAAAGAAATTTGATGGGCAACATGATTGGCGTCTTTTGGGTCTATCGAATTACCTGTACCGATGGCGCTTGCTGGCTCGTAAACAAAAATACATTTTGAAACCTCTACACCTTGTGTAAAAAGTGACTTTATTTGTTGGTCTAAGTAGGGCTTATCGAGGCAGATAATGGGAGTTATTGAGTTCTCTAACAAAAAACTTGCCTTGGTTGCCACCACATCTGAAGTTTCAGCGAAGTCTGCTCTTCTTTCGTGGTGTCCGACAATGCAATAGGAGACAAGCTCAGAAAGCATTTGGGCGTTGATTTCGCCGGTATGCTTACCAGGAGCCATATGGGAAACATTTTGAGCCGCAACCTCTATGGGTAGTCCTGATTCGTTTAATTTTTGATTGAATGTAGCGATATCAGTAAAAGGCAAACATAAAATTACTTTTTTGTCTGGAGTAATTTTTGGCTTTAAAGCAATTAAATCATCTAACCAGAGAAAAGATTGTGTGAGATTCTGATTGCTTTTCCAGTTACCAACTATATATTTCACTGTGGTAATTATAACAAGCACGCAATAACTTTTGGGATTGTGACATTTAAGGAGATCACAAATGGCAGATAGCGGGTTAGAATAGAGGTGTGAGAATCGATGAACTAAATACAGAACAACAGCAAGCTGTAGATTATAAGACTGGACCACTTTTGGTTTTGGCCGGGGCTGGCTCGGGAAAAACAAAGGTGTTGGTACATAGAGTTGTGAGTATTATCGAAAACCAAAAAGTTTCACCTAACAAAATTGCCCTTCTGACCTTTACCAACAAAGCAGCCGAAGAAATGAAGAAGCGAATAGGAAAATTACTTGGCGTGGTAAATGAAAATCTTGGCTTTGTGGGGACCTTCCACTCATTTTGCGTAAAACTTCTTAGAGAATACGGAGAAATACTGGGTATACCAAGAAATTTTGTAGTATTTGATTCTGAGGATAGCGAGGTGGTGATGAAAGAAGTGATAAAGGAAATGAAATTAGACACGTCTGAGATTAACCCACGAATGTTTCTTTCACTAATAGGTAAGGCAAAGAACGATTTAACCACACCGGCTTTACTTGTTGAGGAAAAAAATAACTATTTTTATAAGAACTTGGTAATGGCTTGGAGTAAATATCAAGAGAAACTAAAGAGAAATCGAGCATTGGACTTTGATGATTTACTGGTAAAAAGCGTGGAATTATTTAAGATGCCGACAGTTAGCGAGGAGATAAACAAAAAACTAGAATGGATACTGGTTGATGAGTATCAGGATACCAACAAAGCACAGTTTGAGCTAACCAAATACCTAGCAGGAGAGAAAAAAAATCTTACTGTGGTTGGAGACTCATCTCAGGCCATTTACTCATTCAGAGGGGCAGACTTTAGAAACTTGTTGCTTTTGGAAGAGCAATATCCAGAGATTTATAAAATTAACCTACCAAAGAATTATCGTAGCACTCAAAACATATTAGATGGCGCTTATGGCGTTGTTAGCAACAATACTTCTCACCCCACCATAAGACTAATTGCAACCAATGACGAAGGAGAAAAAATAAGATTAATAGAGAGTGAAGACGAAAAACAAGAAGCGAAGAGAGTAGTTTTTGAGGCCAATATACAATCTGCTTTTTCGGAAGTTGCGATCTTGTATAGAGTCAACTCTTTGTCTCGGGCACTGGAGGAAGAGCTAGTAAGGAGAAGCATTCCCTATAAACTAGTTGGTGGAGTGAGGTTTTATGGAAGAGCAGAAATAAAAGATCTCATCTCTTACCTTAGACTGATGATAAACAAAGAGGAAGAAGTGAGCAAAAAACGAGCAGAGAAAATTGGGAAAAGGCGACTCGTAAAGTTTTTTGACTGGCTCAATTCAAAAAACCCAGCGATAGTAGACTCCAATGTTGGCGAAACACTTAACGAAATAATGAACGAGGTAGACTTTCTTAGTAGATATGACGATCGGGACCAAGAAGACCAAAGTAGAATAGAAAACATAAACGAGTTGTTGGCCGTAGCCTCCTTATATTCAAGTGTTGAGTCTTTTTTGGAGAGTGCGGCACTTGCTGAATCAGAAGCAAAAAAGGCTCAAAGTAGTGCAAAAATTACACTGATGACCGTTCACGCTGCCAAGGGACTGGAGTTTGGAGCTGTATACATTGTTGGCCTTGAAGAAGGGCTTTTCCCCCACTCTCGATCTATCGCTTTAGGGTCAAAAGAGGAAATAGAAGAAGAGAGGCGTTTGATGTATGTAGCAATGACTAGAGCTAAGACAAAGTTAACCTTAAGTTTTGCCAGATCAAGACTTATTTTCGGAGGCCGAATGAGAAGTATTCCCTCTCGTTTTTTGAGCGAAATCTCGCCAACCGTTTTGGATAAAAAATGGACAGAAGAAACTGGGGATATTACAGCCAAAGCGGTGAGTAAGGAAAAAGTAAGAAGAATTGTTTCTGACTGGGAAATAGATCTAGTCACCAAGGACGACTTTGCTGATATTGATGGCTGGTGAGGCAGAGTAAGAGCTTGCTCGTTATCGGCTTGATATAGAATAGAAGAGTGATTAGAGAAGCAACAGAAAAAGAAAAGATAATTTTTAATAAACTAGCCAAACACCCACTACAGTCGTGGGAATGGGGTGAATTTAGAAAGAAGACAGGAATTTTGATAACAAGACTTATTGAGTCAGAAGACAAAAAAGACGTTGCCTCTTATCAGATTACTTGGCATAGGGTTCCAAAAACTGGTAGGTGGATTGGATACATGCCAAAGTCAGACTTTCCGAGTTTGGAGGCAATAAAGAAGATAGGAATGGAGGCAAAAAAACGAAAGGCAATTTTTGTAAAACTAGAACCAAACGTGAGAGCTGATAAAAAAACAGATTACGAACCAATGAGTTTTTTTGTGCATGGCAAACCATTGTTTACCAGATTTACCTTTATTTTAAGCCTAAATAGTAGTGAGGACGAGCTTTTTGCAAACCTAAACCAAAAGACTCGATACAATGTTCGCTTGGCAACAAAAAAAGGCGTAAAAATAGAACAAGATAACTCAGAGGAAACTTTTGAGGAGTATTGGAAATTGACAGAAGAAACAACCAAAAGACAGGGTTTTTACTCTCACACCAAAGATTATCACAAGAAGATGTGGAAAGAGATGATTTCTTCTGGAATGGGACAGTTATTTAAGGCGGTTTACGAAGGAGAAACGGTTTCAGTGTGGATGGTTTTTGTATTGAACAATAAGATGTACTACCCATATGGAGCTTCGAGTACTAAGTACAAAGAAGTAATGGCAAACAACTTGTTGATGTGGGAGGTAATTAAATACGGTAAAAAAATGAAGTGTACGGAGTTTGATATGTGGGGAAGTCTTGGTCCTGATCCGGACAGTAACGACAGTTGGTATGGCTTCCACCGATTTAAGCAGGGTTATGGAGGAGACTTGGTGGAGTTTGCTGGGACATTTGACTTGGTTATTGATCCAATTTTGTATAAGATTTATTTGTTTGCAGAAAGCTTAAGGTGGATTGTTTTGCGATTTGTTAAGAAGTTTGCTTAAAAAATGGTTCAAGACATCAGACAGAACCAGCTATGGCTAGCGTACTGTAAAACCAAAGGGTATAAAATTCTATCGATTCCGACAAAATCAACAAAAACGATATGGGGAATAGCAATACCGATTGGCTTTTTTGGTTTAAAAATGCTTAAGATTCAAAGAGCTGTGGTAGACCCAGACTGGTTAGAATTAAAAAGAATAAAAAGAGTGAACAGGGTTGTAAGTACTATTATTGAGCCACAAAAAATTAATTCGAGGAATAACTATAAAAAATGGGGGTATAGACTGTCTAACTTCCCGTACTTAGCAACAAAAACAGTGGTAGTTGATCTTAAGCAAACAGAAAAAGATTTGTGGCACAAACTATCAGAAAACTCCAAAAGGTTGGTAAAAAAGAATGAGAAATTGAAAATTAGAGAAGTATCAGGTGAGGAGTTTTTGGAATTATGGAAACCAAACAGTAAGATTTGGACTATGAAATTGATAGAGATGGAAGAAATAAAAAAAGTGCTAGGAGATAAATCTAAATACCTAGTTAGTTACCTAGGTGACGAGCCGCAGTCGGGAATCATATTAATTGAAACAAACAATACGGCCTACTATCTACACTCATTTACTACCAAGGAAGGGAGAAAAACAGGGGCCCACTTTAAAATGGTCTGGGAGGTTTTGGTAGAGGAAAAGAAAAGAGGGATGAGTTTTTTTGATTTTGAGGGAATATATGACAAGCGTTGGCCGCAAAAAAAATGGCTTGGGTTTACTGAGTTCAAGAAAAAATTTGGGGGAAAGACAATAACTTTCCCAGGTTGTTTTCATCGTTGGTTTTAAAAAATTGCTTTGTGACTTTAAAAATGCTTAAATGATTCTATTAACAGTTTGTGAACATATGAACAAGAAACTAATTACAAGTTATTTGACCGCAGGTGTCTTTTTTTCCTTTGTCTTTGTTTCTAGTGCGGGAGCTTTCTGGCCATTTGATGCACTATTTAAGAAGCAAGGCGATGTAAAAGCGGTTACAAACGAGAAACTCTATGCAGGTGGTGATGTACAAGGGAGTAGTAAAGCATATATGACGTACCAGACACTTGTTTCTATGAACGAAGCCTGTAGAAAAACGTTTTCCAGAGAATACCCAACACCAACAAAAGCCAAGGTAACCCCCTCCCAAAAAGGGAAAGCCGAGTCTAGAACAACAAACACTTGGTCTACAGAGAGCACTAACAAAGCCTACGAAATGGAGTTTGGTATAGATAAAAAGAGCGAAACAGAGCTAAACTCAATTTATAACAACCTTAAGGCCAGATGTGACAACATTGCCAGCTTGGTGGCTAGAATGCAAAAGATATACAAAGGCAACGCAAGGCCAAGTGTGTCCATGACACCATCACCAGTTAAGGAAGACGGAAGTGATTCTACTGAGCTCAAAGCATCGCCCACAAGAAGACCAATAATTAATTTCAAGATTAGAGAAGAATCTGAAGAGAAGAACTAAAGAAACTTTAGATGTTAATTAAAAAGGCCTCCACAAGAGGTCTTTTTAGTCACCAGTTAATTGGAATTTTACCTACAGAAACCAGATAGCTATTTGTTTTACTAAATGGTCTACTACCAAAAAAGCCGTTGTGGGCAGATAAAGGTGATGGGTGGGCAGACTTGATTACCAAATGATTGTTTGGATCAATAAACGCCCCCTTGTTTTGAGCATATCTACCCCAAAGAATAAAAACTAAACTATTTTTGTTTTCTGCTAGCTTGTGAATAATTGCATCCGTAAACTCTTCCCAGCCTTTGTTCTGATGAGAGCCAGCCTGGCCAGCAGTAACAGTTAGAGTCGAATTTAAAAGTAAGACACCTTGATCTACCCACTTTTCTAAATTTCCGGATATTGGGATACTTACCCCAAGATCATTTTTTAGTTCTTTGTAAATGTTTTGTAGCGATGGTGGGGTTTTTACACCGTCAGGAACAGAAAAAGAGAGACCATGTGCTTGATCAGGACCGTGATAGGGGTCTTGACCTAGGATAACCACCTTTACTTTTTCTACTGGCAGACTATCTAGAGCGTTAAAAATAAGTTTGGCAGGGGGGTAAACAGTTTTCGCCTTGTATTGACTGTGAACAAATTCAGACAACCTCCCAAAGTAGGGTTTATCGAATTCATCTCCAAGAAGCTCTTTCCAGCTTTTTTCTAACCTAACCATTTATTAATTATCAAGATTTGGCATACTGGGAATAGTGGGCAAGTTCTTCATCATTTCAGAGAGATCAGTGAAAGTAACACCGTCTGGGAGACTAAAAATATTTTCGTCGACTTTCCAGGGTGAACACTCCATGTCGTACTCCATTTCCATATTTTCCTTAGCTCCGGCAACACCAGTTTTTACTTTCCCGTCTTCGGTTTTTTGATCTTCAATTTTTATTTTCATACCCGAAGTTTTCTTATCTGGGCTCCAAGTATAAACATATTCGCCATCAGAGAGAACAAAACCTTTGATAGACTTGGTCTTGTCGGCGAGGTTTACAGTCTCTGTTTCTTGGTACATCTTCTTTCCAGATAGATAACTTTTACCAGTTGTCTCTGTTTTGTTTGCTTCGTCGGAAAACTTGTAGGTGCAAGTAAAGTTTTTGCCTTGAGACAGAAGATTCTTAAATGAGAACCTCCCTTTTAATCCTTGTTCTTCTTGTTGTTTGTTTGTTTGTTGATCTAAAACCTGCTTGGGTCGGTTGTTTATACAGGCAGAGAGAACAAAAGAGCAAACCAAAATAGTAACTATTTTTTGAGTGTTACTTGACATACTTGTATTATACTCTTGGGCTCTATAATTAAAGGGTGAGACTAAAAAAACGCGAATTGTATATATTTTTAGTGGGTATTCTAGTAGGGATATTAATCTTTAGTTTTCAAATAAAAAATGAGGCTGTGGCACCAGCGGAGGTGACAAAAGTGGAAGAAACAAATGTTGCCAGTGCCACCGGAGAGGTAGCGACAGAACCGGCGACTTATGAGGTTGTAAAAGTAGTTGATGGCGACACTATTCATGTAGTCGCGGACGAAAAGAAACAAACAGTCAGAATGATAGGTGTTGACACACCAGAGAGTGTAGATCCGAGGAGACCAGTGCAGTGTTTTGGTGACAAAGCTAGTGAGAAAACTAGAGAGCTACTATTAAACAAGAAAGTGCGACTAGAAAGTGACCCAACCCAAGGCGACACAGACAACTACAAAAGACTTCTGCGATATGTGTTTTTGGAAGACGGAACAAATGTAAATATATTACTAATTGAGCAGGGGTTTGGACACCAATATACATATAACAAGCCATATAAATACCGAGAGGAATTTATAAAGGCAGAGGTGGAGGCAAGAGAGAGTAAAAGAGGTCTGTGGGCAGACGAGGCTTGTTTAAACTAGACTTTGGGATAGTTGGTTTTTAGAACATGGGTGCCGTCGGACGCGTGTTCTACCTGAAAATCAGCAAAGAGAATAGGGGCGACCTCTATTAAACAACGATAGGTTTGGAAAGCCGCTCTTCGAATTTCAATTTCGGCATGTTCGTTGCAGCGCATGTTTAAAAAGTGTCTCCAGGCTCTAGTGTTACCAGTAACCAAGATTGGAGCTTCGGTTTCGTTTGGCAAAACAGATCGTGCTGTTTGGCGAACTTTTTTGTATAAATCAGTTTTTCTTTCTGCGCTTAGTATGCCGTAACCACTTGATTGTAGTTCAAATAAATATTTGCTTATTTTGTTATATCTGCTTTCGACATACTCTATGTTTTCTTCAAACATTTCGTGAAGAAGTGGATCCTCAGCGTATTCCGGTCTTTCTACAAATCTTAGCTTTTCTACATACCTCTGGGAGACTTGTGAAAAACCAAAACCGGCGCGGTGGCGAATGAGCTCGTGTGTAAGACTGCGGGAGACTCCCCACATAAGAATCGAAATATTGGCGTGCTCTAGAACTGAGCCATGGCTTTGTTCTAAGATGTTTTGAAAGTATTTAACCGCATCTTTATTGTGAGTTCTTTTTTCGCCAAACCGCAAATAACAGAGTTGGCCGGCGAATTTACAAAGAGATTCGGCTGGAGGAAGTGGAGTTGGGTCTTGTAAGTATTTAAAAAACTCTAACTCTGGAGGAAAGCCATCCAAGAATTTTTGGACACCGCTAAAGTCGACATAAGGTATAGAAACGACGGCAACGCCAGGCTCTTTTAAGTACAGACTACCATTTTCTGTTTTAAAAACTTCGGGGTTGTAGTGAGGGAGAGGTGACTCGTATAACTTTTGTTCTACTAGAACGCGATTATCAAATTCGGGCATTAATTAAATATATCAAAACTTTTTAGCACTTAGTTTATGCCGAAATCTTTTTTGCGCTGAGTGATGATTTTTTCGTCAAGCGATTTGTCATCCAAACTTTCTACCTCGATCAAACCAGTAAACGATTGAGCAAAGTACTGATATTTGTCTCTGCTTGGAAAATCAAAACTCATGACAGTTAAATTCCAACAATCAAATGGTTTTATTTTTTTGTCCAGATAAAAGTCCAAAACCGCATGGCCGATCTCGCTTTGAGTTTTGCCAAGCAAGATACGTGAAGAGAGCCAAATGACTTTAGCTAAGCGGGCTAGATCGCAAAAGATGAGAATATTATCTTCTGCAGATATTTCTTCTTTAGCAAATTCTAAATTTTGGGGAGTTGTTATTGATTTTTCTTCCAAAACAATTGATGTCTCTACTGGAAGGTTTAGCTTGAGATATGTATATATTGATTGTGCCTCTGAAACATCTTTTAATTGTGGGTTAGTAAATCCGCCACAAATGACTAACTTTTCAATACCCCTATCCTTGATCGTTTTACATATCCAGTCCAAGTAGTCTTTATACTCTTGATTTGATTCCTGAAATACTCCGTAGCCTAAAACAATAGCTGTAATCATAATGAATTATTTTATAATTTGAGAGAGGCGGGATTTTGTGTGTTCGGGGAGGTCGGACATGGTAGATATTTCCTCTGCTGTCAACCAAACAACTTCGGCTTGGTCTTCTAAAGGCTTTGCTTCTCCTGCTTTCCAGTGGCAAACAAAGGTAAGCATAATGACGAAGTCGCCACTAGACCTTATAAACGAGTCGTTATAAATAAGTTCGATTTCGTCGGTAATTTCTATATCTACCTCTTCTAAAACTTCTCGTTTCAAAGCTTCCTGTAGTCTATTTTTACCAACTTCATTTTCTACTTTTCCGCCAGGCAAACTCCATTCACCGGGAGACTGATCATCTTGGTAGCTTCGTCTGGCTAGTAAATATTTATTGTCTTTTTTGACTATGGCATTTATAGCGACAACATGGAGTGGAATTGACATAGATAGAGTATAAACCTTTATTTGTCTGGCCAGCAGTGACTAAAGAACGGGCAGGTGGAGCAGGTGTCAATGTCGGTAGTGGGGGTGAAGTCTAGGGCGCGAATGGAGGCGACAGATTCTTTGATAAGTGTTTTTAAGTTTTCTACTTCTTCTGTTGTTATGCTAAATCTTTCTTTTTTAAACTCCCCTTTTTCGTTGGGCTCAACAAAGTCGATTTCTGTTTGGTCTACTTTATAGGGGAATGACTTGTCTAGTTCTGCTAGGAGTCTATAGAAAACTAGTTGGCGTTTATAGTCGCCGTTGCTACTTTGAGTATTGCCTTCTATTTCATTTCGACTTTTGGGTTTGCCAGTTTTGTAGTCGACAAACCTTACAGTGTTTTCCTTTTTATCGATTAGATCGATGCGATCTGCTTTACCGGTGAGGGCGATGTCGTCTAGGTGAATTTGAGAAGCAAGGGAGGTTCCAAAAGATTTTTCGGTAAAGAGAACTTTTTGGAAGTCTTTTTCGTTGGCTTCGTAATAGCTAGTTAGAACTCTCTTGCCGTGAGCCCGTCGATCTTTAAAGTCTGTTGGTGAGAGAATTTCTCTTTTGAGGGCTACTTCAAAGCTTTGTAAAAATTCTAGCTGACTAATTAATTTATCCTGATCTAGATTCTGATAAAGGTTTTCCAAAGCGAAGTGGACGGCGGTGCCAAAACACATGGAGGGAGCTTTGCTTCTGGGGATTCTGTAGAGATTGTCGAGTTTAAATTTGTAATGGCAACTTAAATATGTATTTAGGGCCGTAGGAGAGAGTTTGAAGTCTTTGAGAAGCTCTTTTAGATATTCTTCTTCTCCAACCAAAACTGTATCAGTGGCTGGAGTCAGAGAGTTTTCTATTATTTTGGCAGTAGATTTCTCAAGCACGCTGGTGTCTACTTCCTCGATCAATTCTTTGGGGAGATCTTCTAGGAAGATTGAGGGGTAAGTCATTTTGGTTGAGTTTTGGTAAACAGTAGAACCAGTGAGAGTTATTTCTTGCTTGGCGCGAGTAAGAGCAACATAAAAAAGACGGCGCTCTTCACTATTTTTATCCTCCTCGGTATCAGTGTTTTCAAAAACAATAATTCCAGGTGGCAGTTTTATCATTTCTTTTCTAGTTTTATTGCCCCAATGAGTATCAGCAAATCTGTAAACAAAGACAATTTGCCATTCGAGTCCTTTGGATTTGTGAGCAGTTGTTAGAGTTACAGCATCTTGCATCCCTTCCAAAACTTGCTCTTCGAGTTTGACATGGTTGTCCTGCATAATTTGTAAGTTTTGGAGATATTTTTTAAGACTTAAATCAGGAAAGACGGAGGATTGTTTTTTGACATCTTCGTAGAGAGTGTTAAATCTGTTTAGCTCTATCAATGATTCTGGGAGAGCCAGAAGGTGGTTTAGCAAACCAGACCCCTGTAAGATAATCTGAAAAATTTCTGGCAAGGACTTGCTCATGGACTGAGAATTCCACAAGATGAATTGGTTGACTGTTTTAAATACTTTCTGGATTGCCACGTCGTCTGCATCTCCTCGCAATGACGGGGATGGATTCCGGGTCAAGCCCGGAATGACAGGCTGTGAGATTGCTTCGGCACTGTGTGACTCGCAATGACGAATAATAGTGTCAGCAAGTGATTGGCGGGAGAGGTAGGCTTGGCGAGAAGTTTTTAGAAGTATTAGTGGATCTAGCTGTAAGTAAGAGTAGTTTAAAACAGTAAAGAGATCTAGATCATCCATTTTATCCTGTAGAGTGGTGACAACCTTGAGGAGTTTTATAAACTGAGAAATGCAAGGTGCGAGCAAAACATTGGTACCCGCCTCTAGTCTAAATGGAATTTTTCTTACTTTAAAAAGACTAACTAAATTTTCAATATCTTTGTTTTCTTTGGCGATTACGGCGATGTCTTTCGGACTGACGCCTTCTTTTATTTTGGTTTCAATAGCACTAACAATATATTCGTCTTCAAATAGAGAAGAGGAAAATTTAGCAGTTTTTAATTTAAGGTCTTTTAAATCTATATTTGGGCTTAACGGTTCTTGGTCAATTAACTTGGCGGAAATGTCTAAAATAGTTTTAGTAGAGCGGTAGTTTTGGTCTAGGTTGATATGGGTGTGTTCAGGAAAAATATTTTTGAACTGGACAAGATTTTCTTTACTGGCTCCCTGAAAGCGGTAAACAGATTGGTTGGGATCACCCACAGCAAAGAGATTAGCCTGTTGACCCCAGAAACTAGCCAGGGCAAAAATGAGCCGATTTTGGGAAGAGTTTGTGTCTTGGTACTCGTCGACTAGGATGTACTGGAATTTTTCTTGATACTCAAGGAGGAAGTCATTGTCTTTTTCGAAACTGTCTACCACCCAGTTAATCATGTCGTCGAAATCAAAGCGACCTAAGGAAGTCAATTGGTTTTGATATTTTTCGTAGATATCTAGTAAGTCCAAGTTTTTGATTACTTGTTTTTGTTTTTCGGCAAAAGTGGTTTTGTTTAAGTCATCTTTTTTAATCTCGAACTCGTCTTTGAGGATAGACACTAGCTCGCGGAAGCGAGGAATAGTAAAGCCTTCGCGTTTTAGGGTAGAGATAGAACCAATAAGGTCATTTAAATAGTGCAAGGGACTATTAATAGGTTTAAGAAGTTGAAAGTCACCTTCTTCTAGTATCTGTTTAATTATTTGAATTTTTTCCAAATCGGTGACGTTTTGCATACCAGCAGGTCTGCTAAATCGGTCTGGGTTGCTTGCAATAATATCGTTGCAAAAGCCATGGAAGGTGGTGACTTGGACAAAGTAACCATCTTTACCGATCATCTTAATTAGTCTCTGTCTCATTTCTCTGGTTGCCGCCTCAGTGAAAGTAAGTGCGAGGATGGAGCTGGGGTCGGTGTCGGTTTGTTTGAGAATATTAGCAATACGGGTAGTAAGGACTTGAGTTTTGCCGGTGCCCGGACCAGCAAGGACTAGGACAGGACCTTCGATAGTGTCGACAGCGAGGCGTTGTTTGTTGTTTAGTTTTTGATATGCAGATTCAAAATTTTTAGTGTCGTGAGGCATGTGTAGTAATTGTATAGTGAGGAAAGGATTTTGACATAAAAAATGACTCCCGCGCGATGCAGGAGTCACATAAGTTATCGGTCCGCGTATACACAAGCGTATTGACTGAGAAGGATAGGGGCTTCGTCGTCGACACTGGACAATATTTGGTCGAGATCAATTGATCCAAGTAAGTTAACGACACCGTCTTCGTAGCCATTAGTTTTAGCAAGTGCTAATAGTCCACTTTGCCAATAGTTAGCCGAGTCTCCTTTTGTGAATTCAGTCCCATAGTTAAAGACTATTTTAGAGTCATTTGAAATCATGACGTTCACAGTGACTCGTGAAGTTCGGGGAATGTAAGAAATATCGGCGGTGTAAGAGATGTTTTGCTCTTGAACGGTCATGTATCCTGATGTCCACCAGTAGCGGAGATTTAGGTCGTCATAGCAGAAGAGGTGATACTGTCCATTTTCTACTCCCGAGGGAACTTCTGCGATCTGATGCATGACTTGGTTAAGATTTGTGTCAACCAACAGAATTTGCTTCGGGGTACAAGCAGAGAGAATTACAACGAGGATTGCCGGCAAAGCAAGTAACACTATTTTTTTCAGGTTCATTTTACCTCCAGTGAAAGTTTTGAGTAATTTTACTGCATTTACCGCCTAAATGCAAGCTATAGGTCTTTTTTGTGCTTGGTTTAGCTTGGAATAGGCTTGGTCAAAAGGGGTCATAAGTAGATTGTATATGATCTACAAACTACATGGTATAATATAGGACATCTTAAAATGGAGGTTCTCATGCCCTTTTCAATACCTGAAGCAATCAACTTTTTTCTATACCTTGTCTTTGCGTTGCTGGCATGTCGTGTCTTTTGGAAGCATAGCTGGAGCACGGGTGCAAAAATTGTACTTGGAGCCAGCACACTTATTGTTGCCACTGATTTGATCGAGTATTATTTAGGTGAAGTAAGCTCACTCTACTTTGTAATAGTTTTGGTGTTTTTAGGATTGGTAGTGGGATTGTATGTATTAAGAGGAAAGAAGCCTAAGTAGGCTTCTTTTTTGTGGTTAATTTCTGGATTCCGGGTCAAGCCCGGAATGACAAACTGCGTGTCTTATTCTGATTTTTCGGAGAGGAGAGAGGATTTTAGGTCTTTGGTGGTACCTAGTTTGTTACCGATTTGGTTCATGGTTTGAGAGGTCAGATTGAGAGTATTAAAAGCATTGGTTAAGTGTTTGCCTAGCAAACCAAAATTTTCGTTTAACTTGTCGTAATCCTTTTGAACAGCTTTAAGGAGTGTAAAAACCTCAGCGGTCTTGCCGGCTATTTTTTGGCTTTCTAGTGAAAGCAGAATTGTTTGGAGACTGGCGTAGAGAGTGGTGGGGGAAACAGGATAAACACGGAGGTCTTTGCTTAGGTCCATAATTTCGGTGTTGGTGACTATTTCGTAGTAGATAGTTTCGGAAGGTAAATACATGAGGGCGAAGTCGAGAGTTTCTTCTTGAGGCAGAATATATTTACCAGCTATATCCCTTAAGTGTTTTTTGACATCGCGAACAAACTGGGATCGATAAGTAACTTTTTCACTGTTTGTTTCTGAGCTGTAAATTTTTTGGAAGTTTTCCATGGGGAACTTAGAGTCTATTGGGAGCAAACCTCCTTGAGTCTTAATAACTAGGTCAACTATTGAGCCACTAGAAAATCGGTGTTGAGTCAAAAAGCCTGTTTTGGGGAACATCTGGGCCACAAGGTCATACAAAACCTGCTCACCAATGTTACCTCGCAGTTTTGGTGACTTTAGATATTCATGTAAGTCCTTCATTGACCTGCTAACTTCGCCAAAGGCGCCAGCTTCTCTTTTTAACTCGCTCATAATAGTGGTGGCTTGTTCTAGTCGAGAAAAGAGTTCGCGATAATTTTGCTGGAGGGACTGAGTAGTACTTTTGTTGTTTAGGTCGTAGGACTGCTGGAGGGACTTGAGCCACTGAGCAAGCAGTGGATCGGTTTTGGGTTGCTCTAGTTTTTGTTTTAGGATCAGATAAAGGATAAAAAAACAGACACCGAGAAAAGCGAGAATAATAAATGTATCTGTGGACATATAGTCATTTTAGACTAAAACAGAAGAAAACACGAATGTTTGATTCGTGATTAAATTAATTGATACTAAAAATGAAAGGAAACAGAAACCAAAACAAAAGATATGGTTTATTACTGGCAGTTCTTGCCATAAATTGGCTGGCTATAATTTGGATTGTTTTTAAAGTTGAACCAGAAAAGATAAAAGATCTTGTTTTTCCTAATTCTTATTTTCCAATGTTACTGTTATTGTTTAGTGGACTGTTCTTTTTGTTATCTGTTTTGTTCTTATCTGCAAAAAGAGCTTTTCGGTGGTCTCTGGCTTTAATGTTTTTTGTAACCTTGCGAATACAAGGATTGGGAAACTTGCTAAACGGAATATTGATATTAGGTATATTATTGGTGATAGAGTATTACTTAGCAGTTCAAATCACTAAACAAGAAAAGCATGCAACTATCTCAGAACAAACTAAACAAAACAATTGAAAAACAACTAGAAAAGATGTTGTGGGGAATACTGGCAGAAACAGATGAGCCGGAAAAGGTTGAGAGAATACTGTCCGAAATCCTAACAGAAACAGAAAAAACGGCTATGTTAAAGCGGCTGGGGATAGCCATTTATTTGGACAAAAATAGAAGCTATGAGGATATTAAGAATAATATAAAGGTAAGCTCGGCTACCATTGCTTCTGTGGCCGACAAGCTAGGCAACCAAGGCTGGCAAGAAATTGTAAAGATGGTAAAGGCGGATGAGTGGGCTTCCGAGTGGACAGATAAGCTGTCTAAAAAGTTCAAGAGGATTTTTGGGTGAGGAACTGGATTCCGGGTCAAGCCCGGAATGACGATGAGTTCACTGTGGGTTAAAATAGCTACATGGATAAGTTTTATATAACAACCACTCTCCCCTATGTTAACTCGGACCCGCATATCGGCTTTGCCATGGAGATAATAAGGGCCGATGTTGTGGCTAGGGTAAAAAGGGCCAGAGGCAACCAAGTTTGGTTTAACACCGGTACAGATGAGCATGGTCAAAAGATATACCAAAAAGCAGTAGAGGAAGGAGTCTTGCCTCAAGAATATTGTGATCGATTTGCAGAGAAGTTTAAGGGTTTAAAAAGTAAGCTAAATTTGTCGAATGACACTTTTATAAGAACCACAGACAAAAAACATATAAAGGCGGCCCAAGACTTTTGGACAGCATGTTTTAATAATGGTGATATCTACAAAAAAAACTACCAGGTTAAATATTGTGTGGGCTGTGAGCTAGAAAAAACAGACTCAGATCTAGTAGACAACAAGTGTCCAGATCATCCAAATTATGAGCTAGAACTAAGAGACGAGGAAAACTATTTCTTTCGATTTTCTAAGTACCAAGAGAAACTGCTAGATTTTTACAAGAAAAACCCTGACTTTGTCTGTCCAGATTTTAGAATGAAGGAAATAACTAATTTTGTGGAGTCAGGATTGTCGGATTTTTCAATTTCTCGCCTAAAATCAAAGATGCCTTGGGGGGTGGAAGTTCCAGGAGATCGAGGCCAAGTGATGTATGTTTGGTTTGATGCCTTGGTAAATTATATTTCTGTTCTTGGGTGGAGCAGTACAGCTAGCGCGGAGTTTGGAGAGTACTGGCCAGGGGTACAGGTTTGCGGAAAAGATAACTTGCGCCAACAGTCAGCGATGTGGCAAGCAATGTTAATGTCGGCAGGACTTCCTAACACAAAAAGGATATATGTGAATGGTTTTATTCTTAGCGACGGAGTAAAAATGAGCAAAAGTTTAGGTAATGTAATTGACCCACTAGAGTGGGTAGAAAAATATGGAACCGATGCGGTTCGGTATTTCCTGCTGTCTTCTATTTCGAGTTTTGAGGATGGAGATGCTACAGAAGAGAGATTTAAGGAGGTCTATACAGCTGGGCTAGTAAATGGTTTGGGGAATTTAACAGCTAGAGTAGCGGCGATGATAGAAAAGGCTGAAACGGAATTCGAAGATGCAGTAAATACTCCCGACAATGAAGTATTCCGAGCAGTCGAAGAATACAACTTTGCTCTTGCAATAGAGCTTATTTGGAAAAAAATTAAAACTGCAGACACAATAATTAATGAAAAAAAAGCTTGGTCTCTGACAGGTGTTGAGCAAAAAGAAGTCTTGTCTGAACTAGTGAGAATAATTAGACAGGTTGCAGTTGACCTAGATGTTTTTCTGCCCGAAATGGCTAAAAAAATTCAAAACCAGTTTGGAGGAGAGAAGATTACAAAATCAGAGCATCTGTTTGCAAGACTTAAATGAAACTGATAGATAGTCATTGTCATCTGGTCGACGAGAAAGTAGCTCCGATTGTTGATGAGGTTATTGGGAGGGCAGAGAGGGTTGGCGTTGAGAAATTTATTACCATGGCGGGAGGGAGAGCTGGGTGGAGCAAGCTTATAGATTTGGCTCAAGAATACCCAGAGGTTTTTGTAGCTTTTGGCTGGCACCCAGAAGATATTACGAAAGAGGAGGATCTAATAGATATGGAGGGGCTGATTATAAAAACCCCAAAGTGTGTAGCAATTGGCGAAGTTGGCTTGGACTTTTTTTACGACAGAGAGAAAGAAACCAAGGAAGTTCAACTACTAATGCTCTCAAAACAAATAGAGTTGGCGATAAAAATAAACAAGCCACTAGTTATTCATGTTCGAAATGCCGAAGAAGAGATGCTTTCTATTATGGATAAATATAAAAGTAGTTTTAGAGCCCATTTTCATTGTTTTGGAGAGAGCCAAAAACTGCTAGACAGAGTCTTGTCCGACAACCATATGGTCAGCTTTGGGGGCAACATTACTTTTAAGTCAGCCCAAATCCTTAGAGAAATGATAAAAACGGTGCCACTTAGTAGGCTACTGCTGGAAACTGACTCACCTTATCTGTCCCCAGAACCGAAGAGAGGCACCCAAAATGAGCCGGCAAACCTGGTTCACACTGCGCATTTTATTGCCAGAGAGCTTAAAATAGAAGTAGAGGAACTGACGCTGGAAACAAATAAAAATACTATATGCTTTTTTGGCTTAGAAAATTAATCATCAGATACCCCAATAGATCCCAGAGAATCTTGGAGATCTTGCCTGGGTTTGTAAGTTGGACTTTTATTCTCTTTCCAGTTTGGGGATCAATTTTTTGGCCTGTAGGAGTGGCTTATTTTATTATTGCTTTCAATGTTTACTGGCTTTATAGATCAACAACTTTAGCTTGGGCAGCTTTAACTTCTTACTACCGAATTCAGGCATGGGAAAAATATGATTGGATGGGAGATGTTGCCGGTTTTGCTGACTGGAAGAAAGTTAAGCATGTAATAGTTCTTCCAACATACAAAGAACCGGGTGACATATTAGTAAGAACCCTAGAGGCGCTAGAATCACAAACCGTAGGGCACAACCAGATAATTCCTGTAATTGCTATGGAAGAGAGAGCTGGAAAAGAAATAAATGAGAGTAGAGAGAAACAACTTAGAGCGCGCTTTGCAAAATCATTTGCCAGTTTATTTTTTTACTATCACCCAACTAACCTAGAAGGAGAAGTAATAGGTAAGTCGAGCAACGCAGCTTGGGCAGGTAAACAGTTTAGGGAAGAGCTAAAAAAACACAAAGAATGGGATCTGGAAATGATGACAATTTCGTCAGTTGATTGCGATGTGGCTTTGCATCCAAATCACCTGGCTGCTCTGACTTACATGTTTTTGGATGATCCACATAGGTATCGGAAAATTTGGCAAGGAGCAATTGTTTTTTACAATAACATAGAGCGAATTCCTTGGCCTATGAGAGTTTTTAATCGGATGAGTAGTGTAATTAACATGGCTCAACTAGCTCGCCCAGACAGATTGATAAACTTCTCAACCTATACGCTTAGTTTAAAACTAATGGATGAAATTGACTACTGGGACACTGATGTAATTCCAGAGGACTACAGAATTTTTTTTAAGACATATTTTGCAACAAATGGAGAAGTGGAGGTAGAACCTTTGTATATTTCTGTTTCTGCTGATGCAGCCGAAGCAGATGGTTTTTGGAGTACTTATACAAATACATACGAGCAAGTAAAACGCTGGGCATGGGGAGCAAGTGACGACGCTTATATTCTTAAAAAATACATATTAGACACAGGTGCACCTTTTTGGGACAAAACAATCCGGGTGTTTAAAGTAATTGAGGATCACTTTATGTGGCCAGTGAATTGGTTTATTATTACTGTCGGTGCTAACATGCCCCCACTGTTGAACGATAATTATTCAAGAACTGTTATTGGAAAAACGCTACCACAAGTCTCGTCGACAATACTGACTTTATCGCTTGTTAGTTTAATGGCGATGATTTTTATAGATCTTAAAGCGAGGCCAAAAACAAACCTACCTTGGTGGAGAAAACTATTATCTCCCTTTGAGTTTATTCTTTTGCCAGTTGTCGGGTTTTTCTTTTCTGCCCTGCCAGGCCTTGACGCTCACACAAGACTAATGATGGGTAAATATTTAGAATACAGAGTCACAGAAAAAAAAGCATGAGTGAGCAGAAACAGACAACCACAATAAATACATGGATTGTTTTTTCCATAAGTCTTTTGATTCTTTGTGGTTTACTAATATTACTAGTTTGGAAAAAGATACCTCCAGAAATACCTTGGTTTTACTCGCTGCCTTGGGGGGAAAACCAATTGATGTCAAAAGTAGTTTTACCAATAATACTAGGACTGGCTGTTGTTGTGCTGAGTTTTGGGACCACACTGTCTCGTTGGACAAAAAAAGACGACAAGATAGTTGAGCAAACGGTGTTGATATCTCTTACTTTTATTTGTCTTATGTTGGTTATAAATATAGCTAAAGTTTTGCTTATTTTTATATAAATGGACTCAATTTTTTCTATCACAGCTTTACCCTTTTTTGTTTCCTTGCTAACCGTTGTTTTATTTACTCCACTAACAGTGGTTTTTTTTAAGAAAGAGGGATGGCTAGTTGATCCAAGGAAAACTCCACACCCAGCACACACGCACAAAGAGCCTATTCCAAAAGGTGGTGGCTTGCCTGTTTTTTTGGGATTTCTGGCTGGAGTTTTAACGGTTTCTAATATCGATAATCACTTGATTGCGATTATAAGTGCGTGCCTTGTAACCCTAATTGTTGGACTTATAGATGATGTTAAGAGTATAAACCCTTACTTTCGATTGGTTATTAACTTTTTATCAGCTTTAATAATCGTACTTTCTGGGATAGGTATTTCTTTTATCACGAACCCCCTAGGAGGAATAATTGACTTGTCTTGGCCTAGACTAAGTATTGAATTATTTGGAAACAGAGAAATATGGATTTTGGCAGACTTGTTTGCTATTTTGTGGATACCGGCATTAATGAACGCAATAAATTGGTCATCTGGAGTGGATGGACAAATCAGCGGAGTAATAACCATAGCTGCTTTTTTTCTGGGAGTTGTATCGCTTACATATAGCGCGGATATTACGCAGTGGCCCATTTCTATACTAGCCTTTTCACTAGCTGGCGCCTTTGCTGGCTTTACAGTATTTCACTTCTACCCACAAAAGATTATGCCTGGCTACTCTGGAACATCACTAGCTGGATTAATCCTTGGAGTGCTTTCTATATTGGCAACAGGAAAGGTGGGAACAGCAATTCTTTTACTGGCAGTCCCACTTATAGATTTTATCTATGTAATTTTTAGGAGGGTAATAATTGGGAAGTCTCCAGTCTGGGGAGGAAATGAGCATTTGCACCACAAACTAATGGAGATAGGCTGGGGCAAAAGGAGAATAGCGGTTTTTTATTGGACAATTACTGCATTACTGGGAGGCATGGCTTTAAACTTTGAAGCTAGATATAAGTTTGTGGCCATGATAGGATTGGTATTATTAATGGTAGTTTTTTGGATATGGCAATACTTTGGTCGTTATTCAAGGCAGTAAGACCCAGACAATGGGTAAAAAACCTGGCTCTGTTTGCAGCAATTGTTTTTTCTGGTCAACTTTTTGTGGAGGGATCACTTCTTAAAGTTTTAAATGCTTTTGGGGTTTTTGTGATTCTTTCGAGTGTAACCTATTTGTTTAATGATTTATCGGATATAGAACAAGACAAGAAACATCCATACAAAAAACAAAGACCCATTGCTTCTGGAGACTTACCAATACCGGTGGCGGTATTTGTAATAATTGTCGGTCTGTTTTTTGGCTTTGTTTGGGCTTACACACTTAATTTCTTTGTTTTTCTGAGCGCATTTTTCTATATTTTGTTGCAAATTATCTACACAAAGTTTTTAAAGAAAGTGCCAATTATGGATCTGATTATTATTGCTTCTGGCTACCTAATTAGGGTGTATACAGGAGCGTTTGTAATCTCGGCACATATGAATGTTTGGTTCTTGATGACAGTTATCTCGGCTTCGCTATTTTTAGCTGTCGGAAAAAGAAGAGGCGAGATGACTTTACTGGCAAGTTATAAAGAAGGGCAAACAAGAGCAGCTCTAAAAAGATATACCGAACAGCTTTTGGATATTTATACTTCGATGTTTGCCACAGCTACTTGGATAACTTATGCCATGTTTAGCTTTAATCATCCAAAAATAGTTCCAGATGGTAAGGCGTTAACATTAATTTCCATATTACCAAGAACACTAGCTTCGGAAAAGTGGCTGATGGTAACAATACCTTTGGTGGTCTATGGTGTAATGAGATATTTGCAGCTTATCTATGAGCGAAACGAAGGTGAGAGTCCAGAAAGAGTAATACTGTCAGACAAACCACTACTGATTACAGGAACCAGTTGGGTGTTACTAGTAATTGGAATTATTTATTATATTGGGTAAAAAAAGAGAGCGATTAGGCTCTCTTTGGTTTCTTTTTTCTTTTGATGTTTTCGACAAGCCTTGGACTTCTGACTTTGACAACTTCGATGATCGTAGTAAGATCAATCGGTTCCTCGGTAATATTTACTTGAGTAACGAAACAACCTGTCTGAACTTTGCGAAGTTTTGAAAAAAATTCTTCCTTAGAGGGGTGGGATAACACAAACTTACCGTCGTGATAGGCTACCCAGGTACCAGGTTTAGTATCCTTGAATCTACCATCTTCGACATCTTTCAAATAGGCAACTATATTAGGATCTATTTTTTGTTTTTTCACGAAAAACTCCTTTGTAAAAGTGTTAAGAGAATTGTAACAGATGAAAACTATTTAACCAGTTTGGCGTATTGGGAGGAGATGAAACCCCATTTGCCGGTGGCATATTGGATATTAAACCAGCCAGATGGACTAGATTCACGGTAGGGAAAGGTGTCACCTGGATTTACTTTTGCAAGTTCGGCGGAATTTATAGAGGCAGACTCTCTGACTTTTAACCATCCTGTTGGTGTGTCTAAGATTTCCACGAAGGGCTTACTAAGTGTAGCTGAGGGGGATGATTGCTTTGGTAGTGGGGTAATGGTGTTTGTAGGAGCTTTGGAGGGTGTAGAGGTGATCGATGGGGTGGCAGAAGGCGAAGCTGTTGGAAGTGGTGTAGGAACAATCTCCATAGTTGCCATAGTAAGGTTTAGGTTTAATCTGTAACCGTTTTGAGTTGCAGCATTAACTATTTTGTCTTGAAAACCAGGAGAGGTAAAAGAGAAGACATGAGGACCAGCAGGAATATCGACAGACAAAGGAGTAAACCCTTGAGGTTTGCCGTCAATGGAGACAGTAGCGCTGGGTGGCATACTAATAACATTGACAGAAGAAGTGTCTTTGTTACTTAGTTTTTCGAAATAAAGAGTGTAACTGTGAGACTTGTCTGGAGAAGCTCCAAACTCGCGGTGAACGGTAGTGAGAGTACCACTAATAAGATTTACTTTTGTTTCCCAGGTTTGACCACTGTCAATAGCTGTCATTTGGATAGTAGTCATTCCAGGTTTGGCGTTTTCGATATAGTATGGTGTCTTGCCAACAGGTTTACCGTCGATGGTCACGTTTGCATCTGGACTAGCAGTTACTTGAACACCAGCTTTTTTAGCAAAAGGATTTAGTTCACAACCAGACAGAAGAAAAGCGAAGGACAAACAAAATAAGGCTGACAGAAGTTTAGATCTCATAACAGTATAAGTTTAGCACGAAATTTGGAAGATAAAAGAGGAGTGGATAAATTTGAGGCCGGAGCGGGAATCGAACCCGCGCATGGAGGTTTTGCAGACCTCAGCGTTACCACTTCGCCATCCGGCCAAAGGTGGGTTTATTTTACCACTCAAAAAAGGCAACTCCAAACCTAAATTATCTCTTTAGCTTTTATAATTTCTTCGACAAGGCGATTAGAATAGCCCCATTCATTATCGTACCAAGCCAAAACTTTAACCATATCGCCATCAACGATTCTGGTCATATCTAAGTCAACAATACTAGACTCTGGTCTACCTATAATGTCAGAGGAAACAATTTTATCGTGAGTGACAGCGAGAATATTTTTGTAGACAGGGTTATTGCTAGCATCGATAAAAATTTGGTTAATTTCATCAACTGATGTTGTTCTTTTGGTTATAAAAGTAAAGTCAGTGATAGAGCCGGTGATGACGGGAACACGAAGAGAAATGCCATCAAATAGATTTTTTAGCTCCGGAATCGCCTTAGTGGCAGCAACAGCAGCGCCAGTGCTGGTAGGAACAATGTTTTGAGAAGCAGCTCTAGCGCGGCGCAAATCTTTATGAGAGTTATCTTGTAAGTTTTGATCATCAGTAAAGCCATGCACGGTTGTTAACATTGCTTTAAGAATTCCGATTTTGGAGTGAACTATTTTGGCGACTGGAGCAACACTGTTGGTAGTACAAGAAGCGTTGGAGATAACTGAAAAACTACCAGTTCTATCATGACCTAAAATATTTTCATCGTTTACCCCTAGGACGGTGGTGGGAATGCCTTCACCTTTTGCTGGAGCTGACAAAATAACTAACTTGGCTCCACCGACCAAATGCTTATTGGCTTTTTCTAGAGTGGTGAAGGCTCCAGTCGATTCAATTACAACTTGAGCTACATAACCGCTCCAGGGGATTTTTTCGGGGGAGCGTTGTGTAAGAACAGGGATTTTTATTTCTTTTTCGGGATGAGCTATTATCAAAAAACCTAAAAGTGGATTATCGTCGGTAACAGTTTCTGGAGTATTTATTTCCTCTGAGCTGACTTCGTAGGGGAGTGTGCCGTAGGCAGTATCGTATTTTAGGAGATAGGCCCAGCCAGAAACAGGTAGAGAGCCTGAGGTATTAATTGCCACCAGGCTCAGATCGGAAGTGTATTTACTAAGCCAAACTCTAGTAACAGATCTTCCTATACGACCAAAACCATTGATAGAGAAGTTAATCATTGTGGGCAGAAAATAGTAACCTAAAGTTAGCTTAGCATAGTTAAGAGGGGATGTGTGCCTGTATCTAAGAACTCCAACATACCCCCACCCCCTGTAGACACAAACCCATACTGGGTATCTGAGTAGCCTAGGTGCTTCATGGCTGTAGTTGTGTCACCGCCACCCAGAATGACAAGTTTGTCTGAATCTGCCAAGGTTTTGAACAAAAGGGAAGTCGATTTCGAATTTATACCATCCTCATACTTACCAAGTGGACCATTAACAACAACAGTTTTAGAAATATCGATTAAATTTTTGAGTTTTTGCCAGGCTAAATCGTTGATATCCAAGCCGTCAGAGGTTAGGTCATTTTTGTCAGCAAAGACACCTCCAAAAAATACATTATCGAACTTGGAGGCGATACTTTGTAGAAGTAAAAGCTTTTCCGGTTTGGCGCCTGAGCCTATTAAAAGAGTGGGGTGAAGGGGATTATTTAAGAGACCGGTGAGGGTCTTGATCTCACTGTCGAACTGGAAACCGGTATAAGTAGGCAGGAGCTTGGGAACCAGGCTTAGGCTAGTGCAAGGTCTGTAAGTGGCAAAGGCTTCGTAGACATAGACATCGGCTCCAGCTACCAATTCCCTAGCAAAGTCAAAATCTAAACCTTCCTCTCTTTTGTCGAATCTTAAGTTGTCAATCATCGTAATTTGATCTTCCCCCTTCCACCACTCCTCTGGAGAAAAACCCGAATGTACAAACAAAATTTCCCTATTTATCAATCTTTTTAGTTCATTTTTGACTGGCTCGAGGCTAAACTCTAAGTCGTGACTATTTTCTGGCCTACCTCTGTGCCCTATTAGGCAGATTTTGGAAGCATGTTGGAGACAAAAGCTTAGAGTTGGAAGTAATTTTTTGAGCCTAAAATTGTCAACCACCTCACCATTTTTAACATCGACATCGAGGTCAGCTCTGATTAGGATCCTCTTATCTTTAATTTTGTCAGCTGTTATCATTGTCGCCTTCAGTTTAGCTGTAAAAAGGTTCGGATACAACCCCCTCTCATACCACTAGTAGATTTGACTTATGTCGGCTGATCTGGTATGATACCGTTTACTTGCAGTTTAGCAAGTTTTTTGTGCCTGTAAGCGGGCTGTCGCCCGCAAATATGATACAAAGCCAACACATAAAGAAAGCTACATCCCACCCTATTTCGAGGGTGTTTAGACCATTTTTTGAAAGTAAAAACATCAAATCTGTTTTAGGTGGAATCTTCTCTATGACTAGCTTAGCCTCGGGAGTATTTTTACTCCAAGGAGACAGTTCTCTAATTGAGGCTAGTTTTAATCCTGTTACAGAAGAGATGATTATTGAAACTAAACATAGTATTTCTAGTGTGGTTCCAAACATGACAGGTATCTCTCAGGAGTTTCACTTAGGTCACCCTGGAATAGACATTACTGCCCCACTAGGCTCCAAAATATTACCTCTTAAAAAAGGTAAAGTTAGTTTGGTGGCTAATACTAAGGTGGGCTACGGTAGATGGGTAGAGGTTGATCATGGTGACAACATTAGATCACTTTATGCTCACATGGGTAAAATTCAAGTTGAAGAAGGTGAAGAAGTTGATACCGACACGGTCTTGGGTGAAGTAGGTCTTACTGGTCGTACAACTGGTCCTCACGTTCACCTTGAGGTGTTTAAGGGTGAAACAAGAATAAACCCTAGGGTTTACCTGCTCTCACTTCCCAAGAAGTAATTATTTTTCTGGCTTGAATTGAGTTATTCATATTTTCTCGTGCTTATTTTTCTTTTATATCAATCCTTTTTGTTGTGTGGAAAACTTAGTTTTTTTGGGGATAAGTTGATTTTTAGAGAAGCTCTTTATTGTTTGAAGTTTCGCTTTGGGTGAGCAGGTCACGATGTATGAAGATTGTCGTGACGATCAACCAGTGTGAGTACCTTGCCAATCAAGAGCTTGTCCTGAGAGACGAGGACGAAATCCGAAGACTGCGAGAAGTACTGAAAAGTGACTCACAGCAGCAAGCAAAGCAAAATGACTCCAAAAGATCGGGGTCTTTTTTTGTGATCTTTCACTAAAAATATCTTAATTTTTTATTTCTAACTCACCGTTAATAAGAAACCTTTTGTTTATTTCCTCAGCAAACTTTTGTAACCCCTTTAAATTGAGTTCTTCGAGTAGATCTTGTGAGAAATTTTCTTTATTTTTAAAACTAACATTTCCAAGATCTCCTAGAATTATTTTTCCCTCTTTGGTTTCCTTATCAATGATCAAAAATGGAACATCATAACTACCCAACCTTACACTGTTCAGGTTTAACTTTTGGAATATGTCACTAAGCTGGTTATTAACCTCTACAAGGTTTGATAGCTCAAACGAATCATATACATCTATTGTGGTTGCTGAAATTACTATTTTTCTTCCATTTTCTGTTAAATCTGTAACCAAGAGTCTCCTATTTTCATCTTCAGGAACATTTATAATCCGCATAGTGTTAATAACTGGGATCTCTATTTTTTTTAGCTGTATATGCGTACTAATTATTCTCTTTAGAAACTTATCTATACTTTCTGACCTATATTCATGGTCATATCTATCAAAAATTTTTTCCGCAAAGTTAAGAATTCTCCTTCCGATTCCCACTCGTACGCCGCTTCTAACATGCCCTTCGTATATACCTTCTCCTAAGATTTCTGCATTCCTGCTTCTAGAAATTTCGACAACTTTAGTCGGTTCTGATGTTTCCTTAATTCCTTTTGTAACAAGAGTTTCTTTATTCTCTGATGCAAAATCAAATTCTGAACCTAGATTTTCGCTTGCGATAGCCATGTTTAAATAATTATATGCTCATATTACAACAAAACACCCCGAGAGGGGTGTTATTGTTGAAGAAAAAATTTCTGGATGCCGGATCAGGTCCGGCATGACACGTCTGTCCGCCAGAGGCAGACAATGTTTACATTCCCATGCCGTCCATGCCACCAGGGTGACCATGGCCTTCAGTTTTCTTTTCTTCTGGGAGGTCAGTGATTAGACACTCAGTAGTAAGAATCATGCTGGCAACGCTAGCCGCGTTTTGGAGAGCTGAGCGAGTAACCTTAACTGGATCAATAATACCAGCCTTGTAGAGAGACTCAAACTCCAAAGTGAGGGCGTTAAAACCGAAGTCGACCTCTTTGGATTTTTCGACCTCTTTTACAACCCAACCAGCATCGACACCAGAGTTAATAGCTAACCAGCGAAGCGGTTGACTTAGAGAGTCGCGGACGAGGTTAATTCCAACAGTCTCGTCATCATTATCTCCCTTTAGTTTATCGAGAGCCTTACTAGCTTTTAGAAGAGCTACTCCTCCACCAGGAACGATACCCTCTTCTATTGCCGCTTTGGTTGCGCCAACAGCATCCTTAACTCTTTCTTTTAATTCGTTTAGTTCTACTTCGGTAGCAGCACCCACCTTTATAACCGCTACTCCTCCGGCGAGTTTGGCGATTCTCTCTGCTAGTTTTTCTTTGTCAAAGTCTGAGGTGGACTTTTCGTGCTCTTTTTTAATTTGATCAAGGCGAGAATTTATTTGAGATTTGTCGCCTTTGCCACCAATGATTTGAGTATTGTCTTTGTCGGACCAAACCCTGTCGGCTCTACCCAAGTCTTCGATGGTAACTGAGTCTAACTTACGACCAGCATCTTCGGTGATGAGTGATCCACCAGTAAGGATGGCAATGTCTTGCAGGAGAGCTTTGCGCCTGTCACCAAAAGCTGGAGCTTTGACAGCGAGGACATTAAAGGCACCACGCATTTTGTTGATAGCTAGAGTAGCTAAGGCTTCCCCATCGATATCATCGGCGATGATAACGATATTTTTACTAACCTTCATGGTGTTTTCCAAAAAAGGAAGAAGATCACTAATGGCAGAGATTTTTTTATCGGTAATTAAGATGTATGGGTTTTCGATAACTGCTTCCATGTTGCTTGTGTCGGTAACAAAGTAGGCAGAGGCATAACCTTTGTCAAACTGCATACCATCTTTGTGTTCTATCTCAAAATCCATGCCCTTACTTTCCTCAACAGTAACAACACCATCACGGCCAGCAATCTTTAGTGCCTGCGCAATTTTTTCGCCGATTTCTGGTTTTTGAGCAGAAATGGTGGCAACAGAAACCCAGTCTTTTTCAGATAATTGCTTTTTGATATTGGCGAGTTCAGCAACGACTACAGTAACCGCCTTGTCGATACCGCGTTTCATCTGCATAGGATTAGCCCCTGCAGCAACGTTTTTCATACCAGCAATAACCATTTGCTGAGCAAGTAAGGTGGCGGTAGTAGTTCCGTCTCCGGCAGCGTCGTTGGTTTTACTACTAGCTTCTTTTACTAGCTGGGCACCCATGTTTTCAAATGGGTCGGCAAGTTCTACTTCTTTAGCAACAGACACACCGTCATGAAGAACTGTTGGAGCTCCCCATTTTTTGTCGATAGCGACGTTTCGTCCTTTAGGACCTAGAGTTGTAACTACAGCACGAGCTAGCTTGTTAACACCAGAAAGGAGCTTACCTCTAGCTTCTTCTCCGTAAATTATTTGTTTTGGCATTTTTTAAAATTATTTATTTACTAATAACTGCAAGAATGTCGTCAAAGCGTAGGAATTGGTATTCGGTGTCACCAATTTGAACTTCGTTACCTCCCCATTTTTTATAGAGAACTTTTTGCCCTTTTTTAACGGGAGCACTAACCTCTACCCCTCTGTCGTTAACTAGTTTGTCGCCGACAGCTAAAACGGTTCCATGTTGAGGTTTTTCGGTATGTGTATCTGGCAAGTAAAGACCGGAGGCGGTTTTCTTCTCTTGTTTGGCCGGTTCGACTAATATGTACCCAGGAGCTGGGTTTAGATCGGTTGGAGAAAAGTTGTTAAACATTTTATTTGGTTATTTAATTTGTAAATTATTTTTTTTCTGGATTGCTTTGGTTCGGATTACCGAATCGCGCAATGACAAGAATGAGTATAACAGAAAATAGCAGTCAATTATCCTGAGTGCTATTTTTAATCTATTCTTTGAGAGTTGTCAAGTATTTTTTTACTTTTTGGGAGTGGCGGAGCTGGTTGAGGTTATTATTTTTAGACCTTTAAAGAGACTTAAAATTTTATTTTCTTCTGTGGTGTTTGTTTCGTTTCCATTTTCTTTACCAGAGGTTATAAAACCGACACTGGTAAGACTTACATACTGATTATTGCTATTTTGCTCGCAAATCAAATAGCTGGCACTTTGTGAAGATTGAGAGTTTTTAACAAGTCGCCAAGCAAGATCGCCTACCTGAAGATCTTTATACTGGCTGTATTTTAAATAAGGGATATTTTTGGGAGCAATTTCTTCTGATTGAAGACAGACTTCGGATTTTGAAGTTTTTGAAGTTGGGTTATAAAAAAGATTTACATAAAGATCCTGATTGATTAACTTGATGCTGATATTATTTTTATCTGTACTTTTGGTAGCAATTTTCCAATCATCGGTTAAGAGGAGATCAAAGGAGTAGGCACCGGCACCGTTGTTTCTATATTCGATTTTGTTAGTGTAGTTGGCTTCAGATACTTTTTCCGAATCAGCACTTTGACTAGCAACAGAAGGTACTAGCATGGAGTTGTTGTCCATAACTTGAGTTGGTTTAGGTATTTGTGGATTATTTGCAATACTGGCCCCAAAGAAAGATGAAGCTAAAATTCCTAAGAGAACTCCGAGAAGTATTAGAGCTACGGCAATCAAAAATATTTTTACAAATCTGACCAAGCCAGATTCCTTGTTTTCCCCGTGATCTTCATTTTCTGGGTATTCGGGAAGCACTATTTTTGGAGAAGTATCAACTGGGTTTTTTCCCCAACCAGAAGGAGGAGAGAAATCTGGAGACTGAGAATTAGTTGTTCCTTGAGTTTCCTGGGTTGGCAGGTCGGTTTTGATTGTTGTTTGATGGTCTTGAGGCAGGGTTATAAGGTCGTCTTGGAGGGCGATTGTCAGGCCTAGATTGGGAAGAGTAGGGAGAGAAGGCTCTTGCTGTGTTTTGTTGGGCAGGTCGGTTGGGTTCATTGTTTTGAGGGCTTACTGATTCTAAATAACCTTGAGTTTTTAAGAGATGAAGAAGTTGGGTGTAAATTCTGAGTTTACCACCAGTATTTGTCTCTTTTATCAGTTTATATGATTCTTCGAAGTTTAGCCACTTATAGTCGGAAAATTCAGTTGCGTCAGTAGTTATTTTAGTTTCGTCCGTATTAGTAACAACAAAATAATAGTATTTACCCTTCATAACAACTTCTTCACCGGAATCGGTCTTTAAGTCTCTCAAACCTTGTTTGCTTGGAGGAAACTCGATTTTATCAACGCCAATTATTTTTAGCTCTTTATGGGTTTTAACAAAGTCATCAGTCACTTCTTCAGCGATTTCTTTATCAAATCCTTCAAAAAGTGATTGGCCATTTTCAATCCCCCCTTGAGGAAGTTGCCAAAGGTTAAAGGTTTTTTGGAAGACCATGAGTAGTTTTTTATTGTTTATAAAACAACCGACAACACTTGGACGAAGTCCTTCCTTTCGCAGTGCGTCTAACTCCTCTTTGGTTGGCTCTTTGATTGGTGTTGAGGGAGTCTGTTTTTGTTCCGGAACTGGAAAGGACATAAAGTAGGTTTTTTCGACTTTTTCGGTTGTAGCTGGCTTTCCTTGATATTGTGGACCTAGTTGAGGCACATAAGGTGCTTTGGGTTGATATGCAGGCCTGGGACCGCTTTGGTCGTTTTGTTGTGGACGATAGTCGTTTTTACTGAGTGTATTTTCTGGTGTTCTTAGGGCTTTGGGAACATAGGGAGGTTCTGTGTATCTTTTGGCAGCAGGAGTCATGACAGCAGTAACTTGAGACATGTCCATAGGTTCAATTTTTCTGTAGTATTTTTCGTAGGTAGCCTTGAGAACTTTTTCTTTTTGATGGGTTTTGGTATCGGGCAGTGGCAGACCATAAGAAGAGAAAGGTTGTGACATTTGAGATTCTATAGACATCTTCATGGCCAGCTGATATTTACCAAGACCAACAAGATCGTCAGCGGTGTAGAGGTTATTTAACTCTTTCATAATTCTGTCAGCGTCGGAGGCGCCCACGACATAACTCATGACAGTACCAACGTTACCAAAAATGGCATTTTGAATTTCTTCTGGAAGCTGGGCGATGTATTGGTTGGCCAGAATTAAGCCTAGTCGATATTTACGTGCTTCAGAGAGAATTTTAACGAAAGAGCTGGTAGCAAAGTTTTGAAACTCGTCGACATAAAGGAAAAAGTCTTTTCGGTCTTCTTCTGCCATATTAGCTCTGTTCATGGCAGCAATTTGGATTTGAGAGATAAACATGGCACCAAGGAGGGCCGCGTTATCTTCACCAATTTTTCCTTGGGGAAGATTTAGGATGACAATTTTACCGGAGTTCATCATATCCTCAAAGTCGACAGTACTTTTGGGGTGGTTGATGATGTCGCGGATGGTAGGTGAGGTCACAAATTGACCAATTTTATTAAGAATTGGAGCAATAGCTTCGGTTTGAAATTTTTCGGAGTATTTGTCGTATTCATCGCGCCAAAAATTAACAAGAATTGGATCGGTTACATGGACCAGACACTCTTTTTCGCGGAAGTCTTTGTTAGTTAGGATTCTGGGAACGTCTGAGAGAGTTGTTTCTGGTTTGTAGACCAAAGTGAGTAAAGTGTTGCGCAAGATATATTCAAGACGAGGCCCCCAGGAGTTTCCATAAAGTTTACTAAAGATGGAGACAATACTGGAAGCAACCATTTCACCCTGAGCTGGGTTTTTGACATATAAAGGATTCATCCAGAAAGAAATTCCAGGAACTGATGGGTCTAGATATGCAACGTCATCAATACGGTCCTCTGGAATGAAGTCTAGTAGTATTTCGGCAGCATCACCATGTGGGTCTACAAAAGCAACACCTTCACCGTGTTGGATATCATTTATTGCCATACGACCAATAAGGGTTGATTTACCGGTACCAGATTTACCCAAAATATAAGTGTGTCTTAACCTGTCTATACCCTTCTTCATACCAAAGACAGCCAGGTGATTTTTGTATTCTGTCTTGGCAAAAAAGTTATAAAGATTTCTTTCGTTATCGGAAATATCTTCATCAACAGGAAGATTGATTGGTGCCTCACCTTTTAGTGACTTTCCCCAAGCAATTCCCTTGATTGCAGACAAATTTGCATTTGGAAGGTGAAAAAGTGAGGCAATCTCGCCATAATTTAAAAATTGAAACTGATTAGAATATTTAGCTGATCTATCGATAATCATTTGTTTTAGCTTGCCGACAGAGTTTGGATTTTTGGGAACTTTGAGAGAAAAACTATTTCCTTCAGAAAGACCATATGTACCGAAAGCCGCAGACAACTGAGAAAGAAGTTGGCTGGAAGTTTTTTGATCATGAGTGACAGCGGCAAGACGGATATCCACTGAAAAAGCTTGATAGGCAAGTTTTTTTTCAATAATTGCCTTTTGAGGATGTGGGGAGGGAGGTTTTAGTGGGTCCTTACTAGGGATACCCTTTTCCATAATAGACCTGACATTTTTTTGCCAATTTTTTGGAGCCGCAAACAGACAAATCTGGATGACAGTTGCTTGGCCAGCTGGGACACGAGAAAGACCACCTAGTATGGCAGCGATCTGGTCGACCTTGTCATCCAAAGTACTATTAATTGAGAGATGGGATGGACCAGACAAGACAAGTTGTCCTACTGCTGGCTGACCGTGATTTACCCAGTCTGGCAGATAATCTTTCATAGGAGTAATGAGAGCTGTGGGATACTGAGCGGCAATTTGAGATTTAATGAGGTGTTCGAGGCGTTCTGGGCAAGAAATGATAAAAAAAGTTGTTTGGTTTAAATTGACAATTTCCAAACAAATGGTTTCAAAGGTTCCCAAAAGTCTTTCCCAAAAACCATCCTTTAGTGAACTTTTTAGAGAAGATAAAAATTCGACAAAAGCTGTTTGCCCAGCCAGTGAGTCTTTGGCGGGGCGAATTTGCAACACAGAGTAGTTAGCAGAAGACATATTTAAAGTATAACAACGAGAACCTTATGCTGGAAGGGAGGAAACATTTGAAAGTAAGACATTCTCAATGATTAATGCCTTGTCATGAAAAAGGAGATTAAGTTCCTGTTTAATATCTGACTCAATTTTTGATCTGTTTTCACCGATACTGTCTAGACTATAGCTACTAAAAGCTGACGCTATTCGACTACGAGAATAGGGGCGAATTACTTTAGAAACAAAATTATCTCCAATGTTTTCCCAAAGTTCGGGCGCATTTGCCTTATCTAAGCGAAAAAGAATGGAGCCTTCAATAGAAACATTTTTTCCGTCTTTAGTAACCGCAGCAATGGGCTCGTCCCCCAAGGCTTCCTTGATATTGATATCAAAACCATGACGAATTGTATATTCTAGGACACGGGCATTAAAAAGCTTAGCAATTTGCCAAAAGGGAATTTTTAGATGCAAACCTGGCCCCCAGACCCTCTTGAGCACTCCCAGTCCCCTATCATAAACACAGGCGACGTGTCCTGGGGGAACGGATATAAAAAAACCGCCGACAACCTCATCGACGAGGAAAGAAACAACGAGCTTATCAAAATCGGCCATATGTTGATTATACCTCCTTTTGGAGAGTTTCTGTGGTTGTTGGGATGACTACAGCTTCTGTCTGTTGTGCCTGTTTAGAGCTAAAATAAAGGTAAGACACGTGTTTTATTAGCCTCAAGACAATAGTGAAACCCAAGGAGGCAATAATAAAGACCTTCTTCCCAGAAGGGAGAAACATAAAAACCAAGAAACAAACTATAGGGAAAATAATTACAAGCGACAAAAATTCACGACGACTAGGCTTAATTGGTGAGACATTGAGGTGTATATATTCGCTTATAGCAATCATTATCGATTGAATTAAATTTAAGGTACTGTTGGTATGTGAGAGGTCATACTTACCAAGAAAGAGGAGGTTGACTGGCTCCTCTACTGCTGGCATAAAAGAATAAAGCAAATGCATGTCCTCCCCTTCTAGACCAGTACTAAAAATTCGATAAAGAACAATAATGATAGTTAGTTGGACTAAAACTGTAAACATTTCGGAGAGAATAGCTCCTGGACTTTGTCTCATAACCACCCTAATTTGATCTCTTAGTACTATTGGATTGTCGGTGTATTCTTTTTTTAACTCACTGACTCTTTGGGCGATTCTAAATTTTTCTTCATCAGATCTCTCAGCAACAAGATCAAAGGGTAGGAGGATTAGTCTGACAGCAACTGCAAAAAAGATCACCGCTATACCCATGTCTGGAGTTTCCAAGAAGTTACCGGTTAACGAATAAAGACCAACTAAAATATTAAAAAATGGCTGATAGATATATGGAATAAAGAAGTTCATTTTAGTTAATTATAGTTACTTTTGTCCTTGTTGTGTTCTGACAAAACTTTTTTTGAATAATTTTGGTCGTGAAAGAATGCTTGAAAATAAGATACCCTCTCCCCTTTGGAGACTGGAAACATTAAAATTCTTTGAACTAGATACATAAATAAATTAAAAGGAGACAAAAGAAACCAAAAGTTTGAATTTGTTTCTTTGAATCTTTTTTTTGAGCTAATAATCGAATAGGCGTTGGCCAAGTATTTTTTTACCCATGAATTTGAAACTAGGAACTTTTGATAGGTGTCATTTTTGTTTACTATTGGCAGTACCAGCAAGACTTCGTGGGCAGTATATAAATTGCGGTCTTTTTTTTGAACTGAGAGATTCAAAACGTCCATCCAGAGATTAGTACAAATCAAATCACTTTGCTTAGAGTATGGAGTGCTTCTCTTTCTCCTTAAACCTCTAATTTCCAGATATAAAAGGAAAATTGGTCTAGCTAACCACAATGAGTGAGGAGTTGTAATGATAAAAATATCGATATCGTCATTTTTCTTTGCGTTGTTGGCGGAGACAGAGCCAGTAATACCAATAAAACAAATTAAGGGAAACTTTAAGACCCAAGACAGCTCCTTTTTTGCCAGTTCTATCTTTTTAAGACTGTTCTTGTTTGTTTTGGATTTTGGTAAAAAGTTTTTATTTTTTGAAGATATTTTTTTAAAAAAAGTTTTTTGGGAAATTCTTTTATCACCGATTAACCAGAAATATATCTCTTCTAAACTCCTTTTGTAGTTAAAAATTTTGCCATAGGCATAAGTCTTGTTTACCCTACCCCAAAAACTCATTGACTCGTAGTGGCTGGGGCAGTTTTGGTGACTAGTCCGTACTCTGAGAGAACTTGATTAAATCCATTATCTAAAGTTTCGATAATTTTATTTCCATCTTGGCTTAAGGCGAATGAGTTAATGGCATCTTCTAGATATTTTATTAGTCTTGAATTTAGGGCGGTTTTACTGTCTCTCGTCATTGATGCCGTATAAAAAGTACTGGCAGTTTCCATACTAGTAGCAAATGGGGCCACAACAAGGTTTTTAACCGCATTACTTGCAGTTACTTTATTGGCAGGCGACTGAGGAAAAGATCTTTCTGTACTAGCAGAATCAAAAAGTAGTTGTTGAGCATTAGCTGAAGCTAGGAAGCTGACGAACTTCCAAGACTCTTGGGGGTATTTGGTTTCCTTGGAAACAGTTTCAAACCAGATCGAAGCCCAGTTGAGGGGCTCAACGTCTGGAAGTTGGGGTACTGGAATAACTTCCCAAGAAAGAGAAGGGTTCATGGCTTTTATTTCTCTGGCTCTCCAGCTGGGGGCTAAGATCATGGCAACTTTTTCGTTGGCAAAGGCAATGATTGAAGGGGGCAAGGTTTCGTCCCAAACTTTTAATTTGGTGACGAATTTGGTGTAGTAATCTAATGTAGATTGGACTTCTGGCGACTTCATGTTGTTCATCTTGACCCCGGCTTGTAACAACATTAGAGAAACAATATCTGGCCAATGGTCGACGTTACTTGTATTACCCAAAGCAACTCCGGCACGAGTAATTTTGCTGGTAGCAGGATCTACTTCTGTCAGGCTTTTTGCTGCAGTTACCAAATCTTCCCAAGTCTTTGGGTTTTTGGTTTGTTTCTGAGCAAGCATGGAAGTGTTTACAAACAAACCTAAACCTTCAACTGTCATGGGAATACCATAGACTTGACCATTAGAGACAAGGAGTTTGCTAACAATAGGATAGAAGTTGGTGCTTATTTCGGTTGCAGAAATAGTATTGGCTGGGGCAGGAAGAATATATTTTGCAAAAAGAGGTAACCAAGTGGTGTGTAGTCTAAAGACATCAGGTGGGGTCTGGCCAGATAAATTAGTCATTAATCTTTCTTGATAATCTTGCGAAGACTGAGGCAGGTAGTTTACTTTTATGTTTGGGTTTTGTTTTTCAAAGGCGTCTATAACAGGTTTCATGACCTGACTTGGTTCCCAGAGGCCAAAATAGTTAATAGTAATAGTCTTTGTGTTTGTAGTTTTTGCGGGAAGAGGTTGTCCGTCTGTAGTCTTTGATCCACCACTAGTTAGACTTCTAATTAAAAAGAAACCTCCTACCAAAACAAGCAAAACGATTGGAATAATAATGGCAATGGTCGGTATCTGTGGTTTTGAAAACTTTTTGGCGCTGGCTGGAGTAAGACTGGGGCTTGGGTTGCTAATTATTGGTGGTGGTCCGAAAGTGCTGGCTGGTATAGGATTACTAGCTGGCTGACTCGACCCAGAAATTGGAGGTACTGGGGGTTTGATTGGTCCTGGTTTGGGAAATTGGTTATCCATAATTAGAAGTGGCGTTGTACTATAAATAAGTATACTAGATATGAAATTTTTTAGAAACTTACTATTAACTCTGGCTGGAATTGCATTGATCGGTTTTTCTGTCCTTGTCGGTTTCTTTGTTAGTTTACAAGGAAGAATATATCAAAAATTGAGTGTTTCAAACATTGATATTTCAAAAATGACACCTGAGGAGGCAATCATTAAACTAAAGAGTAGTTTTGACAATGAAAGCAGTAATCTAAGTGTCATTTACGATGGTGAGGAAATAGGAGTTATAGAAATACCACAAGTTAACAGAGATTTTAAATGGGCAGTAGACCAGGCTTACTCGGTTGGGAGAAGCGGTAATTTCTTTTTGGATGCTAAAACGAAAGTTTCTTTGTTTTTCTCTCCTGTTAATCTAAATTTGCCAATTGCTATTGAAGGCGGAACCCTGGATGATATTGCAGAGACCTTGGCAGGAAAGATTGACACTGAGCCTGTCTGGCCAACTTTTAAAAAAGTATTTGGTAAATATGTACTAGTTGAAGGAGTCGATGGCCTATCTCTAAACAGAAAGGATTTCATAGAGAAAACGACAAGAGAGCTGTCTAACCCCAAGCCCAGCCCTGTTATTTTGTCAGTTGAAAAAATAGACACAAAAGTAAACACAGAAAAAACAACTAAAGCAATTGAACTTCTCAATAACTGGGGGGAAAAGAAACTGTTACTAAAATACAAAGAATACAATAAATTTTTAGAGGAAAAAGATATTTCCCTATTACTTGGGCTTAACGGTGACTATTTGAACCAGGTTTATTTGTCTTCATTAATAGATGAAATAGCAGAGAAAATAGAGACAGAGCCAAAAGATGCAGTTTTTGAATTTGTAGATGGCAGAGTAAAAGAGTTTAAACCGGAAGTGGTTGGAGTTTTGGTTGACAGACCAAAACTGGCTCTACAAATAGAGACAGCTATTAAAGAGAATATTGATACAGTTGAAATTTCCGTAATAAATGAAGAGCCAAAAATTAAAACAGGTGATATAAACAATTTTGGAATTAAGGAGTTAATCGCTGTTGGTAAGTCGAGTTTTGACCATTCAATACCTGGAAGAGTTTTTAATGTTAATTTGGCTGCATCTAGAATTAATGGCGTTATTATTCCACCTGGAGAAGAGTTCTCTTTTAACAAGGCAGTGGGTGAAATAAGTCGACAAACTGGATATCAGACGGCATATGTAATAAGTCAAGGAAAAACGGTCTTGGGTGACGGTGGTGGCGTTTGCCAGGTTTCTACAACTATGTTTAGAGCAGCTCTTGACTTTGGTTTTCCAATAACAGAAAGAAAAGCTCACGCCTACAGAGTTGGGTATTACGAGCAAGATAGCCCTCCTGGTATTGATGCAACCATTTTTTCTCCTACCACTGATTTTAAATTCCTAAACGATACAGGGCATCATATTCTGATTCAGTCGAAGGTAGATACAAAGAATTTGACAATGAGAGTTGAAATTTATGGCACCCACGATGGAAGAAAAGCAACGACTACAAAACCAGTGATCACCTCTCAGTCTCCGGCTCCGGCAACTGTATATGTTGACGACCCCACCCTGCCAAAGGGAACAAGAAAGCAGATTGACTGGTCTGCAAGTGGGGCGAAGGTAAACTTTGACTACAAAGTTGAGAAAAACGGCGAGGTTTTGTTTGAGCGCAAGTTTGTGAGTAATTACCAACCCTGGAGAGCAGTTTATTTAGTGGGCACAGGTCAGTAGATTGTAGATCGTAGATCGTAGATAATGGAGGGATGAAAGTTTTGGCCATAGAATCAACATTAGATGAAACAGCAGCTTCGGTCGTGGAGAGTTCTGGTAGTGGAGTAGGGATTGTCTCTTCGGTGGTTGCTAGCTCGGCCAATTTACATGTCAAATATGGTGGTGTGGTACCAGAAATTGCTGCTAGAGAGCAATTAAAATTGATTATTCCTGTTTTAATGGAGTCTATTGGCGAACAAGAGATAAATGAGATAGATGCTGTAGCAGCTGCTTTTGGGCCAGGGATGATGGGATGTCTGCTCATCGGGGTAGAAACAGCAAAGGCTTTGGCGTGGGTGTGGAACAAACCCCTACTAAAAGTAAATCATATAGGGGCACATTTGCTCGCGAACTGGATAATAGATCTCAGATCTCAGATGTCAGATGTCAGATTACCGGAGTTTCCGGCTGTGGGGTTGGTGGCTAGTGGTGGGCATACGGATTTTTTTCTTATGGAGAATGTTAATGATTGGAAATGGATTGGAGGTACAAGGGATGACGCAGTGGGAGAAGCTTTTGATAAAGCAGGGAGAATTTTTGGTCTTCCCTACCCGGCAGGCCCAGCCATAGATAAGATAAGCAAAGAGGTAAGTGATGAAGAATATAAGGAATTAAATAAGGAAGACAAATTACCAAGACCACTTATTCACGATAAGACTTTGGATATGAGCTTTTCGGGGTTAAAAGCGGCAGTGGCGAGAGCGGCAGATAACAGATCGTTGATCGTAGATAGTAGATCTAAAAATATAATGATTAGAGATTTTAGTGAGGCAGTGACAGAAGTTTTGGTCGCCAAAACAAAAATTGCGCTGGAGAAGTACAAGCCAAAATCGCTTCTTTTGGGTGGAGGTGTGGCAGCAAACAGTAAAATTAGAGAGGCATTGAAAAAGTTGGGTGAAGAATTCTCTATTCCCTTTTTTGTCCCTGAACTTAAATATTGTGGAGATAACGCGGCCATGATTGGGGCGGCGGCAATAATGAGGCCAGTTGAGGCTAGCTTCGACGACTCACCAGAACCAGGTATGGATGTGGTGTAAAATATAATCAGAGCAGTGAAAGAGTTAGTCACTCTGGAGCTTGGGGAAGAAAACTGGATTCCGGGTCAAGCCCGGAATGACAGATGAGTAGAACCCCACAAAATAAGTAAAATGAGAGGTGGTACCGCCCGAAACGGCCCTCTTTAGTTCCCTATTTTTTAGGTGACTAGAGAGGGCTTTTTAATAAATATTTAAACATAGTGGATAAAAATTACGATCACAAAAAATACGAGGCAGATATTTACCAGAAATGGGAAGAGTCTGGTGCCTTTACTCCCCCAGCTGGTAAAGATGTAGAAGAGAACAATAAAACATTTGCTGTAATAATGCCACCTCCGAATGCCAACGATCCTTTGCATGTTGGTCACGCGGCTTTTGTAACCATTGAGGACATTTTAATTAGGTTCCATAGGATGTTAGGCGAGGCTACTTTGTGGCTTCCTGGGACAGATCATGCTGGAATTGAAACTCAATTTGTTTTTGAAAAGAAATTGGCTAAAGAGGGCAAGAGCCGTTTTGATTTTGACAGAGATACTCTTTACAAAATGATTTGGGAGTATGTGGCAAAAAACTCGGATGTGGCAGTAGACCAAATGAAAAAACTGGGAGCTAGTGCAGACTGGAGTAGACAAAAATTTACGCTTGATGAGAATATCGTGGATTTGGTTTTGGAAACTTTTATAGAGCTAAACAAGAGAGGTCTTGTCTACAAAGTGGAGAGACTTGTTAATTTTTGTACCAAGTGTGGAACAGCATATTCCGAGCTAGAGGTTGAGTATGAAGAGAAGCAGGACAAAATTTATACTATTGATTACGGAAACGGAATAAAAGTAGCTACTACTCGCCCAGAAACACTCCTTGGGGATGTGGCTGTAGCTGTAAACCCAGGAGATAATCGATACAAAAATTTGATCGGCACAGAACTAGATCTACCGCTTATGGACAGAAAAATTCCGGTAATTGGCGATAGCAATGTGGATATGGAGTTTGGAACCGGAGCAGTAAAAGTAACTCCAAGCCACGATAAAGCTGATTGGGAAATGGCGGAGAGAGCTGGTATGGATTTAATTGATATCTGTAGTAAATACACAGTAATAGGGGAAAATGGAAAAATGAATCAGAACGCTGGTAAGTATGCTGGAACGTCAGTAGCAAACGCCCGCGAGGAAGTTTTGAAAGACTTGGGAGAGAAAGTAGTTGAAATTAAAGACATTACACATAATGTAGGAACTTGTTACAGATGTCACCGAGTAATAGAGCCCATGCCAAAGTCGCAGTTCTTTATAAAAGTGCGTGGCATGGCCCAAAAGGCACTTGATGCTATGGACAAGGGAGAATTTAGTGTGATGGGTTCTGGCCACGACAAAATCCTGCGCCACTGGTTAACAAACCTTCGTGACTGGAATGTGAGTAGACAGATTGTGTGGGGAATAAGAATGCCGGTGTGGTACCCTCCGACAGCTTCGCAGTCTGGCGGGCAGGCTCAAGATTATGTCATTCAAAAGGAGAGTCCGGGAGAAGGTTGGGTACAAGAGACAGATACTTTTGATACTTGGTTTAGTTCTGGTCAATGGCCGTTTGTAACCCTAAAAACCGCCAAAGAAGGAGACTTTGAGAAATACTACCCGACTAGTGTTATGGAGACAGCTTACGACATTCTCCCCTTCTGGGTAATGAGAATGTTAATGCTAGGAATAGAGATGACAGGACAAGTGCCCTTTAAAACTGTTTATTTGCATGGACTAGTTAGAGACGAAAAAGGTCAGAAGATGAGCAAGAGCAAGGGAAATGTAATTAACCCGCTGGAACTATCGGAAAAGTATGGCACTGACGCCCTTAGAATGGCTCTAGTAATGAGTACGGCTCCTGGGGTGGACTCTGCTACTGGTGAGGGTAAGGTGAGGGGAATGAGAAACTTTGCAAATAAGATTTGGAATGCGGCACGCTTCGTGAAAGATCTCAGTTCTCAGATTTCAGATATCAGTGGGGATGGATTCCGGGTCAAGCCCGGAATGACAGAAGTGAAAGATGAGGAATTTAACAAGAAGTTGAAAGAAATTGTGGAAGAGATGACAAGATTGCTAGATGAAAACAGAGTTGGTCTGGTGGCAGAAAATATACATAACGAATTTTGGCATTGGTTTTGTGATAAGCAAATCGAGGCAAACAAAAATAGCCAGATTTCAAATCAAATACTGATTGACGGTTTCAGAGCCTTTTTGATAATGCTACACCCATTTGTGCCGTTTGTAACCGAGGCAGTTTGGCAAGAAGTTTTTCCAAATGAAGGATTGCTAATAAATCAACCTTGGCCGAAATAATTTTGAGTACAAAAACTTATTTCGGCATTTAGCTCTGCTGAGAAGCAGCCCTGTTGTTTCTGGATTCTGGACAAGCATTGGAATGACAAGACCCTTAAAAAAACTCCCCACACGGGGAGTTTTTTTGGAGGGAAGAAAACTTATTCTTTGGGTTTTTCTTCTGAAGAAGTTTCTTCTTCTGCATTTTCTTTGCCTTCTTCGCCAGCAACTTCGGCTTCAACGACAGCTGTATCTAGTGGCTCTTCTTCTTTTTGAGGTTCAGAGAGGGAAACTATAATACTGTCTAGGTCGGTTTTAATCTCAACTTCTGAGTCTACCTTTAGGTCTGAGACCTTCAAACTGTCTCCTATTTCCTTAAGTAATGTGGCGTCGATTTCAAACTTCTCAGGAATGTCGGTTGGCAAACACTCAACCTCGATTTCGTGAAGGTTTTGACTAAGAATAGCTTGACCAGAATGGATGAGTTCGGACTCTCCTATTACCTCTAAAGGTACAAAGGCGGTAACTTTTTCTTTTAGGTTAACCTGGTGAAAGTCAATGTTTAGAACTTCGTTTTTGACTGGACCAAAGGCCATAGATTTTATGAGCGTTGGTCTCTCCTTAGTCTCACCGTCAACTTTTAACCAAATCAAGCTGGTTTCACCGGCTTGTCTGTAGACTTTTAGGAATTCAACAGCATTAACAGCCAAAGCAAGACTGTCGATTGACTTGCCGAAAACTACAGCTGGTGTAAGTCCTGATTTTCTTAGATTTTTTACTTTACTACCAATTACTTCTCTTTTTTGAGCTTTCAAAACATGTTTTGTCATGCTCGTATCATAGCTTATATAGATGATTTTTTCAAATCTACTTTCCCACTAAGTTATAACCAAAGCTATCTATATCTTTTAAATCTACAACTATTTTGTTCGGGAGACTTTCAATTTTTCTAGTAATAGCTGAGACCCTGGAGGATTCTGGGAGATTAAACTCTATGGTTTGTTTTTTGTACTCTAGTCCATTCTGAGGAATGATGTTATAAGAGTAGGCTATAGGCAAGATAGTTCTTTCTGATAGCTGGTTGGAGTATTTAATACTTAGACTATATTCTTTATTTAAGGGTGTAGAAATTATAAATTGGAACCTAATCATGTCCTTTTCGACTTGAGATAGAACTTGTGAGATTTCAATTTTTTCCCCATTTAACTCAATACTATTTAGTGTTGAGTTTTTAGAAACATAGAGCTGAACTATTTCGGTCAGGTTTCTATTTATTAGTGGCGTTGGTTTTAGATATTTTGAGTTTAAGACAATTTCATGATCTACAGTTAGGACTTGCGGAGTACTGACAATTTTAAGTTCTCTTTCGAGATAGCCATTTAAGGGAATGCTGGAAAAGTTTGATAGGTTTAAGTGAATTGTTTGAGGAATACACTTTCTGGAGGTGGATATGGCTGGTAGACAATCTTTTTGGTTTATATTTTTGGCCACAGGAAGATTAAAAATTTGAGATTGCAAGACAGGATCAGAAACCCAAAAATTGTAGTTTTCTTTGTTTTTGGCAACCATCTCAAAAAGATCAGTTAAGGGGAATTTATGGTTTAGAACATTGTCAAGAAGTTTATCCATCAAAATTTTAATTTGAGCAGAAGAATTGCCGGACTGGTTGTCAGCCACAAATTGCTCGTAAGTTAGATCTGTTTCCAAGAAAGGCTTAAGTTTTTTATTGACTAAAAGAGAATCTAAAACTTTTATGTTTAAGCCAATAACAAAATCAGCTTTGGTTTTTAGTTTGTTTTCTAGGAACCAACTGATGTTTGTGGCTGTTTGACTAAAGTCTGGGTTATAGTTCATATCTTTTAATTTCCACACATTCTCCCCTGTTAATTTTCCAACCAACGGTGGAGGATCAATACTTAGATCTGACAAACGTTCAATTTCTTGCGGTATAAATGATTTTAGAAAAACAATTCTTCCCTTATCTATACTCAAGTGATAAATAAGTTCTATTACACCTCCAGTTGGTCTTAGTTCATTCTGATTCTGAACAAGTATGTAAACATTGGTGTTTTTATCTGAGCCAAGCAGTGGGGCAACAACGTCTATCAGTTTGTTTGTTCCCCAGAGATTTTCCTTTGTTTTTTTTAGGTGTTCATATTCCGTGTTTTGTTTTATGGCCTCGTAGATAGGTTTTGGTAGATCCAAGCCATCGAGGAGAATTTCCATTTGATTTAGTGACTCATACACCTGTTGGAGATTTGACTTTATAGCCAGAAGAGTCGAGTTGTAGTCAAGACTGTGGGGGGAATTTAAAGAGTTATATATTTTTTCGGACAATACAAAAGACTGAACTATGCCATCGAAAGTTGTTAGTGTAAAATCCAAAAAGTTTGCAATGTTGTGGCTCTTATTGCCGAGATTTTTACTGAACAAATTTAAAATAGGGTGAGTTATTTGAAAATTTGCATTTACAACTGACATAGAGATCTTGGCTTTTTGGTGATTTTGAGAAGTTTTTATTAAGTCCCCTTTTTTGAGGTTAAAAACAGCCGATTCTAGCGATTTTAAAGTGTAATATGCACTACCTACAAATAAAAACGAAGATATAAAAAAGACAAAGATTGCAGCAAAAATAATTTTAAAAGCAAAATGTTCTATTTTTTTTAAAGCCCACAACTGAAGTTTTTCTTTTGGTTCACCTTCAATATTTTTATGTACTTTCTTTTTTACTTTTAAAAATATCTTTTTAAAAAAAATTACTTTTACCTGATTGGTGTTTTCTGTGAAAGTATCCTGTTTTTGATTATTTATGAAGCTTTTAAGATCCTCAAAAAAGTAATCTTCAACTTTTATGTTCAGCTCAGCCTGAGTTTCGATGACTTTTTGATAAGGTATGGTCGTTTCTGACACATCACTTACAATATTTATATCAATTTCGCTGCGAGTTTTTTCTTGATATGTTTTATTTAAAAAGTAGGCAAAATCTGAATCTTTTGTTGGTTGCCCTGATAAGTAATAGTTTTTTGACTGGGTACTATTTAAAAAAAGAAGTTTTTCGTAGGAGGGCAAACACTGTTTTAATGATATCGGATAGTAGCAGATATTATTAACTTTACTTATCTTAAGATTTTTTGTAGCTATTGTGTTGGAAATATATTTATCTAAGGAAGTTGAGAGGTTGTTTGGATCTAGAGTATAAAGATCATAAATCACAAGTGTCCTTATGTTTATTTTTTTTTCATAAAGAGAATTAAAAATCCCTAAATATTTTTCTAAAAGGGAAGTTTTGTTGCCTGAGGACAAAGAGAGACAAGCTAAAACCTTTATCCCTTTTTCTGAGACAGACGACAAAAGAGGAAAGAGATTGGAAGTTGTGTTTGCTAGATCTTCTTCTAAATCTAGATGGATAAGCAAATAGTTAGACGTGATAGTTCTGGAATATTTTTTGAACTCGAGCGTTTCCGATTGACATAGAAAATAACTGTCCTCTAAAAGACGATTATTGCTCCACAGTTGTATTGAGGTCTTTTTTTTGCTAAGCATCTTTATCTAAGTATAAAGGAATCGATTTAATATCTTTTGTTTATAAATTGTTATTACATATTATTTTTTAATATTTAGCCTTATTTATTTAAAAACTTTTGATCTTAATAGTATTTTTTTTAGTTATAACTCTTCACACATGAAAATTTAAGTTCAAGACTAAATATACTTATCCACATCTGTAAGATGTTAATTATCAGATCTCAATTTTCAGTTATTTTGGGAGATTTATTTTTGGGAGTCGAGGCAAGAATTAACTAGAGCGTCGGCCTCTTTGTTTTTTTCACGAAGAACATTTACAAAAGTTACTTTTTGGATTTGTTTTTGCAAGATAAGATTTGAAATTTGATTTTTTATTTTTTGATTTAGCTCTCGTAGATGGGGGAGTTTTACTTTGTATAAGCCGTTTATTTGTTTTACTACAAGCTCAGAGTCTAATACAAAAAGAAGGTGGTCAGCCATGATCTTATTTTGGACCAAATAATCTAAAGCTTTGATAACAGCAGTGTACTCGGCAACATTATTAGTGGTTATGCCTAAATATTCGGAAATTTCTCCAATTTTTTGGTTACCAGACTTGAGAATTACACCAATTGCCGAAGGGCCGGGATTACCTCTAGATCCACCGTCTGTATTTATTGTTATTTCACTAAAATCACTCATGTTTCATATTCTACGGGAAAGGAGGCAAGAAGAATAGTCAGAAGCATTTTGTTTTGAACTAGGGTTAGCCAATAATGATCAAAGAGACCAGTAAGGAGAACGGCGGACAGAATAAGAGATTGTTTAGGACTTATTTTTGAGAAGTAGAAAGTGATACCTAAGAGAGTAACTCCGACCAAGCCAAATTCTGAGAGAAGTAGCAAGTAGATATTATGAACTGGTTGTAAATTTTCATAGGTTATTTGGGAACCAGTGAGATTATCATCTAGACCATTTAAGTACGAGCCTAGACCAGTACCAAAGATGAGATGATTTTTGATTACTTCGGTTGAGTGACTTATACCAGATAGTCTGGAGCTGATTGTGTAAAGGCTACTATTTAAAGTCTGCGAAAAGTTTATTAAGACCATTGTTATAAGGAGACTACCTATGAGAACTTTTTTTAGAGAGGTTTTTTTAATAAGATAGAGAGGGAGAAAGAGAATAACATTTTTTGATCCAGAAACGATAATACTGGCTAGTGTAATTATCTTGGAATAGAAATTTGAGTTAAAAAGTCTTAGAGAGAGTAAAGAAAGAAACATAAACCCTGCCAGCGAGTTGGCATGGGAAAAGAGCGAAGGGGTGCGAACAAATTCCCTTCCTATGAATTGATACTTAGGAAGGTTTGGGGTAGAGGCGTCAAAGCCTCTTTCTCCTAGCCAATAAAATAGCCCTCCCAGGGATTTTTGACCTGCAAGTTGGAGAAGTTGAATACCAAAAACAAGAAATATGGATATGTAGAGATATTTTAGATTTTTTTGAAGTAGATTTTTGCGATTTTTAAGATACAAAAAGAAAAGAAAATACAAAGAAAACTCTATCCATTTGAGAGAAGTAAGAGGAATATTTATTGAGAAATATATATTTACAAAGATTAAGATAAATATAATTTTAAGAAGAGAGAAGTGTTTTTTGATCTCAATAGATATTTTCTTGTTATTTATTACCAGAAGAAAAACAATAAGGAGATGTGTTAGATAGATAGTAGGGGAGAGATAATCTATTTTAAGGCCTAAAATTCTAGAGTATTCTGGCCATAAATGTAAACCAAGTTGACTAGGAAGGAGTACTAGAATAATCCTAAAAATAATATTACTTACCACAAATGTATTTTATAGTACCATTAGACAGGTATTACGACCATTTGTCGTAGAGGTGGCACTCCACGAGACTCCGTTTTTATATCAGATCTTTCTGAAAGATACATATGGACTATTCTTCTCTCGTATGAGCTTAAATTGGGAAGAATTATCTCTTTCTTAAGAGTAACAGCTTTCTCAACAGCTGAGTCTGCAATTTCCTTGAGAGCTTCTTCGCGGCGCTCTTGATAGTCATTTACATTTAGGTGGATCTTTGGCCAAACATTAAATCGTTGAAAAAGAATGAGAGAAAATATCATACGTAAAGACGATAATGATTCACCGTGTCTACCAACAAAAACTCCCGCAGATTCAACTGGCAAGCTTAAGGTTATATTTATATTTTCTTCCTCTAGTTCAATCTTATATTGGTTTTCGTCAAGGTTGAGTTGAGAAAGTATGTTACCAATTATTTCAGAGACTTTTAGTTGATCCATTTTTTTGTTTATTTAAATTTTAAGGCTAGGATGTTTTTTATTTTAACCAATCCACCGAGACCAGAGAAGTAATATTGTTGTACTATTGAAAAAATTGTAGAAAACACCCAGTAGAGAACCAGACCAGACTGGAAGTTGATACTGACGACTGTAGTCATGATTGGCATCATGTAGAGCATTTGTTGTTGCATGGTTTGGGCCATTTCCAAATTGTCTTCCTCTTTTTTCTTTTCTACTTGTGACTTGGGATTGTGAACATGAGATTCAACACCACTTTGCATCATAAGAGAAAAGATAAACTGTGTTATTCCAGAAAGAATTGGCATTATATAAGTTTTGTCTGGTTTGGTTAGATCTAAATACAAGAAGTAAGGGTTCATAGTAATACCAGCAATAGAGGGCTGTTTTAAGAAATTCATAAAAACGTTGTAGAGAGAAATAAGGATGAGAATTTGGATAATTTGAGGAAGACAACCTGAGAGAGGATTAATCCCTTTTTCTTTATAAAGCTTCATTTGAGCTTCTTGTAATTCTTTTTTGTCGGCGTGTTTGCTTTTGAGGGCATCTAGTTCGGGCTTTAATTTCTGAATCGCTTTGGCTGACCTCATGGAAGGAATAACTAGTGGCAGCAAAAGAACCTTAATAAAGATGGTTACTAGAATAATAGAAAAACCAAGATTACCACCAACAAGTTTGTAGAAGAAACTTAAAAGTTGATAAATTGTGTAGTTTAGGGGCTCGAGCATATGTTTTTGATTTTATCACCTAAGGAAGGGGATCGACACCACCTTTAAAAAGAGGATTGCAGCGGAGGAGTCTTACTGTCGACAAGTAGAGAGCTTTAGATAAACTATATTTTTTAAAGGCTAATTTGGAGTATTCTGAACAAGTAGGGTAAAAGCGACAACCTTGACTGGAGCCAAAAAGAGTTTTGGTCAGAATATGCAAGTATGGAGAAATATGTTTTTGATATATGTGAATCATTTTCTGGATTGCCACGCTACGCTCGCAATGACGATATTTTTTATTTTAACTTTGAGACAAGTTGAGCAAAATCAGCAAGTAGGTCAGAGAAGGAAGTTGTAAGAATAGTACTTTTTGGATAAACCAAGTAAGACCCTACAGGAAAGTTACCAAGAAGCTGATAAATAAGACTAGAGCTAAGGCGGCGAATTTTATGGCGATCATGAGCCTTGCGAGCAACTTTTTTGGAGACAACTATGGCAAATTTAAGTTCTGTAGATATTGGATCGTAGATCGTAGATTTAATGAGAGTAAAATAATTTGAGTAGAATTTTTTACCTCCCAAAAAAATCTCTTTACTGGTGCGCAAAGAGAGACGATTAGTCTTGGGAAGTGCCATTTTTAAACTAAGGCAAGTTTAGTTCGACCTTTGGCTCTTCTGCGCTTTATGACATTTTGTCCAGACGAAGTGGCCATTTTGGCTCTAAATCCGTGTTTTCTGACTCTTTTGATGCTTTTTGGTTGATAGACTCTTTTTGGCATGGTTGTATTATAACTTAAGTTTGATAGATCGTGAATTGTAGATCCTAAATATTTTTTTGGATGATTAGTTTCGGGAAAATTGGGGGTTGTAAAAATGTGGAAAACTTACCAGAATGGAACTTAAATATGGACAGTGATTCTCTTTGGATATCAATTTGTGGGGAACTAGGGAGTCTCCTTTCGGGGGCTAGTCTAAATGCGTGGATTAAGCCGTGTTTTATTAATTCTGTCACCGACTTAACCAATGACAGAGTCATTATAGAAGTAGCAACTCCGACAGCTTACCACACCAAAACGATAGAAGAAAAATTTTACCTTAGTATCAAACAGTCAGCGGAGAAAATAACTGGTAAAAAGTGTGACATAGCCTTTATAGTAGTGACAAGAAAAGTGGAAGAGACAAAAAGACAAAGTACGGCACCAGCCGATGTTCCGAAGTTAGAGTTATTTAAAGAATCAGAGAGGAACGACAGTACTACGGCAAACCTAAACCTTCGATATACATTTGATACCTACATGGTAGGAGGGTCTAATCGCTTGGCTTTTGCTGCAGCCAAGTCAGTAGTTGATTACCCGGGGAGCAGACACAACCCACTGTTTATTTACGGGGGAGTAGGAGTAGGAAAAACACACTTAATGCATGCAGTAGGACACGAGCTAATCAAAAAAGGAGTAGGTAAGGTAGTCTGTGTTACTAGCGAGCAATTTACAAACGACCTTGTAGCTTCCTTTAGATCAAAAATGACCGACGCTTTTAAAAAAAAGTACAGACAAGTTGGAGCTTTGCTAATTGACGATGTACAGTTTTTTGGTGGCAAAGAACAAACACAAGAAGAGTTCTTCCACACCTTCAACGAACTAACAAACAAACAGGCGCAAATAATAATGACCAGCGACAGAAAACCGCAAGAAATACAAGGACTAGAAGATAGACTTAAAAGTAGATTTTTGGGGGGGATGATGGTGGACATTGGACTGCCTGACTTTGAGATGCGTCTTGCCATATTGAGACAAAGAGCTGAAGAGACAAAAGCAAAGGTGGATGATGGTGCTTATGAGCTAATTGCTAACAGTTATCAGACCAATAGTAGAGAACTAGAAGGAACCTTTATGAGATTGGTGACGACAGCAGAAATAAAAGGGGGAATCTTAACCAAGGAAATTGTCCAAGAGACAATGGGTCTACCTGCTGAATCAATTAGGGAGGTAAAAGTGAGACCAATAAAATTAATTTCGACAGTGGCTAAGTATTTTGACTTTAAAAATAAAGAGCTGCTTGGCTCTAGTAGGAAAGCAGACCTGGTAGTTGCCCGACATATTGCAATGTATCTACTTCGCGAAACTTTAGGAATACAACACGCGAAAGTAGGAGAACTAATGGGGGGAAGAGATCATACAACGGTAATGCATGCGGTGGAAAAAATAGAGAGAGAATTAAAGGAAAATAACACAGAAACAAGAAGTAAGGTTATGGCTATTAAGCAGGCCTTGTACACATAGTTATCAACAAGTTGTCAACATAGTGTGGATAAGTAAAAGAAAAGAGGATAGATAATTTTTATTTTTAGATATGGTGGATAAATAACTAAAGTTATCCAGAAATCTATAAACAAACTTGGTGAGTTTTACGAATAAAAACGTGCCTATCTTTTAGAGTATTGGATATAAAAAGATTGATAAGTCTGTTAATCTTTGGTTAACAACACTAACTTTAGGCTCGAGTTGAACTTGGTATAAACATATCCCCACCCTCTACTAATATAACTACTATATTTTTATATATATTTAATTAAATTAGGAGTGTTAGAATAGATCAATGAAATTTGAAGTATCATCAGTCGAATTAAAAAGAGCACTTGGCGTAGTCTTTAAAGGAATAAGTAATAAACCTCATTTACCAATTCTGTCTGGACTGCTAATTCGAGTAAAGAATAACGTAACTAGTTTAACGGCAACCGATTTGGAAATAAGCTTTTGGATGGAAATAGAAGCGACGGTAAAGGAAGAGGGTGAAGTAGTTGTTCCTGCAAGATTATTTTATGACTTAGTTTCCACATTAGAAGAAGGCCGAATTAATATAGAAGTATCGGAACTTAAGATGAAGATTTTAGCTAAGGGTGTGGATACTGAAATTCTTTGTCAGTCGGCTGATGATTATCCAGTTATTCCAACTTCAAACACAAAAGGAATTACTATTAATTCATCTGAATTTAGAAAAAAAATTGATAAAGTCATAATGTCTTCAGCTAAGGATGATACTAGACCAATCCTTACAGGTATTTTGTTTAAGATAACAGGCAAGGATATTACTTTTGTAGCTACCGATGGGTTTAGGCTGTCGGTCAATGTAATGGAATTAAAGGCCAATGGTGAATCCACAGAAGAGAAGGTTATAATCCCTTCTAGGTCACTTGGAGAGCTTCTGAAGGTCATATCAGAACTAACTGCAGAAAGTTTTAGAGTTGAGATAGACAAGCACTCTAAGCAGGTAATTTTTGTTTTTTCAGGAATGGAGATGAGTAGTCGAATTTTGGACGGAGAATTTCCTCCTTACCAACAAATAATTCCAAATACATACACAACAAAAATTTCTTTGGATAAGCAGAGTTTGGTGTCGGCAGTGAAGAGGGCTAGTTTGTTTGCAAGGGAGTCGGCCAATGTTATAAGAGTTAAAGTCGAAGACAAGCTGCTGGTGAGCGCGGAAAATAGCCAAATAGGAAGCAACGTTACAGAAATCGAAGGAAAAATAGAGGGTGAGAAGATAAATGTGGCCTTTAACGCAAAATATTTGTTGGATTTTTTACCTGTAGTTGAGAGTGACTTTGTAGAATGGGAGACCGAGGGAGAGCTCAAACCAAGTGTGTTTAGGGATAGTAAGGATGAGAAGTGGTTACAGGTGGTAATGCCTATAAGGACTCAGAGTTAATTTCAATTGGGTAGATAAAAGTGGCTAACTCAGTAAATCTACCTGTTGTCATTTTTCCTTTGATAACTATGACAGGGGCAAGAAAACCATTGTTTTGGTAATAGTAGGCAAGTGAGATATCGTCGGCGGCAATAGTGATCGATTTGGTCTCGGAAAAAAGTTTTTCCGAGGAAATATCTTTTGCGTAACTAGTTCTGTGTAGTTTTGTGGAATCCAAATTACTTATGCTTGGAATTTGTGTTTCATTGTCTTTTTTGGTATTTAGGTAACCCCCGTAAACTCTTAGATCTGCAAGTTTTTTGTTTTTGTTGATTGTGATTCTGATTATTTCGCTGTTTGGTGAATCAATTATCACTGGTAAGCCATTGATATCTTGATTAAAGCTTACTGCTATCAGATTAGCTTTGTCGTATGGTACGACTTTAGGTTCACTCTCAATACTGTTTGGCTCCAGATAAAGAAATTCAATTTTTGGGTCTAAGTCAAATGTTTCTAGTGTGCTACTACCAAGTAGTTTTTGAATAAATTCAACAGACACACTTTTGATCTCTTCGTTACTTAGATATGTGTTTGTGAGTTCTTGGTAATTGTCATTGTTTGTGTAAATAATTTGATTTTGGTTAATAGACAAAAAGAGACTTTTGTTTTGACTTACCCATAGATAGTCACCTGTTGGAGTACCATCAATAAGGTCCTTTTGGTAAAAGCTTAGATTTGAAATAAGAGTGTCAATTTGGCTTTCTGTTACGAGAGGTATTGTAACTTTATATACGCTCTGTGGTTTTTGTTCTATATTTACTGTGGCTTTGCTCAAATCAATTTTAATATTTTGATCTTTTGCGGATATATCACTATTTGGTGCGTACTTATAAGTATTGTTATTATTTATAACTGGAACTGTCGTTTTTTGGGTTGTGGAGTTTTTGGTAAGCGGTTTTCCAAGTAGAGCGATAATAACTATCGGTAATATAGCAGCTGCAATATATAAGATTTTTTTTGCTTTTGGCTTAATATTCATGTTAGTTGATTGTATTAATCGCACCGGTCATAATTTCGCCGCAAGTTTCAAAAGTCGAACAACCGACCTCTATTTTTACACCTCCAGCGGGACACTGGTTATAGTCGATACCTTTGTATTCCAGGTGAATGTGGGCAACTTCCCAGCCACCAGTATTGCCAACATAGCCGATAATTTGTCCTTTTTTAACATTAGGATCGTTTGCTGAGACAGACATAGATGATAAATGAGCATAAACAACCTGAAAAGTGCCGGCTGAATTTGTGGTTTCAATGTAGACAGCATTTCCGTAGTTACCACTTACACCAGCAAATATTACTTTACCATCTGTACTAGATATGACAGGTTTACCATTTATGTCTGGTCCCCAAATATCAATGGCTTGAAGCTTATTGGTTCCGTGTGTTGCGGTACCTTCTGGGCCTTGTGTAACTTTATAGCTTCCCGCAATAGGCCAACCACACTCACTGTTGTTAGATTCTTCCGATACACCGTTTGGGGTATATTTAACTTTTTCTTCGGAGTCGAATTGGACGAGAGTGGAGAGGAGAGGGGCAACCATAAAAGTGAATAGCAAAAAGACAGAAATGGTAGCCAGAGAGAGCCAGATAATACCAAGAGCTGAGACTGCGGCAACTTTGGTGGCGGTGGCGAAGTATTTTGCATTCTTGTTTATGACAACAGCGGTAGCTGCGAGAGCCGCAAGACCCAAGAGGAAAGCTTTTATGTTTTCTTTGTCATCTTCATCGGTAATACCAAAAGCATTTTTTATTTCTTGCCAACCTTTTTTGAGAAGTCCTATGGTAATTTCGTAGCCTATTTGAACAACTACCAGTGCAGCGGCAATAATTAAACTTAACCCCGCTGTTGGGACTCCTAGGGCTACAGCAGCGGCAGCAATGGTAGAGTCAGCTGCAGCCATACCGGCGACTTTGGCAGTTTGGACACCAACAGCTTTAGCTCCTTCAATTAGAAGTTTCTTGGCAGTAGCATCGGCAAATTTCTTAGCTCCTTCCTTGAGCCCGTTTTCTAACAAATATTTGCCGAACTTTTGTGCAGTAGCACTACTGGTATTTTTTAAAATTTGCCTGCCGGCGTATTGGCCAATTTTTTTGTTTAAGTAATCTTTGCCGGTACCTACCGGATCTAGAATTTTTTGAGCTGTGCCAGAAAGGCGATAGTAAGAATCGGAGAGGGGTTTTAGTTTTTCTAACCCCTTATTAATTTCCCCTCCTAGTTTGCTATCGTGGAATTTTTGGAGTTGAAAATGAATCTGTTTTTGAACTAATTTGTTTTTTGATAAGATTTCGTAAGTTTTAGAACCGGGGAGAGTTAAAATTTTATCTAGCTTTTGAGGGGTAAGACCTCGACGGTAGAGATCAACGATAGTTGGGCTTATATTTCCACCCGTTTGGCTTAAGCTTCCAGAGATTCTAGCCTCATCTCCTACGGAATTAGGTCTTATTTGGATTCGTTGATTTGAACCTTGCTGGGCATATCTTTTGTTTAGTTCAACAGTGTCATTGTGAAGGGCTTTTTCTAGCTGATTTTTGTACTCGTCTATTTCGAAATTATTGTTATACAGTGTTCTCGGGTTGGGAATTGCTTTGTTTAAACCATTTAGAATTCGATCTGATTCAGCTTTAGCTTCATCTTGATAGGTATCAAAATCTTTAATTTTATCGAGGTTGCCCACAAACTGTTTGGCTTGTAGTGTATAGTGGGTGTTTATATCTTGTTCGGCGTAAGTTAGCTTAGTGTCATAACTTTGATCTTGGTCTTCATAACCATTAATCTCATTTTGTTTAATTTCTTCTTGGACGAGATCATCAACCTTGTCAATTATTGTCTCTTCATTTAGGAAATCTTTTTTAATTAATTGGGTGACATTAAAAAGGCTATTCTTATTATTTATATTTACTCCACCAGTTTGAATGGAGTAGGTAATAAGGTCTATAGCTTTTTGATAGTCACCGTGTGAAAGTCTTTTACTTATACCTTCTGCGATTAATATGTTTTCGGCGACAGTTTGAATATTTCTTGTATTTTCTTCGTAGCTTTTTTTAGGGTCAACAGACTGATTGAAGAATTTTTCTCTTTGTTTGTCTATTTCCTCTTGCCTTTTTTTGTCGGCGTTTTCGTAGATTAGGCGATGTTTCTCCTTTTCTAGCCAGTCTTTTCTAATGTTTTTTATGGTGTCAGAGATTGTGTGTTCTCTTTCGGAGTCCAACAGATCAGCTTGATGTTGCTTGTAGAGGGCAACCATAGATTCAAGTTCAGCTGGAATATTGTTTTGATCGGATTCTGCTCTTTGTTTGCTAGTTTTTTCTGGCTGATCGGTTTGGTTACTTAGCTTTTCTAAGTATTTTGCAATATTGTCTAAAGTTATGGTATTGGTGGAGGATAGGAGTTTTCCTATGTCATCGATGTTGGGATCAGGAGGTGTGTTGTTTGCTGCCTCTTGAAATTTTATGTAGCAGTTTAATGATCTGGAGACGAAAGAAAGATCGGTAGTAGAGAGTTGGTCAGGTTTTCTCCTTTCAGATATAAAATTAGACGTTATATGTAAACTGACTATGTCTAAGGTGAAGTCTTTTGTCTCTGGCATTACCTTTACTTGAGGTCTAATTTACTGGAATTTTTATTATCTTCCTCTTGTTGTTTTTTTTGGCGATCTAGGACATCGGTTGGCTTGGTGCTGGCCAAAATATGTTCGTCAGGGGAGGCCAAAATACGAATAGCAACGTGATTCATACCAGCAAAAAAGATACCTTCTCCGACACCTGCAGACAGTAAGAGTTGTTTTTCCCCTTGGGACAAGTAGAAGACCTCGGCAATTTGATTGATGGCAGCGGAGGATTGTTTGAGAAGCATTTTAAGAGCGGAATTAGTGATAATAGCTTTACCGTATGCTGAACCCAAAAAGTCGTCTACGTTTTGAGAAATAATGGAAACACCAAGGAAATACTTTCTTGCTCTTTTTACAAAACCTTGGAGGATTTTGGCTGAGTCTTCGTGGCGCATTAAGTACCAGGCCTCGTCGACAACAAGCATGCGTTTTCTTAAGTCTTTTCTGACTTGGGTCCAGATAAAATCGAGAATACTAAACATGACAATAGGGCGAATTTCGTCAGCAATATCTCGGAGGGAAAAAACAGTAATAGGAGCATCAATATCGACATTGCTTTGTTGGTCAAAAATGCCTTTAATTCCTCCCATAACGTAGCGCTCTAATCTGGCAGCCAAAGTTTTACTGACTGATTCTTCCATACCAATAATGGAGCGATACAAGTCTTCCATCCTAGGTGGCTCTAGATGGTGAGTGGCAGGGTCTTCGGTTATACCTTTTTGTCGATAGGTGAGAACTAGAGCACGGTTCATGGTGGCTTCCTCAATAGGGTTCATTTCACCAATCATAATTTTGAGAAGCGACATTAGAAATAGGTATTTGTAGCCCATTTCATCTTCATTGCTTTCATTGGGCTTGGCAATTTGAAAAGGATTTATTTTGTGTGGAGAGCTGGTAGAAAAAGAAATATAGTTACCTCCTACTGATTTGGCAACCATTTCATATTCGTTTTCTGGGTCGAGAATAATAACTCTAGTGTCGAACATTAGAGATCTTAAAATTTCGAGTTTGACAGTATAACTTTTACCAGCACCAGAGGTAGCCAAAATTAACATATTGGCATTTTCTAAGGAGAAGCGATCGAAAATAACCAGAGAGTCATTGTGAGCGTTAACGCCGTAAAGAATACCTTTGTTGTCGGAGAGTTCAGAACTAGTAAAGGGGAAAGTGGTAGAGAGCGAGGTGGTGTCCATATTTCTAGTTATCATTAGTTTGTCTTTGGCATATGGCAGAGTACTTTTGAAGGCATCTTCCATAGTAAGAGAGGCGGTTTTACTAATAATAAGAAGAGATGCGAGCATGGACTGGACTTGGGCGGTGGTAGTGTTTAGATCTTTTTCAGTTTCAGCAGAAATACTTATGTATAGAGAGAATTGGAAGAAGCGTTCTGCCCCTTTGACGAGCTGTGACTGAAGAACTTTTGCGTCTTCTAGTCCAGCTTCAGTGGCGGCTCTGGGAATACGACCGCGTTGAATATCAGTATTAATTTCGGCTTCCATTTCGGCAATACGGTGTCGCAAGCTCTCGAGAGTATCTTTGGAGTCACTTGGATAAACAAACATGGAAATATCGATAGAGTGATTAAAATTAATGAGAGGAGAGAGCCAGTTGGCAGTTACATAGCGGGGGTAGCCGGTGACAAACAAAGTACGGACGTAGCTATCATCGATTTTGATAAATGAAAAATCAACTTCGATAGCAGAAGGGGCAATAGTGTCTTGGATGTTGAGGTCCCCTTGAGAAATATTTTTTGAGGGAGGCGGAGTAACATCGGTCACTTTTGGAGCTGAATCTGTTGGTACTTCCTGATCCACAACCTGCTGTTGCTGGTCTGGTGGAATATTTTTCTTACCTAAATTAAATAAGTTGATGGCCATGTTAGTTGTTTAGAGTAAATTTAACCTCGGGATTTAAAAGAGGATTAGTACTGCTTTGATTGTAGATGTTGTAAAAGAGAGTGACTAGCTCAGTAGTATTTAATTGACTTGCTTTTAGGCCAATACGAGCAAACTGGCGAATAATATGATCTCTTCTGGGGTAGAGGGCCATACCGGCTTTTTCTTCGATGTATTCCAGTTCATAGGGAGGTTTTTGGGGTTCTTTGGCGAAGGGATTAAAAGTAGATTTACTAATACCAAGTTCTATAGCAGAAAAAGTAATAATAATGTAAAAACGTTTTTCGAGAACTCGGTTTTCTTTGACAAGTGACTTTACAAATTGGCGATAGGAGAGGAGAGACTCTTTGACTTTTTGGGAGGCACTCTTTTGAATACCGTCATCTAATAAATTAATATAATCGGAAATATTCTTGCGTTGAGAGCGAATAACAATTTGGATAGGGAAAGAGAGAGAGTTTAGTAGACCGGCGTAAGTGTAGATGGTGGCATCTTGTTCTTCTTCGGATAACAGATTAAAGTTTAAAGCGTTGGTTTTGAGGACAAGGGAACAGGTGCCGTCTTTTAAGAAGACTAAATGATTTTGAATGGTATAAATATCTAAACTTTCTTGGGTGGAAGCTTTGATAATTTCGGCTGGCATAGACTTAGATTGCTTGAATACGCAGAGGATTAATAATTTCGCCAGTTAATTGAATACTGTAACTTTCAAATTTGAAGCCTTCTTTCTCAGCAAGGATTTGATAGAGTCCGTTTTCTAAGGGTCTGACAAAAAGGAATTGACCAAGCTTGTTACTTTTGGTAGCACGCATGGTAATACTTTGGTTTTTTATTTCGACTAGAACTCCGTCTAAGGTTTGACCTTGTGGCGTTAGAGTAAGGCCGACTAAAGTATTTGGGGTAGTGGGGGTGAAGGGGATGGGTAGAGAGGAAATGTCAGGTTGAGGGATCTTAGATGATAGATTGTCGATCGTGATTGTTTCTGATACTGGTTGGGCTGTATTTAGCACTTCTTGAATGACTGGCTGTTGCTCAATGGGTTGATTTTGGTTGTTTGTTTCGATTATTGGTTCTGTTTGGATTAAATCCCCCTCATTTCCCCCTTTGACAAGGGGGACGTTTGTTTCTTTTGAATCAAGTGTTGAGTCGTTTGTTGATTGATTGGTTACTGGAGTTGTGTCTGTTGCTGGGGCAGAAATGTTTACAATAGGTGTTTGAGGAGTGGCATTTTCTGATATTGGAGCAGTGACTACTTCTTGGTGACCGTGTTTCCAAATATATTGAGTAGGAGAATAGATAGATTTAATAAAAGCGACTATCCAAACGTCTAAGGTTCGACCCTGGAAAGGGACAAAGGCAGTTCCAACACCCAAAAGGAGAAGAATAAAAGAAAGAGGATACTTAAAGAAAAATGGGAGGGGTGCTGAGTAGGTCATGACAGAGAGGACAATAGAAATACCAAGAGCAGCAAACTGCTTTATGGTCATGTCACCAATCAGCCTAAATTTATAGTTGCTGATGTCTTGGGGTACTGGGTGTTGTTGGATAGCCATGTGTTAGATCATAGATTGTTGATCGTAGATCGTAGAAATAGATCCTGGATCTTTTGGACGGAGATATATTTTAGTATATCGTGTTTGGTGGGTAAATTGGGAAATGAAGTATAATAGATATATCGATGAAAAATTGGAATACAAGCACAAATTTAATGAGCAAAGAAGAAAAGGAGATTTGGTCTTTGGTTCAAAAAATGAACTATGGACTAGATGGGGAGAAACTGTCCTTAGAGAGAGTTAAAAAGAATTGGTCAAAACTAATACCGAACTTAATTCCTGCTAGAGAAAAAATGTACAAATGGTTAATATGGAAAAACAAGTCTTAACAGACTTTCAGAAAAAACTGCTATTCTATTTTGAAAAGAACGAATACTTGCGAGATAAATTATTTTTTACTGGTGGTACAGCTTTGTCGCATTACTATTTTCAACACAGATTTTCGGAAGATTTAGACTTTTTTGCAGAAGAAGAGTTTGATCAACTTCAAATTTTGGCGTGGATAAAGTCGATAAGTCCAGAACTAAAAATAAAAGAAATTGAACAACAGATCCTTAATGGTCAACTGACTTTGTTTTTGTACTACACAGAAGAAGAAAAACCTTTAAAGTTAGATTTTGCCTATTTTCCTTTCCCTCATATGGGTAAATTTGAGATGCTGGGAAAAATACGAGTTTCGAGTCTAGAGGATATTGCTGTAAATAAAATACAAGCCATAACAACAAGGTCAAGATCTAGAGATTATTTTGACTTAAAACTGTGCTTAGAAAAACTAGGGTGGAGTGATGAGGTAGTAAGGCAAAAATATAGAACGAAGTTTGAAGTGTCTCTGCCCCCTGAGAGTTTGGCGACTGCCTATACAAATGTGCAAACAGCTAAGGATCTGCCAATTTTTTTAGGGGAAGTAGATTGGGGAGGGACAGAAAAGTATTTTTTAGACAGGGCACTAGGACTAAAGAGTTTGATTTTGGAGTAGGTAATATAAGTAAAAAGTAATAAGATAAATGGAAAAAGTGTTGTAGTTTTCGGGTATGATGGAGGTATGCGAGCTGGTATTGGTTTGTGCCTGAATAGGTATAAATTGTATATTGTCACTATACAAAATGGTACAAAAGTGATATAGTATAGGTTATGATCAAAAGAATTATAGAAGAGCGAGTTGAAGACTATTTGAACAGTGACAGTAACAAGATCTTGTTTGTTTGGGGACCGAGAAGATCTGGGAAAACAACACTTTTGAAAAAGTATTCAAAAGAGCTAGGAGTACCAGTTTTTAACTTTGATTTACAGTCACACAGAGAAAAGTTTCTACCAGATCTGTCAGTGTTACAAAAAATTGTAGATGAGCATAAGATTATTTTAATAGACGAAGTGCAGAACTATCCAGAGTCGAGTTTGGCACTAAAAATACTATTTGACGAATTCAACGTAAAAGTAATTGCAACGGGAAGTAGTGAACTTCGGCAAACTTCGAAAGATTTTGATAGTCTGGCTGGTCGTTTTACACAAATATACTGTTTGCCTCTCTCGATTTTAGAAGTTGAATCGAGCGAGGAAATAAAGGCATACGAGAGGAAAGATATCTTGGATAAATACCGAAACCAAGGGCAAATATTTGGGATGTATCCAGAAGTCTATTTGGCAGACGGAGGAGAGGTCGAAAAAACAGATTTACTGCAGAATTTGCTGGATACCTACGTCTTGAAGGACGTGATTGATATTTACAACCTGAAAAACGCAAAGCTGGCTAAGGACATTTTAACGAAGATAGCTTTGCAGATTGGAAGTGAGGTTTCAGTAAGAGAGATTGCTTCGAGTTTGCAGGCAAATGTAACAACAGTATCGAGTTATATTGAAATTTTTATTAAAAATTATATTTTGATTCCAGTATTATCATTTAAAACAAATAGGCGTAAATCAGTCTCTGAGCTTCGTAAATTGTATTTTTACGATTTAGGAATCAGGAATATATTAGTTCGGGACTTTCGATCACTAGATCTGAGATCGGATAAAGGTGGAGTGTTTGAGAACTTTGTAGTGTCGGAAATAGAGAAGAAAAGAAGAGTTGCTGGAGAAAATTTTAATGTTTATTTTTATAGAGAGTACGGAGGAAAAGAGATGGATCTGGTGCTAGAGGATTATCATAAAAAATATATATGTTTGGAGATAAAGACAAAAAAAGTAAAAGCACAAGATATTTTTCCTCTGTCACATAAAATGGAGGTGGTGACTAGCGACAATTATTTTGAAAAGATCGAGAAGTTGTTTGAGTAATTTTTGGTGGAACTTGGGTAGGTATTTAGGTATGATGGAGGTATGGGAGCTAAGGATATTGATGCGAATAGTTTGAATAGTGATGATTTTGCTAGATTGTTTAAGAGAGGAGCTGTTGGTGGCGTAGAAACAGGTAGTAGTGAAAAGGAATTTAAATCTCCTAGTGAAGAGCAAGAACTCAAAATAGATATTAATGGTAGGGAGAATGACGAAGATGAATTTTTAGACAGAAAAGATAAGAAAAAAAAGAAAAAAGAAAAAAGAAGAAAAGAGAAACAAAGAAATCCTGAAATTGTGAAACTAATGACGGAATTTGAGGCAATCTCTCAAACAGTCAGACCTGAAGAAGAAGAAAAAGTAGCTAATGAAGGTGCTGGTGATAAAGATCGGGTAATTGATAAGAAAGAAACGGAGATAATAGAGAGAGCCAAGAGAATGGATGTAGGTTACCAGAGATCAAGACTTCACTATTTGGGCCATAGACAAAACTTGATTCAAGAAGGTAAAGATGGTTTATCAGCTATTGATAAAGATGATTATATTGTTGGAAAACTAAGACTGATTGAAGATTTAATGACCTTAGCTAACAGAGTGGGAGATTTAAGAGAAGTTAAAGATAGACTTATATCTGTTGGTGTTTATGTGAAAGATATTGAAAATTTGTTTGAGAAAATTAAACCCTTACACGAAGAGAGACAAAAACTTTTGCAGAAGTTTTATGAAGATGGCTCTAGGGAGGATTTAGAAAAAGTAGAGAAGGAAATAGGAGATATTTTTGTGGTGGACGAGATGATGGAGAGAATTAAGAATGGTGAGAAAGCCCAACCAAGAAAAGAAAATATAAAAGAAGAAGTTAAGGGAGGTCCTAAAGACTTGGGTAAGACAGAGGGGTCGGAGAAAAATAAATCAGAGTTGGTAAATTATATGAATAAGGGTTTCTTTGATGACTTGTTGATGACAACTTGGGGAAATTGGAAAGAAAGTTTTTCTCAGGAAGAAGCAAATCTAAGATTGCAGAAGGTTGGGGTTAATTTGGAAGATGTTTATAAGAAGGCTGGTGATGGTGGTGTTGAAATAAAGAAAGCACTGATAAGTTACATGGATCATAGAAATGGTGACAAAAAACAAAATGAACCCTTGTTGAGGGCTTTAAAAAGAGAGATTTTGTTGAAGTTGGGACTAGATGTCTCTGTATTGGATGAAAAAAAAGTAGAGAATGCTGATGAAAAAGTGAAGATAGAAGGTATAGTGCCTGTTGAAGATAAAGAGAGGGAGAAATATTTGGAGTATTTGGGAGGAGAATTTTTGGATGACCTGGAGGTTGTATATCCTAGAAAAGAGGTTAAACATTCAAAAGAGAAAAAAGAACAGGCCCGTAAAAGATATTTTGTGATTCATAATTTTTCATTGGTGACAAAACCTTTAGATAAAAAGCATCCATTTTATGGAAAAACAAACAAAGAACCTAGGGATTATAGAGTAAGAGACTTGCTGATTGAATATTTTAAACTACAAGAAGGAACTCCTAGAGGATGGGACGTTGGTTTGCTTGAAAAAATGGTTGGTGGAGACAAAGAAAGGTTAAGGAAGCTTCAAGAATACTTGGAGGAGGCGAGGAAGAGGAATCAAGAAAAAGGTAAAAAGGAAAAAGATAAAGGTGAGGTAAAGATTGATAGAGATAATTTTGATTTTTCAGGAAAAACAAAAGCAGAGCTTTATAAGATGGTACCTGACGGATTTAATGACCCTGTTAAGTTTTTTGTAGCAGTAAATGTAATTGCTGGAGAACTAGATCCAAGGTTTCCGAGCGTTGAAAGAGCTAAAAAATACTTTTTTGATGCTGTTGAAGGGAAAGAATTTATACTTACGCCAGAGATGAAGCAAAAGCTCAGGGACTGGTTGGCTATTGGTGGAAAAATTAGGAGACCAGGGTTACCAAGCGAAGAAGATAACTTGAGAGAGTTAGTAGATATTGGATTTGATGTTAATTTGGCAGACAGGGAAAGAGTCAGAGAGGCTTTAGATTCTATTGGTTTCAACAAAGATGATAAAGAAGTGGCAGAAAGGTATTTGAAGTCTTTGTTTGCTGATGGAGGTGGTGAGCCAAAAGAGCCAGTTGTACCAAAAAAGACAGAATTTAAGGAAGGAGAAGAAAGTGAGGAAATTGAGAACGAAAGGTGGATGAAAGTGGTCGGTTTACTAGAAAAGCTAGGGTCAGTTACAGGAGAAGAGAGAAAGACACTATACCTAGAAATAGAGTCTCACGGAGTGAGGATAAGAGGGACAATATCAGACTTAATTGAGGCTGGGGCTAATGAAGATGATATAAAAAATAGCTTTAGACATATGGCAAACATGGCAAAAGTGTGGAAAATGGGGGAAGAGAAGGCAAGGAGGGAATATCCGAAGATGGTAGAGAAATATGCAAGTATGGCCAGATTATTGAGGCTTAAGTGGTATAATTAGGGTGTTATAGGGCTATAAATCAAAGATAAATGTCATTTGGAGAACCATTACCTGCGGAACCATTAAGTCCCGAAGCTTTAAGGGCTAGTTTTGGTATAACGGAAAAAAGTGGTGATGTTTTTAAGGAGAAGCCGGAGGATGAGGCTGATGCAAAAGATGCTGTAGGTGCGATGAGAAGTGCTGATCTTAAGGAAGAAGATGAAAAGCTAAATCCAGAAAAAAAAGAGAAAAAAGAAAACGATTTCACAAAGGAAGAATTTATTATAAAGGCGAGACGTGCAATTTTTGAGGATGAGTATATTAGAACACAATCAAGAGGTAATACGGAAAATATTGCCAAGCTTGAGAAGTTAAGGCAAGATTCTAGAGACGAACTGGAAGAAGTTGGTATCAACATTGAATTTTTGACAGGAGGGAAAGGGCGTGAAGACGATAAGAAAACAAATAGAGTGTGGATGAGGAGAAGGTTAGGTAAACTCGAAAGAAGTGAAAAACTTAACGATAAGGATACTAGCGCCTTTGAAAGACTTGGTGTCACCAAAGAAAAGTTGCAGGAATGGGTGGAGGAAGATGCTGTGGATGTTGTGCCGGTAGCTGAACCAGGAGTTGGGGATGGTCAGGCTCGACGACAGGAAGAACGTGTACCAAATGTTGACATTGTTAGTCAACTGGATATGAGAATTGAACGTCAAAACATAGCTATCAGGCGTGCCATTTCTGCTACTTTGAGTGCTGGACAGGTGCCAAACTACTTGGCCCTAACAAGAGATCTTACAAATATCAACAGAAAAATCATAGAGGAAATGGGCAAGGAATCAACTTCTGCTGGCGATGTAGATAGATTAGCTGAGTTGTCGGCAAAGTGTGCTAGATATGTAGGTGAAATTCAAAGTATGGGTGCAACTTCTGAAATATCTTCTGCTGAAGGTGATGTTCCCAAAAATGGTGATCCTGTCGCGTGGAGGGAATGGGTTAGAAGAAAGCTAAGTAGCATTGCGCAGCCTTTTTTGGGTTCTGGTGAACAGAGAGAAAAAAACACAAATGGTTTGTTTGCTATAAAAGTGCGAACTACTGCTGGGCCGATGGAAAAAAGTGCTTTTTTGTATGCACCCGAAGAAGTAAAAAAACAATTTGAAGGAGATGGTGATGAAATTGGATTAGTGAGAAGAGTGACTGATTTATTTGATAATTGGCGTAACTACAGAAAAGATTTTAAATCATTATCCACAAAAGCTTTTGAGGATGATTCAAACTATAAATTCCCAGACAGACCACTGTGCAATAGTTTATTGCGAGAAATGGATGGAAATCGAAACGAACATGGTTTGGGTTCAAAATATATTGCTGAAGCAGTTAGATTGTATTGGCTAATGGCAAAAGGAGAAATTGACACGGTGTTGCCCGGAGCCAGGAATTTATTTAATGAAAAATTATCTGTAGCCGATGCGAACAGAACTAGAGATTTAATAGCATCGAGATCAGGTGGAGCATATTTTGAAGAAATAGGTTTGATGATGGCAGGTTTTTTGGGAATTGTAGGAAAAGGAAATGTATCCAAAGATGCAGTTTATTCAGATGGGTTAGCTGTATTGCAAAATATTGACAAAGCTGAGTTTTTATCATCTGAGATGAAGGCGTCCTTTGTTAGTTCTGGAGCAACAGAAAAAATATCATTTATGCCAAGTTTGGCCGATTTACAAAAAAAAGGCGATGGTACTAAGGCTTTTTGTGTGGTTCGAATTCCGCCCAATGATTTAGTTTTGAAGGAGAGTTTGTCAGCAGGAGAAGTTGATAGTGGTTTGACAATGCAAGATTTGATTGAGAGCCGTAAATTATGCAATGTTAGATGGAACGAAGGGGTAGACGTGTTTGCCTTGATCAAAAAAAGAGAAAGTCAAGCGGTTAAGTTGGCGAACATGTTTTCTGAGAGTAAGGACACCTTACAGTCATTGCTTGAATCTCCACAAGGGGATCCTAAAAATGGGTTGTTATATAAGCGCCTTGAAACAATAAATGATGCTCTGGGACATTATGATTTTAGAACACGTCAGAGAGTAGTGTTCTTATGGGTATGGACACAGATGGAAAACAACCCTGATTGGAAAAAAGATGAAAATATTCAACTTAGGACAAAACTGTTGGATACATTGTTTATGGGTAAATATGACAATGCTTTTGGAACAGCAAGAGAATCGGAGATAAGAAAAGGTAATAATGACAACAGATGGTTGCATGGTGACGACTTAAAAGAATTAGGTGGAGCTTTTTATACAGGAGGAAAGGGACAGCTTGTCGGTGCATATAAAGCGAGAGCTTATTTTAAACCAAATCAAAAAGTATCACCAAGCATTAGATACTGAGAACTAAATAGGAGTTAGTTTTTTATGAGGTCAATGTTATTTATATTGAACTGTAAACAGGAATATTGTCGGCAATATATCTGTGTTTGTTGTTAGCCAGTTTTATATCATAAACTATTGCATTTCTTGTGTTGCTTGTGGCTATATTTGTGATTAGCATATCATTAAATTTGTCACCAACAGATAGATCTGAAAAAGTTTTTCCGTTACCAAGTTTATGTTCAGGCGTGCCGGTGATGGTGTCTTTGTTGTCAAAAGTGATTGAAATTAGTGGAGTGGCCATCATTTTGTTGCTTGAGATGTTTAAAACAATACTAGTAACAAAATTGTCATTTTCGTCCATTGTAATGACGATGTCGTCTTTTTTAATGTTGCTTATTTTTACTTTTCCGAAAGGGGTGCTGATTTCTGAATCACCAACCAAACAAGGTGTTGCAGGTGGTGTGGCGGGTGGTGTCGGGGTGGCTGGTGGAGTTGTTGGTCCTGCGGTACTAGATGTGTCCCAGAAAGGTTTGCCGGGACTTAATCCTAGAACATTACTTGCAGCCTTGTAAGTTGGTTCTGCTCCATAACCTACAGTACCAGATTTTGTCCACCCCCATTTAAGTGAATCTCCGATTGCAGACCCATATTTGAATGGTGGTACCTTGAGAGCGTCTAGAACCATGTCTGCATATTTGCTAGCCATGAATAATAACATTAAGCCAACTAGTGCAAGCATCGCAGCACCGGAATTAACATTTGCATTGTTTGAGCCGCTGACTAGGGTGCTAGAAAAACTTGTCATTGGTGGTGTCCAAAAACCCCACAATCCAGTTGATAAATCTGTTATGCCAAAGACTCCAGAAAAACCATCTAGTATATTAGCTAGTGGTTGCATCATAAGGGCATATGACAACACTAAGAAGAAAGTGATTACCGGAAAGACAGCAAGGTTGCCAATAATTGTCATTATCCATCCAGAAAAGGCATTTGAGCCTGGAAAAACATTACCTAATATAATTATTGGGGCGAACATGAGATTGATAACAATGGTTATATATGATTTGAGTACCGAAAAAAATATTTTTCCGTAGGCAAAAAGCAAAGCAAGAATAAAAACAACAAACAAAAAACCTATCACTCCTAGACTTACCGGAGCAAAAACTGCTGTGCCACCAAGAACAAGAAGCGAAGACAATGCATTACCAAAGATACCACCCAATATGATATTTAAAATAACTACTGGAGTAACAAGAAAACCGACTATGCCATTCCAAATCAAAGAACCTATTAATCCAATATTGCTTTGGCCACTAGCGGCCTTGATAAATACGTTCTGGTATCCTGTAACTATTCCTCCAACTCTTAATATATCAATACTAAGAGCCATAAAAACTGTCATTATGTCTATAAGAAGCCCGACAATCGCATAGGAGAAGGTAATTAGTATTAGGGTACTAACTAATTTTGGTATTGCGAGTGTTATATTGGCTGCAGTTTTTGAATCAATTCTAATCCTAAACATAATCATTACTCCATACATAACAAAGGCAACTGCAAATAGCATATATGCAATATTACGAAAAGCTTTCCATATTGGAAGAATGGGGGATAGAGCCTGGAAGCCGTACCCACCGTCGGCAGCGTACGTATTCTCAATTATTTTGTTGTTTTTAAGATTGTTAGAAACATAGGCAATGTATTCTGTAGAGCTTGCGGGTTTTGTGAGCAACAGGTATGATAAGCCTTTTGAAATTCCACCAGATATTGTGTTCTGAAAAGGGTGAGGTGTTAGTTCAAAGCTACTTGCTTGCTCCCCACTGAGTTTGCTGCTGTTTTCCATCATCCAATCTATTGTTTTTCCTATATAGTCGAGAAAGCTGATGTGTGTTGGTTTAAAAAGACTAAAAAGAGATTCAATACCCTGTAGGGCAACAATATCGACAAACCCAACACCTTCACCTTGCATGGAAGATTTAACTTCTTCTCCACATTTGCCAGAAAACCAGGTTTCTAGATTCATAAGTTCGCCGGAGCGTTTTTGACAAAACTCGTCTGCAGCGGTCCAAACACTTGCTTCGCTAAGCGGACCAAAGAATTCAACAAGTTTAACGGTGTCAAAAGCAGCCCTTACTGGTTTTGGAGGGAGGGATAGGGTGAATAGTCCAATAAGGAGGAAGGAGAGGATTGTTGTGGTAATTTTTCTAATCATGATTATGAAGTTTGTAGATATGGTTTTAGAAAACAATTTGTACTGGATTCCGGATCTGGTCTGGAATGACGCAGTATAAATTGCTGACTAGTATGTACTGTAAAAATTATACAAGGTTTGGGCGGGTATTTGAAGGAGAAATTGGTATTTAAACTTCGCTGATGACATCGAAACCTTTAAAACTACCCGTAATTGCAAGGCCGATGATTTTGCCATCATAAATTCCTTTTTGTTTAATTTGTTTGGCAGTTTCGTTTAGAGTTGCGCCACTACCTACAGCATCGTCAATGAGAAGTATGTTGTTGTGGTGAGTGTTGTCACTGACAACTATGGAGTGGTTGGCGTTTTCAATACGGTCAGTTAGCTTGCTTAGACTTTTTTGAGGGACAGGAACATCGGTTTTGATTTTTTTGATCGTGACTGTTCTGATTTTTAACTTAAGTTTTTTTTGAAGTATGGTCATGAATTGAACTTGCCTTTTGACAGTAGGTGGAATGAAACCAATACTGGTGATGTTTTTAGACTTGATTAATTTTTCGATTGCAGGGGAAATATCTTTTATTAAATCTGACATGAGAGAAATTTGTTGACTTTGTTTGGCATAGAGGAGAAGCTGTCCGAGCTTGGTTTTACCAAAACGATCGATACTATAAAAATCGAGATAATAAAGAGCGTCAAGAAAAACTTTTGGATAAGTATTTTTGAGCTTTGTAAGGCCGTTAATTACACCACCCCTTTTGTGTTTAGAGAATTTGTCCAACATTTCGACATATTCTTGTGCGGTTTTTTCTACAGGAAGATTCTGTTTTTGACACCAAGCTGCAAAACCTTCAAAACCTAAGAGCTTTTCTCCTGTTGGAGTGATAAAGAGATATTTTTTATTGATGATATTTAGAATATTTTTGGATAGCTTAGCTTTGTCTTGGGTGAAATTGGTATTGAGCTGATAGTAAACTACTGGCGGGTGCCCTTTTTTTGTAAGAAGACCTTCTTTTAGTAAAGTCGAGAGTTGTTTTCGAACAGCACGGTCTGTAATCTCTAGGTGCTCACTAAGTTCTTGACCGGTAGCTTGTCTGTTTTTCTTAAGATAATTGAGAATGTTTTGACTCGATTTCATATCTTTTTTTATTGTAGCACGAAAAGTTCCTAGTTAACTAGGAACTAGGAACTTTTCGTGCGTAATATTGTAAGAAAAAGAGTTAATTTTCTTGTGTGGATTTGTTTGAGTTTGGACAAATCGTCAATTGAACTGCCAGATTGTCCAAATTTAGGCGTGGATATCTGTGTTACGCGGGGGGTTAGTGAGTACACTAAAATTGTACAGGAAATCAGTGTTTCGATGTGTCAGTTTTTCAGAAATCGGAAAAACTAGATTAATATTCGTCGTGCGTGATTAGATCAACGAGGATAATTACATTTTTCACAATTTTGAAAGTGATGCGAATATTGCCTTCGATCCAGATGGAATGTTGATCATTTCTGCTTCCAGAAAGTTTGTGGGTTTTTAGAGACGGGTGGTGGTAGTCTTTAATGAGGAGATTAATTTGTTTATCTATCTTGTTTCTGAGGAGGGGATTCCTCTTGATTTTCTTAGACAAAATCTTAACAAAATATGGGGTTGTCTTTAGAATCATTTTTACATGTTTTTGAGCCAATCGCTGACGTTTTTGACTCGAAGGGTTTTGCCGTTTTTGTGATCTTCGAGGGCTTTATCTAAAATTCTTTCCTGTTTGGCTGTCATAGGGTAAGTTGGGAAGTCATCTTTGGAGTCGGTGATGGCCAGGTGGCGCATGTAGGAAGCTAAGTTGAGTCCAAAGCGATCGGCCTTGTTTTTGACAAGCAGATAGAGCTCTTTTGGGAGGGTTACTTTGATTTGGGTAGCTTGTGTTTGGGCCATGAGTCCTATTTTAGTCCCTAAATGAGGACTTGTAAAGCATCACTTTTTGTATCACTTTTTATAAATTTCGTCGTGAGTGCCGATATCGAAAAAGTAGGCTGATCCATTTGAATCTATGTTATACAAAACTCTGATGTTCATACTTACAGACAGGCTTCTGGTGTTTCGAAGATGTCCAGAGAGTTTGTGATTTCTGAGGGAAGGATGGTTGGGGTTGATTTGAAATAACTTTGCTTGCTTTAGAATTTTTTGAAATAGTTTTAGGTTGTTCTTTTTGATTTGTTTAAGTTTTGACTGAAAGGTAGGAGAAAACTCTATTTTCATTATAATTTTGCAAAGTATTCGTCGATATCCTCTACTAGAATAGCCTTGTCTTTCTCGAGCATGGCCTGTTTGTAGGCTTCTTCTGTTCGCTTTGAGGCTTTGTAGGTAGGATAAGAGTCTTTTTGGGCTTTCTCGATGATCATGTGTTTTACTACCTGGGTAACAGGAATACCTAGCTGGCTTGACTGGCCCAGGAGAAAATCGTAGAGTTGGTCTGTAAGGCTTATTTTGACCTGTTTTTGGACTTGTTTCATACCTTTATTGTACCTTATTTGACCTTATTTTGTCAATCTAAAAGTTTGAATTCTTTTACCCAGAGGGTGGCAGTGTCTTGGATGTATTGTCGGTTGCCGTAGATGATTTGGAGGTTGCTCAAGTTTACTTTTTTGGACTTTAAATATTTTTTGATTTCTTCAAAGCTAGCCTTGAAAGCTTTGGCATCTTCACTGAGGAGACCGGCGTTGTTGTAATTTGGTCCATAAATTTCTATACGGACTGAGGTGGGGGGGTCAGAGACTAAAGAATAAACATTAATAGTGGTGTTAATTTTTGTGCCTGTTACAAAATTATCTATGTATATAGGTAGGTCGTCTACCATCTTGTCTTTCTCAATTTCGGAAATTTGGTCGGTTATTTTTTCGGCAACTTTTTGGTAGTTTGTTTGGGCTGGGTTTATCGGGGGATATATAACCTCTTTTGCATCATCTGATTTTGTCTTGTTGTCTTGGTTTAAGAGAGGAATAGTATTTAAGAAAAAGCTTTTTGATTCTCCAGTCTTATTTCTTTGAATAGTAAAGAAGATAATAATGGCCAAAAGAATAAGAGTAGAAGTGATTAAAAGAGTTTTTTTGTTTTTCATTTTTGTTGTAGCTGGCTTCCAGAATCTACTTGCGGGGCAGGGTTACTGTTGCTGGAGTTTTTTAAATAATACTCTAGAGCAAAAGTGAAAGTACCAAGGCGATCTTGTTGGACGGGTGGGGTTTGAGTACAGTCGTAGGTATAAAGGACAAACATATTTTGGTGTTCGGCTTTCCAGAGTTCTACAGCATAAGGATCGTCGTAACCAACTGCTTTTGGAGGACAAAGTCCTGGGGAAACAGGGATTGCATATGGGTAGCCGTTGTTGCAAACACTGCGACAAGACCCGGCTTCTACTCCACAAGTACAAGCTTTTTTAATCTGTTCTACTGTAGCAGTTGAAGGCAGATCATCACAAGCGACTTTACTACCACAACGACCATTTTTAATAGCGGGGCAACTAACTGTTGGTTGGCAGTTGGCATTGCCACCACCATTGTAGTAGGAGAGGGCTTTGATGAGCGTCTCTATGTTATTTATGGCTCCACCTGCTTTACCCAGAAGCTCTTGAGCAGCCTGAACAGCAGATTCTTTCAGGGACCTGCCAGCTAGAGGTGCACCGCTTTGGAGATCTTGATCTGGGTTATTGCTGCCCTCACGGTAATGAATACCGGCCAAGACCTCACAAGGAACACCCGTTTCTTCTTCTGCTTCGGCATAGACCTTAATAAGGTCTTCACTGAGGCTACCAACCATGCTAAAGAGACTACTGGCTTTTTCGCTTGGTTTTTCGACATTGGCTGGTCCACCGATGATTTTAGCAAAAGCCTCTCCTTTGCAAACACCACCGCTAGTGGTGGCTTCTACTGTTTCGTATTTACATCTTAGAGAATTTTGGAGACCTTCTGGGACCGTCCAACAATTTTGGAGGAGGTGGGCGGTATCTTGGGCATTATTATTGATTCTGTTTATTGGCTCGACTCTGTTTAGAACACAAGACTTACCGTTTGGGGCAGTAGCAGCTCCTTCGAGCGGAGTACAGCCAGTTAAGTCTTCTTGAGGATTTTCTTCTGGGGTACCTTTGAAAGCGGAGTAATTGGCGGCATAAGGTGCGTCGATACTGGCATCGGGGAGAGTTTTTTTATTGAATTCGTCTGGAATAAGAGTGTTGTAGAGAGCGAAACTTTTATCTTGAACGATCGCTTTTTTTACATCCATAGCTTTTGGATTATTAAAAACAGTTAATGCTTTACCGTCTTCGATACCAAAAACGTTCCAGTGGCGCCTATAGTTGATACAGGGATTACCGTTTGGATCGGGATATGTGTCAACGTCATCTTTCCATGGATAACAAATACAGATTTCGTCTTCGTCAGGGTTAGCTGTTTTTTTGTTTGGGTTTCTGTTTCTTGGTCCCTTGCTTCCACTAACACCTCCACATTGGGTATTTTGAATTGGTGCCCATGCCCAGCCAACTTGTGGTCCCCAGATGGTGACAATTTGGTGATGGTCATTGTATTTTGGTTCCCCTGGGGGAATTGGAGAGTCTTGGGGGTCGGTTTTGGGTGAGAGAAGGTGATAACTTAGAGGAAGAGGACAATCTTTGTAGTTGACATAAGCAAAACGAACTTGGTCTATTGTGAGATCAACATCGGTTTTGGTATATCCTTTTAGTCTAGTCTCGTCATCTTTCGTAAAAAGATCTTTGGCTTGTTCAAAAACCCAAAAAGCTGTGTTTTTAACTATATCTAAAGGTGAATTATCAACTTGTTCTTGTAAAAAACTTAAGATGTTTTGTTTATAGATTTTTACCTCTGGGAAGTCTTCTGGTTTATTTTCAAAGCGATAATTGGAAATGGTACTACCTTTGTCGGTTGCGTATTTAGTGGTAACCCAACTAGGTTGGATGGAGGATAATATTCCAAACTTGGGTGAGAGAAGTCCTTGTTCTATGGCTCCTAAATAGGGAATGTTTTCGCGAGAAATGTTGGTTAATAAGGGTTTGTTGGTACCATATCTGCCTCTGTTTGGATTATTGACAAGCATTTCAGTGTGAGCTGGTGTCCAGTCGTACATATCTTGTTCTTCGCCTGATTTTTTTCTTAAAATGTAACTTCTGACACTATCAAAGTCTAGGGGAATGAAAGCCGCATAAGAGTCTTGAAGATTGCTGGTGAAGGTTTGATAAGAGCTGGCTGCAAGTTGTAGAGCTCCACCAAGAAGCGGGGTATTTTTGATAGTTTCAGAGAGGGATTGAAGATTTGGTTTTAATTCTGCTATGGCTTGAGCATATTCTGGACAGACAGGGTAGTCAGTAAGACAACCTTTGCGAATAAAGGGCCAGTGCCAGAACAATATATATTGGTCTTTTAGTTTAGAATATATTTCTTTGGTACTTGTTTGTTTCTTGTCTCCTGTACTTTCGGTGTATTCAAATTTAATGTCGTTCATTTTGTTTTCATTAACCATGTTAAGAATAAAAGAGCGTAAGTTGGCTTGAGTGTTGGCGGAGAGGAGTCGCCAATAGGTGCGACTAGATTCGCGGTTATTGTCAGATAAATCTAGAGACTTACCAAAAAAGGCGTCGTAGAGATAATTTTGGGCGATGTAGTCTGAAGACTTGTACTCTGGAGAGCTTTCATCTCTCATTTCTGTGCTTGGTCCGTAGCCGCCAAGTTCTGCATCGCGGACATCGGTATAGACAAGCATGTTAACAGCACAGTCATATTTGTCTGGTCTACCTGGTGGTGAGGGAGCATTACCTGGACCAGCTTCGTCTGTGTTTCCACACATTGTGTAAGCTTGAGTTTCGTAAGCCGGCTTTCCTTTATTTCCAGGGCTGTCTGGCGTAGACCATCTGTCGCCTTCGTATTTAACAACTGGTTGGTAGATGCAAGTTTTGTCATATTCAGTAATTTTTTCTTGAGTAGATTTCATGTTGTTGGTGCAAGTGCTATTGGGTGGGTAGACACCGGTACCTTTTGGACAGAGATCGTCTGGATTTTCTGGTAAATCTTGAGGAGGTACAGCTTGGATTCTGGGTAGTAGTTCTGTGGGGACACAGTGTTCGTCTTTGTCTTGGGGATATTGAACACAGGTTTCGGTTGGCAGACACATGGTTTTGCCACAAGGAGTTAGTCCTATTGGAGGTGCTGGGTTTTGGGGCATGGGAGTGGCTGATGGAGAAATTGAGGGCGTCGTGCTTGGAGGTAGCGGAGTGGTGTTGGTTTCTGCGAAGACTATTTTGATAGCAAAAAAGAAGACAATAAAAGTGAAGAAAAAAAACAAATAGTTTAGACGAACTCTCATTTAAGGCTTAATACCAAAATTTAAAATATCAGCGCCAGTATAGTTTTTAATGATGACAAGAACTAGCCAGACTACGGACAGTAAGATCAGACCAACAACTGCAAAACTGAAAGTAGACCAACCTGCTGCATAAGCTTTGGTATCTGCACCAGCATTTAAAATTTTTATTCCAGCAAAAATTATCATACCGACAGCGACAAGGGCAATTATGCCTGGCAGAGGGGTAAGAATATTTTCAATTAAACACTCTAGCCCTTTTATTGTTACAACGCCATCACTGGAACAACCTCTCCCGTCCCATTGAGTACTATCGACAGCAGCTGCGTTGACAGTTGGAATTAGACTATAAAACATGATTTTATTTTACAACAATAAAAAAAATCAAAAACTTAAAAATTAGGAACTGATTCGTATGGATTCCGGATCTAGTCCGGAATGACATGCTTTTGTGTGCAAAAAAAAGAGTCGATTTCTCGACTCTTTAAAATTACAAATAATAATTTTAGTAAGGCTTGGGGATATTGATGTTGCCTTCAAAGACATCAACGCCAAAGAAGAAGGCGATAAGCTTCATTAGCGCCCATGAGGCAGCAACAATAGCAAGACCAACAACGGCGGCGGTAATTCTACTTCGTGCTGCTTCTGTTTTGGTTTTGTCACCGCCAGAAGTTAGATATTCGATACCTCCATAAACTAGGTATGCAAAAGTCATGATACCGGCAAGAATAAAAACGACAGAAATAACGCGAGAAATAAGAACACCAATATCGGTGATTTTCATGCCGGATGGTTGAGGAACGCCAATGGTGCCGCTAGCTGCGTAAACTTGTGAGATAAGTGACATTTTTGTTTGGTTTGGTAGTAAATAATAACTTAATCTAGGTGCTATTATAGCAGAATCGATTAACCGACGGGGTTAGCCGAGCAAATTTTGTCAACATCGACTCCAAAGAAAACGAGGATAATCTGGTAAACAGCCCAACTGGAGGCAATTATGGCGAGGCCAATTATGGCACTGCTTATTCTTTTTTGACTGTTTTCGATTTTAGTTTTGTCGCCACCAGAGGTTAAATAGTCCACTCCACCCCAAACCAAGAAGAGAAAAGTGATAACTCCAGCAACAATAAATCCAGCTGCGGCAATGTTACTAACCAAGTGACCTATACAGGTATAGCCAAAGAAGTTACCCTTAGTGGCTACAGCCTCGATATCGACAACAGTGTCTGCGGCGAGGGTAGTTTTGACTATATTTATCATAGGTTATTCGGGAAAATTGGCTTGAGGATATTAATTTTAAAGACGCCTTGGATAAAGAGGGTGATAGCGTAAGAGGCGACAAGAATAGCAATACCGATGACCGAACTGGTTATTTTGGTTTGAGCATCGGCTATTTTGGTTTTGTCACCACCAGAAGTTAGATATTCTATACCACCCCAAACAAGGTAGATGATAAAAGCAATACCACCAACGGTGACAACGGTGCGCCAAAGGGAAGCAATATAGAAGGCTAGCCCAGCACCGGCTTCTTGAGGGACTTGACTCGATATGGCACTATTAATTATTTCGTTTTGCATTATTTATCTTACTTTTTTTCCGTTTGGTAATGTATATTGTTGTGAATAATTTCCACCAGACGATCCTCCAGAACCAGAAGAGGTGCACCCTGTTCCAAACAGAGAGTTGAATGGTCGAAGTATATCAAGTCCTAATACCGCTCCTACAATTCCAACAATAAAATAAGATGACACTATTGCTATTAAACCTATTGCTCCTTGTGTCATCCCAGACTGGGCTTCTGCAACCTTTCCCTTGTCTCCCCCTGCCGTTATCCACTTTAATGCACCGACAAAAAAGTAAATAACAAAAGCAATACCTCCGATGACGGTAAGGGTTGTTATTATTGCGGAAATGAGGCCACCAAAACGAGTACAAGGATCTGCTACAGCCATTACATCTTGAAATATTCCAGCACCTTCAATTGACCCCCCCAAACTTTCAGATGCATATACAGTGTAGTTAAATATTTTCATTTTTTATTTGATGGTCTCAATTTTTGGAGCAAGTATAAAGAAGAATTCCCCAAAAAGAAGTTTACTTATTATGGAAATAATGACAAAACTTGCGGTCATAATAACCAAACCAGTAATCGCCATTTGAATTTTTTGTGTACCTTCTGCAACCTTTCCCTTGTCTCCACCAGAAGAAACAAACTGGAAGCCACCAATAAGAAGTTGCCAAAAAGTGAACAGTCCACCGACAACCATAATGAATTTGACCAGTCCACTTACAAACGGTGTAGTAGAAACGAGAGAAGAAGGGACACCAGTGGGAACATCTATTTTTCCAACCACATCTACACTCGCTGAGTGAACTTGGGTGACTATATTGCTTAAAAGAGACATATTAGTTAAAAAATTTGAAACCAATCACTGTACCTAAAATTTTGGTAATTAAGTAGGCTGAAACGACGATAATTAATCCAAGTATACCGTAAGTAAGCATGTTTGTAGATTGGGTCAGTTTGGCCTTGTCACCAGCACCAGAAATATAAGCAAAGCCGGCAAAGAGAATAACGAAAAAGGCTACTAAACCAGAAATTACAAGAGTGTTGGCAATTAGAGGATTTAAGATTGTTTTTACCTGGACGCTTTCACCACCCAGTTTTTGGGCTGGTTGATACATAGTTTCGAGGGTGCTGGCTGCGTAAAGTTGTTTAACAAACATGTTTTTTTGGGATATTGGTTTCTTGAGGTTATTTTACAGTAAAATTGGCGATATGGATAATATTGGTGGACAGCTTGGACAGAAAGCAAAGCAAAAGTTGATAAGTTTTGTTGGAGAGATGGACAAAAGACTAAAAGAATACTGGAAAGTAGAAAGGTCTAAAAACTTTGGGTTTAGTCAAAAGCAAAAAAAAATGGTTAGTGAAATGCTTACACATGCTTGTGAACACAATTTGAGATCTTCCAAAAGAATCAGGTCGGCTTTGGTTTATTACGGGTATTTACTGGGTCAAAAACTCAAAACAGAAAAAACTCAAAAAATCGAAAAAACGAACGAAATATGGAAAGTTTGTGAAGCAGTAGAACTTATTCATACTTCGCTTTTGATGCACGATGATTTTATGGATAGGGACATTGTAAGGAGGGGAAAATCGACAACACATGAATTCTTTGCAAAGGGTGACTCACACTATGGTGACTGCATGGCTGTTTGTGTTGGAGATGCTGTTTTGTGCATGGGGTACGAGCGATTTTTGGAGGCCAATTTTGATAGAGAAAGACAAATTAAAGCCTTAAAGCAGTTGATGAGAGGGATTACAAATACAGCTTTTGGACAAGCTTTTGATAATTCTTTGATTAAGCTTGGTAAGTTTAATTCGCAGGATGTACTGGATCTTCACCATGCAAAAACAGCCCTGTATACCTATCAGACACCTTTGTTGTCTGGGGCGATTTTGGGTGGAATAAGTGAAGATGTGGTGGAGATCCTCAAAAGTTATTCAAAGTATGGTGGAATTGCTTTTCAACTTCAGGATGATATTTTAGGCGTTTTTGGGGACGAGCAAAAAACTGGAAAGTCTAGTAATTCGGATTTGTTGCAAGGAAAAGTAACAATGATGTATATAAAAGCGATGGAACTTGCCAACAACACACAAAGGCAAAAAATCGATTTAGTTTGGGGAAGAGAAAAAGCAAGTCTTGATCAAATAGAAGAAGTGAAAAAGATTTTTAGAGATACTGGATCTTATGAATATTCTGTGCATGAGGCAAAAAAACTTGCTAGCATGGCAGCTGATGAAGCCAGAAAACTTAGAGAATTTGATTTGAACACTGAATCTATAGATTTTTTAGAAGGGATTGCGACTTATATGGTAGAGAGAGAGGTGTAAAAACTAAAAACTCGAAAACTCAAAAATTCAAAGAATCAAGAGCTTGAGAAATCAAGGAATCAAGAAATCGAGAAATCGAGAAAGAACTAAAGAAATGGGGTTGAGAGGGTTTGAGACTGTGCTGCGAATATAGTTCCTACTTATGGAAATACCAAGAATCTATAGGGAAACACGGGCAAGGGTGGAATTTGCAGGAAGAATTATAAAAGAATCCGAGAAGGAAAAAAAAATAAATGGGCATGATTTGTTTAACTATGGCGAAGGGTTTATGTATTTTAAATACCCTGGGGGTGACATTCCTATATATAGTGAAGCCGATTTTGCGATGAGATTGGAGAAGAAAGGTTTTGGAGAAGTAGAGGTTGCTGGGATTTTGGATTTATTTTGGCGAACTGTTGCCGCCAAAGCGGCGGTCGCGAGTAGTGAAGTCCTGGAGGGCGTCTTCTAACATCTTGGGAGTAAATTCTGGGAAAAGAACATTGGTAAAGTAGAGCTCGGAGTAAACAGATTGCCAAGGTAAATACCCGGAAGTTCTTTTATCTCCACCAGTGCGAATAATGATGTCTGGGTCTGGAATACCGGCGGTATCTAAGTGTTCGGAAATGGTTTTTTCGGTAATTTCTTCTGATTTGATACCTTCACTGATGATTTTTTTGACAGCTCTGACAATTTCATCTCTACCACCGTAGTTTAGGGCAAAAGTGACGGTAATTTTGTGATTTTTGGAGGAGGCACTAATCATTTCCAAGCATTTTTTGGCAATATCTTCGGGGAATTTGTTTAAGTCTCCCAAGATTTTTAATTTGGCTCCTCTTTGGATAAATTTAAGGGCTAGAGTACCAAGAGCAAAGCGAAAAACATTAAAGAGGCCTGAAAGTTCTTCTTCGTCCCGGCGCCAGTTTTCGGTAGAAAAGGCCCAAAAGGTGACAAAGGGGATTTTGAGCTGCGCACATTTTTCAATAAGAGGTTCAATAGCATTTTTGGCAGCATATTCGTGACCTTTGACGGAGTCTAGGCCATGATTTTTTGCCCAACGGCGATTGCCGTCCATAATAATAGCGACGTGTTGTGGTATGTTATTCATTTTTTCTATTACCTAGAAGCCGGTACTAAATCCCAGCATGGTACTGAATATTTTAACAACAAGGAAGGCTGTTATGGCCATGACTAGCCCTGTTAGGCCATTTGTGAATCTGGCGCTGGCAACAGCCGCCTTTTTTGGATCACCTGAGCTTAGCATGTAATCCCAACCAGCAAGAATTAAATTAAAAAAGAAGAGAAGCCCAACGGCGATAAAAACAAGATTGATAACATCTACCCCACCCTTACTGAGAAGATCGGAAATAGTGCCTGTTTTACCGTTTGCACCAGTGAAGAAGCCTGTACCATCTGGTCCAGGGAGGGTGGAGATGGGAGCATCACCGACAGCGTTAATATGGAAGTTAGATATTTTCATTTTTTAGGTTAAACCTGGCAATCCTAAGATGTTAATACCAATTAAGTTGAGGAGGAAAACGGAGAGGAGAACAAAAATAAGGCCGGCAATAGCTGAGGTAATGATTTCGCTGCCCTCTTTGAGTTTGTCGGGGATACCAGCGGAAGTGGTGACGATAAAAACACCGTAAAGCATAAGAATGAGGGCTAAACCACCACCAAGACCAACAGCGATTTTAATAATAGAGGCAAAGAAGCCGTCTGCAGCGTCAGCACTGGTGCAGATTTTGCCAATTGCCGTTTCAATTTCTTCACCGTTTTGACAAGCTGCAAAAACCTTACCCGGAAGAGAAAAAAGAATGGATCCAACTAAAAAAAATGGTAGATAAAGACGTTTCATGGGCTTGGTTAATTTTAACACGGACGGTTGGTATATTGATCGTGGATGATAGATCGTAGATAGAGATTGGGTTACACTAGATATAGATGTATAAGCGGTTTTTGTTAATTTTATTATTGGTTTTTGTGTCAGTGAGGTGGGTTTTTGCTGAGGTAAATTGTGACGGGAAGTCGGGAGACGCTCTTTTTGATTGTTTAAGTAGTCAGATTGGAGACCTGAACAAGTCACTAGAGATGAGTGTGGCAGCCACCAAACCACTGGAGTCGGAAATAAGTAAGCTAAGTGCCAAAATAAAACAGATTCAGGGACAAATAAATGAAGCGACAAAAAAACAAAAACAAACAGAGATTGATATTAAAATTAGAGGAGAAAAAGTAGCCGAACAGTATGAGATTTTGTCTGTAAAACTAAGAGAGATGTATAAGAGACTCAGGTCTCGACCTTTGTGGGCAAACTTGGTAGCCAATAAAGGCTTGGGGGAAATAAGGCGAGAGTTGGCCTACAGACAAGACACTAATGATAAAGATAGGCAGGTAATTGTTAGCTTGGTTAATGAGATTTCATCGTTAGAAGATGATAAAAAAAAGTTGGAAGTTCAGAGACAGCAATTGGCAAAATTGCAAACAGAGTTAGACAAGCAAAATAATTTCTTTTTGGGTGAGGTAAAAAAAGCAAAGGCCTATCAGAGTGACTTGACAAACAAAATTGCACAACTTTCTTCTAAACAGCAGCAGTTGTTGGCTGAAAAACTGGGAAGTCTAAACTTACCTACTAGTTTGGGCGGTGGAAGTTTAAGTTGTGTCGATGATCGTAAAATTGATCCTGGGTTTGGAAATGGTTTTGCTTTTTTTACGTACGGCATTCCACATAGGGTTGGTATGGACCAATACGGAGCAAATGGAAGAGCAAAAGCAGGACAGTCTGCTGAAGATATTTTGAAAGCCTACTTTGACAATTTTGAGTTTATAACGGGTAAAGAGGGGGAAACGGTAAAAGTAAATGGAAAGAATGAATTTGGGCAAACATTTAACAACGAATCAATGAATATAGAGGAGTACCTTAAGCATTTACACGAAATGCCGCCTAGCTGGGACAATAAGGCTTTGGAAGCACAAGCAATTGCGGCCAGATCCTACGCACTTTTTGAGCAAAAATCTAAAGGCTTTTTGTACCCTAGTCAGCAAGATCAGGTAGTGAAAAAAGAAATAAATTCTCAGCGCTGGATAGATGCGGTAAATGCAACTAAGGGTAAAATAATTGCTCAGGGAGGAAATCCTGTAAAAGCCTGGTATGCCTCTACCTCGGGTGGTTATACCTTTAATTCAGGCGATATTTGGTCAAGAAATACATCACACACAAAAAGACTTAGGGACGCAAACGGCGACGTTTCTGGTTTTGGTGACTTGCAAGGTAAAGCTTATGGAAAAGATTCGCCTTGTTTTTATTCTGCTCAAGGTTATAGATCGGCATACAATAAGTCTGCTTGGTTGAAGTCAGAGGAGGTAGCTGACATAGTAAACGTGCTAATGTTGGCACAAAACGACTCAGGAACACAGAAACATTTATCCCAGCCTGATAAGCCAAACCCGGATGGTGATGAGACCTGGAACCAAGATAAGGTTAAGGAAGAACTTAAAACTAGAAAAGTTAACCCTTATTCGACTATTTCGTCTGTTAGTGTGTCTGTTGATTTTGGGATTGGTAAGGTTACAACCGTGTCGATAAGTGGGGATGCTGGTTCTAAAAATTTTTCGGCAAATGAATTTATCAATTATTTTAATTTGAGGGCGCCAGCAAATATACAGATTGTTGGTCCTTTGTTTAATGTGGAGAAGAGATAGGGGGCAGTTTGATACAATATAGATACAAATGCCAGAGATTTTTGCAAAGAAAGTAAAAGAATCAGACCAAGTTAAAAAAATGCTAGGGGAGAAGTGTGGCAATGGTAGCTTTTGGAGTTCTTTTGTTGTAAACCCGGACAGATTAAGCTTTGAAACACAACATGAATCAGAAGAAGTAATCTTGTTGGGACGAAGCCACCCTGTTACTAACCTAGGGTGGTTGTCTTTGGTTTCGATAGCCGTTTTTGTACCGATGTTCTGGGGAGAGTTTCCTTTCTTTGCGGTATTAAGTGAACTAACTATGACAAAAGTGACTATTTTATGGTATTTGGCCTTGATGTTTTATGCAATTCTTAACTCTTTGTTGTGGTTTTATAATGTATATATAGTTACAGACGAGCGTTTGGTGGATGTGGATTTTTCTGGTTTGTTAAGTAAGGTTGTTAACGTGGCGGACCTCAATAACCTGGAAGATGTTAATTATTCTCAAACTGGCCTAATAGATAGTATTTTTAATATCGGTACTGTTGTGGTTCAAACAGCTTCTGAGCAAAAAACACCCGATGCGTCTGGAGAACTTTCGGCCTTTACTTTTGAGAAGATTCCGAGTCCGGACAAAGTTACACAAGTTATTTCACTATTAATAGATAACGAGGAAAAGGAAAACAGGAGATAGTATGGAAGAATTAATTGGTTTTAACATTACTTTTGATTTGGTTGTTAGCTTGCTTGTAAAAGTCTCCTTAATTTTATTGTCGATATTGTCGCTGATTATGGTTCGTCAGACTGGGCTTATGAACAGGGTTGTTAACTATCCCATCGGCGGGAGTTTAAAAGCGTTGGTCTGGGGCTTTGCCTTCACTTGCTTGCTGATCACTGTTATAGTGGTATTAGTCTAAATAAAAGACAAACTGCCCAAAAATGAATAATGGATTAGGAATAAATTTTTTTCGTCACCTGAAAGAAGAGGATGAACACTTTTGGATACAAGTTTTTGCAAAATTACCTTTTGATGACGCAGAAATAAAGCAAAAAGGATCTCTTTTTGGGGTAGTAAAACTAGAAAAAGTGGAAGGTTGGTCAGAGCTAGACATGGAAATTACAGCTTGGGTAGATGATTATTTCAATGGGGTTGATAAAGAAATTAATTTAAGTGACTTTTTCTCAAAACTTAGAGAAAAATTTAAATTAGTTGATAGTATATGGCTAAGTATTTTTGAAGAGAATGCTAGTAGAAAAATAAAGGCTGTCTGTTGTGGAGAAGCTAGTCTTACAGTTAAGAGAGGAGACAATATAATTTCCTTAGCCGAGGGTCTAGCAGACAGTAAGATTGTTTCTGGTGAAATAAAGACAGGTGATGAAATAACGGTGGGGGTTGGAAGTTCTAACTGGAAAGAAATGAAAAAATCAGATAGCTTGCCAGAATCAGAACTAGTGCACGGTTTTTTTGAAATAAAGGTAGAATCTGAGATTGAAAAGTTAGAGACAGAAACCTCTAAAATAGTTAATGTAGAAGACATTTCTAAGGTTGAGAAAGTCGAGGACACAACTGCCATTCTGGCAACAGAAAGGTATGTTGGTAAACAAACCATTGGTAGTCGATTGAAGAACTTTTTTGCAAGACGGTATGGTAGCTTGTCGATGTCTGACGAGAATTTGAGAAAAAAGAGAAAAAGAGGCGTTTTTCTTTTGGGGGTTTTATTTGTTGCTTTGTTGATTTTGAGTTTGGTCCTTGGCAGTGTTAAGAAGGAAACTAAGCTAAAAGAAGACAGGTGGATTGAGTTTTCCGGACCAATAGAAAAAATGGTAGATGGAGCGGTGGAGATAGCTAAAATTAATCCAGTTGGAGCAAAAAACATGGTTGAAGAAGCAAAACAGAAATTTTTATCAGGTAAAGGTGATTACGAAAACAAAGAAAAGATTGATTTGCTTGAGAAAAAAATAGAAATGTCTTGGACGTTAGTGTCTGGTGAAAAAAAGGCTGAATTTAGTGAGGTGATTAATCTGGAGTTAATTAGGTCAGGTGTAAATGCTAGTAGAATTGCCTATTCTAGTAAAGATTTGTTTTCGGTTATAAGTAGCGAGAACGGAACAGTTATTTCTGTATCTTTGGGTAGTAAAGAAATGAAGGTTCTGGCAGGTAAGGGAGCAGGGCTTGGATGGATAGATTCGGTTATAAGTAAAGAAAAGGCTTTTGTTTTAACCAAAGGCGGTGTTTTTATAGCCGGGAATGAATCTAACTCCCTTGTTTTTGATACAGCAGTAACGGATCCTGTAAGCATGGCAGTTTTTGGTGCCAATTTGTATGTTCTTGAGAAAGGTAACAAAGAAATATTTAAGTATTCTGTTACGGAATCTGGTTTTGGTGAAAGACAGAGATGGTTAAAAGAAGGACAATCTATTTCTAGTACACCAGTGGATATGGATATTGATGTTGATATTTGGGTTTTAGAACACGGAAATACATTGGAGAGATTTAGAAGAGGGGTCAAAGAGTCTTTTTCACTTAGTGGCATATCCAAGGAGATAGAAGTGGAAAAAATAAGCGTGGAAGCAGAAGGCGACAGAATTGCCCTTTTGGCTCCAAAACAAGGAACCGTAGTTTTGTGCTTAAAAACAACAGGGATTTGTGAGAAACAACTTAAAAATGACAAAATTAATGAGGCTAGGGATGTGGTTTTTGGAGAATCTGGAGTTTTGTATATTCTTTTGAAGTCTTCAGTTGGGATGTTAAACTAGTGGTGTGTCTTTAGTAAACAAAAAAGCAAAGTTTGATTACGAAATAATAGAGTCTTACGAGGCAGGTATTATCTTGACTGGTTCGGAAGTTAAGTCGATTAGGGGTGGGTCTGTAAATTTTGCTGGATCGAGAGTGGTTTTTGTGGATGGAAAAGTAAAATTGTTGGGACTTAATATAAACAAATATAAGTATGATAGTAGTGAAAACTATGAACCTTCGAAGGTAAGAGGGTTGCTGCTGAAAAAAAGTGAAATCATCGAGATACAGACCAAATCTAAGGCTAGCGGGTTGACTTTGGTGCCTGTTAAGTTGTATAATAAAGGTAGTTTGATTAAGTTGCAGATTGCTCTTGTAAGAGGTAAAAAGAAGTTTGAGAAAAGAGCAGAAATCAAGAAGAGAGATACAGATAGAGGTTTGGCGAGGCGATTAAAAAAATAGTAAAAAATATGGATATCTTTTGGACAAAAATTATGCCGGAATGTGTATCTGCTTACCCTTGGGGAAGAGAATTTAGTGGAAAAATGAGTGCAAAAAAAATTGAAGAAGGTATTTCCGCAAGAGTCAAAAAAATGAGTGACGATGAATTTGATTTGTTTCTTTCGGCTGTAGTAATGCAGTCTAGTAAAGATCAGATGATGGGTGTTGCTTTGACCGAAAAAATTCAGTTTTTTAGGAGTTTGAGGAAGTAAAGACAAAAAACCTCACAATTGTGAGGTTTGTACGGATTACCTTGTCTTGTTTTGCTTATTTTCATTCCATGACTTGACGAGTATGGTGAGAACACCTCCCCCTAGGGTAATAACGAGAGAGGTTATTCTTCCTAGACTTAGGCTCTGAAGAGTGTCTAGATTTGGAATAAATGACCAGATCAGTACTGAAAATAATAAGAAGCCAATGGTCCACGCAATGGCTCCGAGGAAAAGTGCAGAGAAAATCGCACCAAGCATCTGGATGAAGGACTTTTCCAGTGCAAACTTGAAGCTCCCTGCCTCGACGATGATTCCTCCGGCAATATCGATAATGCCAACATATATTGTAAATACGAAAATCAACATTAGAGCTATCGACAGATAACTTTCGTGTAGTGAAGGAATGAAAGAAAGCAGTATGGCATTTATCATACCCACCAAAAGAAGAACACCGTAGACCTTGTCTTGCCAGTCTGCCTTTTTCCATTTTTCAACCTGAGACCTAAATACATTTTTCATGAACAGCTCCTATGGTTTGAGATAGCGGTATTTTACTCCCAAACCTTATATTTTTCAAGTTATAGGATTTTGTGGAGACGGTGGAAATTCATTTCGGTCAAACTTTACTAAGTTTGCCTCAATGCCTGCCTAGTCGCCAGTCGCGACACCGGCTTTCAATTCCCACTCAAGAAGAAAAAGAAAAACTCCCCCAAAGGAGAGCTTTTCTTTTTGTGGAGACGGTGGGAATTGAACCCACGTCTGAGCTGATTGATTTAAAGATACTACAAGCTTAGTTTGCCGATTTTCCATAAAGCTTCAGGCAAACAAGAACACCTTATGGTCGATTAATAAAGATTAGTCTTTGAGCATTAATCAAACTCAAAGCATTCAATCCAGTGTTTACTCGCCCTAAAAGTACCCTGGAATCCGATAACCTTTAGAACGTCTTTAGGCTTTGGCTTAGGCAAAAGCGTAAGCGCCAGCGAAAGAGTTGGAGCCACCGAAAACGGTGGAGCCAAGTAACTTGTCTTCTTTATTGACAGTTGTTATTTAGTCTTTTTGACAGCTTTGACCAAAGCTGGCTTGCATCTTGTAAATGAACTAACCCATCGATTCCTGTCGTCCCCAAGTCCCATAATATTAGCATGTTTTATATAAAAAATCAAGTAAAATTTACTTGTGATAGATAAGCTTATCGACTTTTTCTTTCCTCGTTTTTGTCCAATTTGCGGTGAATTAGATATAGTATTGTGTGATATTTGTGAGCGAGAATTGGGTACTGCATCTCAAATTTGCCCTATATGTGGAGAAGAGTCACTAATGGGGTGGACACATGGGGGATGCAAGAAGAAAGGTCATTTGGATGGTTTAATTTCTTTATTTGAATATGGAGATTCTAGCGTAAGAAAGGTAATAGATAGTATTAAATACGATTTTAACAAGGAGCTAATTCCACGTTTGTTCAAAAAGGTTGAAATAGAAATCGGAGAGAGATTTGATTTTGTTGTACCAGTCCCACTGCATTATTATAGAAGTAATTGGCGAGGTTTTAATCAAGCGGAGCTAACAGGAAAAGCACTTGCAACTAAGTTGCCAGAGGTTGGATTTGAAAATTTATTAATTCGAAAAGTAAATACACCTCAGCAGGTAAAAATGCTAAGTAGAGAAAAGAGAAAGAGAAATGTAATTGATGTTTTTGATTTAAACCCAGAGATAAAGGAGATAGATCTTAAGTATAAAAAGGTGTTGCTTGTTGATGATGTTTTTACAACGGGAGCGAGCATGGGAGAGTGTTGTAAGGTATTAAAAAGCGCTGGAGTAGAGGTGGTTTGGGGCTTTACTTTGGCCCACTAAAAAACTCGGCGTTAGCCGAGTTTAGCTTAAGTAACCCAAGAACTTGAGGAATCTATAAAGATACTTGTTTAACAGTGGATCTACAAAGTTTTTATTTGGTCCAATAACAGTCTGTTGGCAACAGTAATTGCTTGGTCAGGTGACCAAATACCTGTTGCTCTAATAACATCTTCATGGACAATAATATAGACTCGTTTATTGCTTCTGTTTTCTGAAAACAAGTTAATCAGTTGTCCTACAACGGTATGGTTATCAAGACGGATGGAGTGATAGCCTACCCAGTAAGACTGCATGCTGATAAGTACAGTTGGTGTTTGATCCATACCGTTCACCTTTCTCTTAGGGAATAAAATTAGGATTGAGTTTTTCTATTGTTTGATAAATAAGGGCTTGGTCCAACTTTGAGTCCATGTTTCGCCAGCTACCTCGTTCTGGAACACCCAAAAGTCTGGCGGTGAGCAGTCTAAGGTATTCGGGAGGGGCAGGTGGGTTCCAACAAACCATCATTTTGTTTCTGGGGGTGGTCCATAACAAATAGGGGGTTCTGGTTTCTTGATACTTTTTTTGCAAGGCTAGAAAGTCTTTGATTGCTTCAATCTTAGAACCAGGGAAGTTTCTTTCAACTTGGGATTTGATATTGATTTTGGCAGGGAGTATGTGAAGCTGAGCATGCGGAATGGTTTGGCCGACAATGCCGTGTTCGAATATAATGACAGGTTCTTGGTACTCTTCTTCTAAAATGGCCGACAAGTGATAACTTAGTGAATTTAGTTTGAATGTTTGGTTCTTGTCGAGGTTGCCTAAGCATGGAGTGTGATACTGAGGGATGATGAGCAAGTAACCGCCATCGGTGATTTGACCAAGCGAGGCAACAATATGAAAGCCGTCAACGGTGGCAATAGTACGCTTTTTAATTTTTGAAAAATCACAAAAAGGACAAGACATTTTTTCTCCTTTGTAAAGTTCGGATGAGGAAATTATATATGATGCGGAGAGGCAGGGATTCGAACCCTGGATATCTTTTTACAGATATGGCGGTTTAGTAAACCGCTGTCTTCGACCACTTGACTACCTCTCCATTACGAGTATTTTATCACCCAGCCATTTATTGAGCCTATTGTTAGAACTACCTATCACTTCTAGATATCTTTTTACTTCCTTTTCTGAACACAACCAAACCTTACTTCCTTTATAAATTTTAGGGTTAAAGCCATTCAATTTTAAACTTTTACTAACAAAATCAATTAAAGATAGAGATTTGTTTGTAAAACACATTTTTAAATATGAGTACTCACGCCCATTTATTCTGTATTTGTTTTTAAAAATTCCACCATCTGTGTCTATTAGCCCTCTCAAACATCTTCTTGAACAATTAGGATTTGAGGTGATCCACTTTGGTACAGATACTTGTTGATTTACTTTATTTCCGACTTTTAATCCAATCTTTTTTAGTGTGTGCACAAAATTAACACCAGAGATAAAAATATCAAAAGCTTTCGCTCTTTTTCTCTTAAACTTTTCAACCTGAAGTTTAAACAGTTTTGAAAGTAAATCTTGTAAAAAGCTATCATACCCCAAGTCAGCACTGAGTTTAGAGTTATCTTAAGTTGGTTATTAGTGATACCTCCATCTCCCAAAATTACGCCTACAGTTTCCGCTAACAGCTCTGAGTGTTTTGGGGTAACAGACTCTTTTGCAACATTGCAGCCCAAATTTCGATAGTGTATAGGATTTACTCGTCTATTTATTTGCGAGTTAACACCACCCTTAGACCTTCCTTGGCCTCCTCCAAACCTGATTCCCATACCGATAATACTAACAAAACCCGAATTAAATATCAACCTTTTTTGCGGAGAGTACAGGGGTCGAACCTGTTAGAGCTTGCGCTCATCAGTTTTCAAGACTGACGCATTACCGTCCTGCCCACTCTCCATTCCCTCATATTTTACCATTCAATGAGGCTGAAAGCTGTTAAAATAATATTTATTGGAGGCGTCCGATAGTGGTTATTCGAGAAGGTTGCTAACCTTCGACCTAACAAGGTCTCGTGGGTTCGAATCCCACCGCCTCCGCCAGATTTGTAAAAGTGGAGAGAAGGACATATTATTTAATTAGTTAATATTTTAAATAAAAAATGGAATTGAATTATTTGGCTGTATTACTTGCCACTGTTTTGCAGTTTGTTTGTGGGGCTGTTTGGTATAGTGTCTTTTTTGGAAAGCTATGGGGACAAATACATGGTTTTGATAAGTTGAGCAAAGAGACTCAACAGAAAATGATGAGTAAAATGGGACCTTTTTATGGTATTCAGTTTTTGGTGACACTGGTAACCTCGTTTGTTTTAGCTATATTCATAACCTATTTACCACAGGACTGGAACGTATATGGTTTGGCAGGATTTTTTTGGTTGGGGTTTGTAGTGCCAGCCCAGGTTAGCGGAGTTATTTTTGGGGGAACGGAGAGTAAGTGGATGGTAAAAAAGATTGCAGTGCAAACGGGTGCATCTTTGCTTTGTTTGTTATCTGCGGCTTGGGTGTTGAAGGTAATGTAATAGATGTGGAGAGATAAACTAAATCATCTTTATGCTAAGATTATTTTGTGAATGAAAGTAATGATTTGAAGGAGAAAATTGTCCTAGAGTGGGAGTCTTATGACAGGCCACACAAGGTGTGGACTAAGGAGTTTTATAGCTCTGTCGTTGTGATTGCTTTTTTGGTTAGTGTTATTTTGTTTTTTATTGAAGGGGTTATGCCAGTTGTAGTAGTTTGGGCTTTGGTTTTTATGCTTTGGGCGATGAATAAAACTGCACCACAAGTGACAAAAAACACCATGACAACTTGGGGTTTGCGATCGGTAAACAAGTTCTACGATTATCAGAGAATGACAAACTTTTGGGTGGAAACAAAATGGGGAACAAGACTGCTTCGGATAAATTTGGTTGATTCACCATGGCATGTGGTTTTTGTAATTGAGAAAGAGATGGAGGAGAAGATAAAAGAAGAGATGGGCAAGGTGGTGCCTTTTATGGAGCCAGAAATAACAGCAATGGATAAGTTTACAAAGTGGCTTGGAGAAAAAGTGCCCCTAGAATAAGACTGGTGAGGTAAAATATAGCTTGCGCGCGCTCGTAGCTCAGTTGGATAGAGCATCAGATTGCGGATCTGGAGGTCGCAGGTTCGAATCCTGCCGGGCGCACAAAGTATGCTGGAGGGTGGGCAGGGCGGTAATGCGTTGGTTTCGAAAACCAATTCCCTTACGGGATAACAGGTTCGACTCCTGTACCCTCCGCCAATATGAGTAACGAAAATAGTCCAGAGATGGATTTTAATAGGGATATTTTTGATAGGAAACTGAAGTTATGGAAAGATAGATTTGTAGATGAATGGAAAGATGTTTCTATTGAACCTGACAGAAGGTTTGTTTTTGATTTAAGCGACGGAAGAACACTGGATGTTTGTAGTTATCACATGAAGGACGTGACAAGTGAAGAAGCAAAGTACTCTGACATCTATTTTATGTTGGCTAAGGTTGGGAATAGGGTTGTTGGGTTTTCTGAGGTTGGATTAAGAAAGGATAACGGAGCGGAAATCAAAATGGGAGGAATTGATATTGCTGTAAATGGTGAGGTTAGAGGTGTAGGAACTAGATTAGTAGAGATAAATGGGTTAATATTTCAAGAATTGGCAAACGAGAGAGGTAGCGTAGATGATGTTGAAGGAGATGAAAACAGTGAGTACGTTAAAGAGTTTTTAGACTTGATCAGTTCTGATACTCAGACTGATAGTGAAAACAAAAAGAAGGTTTTGGGACAGATGGTGATGAATAGACAAAAATGGTTGAAATTTTTTGGAGAAGGCGGAAAGATTGGATACCAGTGGGATAAGGACAGAGAGAATCTGTACAAGAGATATCATCATGGTGATGAGTTGCCGAGGCTTAATTGTGTAATCGAGCCGAATGAGACTGATTTGAGAAAGGAATTGGGAATAGAGAAAAACAATAAAAAGTCTGATAGATATGAAGCAATCAGATGTTTTGAGGCGGATCAAAGGTTTGTAAAGGAAGACTTTGGTAATTGGTCAGAAGGAAAGTTGGATAAAGATGGTTATAAAGAAAAGTTGAGGAGTTTGGAAGAAAGAGGATTCCAAGAGTACTTTCCACAAATTACACTGACAAAAACGGAGTTTCAAAAAGATGCTAAGTTTTTGACAGTTCAGAATAAAGACGCAAAAAAGGAAGCAGAAAGGGTGTTGAGAGAAATAGAAACAGAAACAGGGAAGCAGTGGCAACTGGAAGTTATTGTTGAGACTTATGAGCAAAATCAGAAAAAAATGAGAATATTTATTAGAGAAAAATATTATCAGAAAGCACTTGTGGAAATTGCTGAGCAAATGAAACTGGTGGTTGGTGAGCAGAGATTTAGAGAAGCAGAAGAAAAAGATGACTACGTAAATGGGGTTTATCTTTTCCTTAAGAATGGAAGCATCGATAAAGCGAGAGCTGATTTTGAGAACCAACTAGATAAGCCAGAATACTCAGTAGATAGAGATTTGTATAAGTTTTTGTGTGAGTTTATGTACGATGATGACGTTTTGTCACCTTTTGCGAAACGGGAAAAATGGCGATTGGCAATGTTAAATGATGAATAATATGAAAAAATTACAAGAGTATATAAAAAAGATAAACAAAGAGAGGGGTTGGGATAAAACCACCGTGCCAGAATTGTTTATGTATTTATCAGAGGAGGTGGGAGAGTCTGCAAAGGCAGCTCGACAGTTAATGAACTCTAGAGTGGATAGTAAGTCGGAAAAGTGGGCTGGGGAGTGGTTTGACATAGACTTAGAAAAAGCTTATTGGGAGAAAGAAGAAATAAATAAGAGTAGAACTTGGTCTAAAGATTAGTTTAGATCGATCATGGAATTGGTGATTCCATTCCAAATTAGACATTGTTTGTAGTTTATGTATTCGTTGTCTGCAGGTGGGTAACCCCAACCCCAGAAGCCATATTGAGACCTGTCTCCTTTAGCTGGATCATAGGCAGGGTAAAGAATGCGCCAGACTTTGCCTTTGGACCAGAGAGCGTTTTCTGGTTTGGGAGTAAAAACTTGGAGATAGCAACTTTTTCTGATATTTGTAACTCTAATTTGAGTCCAGTAAAACCAAAATCCAAGCAGAAAAATTAAGGTTAGTGGTAAGGCCATTTTTGTTTTAGTCATATGACTATCTTAGCAAACTTTTTGTGATAGTATTGGGCATGGAAAAATTTCAGGGCAGATTTTTCGAGGAAATAAGGGAGCGGTTAAAGAGTTTAGGGATTAAAGCTATTTTGTTTGATTTTGATGATACTCTGATTCATACACAAGAGTTATTTAAAAAATATATGGACGAGTTTGTTAAAAAGGTGTCTGCTGAGACAGGACTTGATGCAAAAATTGTTAGAGAGGACTTGGAAAGGTTTAATAACGAGGAGTATAAAAAACAGGGAGTAAACCCAGAAAGATGGATAGTGGTAGTTCAAAGAATGGCAGAAGAGCGAGATAATTATGGAGATTCACCGGTAAACAATCTACACATATTAAGAAATATCTATACAGATGAACCTCGTTTAAAGTCTGGGGCGGTTGCTATTTTAGAAATACTAAAAGCAGCAGGTGTGAGAATGGCGTTGGTGACGCACGCTAACGAAGAGTGGACATGGAGAAAATTGGAGACAACTGGTATAGAAGAATATTTTGAGGTTATAAAAATAGTTGATGAAAATAGACATAAGGGTGTGGATGATTGGATGGAAGTAGCTTTAACGATGGGTGTGTTGGAATCGGAGTGTTTGGTTTTGGGAGATAGCTTAGGGGGGGACGTTATACCTGGGGTTGCCATGGGAGCAAAAACAATGTGGTTGCACAAAGGATCGACTTGGTCGATGTATAGGACGGGTGAGGTTCCGGAAGGGACGATTCACTTGGATGAGATTAATCAGCTTCTATCAGCATTGGGGGTTTTTGGGGTAAAATACTAAGGTTAAGTTAATAGATTGGAGGAGTCGGATACATTCGTATCCTTGCCTCCTCGCTCGCACAATTTAAATAGTGGAGATTAAACTCTGCTCACTCGGAGGAGTCGGATAGTGGTCTATTCCACACGCTTGGAAAGCGTGCAGGCGCAAGTCTACGTGGGTTCGAATCCCACCTCCTCCGCCATTTATGAATATGATTAATGTTGACACAATAGTTGCTTGGTTAGAAAAACTGGCTCAGTCGATACGGTTGGAGTACTTTGTAGTTTTGGGATCAATACTGGAAGAGATAATAGTACCCATCCCTTCTCCCTTTGTAATGACAACAGCGGCTTTTGTGGCAAAAGCACAAAATCTTAACTTGTACCAGGTGAGTATAGTTTGTTTGGCGGCTGCAATTGCCAAAACAGTTATGTCTTGGGTTTTTTACATTATTACAGATAAGGCAGAGGATGTGATTGTAGGCAGATTTGGCAAATATATTGGAATTAATCACAAGAGTGTGGAAAAGATTGGCTCAATGTTAACCGGTAGATGGTGGAACAATGTGGCGTTGTTTTTGCTTAGGGCTATACCGATTTTTCCAACTTCCTTGGTCACCATTGCAGCGGGGGCAATTAAGTACCCAATGAAGCCATTTTTGATTGTGACTTTTTTAGGGACAATGGTGCGTAATTATTTTTATATATGGGTTGGGTATTTTGGATATGATCAAATAAATAAATACTTTGGCTTTTTTAAGGAGAATATTTGGACCTTGATCGGTTTTTGTTTACTTTTGACTGGAACGGTTGTTGGTTTGATGAAGATAAAGGACAAATTGTTTGAAAGAGTACTGGAAGAGGAATAGCTTTGTTTTCTTGTAGAATTAAATAACTTATGGATAGAACAATGTTTTGGCTTCAAGATGTGGCCGCAAAGACAAGATTGGAATTTTTTATGGTGATTGGCTCCTTTGTTGAGGAAATTGTTGGACCAATTCCCTCGCCTTTTATTATGACAACGGCGGCGATAATAGCTCAAAAGCAAGGTTATCCTTTTTGGGAGCTGATATTGATTGTGTCTTTGGGGGTGGCTGTGAAGACGATTATCGCACTTTTGGGATATTTTTTAGCTGATAAAGCGGCAATTTTGGTTTTGGATAAGTATGGACAGTACTTAGGTACAAGCAGAAAGGAAGTAGAAGGGTGGGGGGAAATGCTTACTGGTAAATGGTGGGATGATGTCGTTTTGTTTTTACTTAGAGCTATACCGATTTTCCCCACATTGCTGGTTACTTTGGCGTGTGGAGTCATTAAATATTCCAAAAAGGCTTTTGTGTTGACGACTTTTTTTGGGCTTTATGCAAGAAGTATGTTTTATATTTGGATTGGTTATTTTGGTTACGGAAATATGGAGAATATATATATCTTTGTTAAAGATAATTTGATGGCTATTGGGGTGTGGTCTTTGTTGGTTGGTGTTGCTCTGCTTGCTATCTACTGGTTTAGAGATAGAATAAGGAAGTTGATTGGGAGATAGACTTTTTAAATATGAATGATCAGGTAGATGAAATAAAACAGAAGAATAATATTGTAGATATTGTGGGTCAGTACGTAGCCTTGAAAAAAAATGGTAGACATCATAAGGGTTTGTGTCCTTTTCATAAAGAAAAGACTCCTTCTTTTTTAGTAAATGACGAATTAAATCTATACAAATGTTTTGGATGTGGGGCGGGTGGGGATGTAATCAAGTTTTTGATGGAGATTGAAGGAATAGATTTTTTAGAGGCGCTGGAAAGATTGGCAAATAGAGTTGGGGTAATATTAGAGAGAAAAAAAAGAGAGGTTGGTTCTGAAAAAGAAACGCTTTATGAATTAATGAATATGGCTGCTCGTTATTACTCGTGGTTGCTTGTTAGTAGTAAGTCGGGTGAAATGGCGAGAAAATATTTGGAGGGTCGCGGTATTACACCGAGGATTGTAGAGACTTATGGACTTGGTTTTTCTTTAGATAATTGGGAAGGTCTGAAAAATTATTTGGTTGATAAAAAAGGTTATAAAATTGAACTCTTGGAAAGAGCCGGCTTGGTAGTAAGAAAGGCTGGAGGGGGTTATTATGATAAGTTTAGGGGTAGGTTAATGTTTCCATTACATGACTCGTCTGGTAAGGTTGTAGGTTTTACAGCAAGAATTATCCCTGGAATTGCAAAGGAAGGAGAGCCAAAGTACTTAAATTCACCAGAGACAGAAATATACCATAAAGGTAAAAATCTTTATGCTTTTCATTTGACAAAACAAGCAATTAGAGAGAGCAAGCGAGTGGTTTTGGTGGAAGGACAGATGGACCAAATCAGCTCATACATTAGTGGAATTACCGAAACAGTTGCAGCAGGCGGGACTGGGATAACAGAAGACCAGATAGAGATGATTGCGCGTTTGGCGGACAAGATTTATCTGTCTTTAGATGCAGACTCCGCTGGTTACGTAGCAATGAAAAGAACTGTAAATCTAGCAGAAAAAAGAGGTTTGATGATAAAAATTGTTCAACTTGAAGGAGGTAAAGATCCAGACGAAATTTCCCGAAACTCTCCGTCCGCTTGGAAAAAAATGGTTGAGAATGCAGTTGATGTTTATGAATTTGTCTTAGATAGGTCGGTTAGTATATTTGGTAGTAAGACAGTTGAAGAAATATCAAAAGTATTAAGTGAAGTAGTCCCTTTTTTGGTAAAAATTGAGAACGGCATTATTAGGGAGCTGTGGGCGAAAAGATTGGCTGAGAAGATAGGGGTAAGTGTTAATAGTGTTTTGACTGAAATTGACCGGTTTAGGTCGGGAAAGTTAGTTGGTCTTGCTAGTGCAAAGAAAGAGAAAAGTATTTCTGAAACAAAGGTAGACAGGTTGACAAAAATGGTGATAGCTAACTTATTTACAAAACCCTACCTCTCTAAGAGCCTTAGAAAGATTTTAGTAGATCTTGTGGGTGGTGGAGGATTGTGGAAAATATTGAGTTTTGTTTTGGATCAGAGCGAGAAATATACAAACTCAGCTGAGCTTATAAAGAGCATGCCTGCAGAAATGAGAGAGGTGGCAAATGAGATATATATGTCGGTAGATGACCTGGAAACCGATGATAAAGGAACAGTGGAGTTGGCTGTTAACTTGGCTAGAGAGAAAATAAGGGAACTGAGAAACGAGTTGTCCGAGAAACGTGAAGAAGCCGAAAAGAATGGCGAAACAAAAAACGAAGAGGAGATATTGCTTAAAATGAGGGACTTGGGAGAGAGGGAGAATAGGCTCTTTTCTATTGATTTACCATAAAAATATGGTAAGCTAGGGAATCTATTATGGCCGATAAAAAAGGACAACTTTCCAATAAGCAAAAAATTGAACTAATTTTGGATCAGGGCAAAGAACAAGGTTTTGTGACCCAAGACGATGTTTTGGAGTATTTTCCGCACCCAGAGAAGGAAATTAATGATTTAGACTTTCTATACGAGGTCCTTTTTAAGGCCGATGTTGATGTTTTTGAGAGTGTTTTGGCTGGTCAGGACGCCGAAATTTTGGAAGCAACTTCAGACTTGGAGAAGGAACTAGAGTCTTTGTCTCGCATGGAAGATACGGAGGTAAATGATCCTGTCCGCATGTATCTTAAGGAAATTGGCAGAATTCCACTTCTAAAGAGAGATGAAGAAATTGCTTTGGCTCAGAAGGTAGAAAGAGGAAATGAGAGAGCCAAGGATATGCTAACAAAATCTAATTTGCGTTTGGTGGTTTCAATTGCTAAGAAATATATGGGTCGGGGTATGAGCTTTTTGGACTTAATTCAAGAAGGAAACAAAGGTTTAATAAGGGCTGTAGAGAAGTATGACTGGACCAAAGGTTTTAAATTTAGTACCTATGCTACCTGGTGGATCCGCCAAGCAATAACTCGCGCTATTGCAGACCAAGCGCGAACAATTCGTATTCCGGTTCATATGGTGGAGACAATAAACAAGCTAATTAGGACCCAGCGCAAGCTAATGCAGGATCTTGGCCGTGAACCAACAGATGACGAAGTGGCGGCAGAGCTAGAGACGACACCAGACAAAGTACGAGAAATTCTTAAAATTGCCCAAAAAACTACTTCTCTGGAGACTCCAATAGGAGATGATGAAGATTCGATGCTTGGGGACTTTATTCCAGATGAGAGGCAGGCAACACCTTATGAATCAACTTCTCGCCAACTTATGCACGAAAATTTGGAAGACGCACTTGGCTCTTTGACTGAGCGCGAAAGCAAAGTGTTGAGGATGAGATTTGGGCTGGATGGAAGTAAGCCTCTTACATTGGAAGAAGTGGGTAAGGTTTTTGGGGTAACCAGGGAGAGAATTAGACAAATAGAAAGTAAGGCACTTAGGAAACTTCGCCACCCTAGCAGAAGAAGAAAGTTGCAGGATTATCTTGAATAATGAAACGCGCTGTCGTTGCGGTAATTGAAGATAATAATAAGGTTTTGTTGTGTCAGAGGAGTTTACAAACAAGAAATCAGCAACTGAAATGGGAAAACCCAGGAGGTGAGGTGGATGGTGATGAAACAAAAGAGGAGGCGATTGTTCGAGAAGTAAAAGAAGAATTGGGGGTTAATTTTTTGATTAAAAGAATACTCTACGAAAATATTTTTGATAGTGAGGATGGTTCGTGGCAAGTGACTTTGTTTGGAGGTGGTATAGAGGGAGAACCAAAAGCATTGTTATTGGAAGAAACTGTGGAAGTGAGATGGTTTGATAAAGATAAACTTGATGCTGTTGATTTGGCAAGTTATACAAGAGAAGATTTTGTAAGATTCGGCTGGATTAAGAAATAACTAAATTTTTGGTTTTGGTTTGCCTGGGACTTCGTGGTGTTTTACACAGCGAGCTTCGTACTGATTATCACCGATAAGTATTATTGGGTCAGTGTAGTTGGCCGGGTGGCCGTTTATTAGTCGCTGGGTACGAGTAGCCTCGTCTTCACCGCAGACCTCACAAATAGCGGTTGGTTTTTTTATTGAATCGGATAAGGCAAGTAAGGTCGGCATGGAGCCAAATGGTTCGCCACGGAAATCAGTTGCTAGTCCCGCATAGGTAACAGGAATGTCGAGTTCAAGAAGTATTTGAATCGCACCCACAATACTGGAATCAAAAAGCTGAGCTTCGTCGATAAGAATTTCGTCGATTTTGTTACCTTTTTCCAGCATTTCTATTACTACTTGGATCATCTCTTCTGGGTCTCTCACTGGGGTAGCAGGAAAACTTTTGTTGTTAAAACGGGTGACGATAAAGTTTTTGTCCCAACGGTCATCTATGCTAGGTTTAAAGATTATTACATTTTTTTTAGCTATCTTTAATCTTTCGGCTCTGGAGATTAGTAGATCTGTTTTTCCTGATTTCATTGATCCGGAAATTCCATTGAGTTTTTCTGTCATGACAATTTATGATATATGATAATAGTAGATATGTTAATGAGTCTAATAGTAAATGCTTTAGCTTTTTATATAACTGCTTATTTGGTACCTGGGATTGTGATTGCAAATATGCAAGTATTAGTAGTGATTGCGGTAGTGTGGGGACTTCTTACCATGATTTTGAAACCAATATTAGTGATATTGACCTTGCCAGTAAACTTTATGACACTTGGATTGTTTACCTTTGTAATCAACGCTTTCTTGATAATGATAATGAGTAGGTTGGTAAATGGGTTCTCGGTGGCGGGATTTGGTACAGCTTTGATGGCGGCAGTGGTTTTGGCTTTGGTAAATATGGTGTTATCAAAATTAAAATAAAAATATGATGTACTGGAGAGAATCAGTTTTTGGAGGTGGTTATATGAGCTCGCCCTTTTTCTTTTGGGGTTTGAGTTTCTGGGTTGTGTGGGACATATTTTGGAAAGGATTGGCTATGTGGCGAGCGGCAAGGAGGAAAGAGTCTTGGTGGTTTGTGGCTTTGATGCTTATAAATAGCGTTGGAATACTGCCAATTGCATACCTTTTGGTTTGGGGAAAGGAGCCAGGAGACGGGAAGATGGTCAAAAGTGTGGTTTCTAAAGTGAAGGTAATAAAGAAGAAAAAGAAGTGATTTAGCCTTGCGGTAGAGCTTGGGGGTTGGTAAAATAAGACTGTTCGTAAGAACTGTACATTTTTTATTCCCCTGTAGCTCAGTTGGTATGAGCGCCTCCCTGTGATTTCTTAGCAGCTCTTGGTGGAAACATCAGGATGTAAAATTGGGAGAATTGTCGGGAAGCCCTCGCTGTAAAAAGCAAGGTAACCCGCAGCCGAGCCCTGCCATGGCAGGGAAGGTTCAGAGACTATGTACCCAGTCCCTTCTTTGACTTTTGTCGAAATGGGAAAGAGATAGTCCCGCGTCCTCGCGAAAGCGAGGGGAGCGAGTAAGGAGGATGTCGCAGGTTCGAGCCCTGCCGGGGGAGCCAGTTCGCACTTAATATACCAAGTTTAGCCTCATTAAGAACTTGGAGTGCTGGAGTGTATTCAACCTCCAAAATCTTTTTGTTTTGTACCCATATCTTTTGGAAGAAAAAGTGAAGATATGCTCTTTTGTGATCTATATCTGAGTCTTTGTAGGTCTCTACAATATCTCTAGTTAGCTTTAGAACTTCGTTAATAACGGATGTATCAATGGTGTGGATTTTGTCTTGCTCCGCTAGTTCTTTTTGGATAGCTAGTGTTTCGGCATCAAGTTGGAGATTAAACTTGTTGAGTTGTTCGGCTGACAACTTGCTGTCAAAATAATCTTTTTCAATCTTGATTCTTTTCTGATCTACGGCATCACGCCTGTTGTATATTGCCTTTTTTGTGTGATGAATTCGATCAATACATTCATCATAGATATGAGTAATATTGGCGTGGACAGCCTCTACAAACTCTGGACTAAATTCTAGCTTGGCTACCTCCTGTCGTACTTGATCTTCTAAATCAGTAAGTAATACATATCTTGAAGGGCAACCACCACGTTTTCCTGTTTGACTGCAGTGATACATTCCAATTTTTCCGTTACCAGTTTTATACTTTTTGTGAAAATGCCATTCTGCCACATAACGCCTAGAACAATCTTTGCAAAAGACAATACCACGAAGAAGAAAGTTGTGCTTTCGTTGGCGTAAGCCACAATCTCCCTTTTCTTTGAGATTTTTCTGCACCAAATCAAATGTTTCTTTATCAACTAATGGCTCATGTTTTCCCATGCCCTCTAAGCCCCCATGTTTCATCCAACCCCAATAAAATGAATTCTTGAGCATATTGCCAGCAACAGAGTACTGAATTGGCTTGCCTTTCCTACCTGTAACACCACACTTTTGAAGATATTGTCGGACTTCAAAAATGGAATTACACTCATGAGATGCATACAACTTAAATGCTTGACGGACAAAAGGTGATGTCTTAGGATCGGGAACAATGATCTTTTTGTCGTAAGAACTGATGGGGTTTGGATTGACTATGTTTAAGTAGCCCAACGGGCTCCACGAAGGATAATATCCTGCCTTGAATTTTTCTGCAGCAGTTTGCTTAACCTTGTAACTTGTAAGTCTAGGGTGAATTGAGTTAACTACGGCAATAAGTTCATCCATGACTTCACCAAGAGGATTATTGTCCAGATCAAAGCTCCCAGTAAGGGGGATTATCTTTGTTTGATATTTCTTTAAAGCTTCTTTTATAAATAAATATTCGTAAGTATTGCGAGCTACTCGTGAGCTGTCCTGAACAATTATGTAACCAATATCTCCCTTTTCACATCGAGCAAGTAGTGCCTGAAAAGCATGTCGTCCCTCTATTGATGTCCCCGAAATTCCGCCATCGACATAAATATCTTCTAAAAGTTCACCTCCAAGTTCCAATACTTTAGCGTGAATTTTTGACTGTTGAACATCAAGTGAAAGACCATTATCTCGCTGATCTGGAGTACTTACTCGCACATACCCTAGGCAGGCGATTTTTCCATTACCTGTCTTGTTTTTTGTTTCTTGTACTTTCATATCATTGTTTCTTCCTCTATCTATATTTTCAATCGTTTAGGCACGAATGGCACTCCTGATGGTTTTGTTTCTGCGATCTTCTAGAACCTTCCCTAACATCAACTCACACCAGGCTTTAGCTAGCCTATTAACCTCTTCTTGTTCAATTGGGGGTCGCTTATCTTCCGTTAAAAGCAACGAGGAGATTAACTGTGTTGATTTTCTAGGCTTGCGAAACCTAGATGACATCTCTCTTTTTGATATTTGTTTACACTCCGCCAACTCATTCAACTCATATTCCGATACGGGCTTTTGCATCTCGATATGGTTGATAAGTTGGCTTTGTGTCATTGTCTTTTAGAATTGAAATGTAGCTTTGACTTCTGTATCGTTTTCCAAGTTAAGTCTTAATATTTTGGCTATTAAGACGATTTGAGATCTACTTAATCCGCAGGTTGAAGCATATAGAGGTTCTCCCTTTATGACCTTGTTAAATTTGGAATAATCACGTAGGTCATTTTTATTAACAAACATCCTTACGTGATGTTTTGTCTGTTTTGTATATTCTTTAGGCAACAGACTGGGAAATGCGTTTATAATAGCTACCACCTCATCAAGTGTTTGTGAAATCGGATCATCGATAAGATGTCCTGAGGTGAATTCTATTTCAGCCCCAAGATGTTCGAGTTCATTTTGAACATACAAATATTGGTATGAACTACTAGAGATTCTTTCTATGTCGTAGCAAATAACTTTCGATGTATTCTCATCAAAATCTGTTAACAGCTCTTGAATCGCTGGTCGACTTAGGTTTTCTCCTGAACGTTCAATGTCAATGTATATTTTCGATAATTCATACTCTTTTTCTTCGCAATACTTTCTGATCGCTTTCTCTTGCTCTCCGACTGACATTTCTTTGCTCCCCTTAATCTCTACTGACGATCTTGCGTACCCTACAACGACCTCCTTTTTCTTTGTTGTTTTCATATTTTTTTAACTCAGTTTCTAGTTGAGTTCACTAATAATTAGTAATCTGTTAGGCAGGGCTGAATTATTTATTAGTGATTTCATAAGGGGAGTTTCGAGAGAAGAGAGTTCACTATTAAATAATGAATAAAGCGAATGAGTTCCGTGCCTAAATGACTCCATTAAGACTCTAGAAGAGGAAAAATTAAAATGAGAAAAGTAATGGTAAAAGAATATATTTGTGCCAATAATTAGAAGCAATGTGATAACCAACGCCTTACCCGTATTCTTTCTACTAGTACTTGTATGTCTAATGACACCACTTAGTTCATAGTTGTTCTTCAATAATGTTTTATCTATTGTTAGTAGGTAGCCGTTCCTTCTATCGCCTCTCTTTTCAACCAAGTTTCCTAGTCTTTTTAGAGTTCTCGTGATTGTTGATTTGGAGACATTAAGCTCATCTTTTAATTGCTCTGTACGCTTGGGTATGAAGTAAATCGAGCTAACAATCCTGTACGAATTCTTGTGGTTTCTGATGGCATCTGGGAGGTCTGGAAGCCTATCTAGTTCTTTCTCATTAAGGATAAACAGGATCTTTTCATCTGGACCATACTTCTCTGAATTGGGTACCTCTGTATATTCACTTTTTTCGAATTCTCGATCCATCTTAATAGGGGAGATTCCTAAGGACGTAGTTATGGCTTTCAGAATAGAAATGCCTCGCTGTTGGGCTTCTTCGAGTGATTGGGGATCATTTATCTGATATTCTAGCTTTGGTTCAATTGACTTGCTGATTGAGGGATTTGATGATCCAAATTTGTTTACGTATTTATATGTTTTGAGATTGCAATATCCGTCAAGATACATATCTTTCACGATGTGTTGATATACCTCTTTTGTTAGGGGTTGTCTTTTTCGATCATCAATAGTTTTTGGAACGCTAAATCTACTGCCTAGTTTGGTTATGGCCTCTGAGACCTTATCAAAACTGTCGTGTGAGTGGCGACAACAAACCTCTACATATTTGTAGTCGGTTTTGATGATCGTCAGATTAATATCGTTCTCCCTTAGAATTGATAGAAATTCTTGTACCCTTTTTTCTGGGTATTCTCCGTCAATATGAATTGCTCCCTTAATGTAGTCAATGAAGCCCCAATGCTTGAGGTGTAGTGACCCAGTGCCATTTTTAGGAAGTGATATTTTAATCTCAAGTGGGGAGTATCTGTAATCTTTGAAGTCTTGATAAACTTTGTTACAAGTGGAGATAATAAACTTAGAACAATACAAGTTCAACAATTTATTAGTGAAGTCGTTTGTGGATAGAGAGGTGGAGTAGTAGAGAGATGCTCTCACTCTGTGGGTATAGAAATACTCTTTTGAGGAGGGGAAATTTGACTGATGTAAGGCGAAAATATTATCCATAATCTAGATAGTATTTTCCCAAAAAAGACCTTTATCCGATAACCTTTGTATCGGCTTGTAAATGGAATGTGTGTTTTATCCGCTGGTAAGTTGCAACTATGAAGCGAGAAGTCGTTTGTAAGACTTAATCCCTTTGCTTATATCTATATAGATAACATCTCTATCATTTTCATGAGTACTCGCCCAATTTGTTGCAATGTTTTCTAAAGTGGTGTCTTTATCAAGATATTGCCAATACCATTCACGATATTTGCGAATGTTTGGGGTTGTGTCCGAATGGATTTGATAATATGAAAACCACTCATCGGATTTCATCATTTCTTTTGCTTTTCTAAGTTCTGCATCAACATCTTCATAGGTTGAAATTGGAGAAACAAAAATTGCGATCTGATTTAGTGAAGGCCATGCTCCCATGGCGGGGAAGTCAACGGATTTTGCCTCAGTAGGCTTAAAGTAAGTATCATCGACTGCTCCACAAAAAATTGCTTGTTTAATGACATCTATAAAATACGGAGGCCTTTTGAATTCGTAGCAAATTAGGCTACATTCAGCATCAAGCACCTCAGGTAATATATTTTTCGAACTATGGATAAAGTCATAAAATTCAGGGAATTCCGTTTTTACTTCTTTTATTCTTGAATATTTTGATAGATCTATTTTTCCTTTGGTATTTTCGATAAACCAACCTCTTTCTTCCATGTTTAGAAAGTCTTCAAAATCGTCCAATGGTGTCAGTTTAGATACTTGATATGTCTTTCGTAGAGGCAGGAGCATTTTGAGGAATTCTTCTTTATCAAAAAGAAGAGCCAAATCTTGGAAAAAGATGTCGTTTTTTGTATGGATGTCTATTTTTAGGTTCTTGAGATGTGTTTTATCAACTTTCTTAGTTTTCATATATTCCTATAGCCATTGTACATATTTGGACTTCAAAGTTTGAACTAAGTTGAATGGTTGTGGCAAAAACAGGAGATAGGTTTTTCTGACCGAGTAATGTGCTGCTATTTGGTTTTTAAAACATCGTGAATCTTTTTCAAATATCTTGTCAGGATCTCATTTTGACGGATTAAGATCCAGTTTTGAGCCGTAATATCTGTGAGTTTCATAAGTGATAATCTTTCGAAGTTTTTTAATCCTGCAGCTATTATGATTTCACTAGTTAGATTGTTGGGCATGCCAGTTCGTATGGTCAATACGTTCTTGTTGTTACTATCCAATAGCTCCTCATCGGAAGCGGAGTTAAAATCTACACCTAATACTTTAAGTGCCTCGTTAATCTTTTTCTGTTGTTCTTCTAGTCGCTTGGACTCAGCTTGTCCTTTTTCTTCTTCTGATTTACCAAATATTCCCATTTGTGATTTGTAATGAATAACTATCTTTGAATTTATCTTAGTATTTCTAAGAGTAGAAAGCAACCAATTTTGAGGCTGATTGCTTAGAAATATATAGTAGTGTATCAAGACTTGGCGTACAAAAATGCTGTTATGCCGAGAACAAAAGACGAAACACTACGGGCATTGGGGAAAAAGATACAGAAACTAAGGGGAGAGGCTGAACTAACTCAAGAGGAGTTGGCACATCAACTAAGTATTTCTAGGGTCTATATGGGCTATATTGAGCAGGGTAGGGAATCGCCATCGTTAAAGTTGCTGTTGAGAATTTCACGAAAGTTTAAGGTTAAGGTGGAGGATTTATTCCATAGATAGGAAGATAGATAAACATTCACACTCCTAAATATGGTTATTTTTCGTATAATGTGTTTAGTTCATGAAAAGTCAGGAATATATAACTAAAATAATTGATCTGTTGGGAGTCTTGGCTTATCAAGTAGACAGTGCTGGAGGATTGCATCTCTATGATAAGCACAAGCATTGTGAGGAATTGTTTAGGAAAATATTCAATTTAACTTATAGCTATAATTTGGTAAATATTAATGTAACTGAGGATGAGAACTTTCCAGCGATTGACTTGGCTGATTCGGATGAGGGTAAATGCATACAGGTAACATCAGACCCCTCTGCAACTAAAATAAAAAAGACAATTAAAATTTTTTGTAAGAAAAAACTTTACGAGACATATCCCAAACTGAATATATACATTATTTCCAAGAGGAAGAGTTCATACAGAAAAGACTTTGTAACCACAGGTGGATTTATCTTTGACAAAAACAAAGACATCCGTGATAAAGAAGACTTGATTAAAGATATAGCAGGGCTCAGTATTGAGAAAATTCAAGAGATATGGGAAATGTTGGAGCAAGAACTTGGAAGCGGTGCAGTAACTAGTGTCGCCAATGAGGTGGAAACGATTATGGATCTAATCAATTTTTTAAGTGATAATAAGTCAGGCAAAGAAATTAAAATGTCTGATGATCCTGATCCAAAGAAAAAGATTATGGAGAGGTTTGCTGAGTATTCGGACTATCTAAAACAACAGATTGTGGATTTTATCCCAGTGTATCAAAACGCAAGACAACAAGCAGAGAGTAAGCTTGGTGTTGACAAGGCAATGGTAACATTAATGAGATACTTTCTTATGGATAGAAGCATTAAGTTTCTCGATCAAAATAACCAGGATCCAAAAAAAGCACTGGATTCTTTGGTAGAGTATTTTGAAACACAAATGAGTAAGGGTGGAAAACGGTATGATTATGGTGCTATTAGATATTATTTAGTACAGGAAATAATCAACTGTAACGTCTTTCCAAATCCAATAGTACAGAATAATCAGTAGATATGTTGATTACAAAAGACGAAAATATCAAAACATCTCCTATTTATATCGGTTATCTGATACTGAAGGGTCTTAATAAAAATATTGAAGGAAAACTATCAATCTATGAGGTCATCAATAAGTTGAAAAGTGATCTTGGCATTGTGCATTACAAACAGGTTGTTTACGCCTTGGTATTTTTACATATGAGTGGTGTTGTAAATTTCAGCAATCCATACATATATAAAACAAATGATTAAATTACTACAATTGTATTCGGAACCACAAGCTTTTGATCCAATTGTTTTTCAGGCAGGTGTAAATCTGATTTTGGGAGAAAAGGTGGAAGAAACTGAGTCTAGTACCAAAAAGGATAGAAAAACGAATGGTGTGGGAAAATCGATGTGTATTGAGTTTATAAATTTTGCCCTCTTGAAAGATTTTTCCTCAGGTAGAGTAATGAGAATTCCGAGTGATAAATTTTCCGAGGAAACACGTGTCATTCTAGATTTGATCGTCAGTGGGCAGGAGATGTCAATTATCAGAACAAAGAAAGATCCAGATCATCCGATTATCGTTATAGACGGAAAAGAAACAAATTTTAGCAATTTAAAAGATGCCCAAGAATTTTTAACGGTAATGTGTTTTGGTAATGAGACAAAAAGCCCTATCTCATTTAGAGAATTGATGGGACCAATTATTAGGGACGAGGACTGTGAATTTCAAGACATACTTCACTGTTATGACACGAAATTAAGAATTGGCACACCAGATTTAGCTAAGCCACATCTCTACTTTTTCGGTGTGGAGACTTTGTTGGTTGATAAAATCAAGAAATTGTTTAAGAATATAGAGGATCTTAAAGTTATTGTTTCCGCTTTAGAAAAAGATTTGACGAGAAGTAAGAAAATTAAAATAAGTGAAGTTAAGGCTGAGGTCAATTTTTTAGATGATCAACTTAAGAAAATAGGGGATGCTCTAGAAAGTTTTAAGACTAATGAGGCCTATGAATCTGTTCAAAACGAACTGACCGAGCTACAGAATAAAATTGAATTATCAAGAACGGAGCAAAGTGCAATTAAGTACGAACTTAGGAGAATTGAATCACTTCCAAAGCTTGAAGTAATAAAGAAAAATGATATTGAAATGGTGTATAACCAGTTTAAGACTGGTTTAGGTGATCTAGTAAGTAAGTCAATTGATGATGTGATGGTGTTTAAAAACAAAATTGATGAGTTTCAGGTAAGACTGGTAAATGAAAAATATAATACTCTTACCGATCAACTCAAGACAATTTCAGAAAATGTTCGTGAGCTTGAGGATCTAAAGACCAAAAAACTTAGAGCTATTGATGAGAGGGGGGTGCTAAAAGACCTACATAATGGAATAAAAATTTATGAGGAAAAGAATACTCAGTTTGTTGGTATAAGGACTAAATTGAATGATTTTGAAGAGGGAGGTAGGAAGCTTACTACGCTGATGCAAGAAAAAGGAGATTCTTTTGTGAAGCTCGATGCCTCAATAATCCAATGTAAAAAAACTATAGAGAGTTTTAATCAAACGATCCTTGGCATTCATGAGTACATAATGGGAATTAAAAAGGCATCTTTCGATATTAAGATCCTGAATAGTAACTCAAACAAACAAATAGTTGAGTTTGAATATAGAATCGATGATGATGGAAGCCACAGTGTTGATCGGACAAAAGTATTTATTTATGACGTTTCTTTAATGTTCAACGAAGAGACTAGAGAGCGACATCCTAAAATGCTCATTCACGATAATATTTTTGATGTTGATCAAGATACTTTGGTTCAAAGTTTGAATTTTTTAGGTGAACAGGAAACAAAATACCCTGATTTCCAATACATCTTAACTTTGAACAGAGACAAGATAGAAAATGAAGAGAGTAAAAAATTAATTACGCTTGATATTCAATCTCACAAGATTGCTCAATATACAAGACAAAATAAATTTTTGAAGATTGATTATCAGGAACAATAAAAGCGAAATAGTTTGGTTGAACTAATGTAAAAAAATATGAAATTTGGACTAAGAGTGCCTTCGTTGAAAAAAAGATTTGCGGCTAGGACTTCTGTAAAAAGAGTTGTTAGACACTCACTTGGAATAAAAATGCCAAGAGGATTGGGAGTACTAACAAACCCTAAGAAGGCACTTTATAACAAGGTGTATCAAAAAACTTCTTTTGGTATTGGTGATTTAATGAGGGGACTCAAAGGATCTACCTCAATTAAGTCTTCGTCAAAATCTTATTCTCCAGTCGTGAATAACAATCCCTTTGTTCTGGTAGCTCACTCCTTTACACAATTGATAAATACTAAGGAGAAATTTGGTAGAGATAGTTGGATTGGATTGCTCTCTATATTAGGAATTATTTGTCTTTTTGGAAATCCGATATTGGGTTTAGTATTTTTAGGAGTTGCTGGCTTTTTGGCATATAAGTTTTCGAAAGAAGAATGGTTTAGAGTTAAGACAAACTTGGCCAAAGCTAAGAAGCTGTTAAGAAAGGAAAAATTTGAAGAGGCAACTGTGTCTTTACGAGAAGCAATCTCATTTGAACCAGAAAACATTGAGCTACATTACTTGCTTGGGGTTGCTCTGCACACAATGGGAGAATATGAAGAATCCTTGGTTCACCTAAAAAGCTATACAGATAACAATCCTGACGATTTAGATGCGAAAATTGTTCTTGCTTTTAGTTATTATAAATTGAATAAGTATAAGGAAGCAATTCCGTTGCTTCAACAAGTTCCTCAGGAACACTCCAACTATCTATTGGCTGTTATGGTTTTGGGTGACAGCTTTATGGGACTGAAAGAATATGACATGGCTATTGAAGTATTTAAGCGTGGTCCAGTAAGAAAAACAAATTTAGATCCGTATCTGCTTCAACTACATTATTTGCTGGCTACGGCGTACAAGAAAAAAGGATCAAAGACCGATGCAGTGAGAGAATTTAAACGAGTTTTTGCGTATGATATGAATTATAGAGATGTCCAAAAGGAGTTGGCAGAGCTTGAGTAGCAATCGAGTTTTTACCGATTCGAAGCCAACTACACGTTTTGGGTTAGAATAGGCACATGAAAGAAAAATCATCGAAGAGAAGATTATTATGTAAAGAGTGCCAGCAAGTCACATGGCATGCGGTTTTGAATGAAGCAAAAAGTGATAGATCCATAGAAGAAGCTGAAATTTGGGAAATGACTACTTTCTATACGCTTCAATGTTTAGGCTGTGATAATGTCTGTTTACTTTCTGAATATGTTTGTAGTGAAAATATCAGCCAAGAGGATGGACAACCAGAAGTGCAGTCAAATATTTATCCTTCACCGCACAAAAACGATCACGAACCAATGGATAAGAATTACTATTTGCCGAGTGAAGTAAAGTCTATCTATTTAGAGTCGATCAAGGCGTTTAATTCGGGTTTATTAATTCTTGCTGCGATTGGAGTGAGAGCTACTATTGAAGCAGTGGCGAGGGAACAAAAAATTACTATTCGTGGAATTGCAAAGAAAATTAAGAAAATGGTGGAGAGCAACATCATCACTCCAGACGGGGCGAAACTATTGATGTTAGTGACAGATATGGGAAATCTTTCAGCACATGAGTTAAAAAAGCATCATCAAGATGATTTATCGCTCTGTATCGAAGTGGTGGAAAGTGTTTTAAGGAATCTTTACATCCTCCCCAAAAGTGCTGAGGGTATGCATGGAAGCTAGGGGAGTGTAAAAAAAGGCCGAGGTTAATCGGCCTTCTCTAATAGTTATTCCTAACCAAGACATCTCACTGTTTGGTTTTTGGAGCGGATTCCTTCTCTATTTTATCTACCTCTTGAGTAACTTGCACCTGAGGAGCTTCTACTATTTGTTTTGCTTCCGCAAGCCTTGCTTTACGTTTTAGTTGGTATCTACGCCTACATTCTTTTGCCTTCTCGCTTGATTGATATTTCTTCCTGGCTATCAAACCCTTGGGCGATAGGGCGTAGCGTTTCTGGCTTTCAGTCCATTTAGATGGTGTCATGTGTTTTGACCTTTCTTGTACTGATTGATAATAAATAAATTATCGAATAATGAGGCACGAAAGACACTCGGGGCTAACCCGATCACTACTATATATAACAGGGTCAGTTTTTTTGATTTATGCCTCCATATCAAGTAGAATGAATGTAGATGGTGATGTAAGGTAAGTGTTTGTTTCAGGTTAAGAAAATTAGGAAAATTCAGAAGATGATTGCGGTCCTATTATTAACGTGGAATAAACATATGAACAAAATCGTTGTACTACAACCAAAATCAGAATTTAATGGAGATTTACAGTATCGACTGGGATACTCAGGAGAGGTGGAATATGTTGATAGTGTGAGAGAGTATTCGGTGGAGGAGCTAATACATCTAGCTAAGAAAGCAGATATTTTAGCTTTTAATCCCGACAGAATGGGTGGAATAGAAAAAGTCTCATCACGACTGCAGGAGTTGCTTGAGGGAATACCAAACTTGAAAGGGTTAGCTCTGAATACATGGAGAACTGACTACATTAACAAGGATTACCTCAAAGAGAGAAAAATCGTGGTTTCCAATACGCCTAACTATTATGTAGAAGCGATTGCTACCCAAGCAGTTGCTCTCTTGCTTGGCTGTGCCAGAAGAATATTTTTAGCAGACAGGAGAACTCAAAAAAGAAAATATAGATTGGAACTAGGGAGAGAACCAAGAAGTTTAGCTGTGGGTATTGTTGGTCTGGGTCATGTTGGAGAAAGAGTGGCAGAATTATGTAAGGGCTTAGGAATGAGTGTATCTGCCTACAACAGGACACCTAAGCGAATTGAGAATGTTAGGAGAGCAGATATTGATGAGATACTTCGTGGCTCTGATGTGATCGTGCTGTGTCTTTCTACTAATGAGGAAACAATTGGCTTCCTATCAAAAGAACGTATTCCAAGAATTAAAAATGGAGCGATTGTAATAAACATGTCTGACAAAAAGCTAGTCAATGAAAAAGCGATGGCTGATTCCTTGAAGTCTGGAAAGATAGATCAGTATGCTTACGAAACGGAATCGACTCATAAATCTCCACTTGAGGGAATTGAAACAGCTTTGGCCTTTAAACCCTTTGGAGGATATACGAGGGAAGCCCTTGGTAGGAATAGGGAAGTGTGGGTGAGAAACATCGAAGATTTGAGTAGAGGTAAGCCGACTAATATGGTGAGTTTATAATCGAGATATATGAAGAAATTCTTTGTACCTCTTATCGCTGTTGTGGCTGTTGGATTGGCAGGACTATTCGTAGCTCGTTTTTTGCTTGGAGGCAATGAAGATTCTTGGATTTGCACGAATGGTGTTTGGGAAGAGCATGGAAAGCCATCGACTCCCAAGCCTACGACTGGCTGTGGAGAATTGAAAGCTAATATTCAAACATTTAACGAAGCAGGACTTTCACTTACTTTTGAAGCTCCAACAGACACTACTTTTAGAAAAGAAATTGCCGATGATGCAGGAAGAATTAGAGTAGCGAGTTTTTATGTTGAGAGAGGGCCAAGGGACAATCCAACCTATCAGCTTTATGCTTTGTATCAGCCTTTGGAAACTGTAACCAGTAAAGAGCTAGATAAAATTAAGACAGGAATGGATCCAAAATCTTTTAAAGAAGTAACGATAGATGGAATAAAGGGGATTGAAGGATTGGTTAATATTTCAGGACCAAAAGCACACTTTGTGACTGCGATCATCAAAGAGGGGAAGCTTTTTACTGTTTCAACATATCCTCCGACAGTTGAAAATATGGTTTTGACAGATCAGATTCTAGCTACTTTTAGGTTCAAGTAGAATACTTAATCTTGAGATTATCGCTTGTTTTAGAGCTATTCTAGAGATTCCAATAGCTATGATTCGAGGCTAGAAACGTGTGGTTTAGGTATGAATTTGGCTCAAAGGCTAGCCTATAGTACTTGACATATCAGTGCTTTCGTGGTATCATTCCGTAGTTCTTTAAGTTAACCCATCCGACTGTAACCCAAACAAAAAGGAGGCTATCATGCCTAAAAACGATAAAATGATTGGTTTGTCTCTCTCTCTCTCTGCGTTTCCCAGATTGCCCGTGGAGAGGTAAAAGAGGAAGATGTCGAGAAGATTATCGCAGCTACCAACGCACCCGACCTCGCCACTTTCGAAGAAGTTCTCGCCAGCTACTGCGAAACTTACTGGCACGACTATCCCAAAAAAGCCTGCGAGATTGCTATGCGTTTCTGGAACAATGGCAAGATTGATCAACCTCGCACTCGTGGCGAAGACTGCCACTACATCGGGGCGGGCAAATGGATGGATCACGAACAAAACACCTTCCATTATGTGGACGGTGAGAGACAGTATTCAGGCGAGAAGTTACACGCCTGGTAACCCCCCAAGTAAGGAGAAATCTCCTCGCAAGGGGGGATTTTCTTTGGCAAGCGGGTATTTAAGTTGTTGGTCAGCCCTATAGTATTGACTATTTGAGGCTAATGTGGTAGAATGCTGAGGTCAGTTATATTCAGGCACATTTATTTTTCTAGCAAAAGGAGACTAGCTATGTTTGAAAATGAGAACGTGGTGAGCGTAATGCGTGACCTTTATGTGAAGACGCCTAAGGCCCTGAAAACCCTGTTGGCAGATCTTTGCAAGCGTGGCTACGAGATCAAGGATTTACGTAAAGACGAACATCGTCATGATCGTGGAGCAACTGTCAAACAAATGGAAGAAAACGGATGGTCGCTTTGGTACGCAAGTCTGCCCGATCTGAGGCGAGGCAAGTGTAAAAGCTGTGGTTCGCTAATCAGTGTTGTGGGTGTTCACTCTCATGGACACAAGTGCGAAGTCTGTGGTGAGGTTACCTACTACGATCTGGTAGATGGCTCGACACTAACCTTCGTGTTCAATGATGATGGGGAGCGTGGCTTCATGTCACCTCAGCTTCGTATGAAAGTGAGGTTTTGGGATGTTGAAAGTGGAATTCTCTATCTTTATCCCGAATTTCTCGAAGGTGGTCTTTCTGTAGTTACAGGTGAAAGAGCCGAAGCCTATCTGAAGCGGAATAGTAACAGCTGGCGTTATGGTTCAGTTGGTGATGGCAAAGTTATTGCTATTGATTACTCATTCCAATGGAATCGTGCCACTGCCAAAATCGAACCTTATGACTCCTACGGCCACTACTGGAATTGCTCTATTGTGAAAGTTTGGGAAGGTAAGGAATACAGTGAATTTGATCGTTTGCCAATTCCCGAATCAATGAGCATTTTTGAAGCATGGCATTGGTCTCCACTTCCTGCGACTCCACATCTTCATGAGCGAATCCTATCTGCCGCTGGGCAAGTTAGCGATAAGGGCTACTACTATCAAGATGGTCGCCAAGCCTTTTACCCAGGTCAATGGCAAGAAATGGCAAAGTTTGTTCGTCATTTCACAGTCCTTGATGGTGATCGTTTTGATGCTGCTTGGCCGAGATTCCGAAACAGCGGTCCTGGTGGCATTGATGATCTGGCCCACTTCTGCCACAGTAATCCCGTGGTAGAAAACAGGCCGAATATTGGTAATGCTTTGGTTGCCGCTGGGAAACTCATTGAAGGTCAACCTCTCACTGAAGATGAAAAGAGAGAAGCTGTCAGGGGAGCCAAGACGGATGAAGGTATCGATTTCATTCGAGGACTTCTCGGCAAGAAACGCTAGAAATATGTAATGTTCGACAAACCCTTTGTTTTGGTCACACTCGTGACTAGAATAGAGGGTTTTTATTTATTAGCACTACTTGGTTTACTTTTTCTATCTCTTCTCGAATTTGAGCTACCAGCCTGAAATCTGAAAAAGTCTTGGTAATTGAAGCCAAATATGTGGTTATATTAATGTTACGATTCTCGAGCAAGGTTGTACTTTTCTGACCTTCGGCTAGTATGTCGAAAGGTTGTTTAAGGCTAAATTCTACATTTCTATTCTTCAAAAACAGGTTCGAAGATACACAATTTATCAAAGTCTGTTTTTCTTCTTTTGTCCCCTCTAAAAACAATTTCCCGGCATTTTTAGCTAGATAAATAAGGTTCGAAGATTGCTCTAGCCAGTCTACGGAAGACTGACCAATTTTATTTAGTTGAGTTTGGAGTTCGAAGATTTCGTTTTGGATATCGTTCTTCACTTCAATATAGGTATCCTTATCGTTAATTTCGCCGGTCGCCATTTGCCGGAAGATCCTTTTCTTTTCGTCGTTTAGTTTGGTCAAACGAATTTTAAGATTAGTCTGTTGCCGTTCCTGATAGGTATTTTCTTCTTCGAATAAGTCTTTAAGTTTATCTTGAATCTTATTGGCGTTATCTTCTGAAAGAAAAAAGTTATCGAAAATCCTGGCTAATTGATCTTCCATTTCTGGTTCGGCGATATAGCTTTGGGAGCATTTACCTTTGGCTTTTGTGCAACGATAGTAAATATAATCGTGCTTATTTCCGTTCTTTTGAACTTTATGCTTCCGTTCCGCAGTTATAGAACAACCGCACTCGCCACAGCGTAACAATCCACGATAAAGGAAAGACAATTTCTGTCCCCTGGGCTTAAAGGGTGATTTCCCAGACAATCTTTCTCGGACTTCGTAAAATAGCGGCTTATCAATTATCGGTTGGTGGCTTCCAGGCTCTATTTCTCCTTTCCACCTCATTACCCCGTAATAAAATGGATTTTTTAGAATTTGTTCCAGAGTCGTTTTTGTAATCTTTCCGCCTTTTCTGTTTCGTAGACCTTCCTGATTAAGAAATTCACATAACTTTTTTAGACTTAGGTCTTGATAGGCATATACAACAAAAGCCTTATTGATAAGGGGAGAGACGAGCGGATCCACCTCTATTCGAAATAGCGGCCTTCCTAGGTCTTCCAGGAGCCTTTGTTTTTGTGGGGTGTATTGCTTGCCGGCAATCCTTCCGTGCTCGTCTAGGTTTAGGTAACCCAAAGGAGCCCAACCGGGCCAGACTTGGTTGGCAATTTTTGTCTTAAGACCTCTTTTTGTGTCTTCCGAAAGGTCGTCAATCTTCCTTTTTGCAATCACGGCATTAAATCCAAGTAGCATATGCCCGTTTGCGTCATTGGTATATTGTCCAAAATCCGAAGCCCAGACTTCCGCACCTGTTTTTATTATCTCGATAAGGGTATCCAGGTCGCCGTAGTTTCTGGTAAGTCTATCGGCTTTGTAGGCTATCAATCCCTGCACTTCGCCCTTACTTAGAAGGTCAATAACTTTATTGAAAATAGGCCTGCCGCCAGATTTTTTTGCAGAACAACTTTCGTTAAACTCCAAACTTGGAGATATTACTATCCCTTTACGACTAGCAAATTCTCTAACAACCTCTCTTTGACTTTCGAGAGATAGAACTTGCTTATCTTCTGTATCGGTTGATTTTCGGTAGTAAGCAATAAACTTTTTCATTTTTTATTGATTAATTTAAAAACTAAGTCAACGATCTCCTTTTTCTTGTTGGCGTCCCAAGGTTGCAACTTATCCGGTTTAGCTCCACCGCTTGTTTCAAACACAATTCCCATAAAAGTGTTATTTACGGAAGCAATTTTTGACATTGGGATTGTTTGAATCGATAGTCCAAGGGCTTTTTTAATTTCGACCCTGTCTTTGTAAATAACAATCTTAGATAGTAGTGTGCACCAACATTCAAATAATGGTTTTTCGTTCATATAGGCTTCACCCCCTTTCTGAGTGGGTAGCCTCCTCTCTAGACAATAAAAAGGGACCACCCCCAGTATCCTCAGCCGCGAAGCCTCGAACCCTACGAGAGTGGCCCCTTTTTGGGTTCGAGACATAGCACCTGTTAGGGTGTTTTTTCGCGGCTGAGTTTTACAGTCTATATTATACTTTGGTTTATAGTTTGGATAAAGCATTTTATTTTTTGTTAATTTTGCTCATATTTCGCTACGTTTTTGCTCTGTTTTGGTAGGCTTTCGGTCCGTTTTTTAGGCCAGACGTATTTTTAGCCCTTGGTTTATAAACTTCGTCTTTATCAACGGCTAAAAGGTCTGCTAGATAGTCCTCCAGAAGCGCCTTAATGGTCGTTCCGGACTGTGAAGCATAGACTTTGAGTAGTTGGTGTATCCCGGCGTCAATTCGGATCTGTTTTGTTGTTTTATTGTCGATTTGTCGATTTTGCATACTTTTTTCCTCCCTCCCTCGCTCCCTCTGGTGATATGTTCTTTCTAAGTATTCCTAGGCGGGCTTCAATTTGTTTTTGAAGCCCTTTTCGCCTGAGGTTGTGTGTCTCCTTACTTTCGTAAGAACGTTTCCCTTTATCACCGTCGGTCGCTTCGGTCGGTCGCCGTTAGTCTTCGTCAACTTATTTAATGTCGCTTGATCGCCTGTAACGGTCAGGACCCTCACGACTCAACCTTCGTTCTTTGAAAAAACTAAATCTTTCAAAGTCTTAAGGCTGTTTACGAATTGTTTGATATTTCCATTAGCATTTTGTTGCCAGTAGTCTTGAGATAATTGCTCGCAGAGGTGTTGATTTTGAAAAACGAACCAGAAGTATCTAGTGTCCGGATCCAGTCGGAGTAGGGGTATGTTTTGTGAATATACCCAAGCGGCCTCAAAAATGTCTTTAGTTTGCCATTCGTCCATATGCTGTTTGTCTCCTTTTCTGAATCTTTATAAGTGTTGCAAAGAATCGAACCACGTCGTCAGTTACCGGGAATTTGGGCTGTGAAGTCTTAATGGTTGTATTCTTTTGTCTACTCACAACCTAAGACTAAAAGAATGCCTAAGTGAACTTAAGGGAGAACCTCAGGGAGGAAATTACTTATCCGATTTTCTGTAAGCCTTGCGCTTTTTATATCTGTCAGCGCATAGTTCGCTATCGAATTTTTGATTCGGAACTCGACGATTGGGAATAAAGAATAACCCGCATTCCATACAATTTTTTAGTTTTGTTTTTGCGATCAAAACATTAGCCAGATCTTGCCATAACGAAGTCAGGGAATTACCGTGATTATCAACCTTAATAAAATGAAGATTCTTGTCTGTTCTTTCTAATCCTTCTTGGCCGTATTCACCCTCGCCAGGTTCATAACCGTTAATTTGTTCGTTAATAGAAATTATTTGGTTGTCGGTTATGTAGACTAGTTTTGTGGAAATTGAGTCCAATTCAACGTTAATTTGATCAATAGATTTTTGGTCAATTTGACCAGAAGCTACCTTGTCAGCAACAGGTCTAATTTTCTCCTGCTCAGTTTTTAGCGCATTTAGCCAGCCCTGTGTTAAATCTCTCGGAACAATTAGGTACTTATCACAAAAGGCGTGAGTAGATTCTCTATCAGAGGTGTTTAGATTTAGAAAAGAGGTTAATCTGTCGTGAGGATAAAGATCTGGTGATCGTTTATTTTCTTTGAAACCGACACCGATTTTAACCGGACCCACTCTTCCTAAAAGAGCATTTTGTTTTGTCATATTTTGTCTGTCCCTATTTTATCCGATAGAAAAGAAAATATCGCTCTATTGAGGTAAAATACGCTTAGACAATATGGAGAAAATTATTGAATACACACTTGAGACTTTGAACCGAGAAAACGGTGGAGCAAAGTTTGAGAACTTGGCTACTGATTTGGCCGAAAAAGAGATTTGTTCCAACATTATTCCTTCTACAGGACCCTATGGTGGTGGTGACAAGGGTGTTGACGCAAAAACTCACGATACAAAGTATCTTTACGAATCCGGTGACACTTACCGTTTATTTCAATCTCCACTTTCAGTTCCCGCAAAAGAAAAAACTATTTTTGCTTACTCAATAAATAAAGATTGGAAAAACAAACTTAAAAAGGATTTAGAAAAAATAATTAAGACTTACAAATTAAAACCTAAAATCGTTGCCTTTATGACAAATCAATCCATTAAAGAAAAGGCAAAGGCGAATTATATTATCGAACTAAATAAGATTTATCCCAAGGTCAAAATTGAGGTTTACGATCTTACTTGGTTTACCTTGAAGCTCAAAGATAGACATTACCCACTTATGACTAAATATTTCGGCCTTCCCGAAACGGAAAATCCCGAGATAGTTGAAATGTATAGCCGGATTTACGCCTTTAGAGAAGGCGGCATGACGGACAAAGAGTCAGTGGAGGTCAAGGAAGCTTTAGAGAGAGCGCATTATCGATCAAGTTACAATGGCGTATTCGAAAAAAGAGTGCTTGACCTTAAGAAGGCCGCCGATATTCAAAAAAGATACCCCAAGTTTATTGAGGAATCTATCAAAAATTATGAGGAGGCGTTAACAGAAATTGAACATGTGGTGGATAAAACCTTGGGAGCCGATTTGTATTACGCATACTTCCAAACTCTACAAAAAGGGCGGTATTTCGATAGGATCTCTTCAAAAATAAGCGAGTACCGGGATTACTTGTTTAAAAACCGAGTGATACAACATTTTAAATATTTGTTTTCATGGTCAATGTATCTTTTGCCCCACACGGACGATATAAAATCTTTAGACGTAAATTCTTTTGTCAAAAAGTCTTATGCATTGATTGAAAAATTTAAATTGCCACAGAAGTTGCCAAGACATATTGTAGCCGAATACGACGAAGCGATAATTTATGGGAAGCAAACCCTTAGGTTAACTCAAAACAAAGAAGAAGACGTATTGGCTCTTTGGAGTGGGCATATTGATAAGTACAAGGATATACCTCTTTATCCAATAGTGGTTGTCGGAAAGGTGATTACTGGGCTTGCAATGTTTTTTGAAGGAGACTCAAAATATGAGGATCTTTACTCCAAAATAGAAGGAGTTCTTTTGAGCAGGAATGAGAAACTTGCGGCCGCGCAATTAAGACGAGATCGCGCTTTAAATTTATACAATGTCGGAAAGTATGCGGAAGCGATTCACCACGCAAACATAGTAAAAATAAAGTGGTATGACCATGACACATTAAGAGGAAGTTTGCTAACGAGCTTCTTTCTTAAGGAGTGTTATTCAAAACTAGGATTGAAGTACGCCGCGATTTACGAATTACTTACCACTTTACATATTTCTACTTTGGACGAAGCGCTCTTCGCGGCTCATAGAGATCTATTTGTGACCGCATTGGCTCAACTTTACTTCGCTTATTTAACACTAGGTCTTGTCAGTACCGCAATTGTATGGGGCCGGTTGGCTTTTTGGGCTAGCAAAAAATATGATATTGAGCCCGATGGTACACCTGAAGGTAAAGAATTTGTAGATATATTCGGAGGGAATACGAGTCTTCTTTTGAATGATATTAGGGTGGACATGCCGGTGTTACACCAAAAAATTTTTGATTTAATGGACCCTTTGGGCATAAGTGCAATTGGAGGTTATAAAATGTTAGTTTTTGAATCCGACGAGGAATTTGTAAAAGGGTGGGAAGGAAAGGAAAAAGATCTCGAGGGTGCAAAAGACTTAAGAGAGCGTATGCGAAGCAATGAAATTCCCAAGAGCAAGACGCCCGGTGTTGAAGATATTATTGAGGAGTCAAAGGAAAAGCAAGTTCGGTCATTTGAATACATGGGCGTTAAATACACAATTGATTTCGGTAACAATTTTGAGGAAAAGCTATTGGCCGAACATATATTGTCGTTTATCCAAGATTTAGTTCTAGAGACCTTTATAGACGAGAGATTAACTTGGGTGGAAGATAAAGTGATTATTCATATTAAGTTAGACGAAGACCAACCGAGGTTTGTCTTTCAAGAAAACGCAAATAACGAGGCAGTCGATCTTACTTTAAGAATCTCAAAGAAAACAATAGAAAGTTTTTACAAATCGCCGTTTGAGTACATATGGGATTTTGAAACGCTATTGCTTTCCGGGATTTTACTTCAAACGACAATTGACAATGACGAGGTAATAAAAGCGTACATTGAAGAATTGAGCAAGAATGGTTTCTTTGAGGTTTTAAGCTCTAGACTCCCGTTTGGTGTGCCCTATAACACTTTCTTTGATAGGAAAAGTTATGAGGAACTAATTAAAAATTAAAATGAAAAATATTAAAGAAGAATCGTTGAAACTCATAAAAACGAGGTATAAAAAAATGGAGGGAAAATTCCCAAATACCATTGCAAGGCTAAATAAGAGTAGGGAATTTGAGAAGATTTTTAGAAGCCTAAAAAAGAAAAATTACCCCGATTGGGTAATCTATATGGCGTTGATTAATTTAACAATTAACTATCGTGTCAATACGTCTCTTAAAGATTCACCTAACAAAACGCCAATAGATTTCAAAAATTTATTCATTGCGCTAATGAAAAAACAAGAAACAAAAGACGATTTGGAAGTGCCGCTAGAAGAGTTTATAGAAGAAAAAATTGAGTTTGCGATTAGTTCGAATATACTTTCTTTTTTGAAAGGTGAAGGCTATGTGTTTAGAAGGGCTACGCCTAATTTTAAAGCATTGAGACGGCTAGCCGAGACTAAATTTGAATATTTTAAGCATGATACTCCCCACAAGAAATGGTTTAATTTTGAAAAATGAAGTGGAAATAAGTAAGAGTAAAAAGCAGTTAAGTTAGCCAAGAAATCTCTGCTCCGGATTCGTGTTTGTATACTATTTCGGTATCCCACGGGTGAGCCGTGACTTTACCAAAGTCGTCTTTGTCAAACCAGGGGGTTGTGTCTTTCTTTTCAAACCCAAATTTTTTTAGTTCGCCTTCAGAGATCTGTTCTCTTGTGTAAGGATAGCTGAGCGGAAAATCAAGAAGCTTAATGTATTTTGATTTTGCTAGGGTTTTATTTTCGAATTCTCGATGACCCACTGTTATCAAGCACATAGTCTTTCCGTCAAAGTCTTCACTCCTAAGATCGACTTCCAAACGAATCTCTTCGTTTCTAAGATCTTTATCTTTACTAGGATAATATCTTAAAGTTTGATCCCACAGTCTTGTATTGTTTAGAGGTGTTCTGTTTGGAACCACATAAGATAAGGATTTTCCCTCAGAGCTACCTTCAATGATAAACATATTGTCGCTAGACAAGTAGGTTGCGTTAAAGTTTGTATTTTCTTGACCGAGTTGTGAGTCCTTGTCCTTGAGGAACCCATACCATTTATCCTTAAAACCCTTGGTCCACTTGTCATAACCTTTATCAAGTTCTTCTTTTGTTACCTTCGCCCGGTTGAGAATCTGGGGACTAAATATTACTGCCCGGTGGATATTAAAGTGCAATTTCAAAGAAAATGGAATTATATTATCTTCCGCCACCTTGTTTTCAACCGAACCGATTCTCTTCGAGAGTAAATAGTAGGCAATGCCTACGATAATTAAGGTTATCCAAATGCTATTCATATCTTGCGTGGTTCAATTTTACTCCATAAATTGATTGATCTGAAGTGGTAAGCCAGTTTCGAATATTGATTACAGGTGTATACTTAAATAACAGTGAAATTAAAATTTCTGAAACCGCAAGCAAGAAACCTTCTGATTACTTTTGTAATTTTACTTTTGCCCCTTATAAGAGAACAAGCTCCTTCAGAAACTGGTGGAATTTCAGTAGCACATTATAGCCCTATATTTCTACTCTCTACCTATCTGCAAATGGGAGACTATTATCCTTTCTTGTTAATGGCAGGATTTTCGTTTGCGGTTTATGTTGGAGTGTCAGTTGTTCTTTCTATAGTCTCAAAAGTCTTCACGAAAATGAAAAAGTAACCCTGAATTCATTTTGGTAAAACCAGTTCCGAAGTTTGTATGCCAAGGGGAGCCATAAGTTCTTAATCTGACCAAGTTGGATTAATTACTTGGTCCTATGAAACCATCAGAAAAGAAGAAGAGATTGGTTAGTGAATTAGCTAAGTTGCATCAGGCGCTCAATGTTGACCAGTTATATTGTTGGCCTAAACATAAAACAACGAAAGATTGGCTTGTAGAAACGGCCTCTGTATTAAAGAATCTGGATGAAGGCGATTATCAGGAATTCTTAAGACTAGGTAAAACTATTTCTCCCTCTGAGCCTCGCGAAGAAAGAAAAAAGTCTGCAAGTGAGATTGACAACTTCGTGAGTCGTAAAGTCGCAGAATACAAGAGGTATGATTTTAGTGGTTTAGATAGTCGGGATATTTTATCAATAACGCTTAATAAGAGTCATAGGGACAAAAATGGCCTCATTTCTATTCTCAGATCAAAGTTTAAAATTAATTGGTTTGTTCTTCTCTTTATCATTTTAATAGTCTTTCTTTTAATTCTTAACGGTTACAGTCCTACCAAATTGACAATAAAGTTTCCTTTTATAGAAGGGGAATTTGAAAAACCGCAAAAATTTATAGATACACCCCAGGCAACATTGTCATCAAACGTAGAAGAATCAAGAAATGTTCAGTCGGTAACTACGCCCACAACTGTTAGAACACTGGAACCATTAGAGACTGGTAAAAACATTGATAGATTACCAGACAACATGTATGGATTTGAAGATAGTATTGATATAGCTGCCTACATTAAATATCCTAATAATTTTCCATTAAAACTTTCAAACAGCAATTATAAAAATTTTGAAATACAGAAAATCAACAATGTTATATATTTATTAGGGTTTATTGGAGATGAAAGTTTTTCAAAAATTGGAGAAATATCTAATTCTAAACCCATTGATCTAGTGTTATTTCCAGCATCTTGGGGGAGTATGAAACACTTAATTGCAATACCTTTTGACTCCATTTCTAATATTGAACACCGGAGGGTTGATTTAGATTACAATAATAGTATAGGTATTTTGGATTTGTCTACAAATAAAATTTTTACTGGTGTTACTGCTCATATAAAGAATTGAGCAACTTAATTTCTTTAATTCTATTCTGTGCTTGTTCTGCCCAAATTGGATTCCGAGAGACTTTGATAATTGAATCTAAACTTTCGGTCATGGTAAGCCTATAGTGTTACTTTGGAGGAGTTTGTGGTATATTATCTACTGTTAATGTGTCAAATTGAGGTATAAACCCTCAAAATAACCCAGTTCTTTAAACAAGGAGAGTTGCCATGCCGTTCCCGTTTGTGTATAGAGTTCCTCAATCTATTTCCGATGAAACACTTCTTGATTTGCGCATTACGTTGGTGCAAATTACAAGTGATCTTATGAAGTGTAATAAAGAGTGGGTCGGCCCGGAATTTTTTCGATCTACTCTAAAGGACCCCGCTGATTTAAAAGAAGGTTGTAGTACGGTTTTAATTAAACTCGAAACTGGTCTGTTTGACGGTCGAGAGAATGATGATCCGCAGGTTAAGGAAGTACTGCAGGCTTTAACAGATGCTGTGTGGGAAGCGTTTAATGGTATGTATGAGGTGGAAGCCTCTGTCGCCGGTTGGCATCCTGGTTGGAAGTGCTTGCGAGAAGCAAAATAATAGGCCGAATGACTTTAAAATATTTGACGAGACCTCTGAAACATGGGGTCTTTTTATTGGCAAGGTTAGGGGTATGATTTATATAATTCGTGTAAGGAGGTGGTGGGGAGCAATTTCTACGGATTTATTTGGATTCCGAAGCCTTTATCAGGCTTTATCTGATGTTTTATTAGATATCTAATTCTGCGTTGAAATATCTTCTCCAAACCCTGAACCCGAGTTTTTCATAAAATCCAATGGACGAGGTCCACCCAATCCAGACATATTTGACACCTTTGTCTCTTAGTATTTCTGTTCCCCAGGTTTTCATGGCAAGCCCGATTCCTTTCCCTCTCCACTTTTCAGAAACGCCTAATGCACCTCCTCCTCCGACATTGTTTTCGAACAGTAGATCCCAGTTGCCTCCAATCCACAATTTACTAATTGCAATTATTTCATCACCTTTATGGGCAAAGAATATTTCGTCATATTTTCCCTTTGTTAAATCGTCGAGGTAATACTCGTACCAATTTGAAAAATTTTCCTTTGTGAATTTTAGTATTTGATCTTTATATCTTTCACTGGCGAATTCGATAGTTACACCGTTCTCGTCTAGAGTTTTGTACACGTTGGTTTGGGCAGAGAAGTTTGTAATATCAGCTGACATGTCTACTGGACCTTCTGAGAGCACGAACCCCTCTTTTTTGAGGAAATTCTGCAGTGATGGTAAATTTTCAGGTACTCCCGGCCAGAAGTATGATCCCATATTTCTTCCAAATTTAACATTGTTGACGCCTTGTGACTTGAACCAAGATATTCCACTTTGAATTAGTCTATGGCCAATTCTTTTATTTCGGTATTTTTCGTCAACAAAAATAAAAACAGTAGACCCATTTTTCTTTTCCTCAAAGACCTTACTTTTAACTGATATAAATCCGACTAATTTATCTTCAACGGTTTCCTTGAAAACTTTAGTATTGTTGTTTGTGTCGTTCCTTCCGAATAAAATATCTAAAAATTTTTCTTCAGGCATTGGCCACAATTCAAACTCTTTCGAATTTTTGTAGATTTTATATGTTTCATCCATATTTACGTTTATTTTAATCTAAAAGAGAAGTTCGATATTAGAATTTCAGGACTCGTGAGTAAATAGTCCTATAGTTGGTAGAAGGGGTATGGTATAGTTTTGGTATGCTTGACTTGGAAGACACAAAAGAATTTCAAATAAATAACACTGAACAACTACGTGATAGTACGGAAATTAAGGATCTTCCATATGGTATCGGTGTTGTTGATGGTCAAGAAGCTGGGTTTTATGATGATGTTCAGGTGTTGCTGGCGGAAATCATCTTGAATCTTCAAGAAAAAAACGAGATTAGAGAACGGTTAAATCAAAAGAGCTTTGACCCAAATTCAGTTTATTTTTTAATAAGCGAAATGGAGAGTGAGGATCAAGTAGCGGTATTTGAAGTGCTACTGCAGAATTACCCAAATATTTGTTGGTTTCGAGGAGGAAACCTGAATACAGCAACAGATGTTAGAAGAAGAGTGATAAATAGAGACGGAATACCTGATGATAACAATCTGATTGTTCTAGATGCACCTTTTGGGGTGTTGGGAGAGCCATCACAAATGGCACCTCTAGCTATGAGAGGTGATAATCTACAGCTTCGTGATTGGCCAGGAATATATGTAGTGTTTCTGAGAGACATTGTTTCTGGATTGAAAAATGGCTCTATTGAGGTACGAACTGGGCACGGAAATGATTTGATGATTGATTTCCCACATACTAAACACGAAGATGTAAAAACAAAGACAGAAAAATATTATAGATGGATGAAAGAGGTGGTGGTTTTTTATGATGTTAAGGATATGTCTAAAGATAAAGGCGAAACAGAAAATAAATCTATGAATGCTCAATTCAGTTTGGTAGACAAATGTATAAGAGTTGACGACAGAGATGAAAGGATTAGGCGTTTACGAGAAAAGTTGATAAGGTAGTTGAACTTTGGAAATTATCTTCTCAGTGTAGAATACTTTAAATGGGCATTAAGGAATATGAGCAGACTCTCGCGTTTCCGTTGAAAAAGGCAACAGTCCTACTTCTTTTGAAAGACAGCAAAATCTTACTTGCAATGAAAAAGAGAGGCTTTGGTATGGGTAAGTGGAATGGGGTTGGCGGGAAACCTGACGTGGACGAAGATATTGTAGCTACAGCCGTAAGAGAGTCGCAAGAGGAAATTGGTGTCACTCCTTTGAATCCCTGTAAAGTTGCTTTATTTAAATATTATTTTCCACATGATAATTTTGGTATGCAGGTTTGGATATTTACAGCGGTTGAGTGGAACGGCGAGCCCACGGAAACAGAAGAGATGAGACCATTGTGGTTTAACCATAAAGATATTCCGTATGATCAAATGTGGTCTGATGACGAAGTTTGGATGCCGGAAATTTTGGCGGGTAAATTGCTGAGTGGTAGTTTTATGTTTGATAAGGAGGGGAAAATACTGGACTACTATATTGAGGAAGTTGAGTCTATTGAATGATTTTATAGATTTTATTGGGTGAAGTTAAAAAAAGGCTAACAATGATTTGATATCATCGTGGTGGTGTATTTGATCTTTTGTTGCTGGTTGTCTATAGTAGCTTTATGAGTTTAAAAAATGTTTTGGTCGTTTTGCTCGGAGTTTCTGGAGTGTATTTTTTGTTGTTTCATGCAGATCCGTTTCCATTTAGTCACAACGCTATTGGGCTTCCACCATACCACGCTGTTCATAGTGTCTTTGGTGTTTTGTTGCTTGGATTTGCTTGGTATTTTGGGAAAAGGAAATAGTTTATATATCAGTTTTTGGAAGAGCAAAATTTTGGCGTGTACAATTAGCCTTCTTAATATCATTTTCGTTATTGGAGTAGAATTAGGTTATGAATAAAAACCCTGTAGCCAATGCGCTCGGAGCGGCTTCATACATTTTTGTTGTTGTGAGTTTGATGAACTTTGTAACGCGCCCATTGCGAGACAAACCCGATACTTTTTTTGCGCCAATCTCAGCTTTGTTTGTACTAACATTATCAGCCGCTGTCATGGCATATTTGTTTTTCTATCAGCCAATTTTGCTCTTAATAGAAGGTAAGAAGATAGAAGCTGTAAATTTTTTTGTTAAAACAGTAGGAATTTTTGGTGCAGTAACAGGATTGGTTTTGTTTTTGCTGTACTTGGGAGTTGTTTGATTTGTTGGCAAATAGGTCTGGTTAGTAAAAACAAAGGTGTATAGAGAATATAAAAAAACCCTTCTTTAGTGAAGGGTTTGGATGACCTATTAACGATTGGCAAAAATGTAGTTTTCAAAGTGAATAAGTAGATCATCCTTCTCTTTATGGAGAGCGACCAGAATGTCGCGGATTGAAATCATACCGATTAGTTTGTAGTCGTCAATTACAGGGAGGTGGCGGAAATGACCCCTTTCCATTAAGTCAAGACAAACCTCTAAATCGTAGCTTGGAAAAACAATGGTAGGATTTGGAGTCATAATTTGAGAAACTTTGGTATTTTTAGGGTTTAGCCCTTGCGCAACCAATTTTGTAGCAATGTCTCGTTCTGAGATGATGCCGACCAAGTGACCATCTTTTAAAACAGGTAGGGCGCCAATTCTTTTTTCGGCTATTTTTTTAGCAGCTTCCTCAACTGATGTTGAATGGTTGACAGTGTGAACCTTTTCACTAACCGAGTGGGCAATTCTTAACATGTGACCAACGTCCATTTTTTCTCCTCTTTTTTTAAAGTGTAGAGAAGAATTTTAGCATGAAGACTGGTTTAAATTAAAGTTTCCAGTGTAAAAGTCTAAGGGGTGTTTATGGAAAGTTTTTCTCTTATGGCAAATGGCTAAGGGCTATCATCTTTTAAAAGATAAAAAGGTACTCTAGGAGAGTACCTTTTTTGATGGTCTTACTTTTTTGTTTTGGCTGCAAAAATCATCAATATATTCAAGAATGTTTACGGTCGCTTCCCAGCCAAATTCCTCTCTTGCTTTGTTTGGAGCTTCACCAGATTCTGCTCTACCAGGGTAGCCGTCAATAAACTCGATATTGTTACCAAAAGATTCCGCAATCTCTAGTACTGAATAGCTATTAGTATTTCCTAGTGCGTAACCATCTCCATTGCCTTTTTGGGCAACTTGGATGATGCCGCGGGCTAAGTCGCCAACGTAGGTGAAGTTGCGTTTTTGAGTACCAGGCTTAACTACTTTGAGCTTTTCTCCATTTAACCAAGCTCTTTCGTATTTGGCGATTAAGGTGCCATAGTTTGGATCGCTGTTTTCGCGTGGACCGAAAGCATTGTAAAAATAGCATATTGCGTAAGGTAAACCAAACCACGCTCCGTAGTTGTTGATGAGGTCGACGTTTGTAGCTTTGGAAAAAGAGTATGGGTTTTGATTTCTGCCATTTCCTTCAATGGCAAACTTGGTGCTTGAGGCGGCGTAGACAAGTTTGCTCACTTTTTTTTGGCGGCAAAACTCGACTACTTGAAAAGTACCGAGAATGTTCATATCGTAGACCTTTTCAATATCTTGAAATGATGGGGCAATGCGGGCATATTCACCAAGGTGAAAGATAATGTCTGGTGTTTCTTTGATGTGTTTAAAGATGTCTTTTGTGTGACCTACACGATATTCTGCACCAACAATATGATTTTCAACTTTACCAGTAAAATAGTTATCTAGTGAGATAACATTATTGTTTGGATCTGTACTAATTAGCTGTTCGATAATGTGAGAGCCTACATGACCAGCTCCACCTGTAACTAAAATTGTTTTCATTTTTTGTCTCCTTAATGTTCTAGTAGTGTATTTTAGCATTTAGAGAAATACTAGGATCAATGGAGATAGTGATGATTGATGGTTTAGAATTGATTAATGAGTGAGAAGAGACCTTTTCCTAATATTATTAGTTTCTGGAAGTTGTTAGGTCCATCATTTTTAGTACTCGCAATGGGGTTAGGGTCTGGTGAGGTGATTTTGTGGCCATACTTAGTCTCTCAGTATGGATTGGGGATTGCTTGGGGGGCGTTGCTTGGAATTTCGATGCAGTTTTTTGTAAACATGGAGATAGAGCGATATGCTCTGATTAAGGGGGAAAGTGTTTTTGTGGGGTTGTTTAAGAAAGTGAAATGGAGTGGGGGGTGGTTTATATTCTCGACGTTTGTGGGGTTTGGTTTACCCGGAATTGTTGCTGCGTCGGCAAAGATGGTCGGACATGTATTTGGTGTTGATCAATATAAGTATTTAGCAATTTGTTTTTTGATTTTCATGGGATTGGTTTTGACTTTGAATCAAAGTGTTTATAGAACCATGGAGACAATTACAAAACTAATGATTGTAATTTGTGTTCCCTTAATACTATTATTGGTTGTTATTGTTGTTGATGGTGAGACTTGGAAAGCTTTGTTTGGTGGTTTGGTCGGAAAAGGAGAAGGTTTTAGATTTTTACCTCATGGAATTAGTGTGGCGACTTTTTTGGCGGCATTTGCTTATTCTGGAGCAGGGGGAAATCTTAACTTAACACAATCAATTTATATAAAAGAGAAGGGCTACGGAATGGGTAAGTATTCTCAGAAGTTGTCTGGACTACTTAGAAAAAACGAAGAAGTATCAATACAAATGACGGGAGTTGACTTTGAAGACAATGTGGAAAGTAGGTTGAACTTTCGAAAATGGTGGAACATGATAAACATGGAGCATTTAATTGTCTTTTGGGGAATGGGTTTGCTGTCAATGTTTTTGTTGATGTTACTTTCATACTCCACAACTTTTGGAAAAACAAGTTCAGAAGGAATCAGTTTTGTAATAGACCAAGCAAATTCCATATCTTTACTTTATGGTGGATTGGTAGGAGCTGCTGTTTTGTTTGTTTTAGGTCTTTTACTGTTTCAAACACAGATGGGTATTTTGGATTCGACAAGTCGAATAATGGGCGAGAATTTGGCACTGATACGAGGAGCTGGTGATGGTCGTAAAATGAATCTTTCAAGAATTTACTTCATGTTTGTTTGGTTACAAGTGGTGTTTGGAGTGGTTTTATTTTTAATGGATTATAAAGAGCCAAGGTTTTTGATTGTTTTGGGTGCTGTGATAAACGCATTCGCGATGTTAGTTCATGTAATTTTAGTTAGATATCTAAATCAGATAACATTTAAAGGTGTGTTTGCTACTTCTCTTTGGCGAAAAATTATCTTGTTGGTAGTGATTGCTTTTTTTGCTTTTTTTAGCGTTTACAACATCTATACTAGTGTTTTCTGAAGATAGTTTAAGTGTTTTTGTCTTTCGTTTTTAAAATTATTATGCTTAACACCGTATTTGTTGATGAGGTTGGTAATATGTTTGGCTCCGAGGTAGTGGGGAATGCTGACAAAAGAAGCACCTTGCTGGTAGAGATTTTGTGCCTCTTGGTTGTTATGAGAAATGGTAATAAAGGTAACTTGGGGGTTATTTCGTTTTGCTTCTTTGAGGATTAGGGAGTTGGTTTGGAAGTCTGGGATTGTGGAGATGATCAGTTTTACTGTCTTCAAGTTAAGATCTTCTAGAAAGTCAATGTCGGAAGCGTCACCAATAAGATAAGGTAGTTTTTTGCGTTCTAGAAGCAGGGCTCTTTCTGGGTTGAGATCCACCACCAAAAAGCATCGGTTATTTTTTTGAAAATGGTTGGTGAAATGAGTACCAACCCTGTCAAATCCAAAAAGAAGGGTGTCATAGTTTTGGTTTTGATTTTCTTTGTAGTGATTATTTTTTTTGAGTTCTAAGATTTTTAGAAGAAACTCTACTTTTTCAAAGATTTTTTCGGCATAGATGATAAAGTAAGTGGAAATAGAGATGGTAATTAGTCCAACAATAGTAATAAGTGACAAAGTATCCTTGGATATATGTTTTAAGTTAAAGCCGAGGGTAGCAAGAATAAGTGAGAATTCGCTAATTTGAGCAACTGTTAAACCGGCAAGAAAACTGGTTTTGCGTTTGTGTCCGAGAAGATTCATGATAATGACAACAATAAAAGGGTTGCCGATGAGTACAAAAAGAGAGAAGATAATGGCTTGGGGAATAATTTTGTCTAAGTTTTCAAAACTCATATGAGAACCGAGTAGGACAAAGAAAATGGTGATAAAGAAATCTCTTATTGGTTTTAGTCTAGATGAGATTTCGTAAGCTAACTGACTACTGGAAAGACTGACCCCGGCTATGAGTGAGCCAATTTCGATTGAGAAACCGAGAAGATAAAAAACGCTTCCTAGACCTAAGCCCCAGGTGATTGAGAATAAGAAAAGAAGCTCCTGGTTGCTGGAAATATATTTGGTAATTTTTGGGAGAAGTATGTGGTTAAAAACAATTAGTACAACGCAAAGAATGAAAAACTTGATAACTAAACTAGTGATTGTATTTGGGGATGTGTTTTGACTCGTACCACTGGAAACAAAAAGGAGTATAAGCGAGGCAATGACATCTTGAACAAGAAGAAAGCCAATAGCAATTTTACCGTAGAGTTTTTGAAAATCACCTTTGTCTGAGAGGAGCTTGAGAACAATAATGGTGCTACTAAAAGTTAGAGCAATTGACACATAAAGGGCAGAAACATGGTTTAGCCCCAGAAAAACAGAGATGAAGTACCCTATTAGTGAAGTAAAAATAACTTGTAAAACACCTGTATATAGTGAAACTTTCCCCACCTCTTTGATGACTTTGGGATTTAAGTTTAAGCCAACAATAAAAAGAAGAATACTGATGCCAACTTTTGAAAAAATATCTAAAGCATCCCCTGACTTGAGAATATTAAATGCTAGTGGTCCAGCAAGGATACCAGAGAGAATGTAAGCAATAATTAGCGGCTGTTTTAGTATTTTGGCAAGAACAGAAAGAGATGTGGTGAGGATTAAGACTTTTGAGAGTTCAGTAAAAAGTTCCATAAATTAGATGAGTGTTGTAAGTGTAAGAATAACTAACCCTAGAATAATTCTATAGTAACCAAAATAGATAAAGCGGCTTTCTGTGGAGATAAAAGCAATAAACTTTGTAACTACTATTTTGGCAGAGAAAAAAGAGATGAGGGCACCAACAAGAAAGTGGGGGAGAAAAGGCATTTGGTTTATAAGGACATTTCTGGACTGGTAGAGGTCTAGAGCTGTGGCAGAAAGTATGGTTGGAATGGCTAACAAAAAGGAATAACGGATTGAATCTTTTAAGCTTTGCCTGGCAAGCAGACCCCCTATTATTACCATTAGAGCACGACTGGATCCTGGAATGATGGAGACTGCCTGTAGAGTACCAATAAGGATTGATTTTTTTAGATCAATTTTGGTTGATGTTTTTGGATCTTTTAAAAAGAAAATGATAATGCCACCGATGATTAAACTTAGGCAAACGAGAAAAATGCTATTTAAGAGATATTCTTTGATGAGAGGGTATAGAGTAAATCCAATAATAGCAGTAGGCAAAAAGGAGAAAAACAAATTAACAAGGATTTGCCTATTTTTTGCAAGCTCACTTTTATATTGATTAATGACAGCAAGGATAGCACCTGACTGAATAAAAATATTGAAAGATGAGATGAGGTCGCTATGTTCTATCTTAAAGATATAATTTAGAACAATTAGGTGTCCTGTTGAGGATATAGGCAAAAACTCGGTTAGCCCCTCAAGAATGGAAGCAACAATTGTGTAAAGCCAGGACATAGTGTTTTCATTATATATAAAACACGTTGGATGATAATGATAAGATGGATATAGTGAAAAAGAAAACAAAAAAAAGTGTTTCACCACTACTGTTTTTGGTGATTGTGTTTGGGGTTTTATACTTGGTGTTGGCAGTTACCCAAAAACACTCAGAGAGGGTACTAAGTTATAACAGTGGTAGCAATAATAATGGCAATGGGAACGGAAACGGATATGGGAGTGGAAAAAACAACGACGATGAGGATAATAATGGTGGTTACCAGTCACCCACACCTACCTATGTGCAGCCGACCTTAAACATTACAACTTATCCGACTGTGGTAAATTCTCCAACTTATGTTAAAACTACAGCTATTCAGCCCACTGTTTATTTGACGGCGACGCCAACCACACAACCGGTTTTGCCGACTGAATCTTTAGAAAATTCTACTAACCAGAACCCTACACCTAATAATAGTAGTTCTGGAACGGACAATTCCGAGTCAGGTAAGGAGTACCAGAAAGAGGTGGAGGTTGTGGTTGTACCCGTTTCTGAGAGGTCAGTAATATCTACGGTAACAAGTAATTCCAATGGTCGCGTGGTGATACCAACTAAAAGTATCTTTAAAAAGATAGAAAACAAGATTAGAGGAACTGGTGGTAGTGGTCAATTTTTGACTAAGCCAAAAAGTACAGTTACTCCTACGCCAACACAAAAAGATGATAGTTTTAACCCTCCAGTAGTATTGGGACCAGATAGTAGTATTTTTTATATGCTTACTGATACGGAACTATTGCTTGGAGCAGTAGATAAAGAGGACAAGAGAATAAATGTCGACGAGGCAGAACTTAGGGGAGCAGAAATCACTATGGATAAAGTATTAAAAAAGAAGGGGCTGGACCTTGGAGTTTCATCTGGAGGCAGCCTGGTCTTAACAGAAAACGGGGTTCGGTCTTATTTTCAACTGCCAGTTTTTGTGGATGTCTTTAGTCATGAAATTAGTGTAGATACGGCCAGTGGAAAGAAGCAAATAAAGACGACTCCGGCAAAGGCGATTGTAAATGCGATTGAATCTGGATATTTGGAAGATATAGACAGGAAAGCTAAAATAACGATGGAAGTTATTAAGGGGAGTGAATTGGTATATAGAGTACAAGGTTACGAAGACTTTAAGGTTTTTGGGCGCTTTGACGCCAGAGGTACCCAGTATGTATACGTTGATGTTGAGTCTGGCGAGGTAAAAGAGGGTAATCAGCCTTTGTTGTCTAAGGTGTTGAAGATGATTTCGTTGTAGATAAGTATTTTTTTATATAAAAACCCCGCCTTTTGGCGGGGTTGTCGGAAATTAAGCGATGAAACTATTTGGAGCGACAGTGGTTTGGGAAGCTCGAACAAGACTTTTAGAGAAAGTTCCCATGAGTTTGCGAATATTCCCATGAAGGGCGTCGTGTTCTGCACAATTTGGGAAACCCATGGCTTTGGCAGCTTTAGGTCCAAAGCCAACACCGAAAGCGAAGAGGGTGAAGTAATACCCTTCTGCGAGATTGACTTCGTTTTTGATTTCTTGAGGGTCTGTACGGCTGGCGTTATCACCTCCGTCAGTAAAAACAGCAACTGCAACTTTAGGGGTGATGCCACTAAGACTGAGTTGTTTTGCGTATGCCATTACTCCGGCATGAGGATCGGTAATTCCTGTGTAAACTGTGTCAAAGAGATTGGTGATTCCATCAGTCTTGCACAGATTGCGATCGAGAGGGGTGACATCGTCGATGGGCACAAAACCATCGAGTACAATGAAACCACTTTTGCTGTTAAATAGCCATGTTGATATCAAGAACTCGTTTTCAGACGCAGAGTCTTTGAGGGCTTTGATGTTTTCTCTTTCTGCTTTGATTAGCTCGTCAATATGGTCGTCCATAGAAGGAGTGATGTCAAAGATGCGGAGAACAAGGAAGACTTGATCGCCATGTAGATCATCGGTGGTAGCATGTTGAACATTGGCAAGAGCGTGAGTGTTGCCGATGTTGGCAACTTGGATAATACTATTTGAGGTCATTTTTTATCTCCTTATTTAGCGAATCGGGTCGGTACTTTTGACTAGTTGGACACCTTTGGTGGTCATTTTGGACAGCTCGTCGTTAGCAATGCTTTCGAAGTCAACTCCCGGAGTTACGACCGAACTAGTACAGTCCATGAGGAAGCGAACTTTCTTGATTGCTTCTGGTTGATACTGTTCGAAGTAGCTGACCATCTGTTTCATGGAGTTGAGAACACAGTGGCTCTTGGCTTGACCGGCCACATAGATTAGATCGTTTTGAGCAATCAGTCGCAAGGTGTTTGGGTCAAGCTGAGTACTGGTGTCATTTGGATCGGGCACTTCGGCGTTGAAGATGCCAAAATGTTCAGTGCGATGGTTGCGACCTTTGGAGATGGTTTCTGGAATGGCGTAACGGGCGATGGAGTGATAGGTGATGGCTTCCGAAAGTTGAGGTACAAGATTGTGACCTGTGGTACCCTCGATACAGTGGTAGGGCCAAACCATCATGAATCCAAGCTTCTTGACGTAGTCGACTGACCATTTGGGGTCGATAACAGGCTTCCAGACTTGCTTACGAACATCTTCGTAGGTAATAAGAGTGGCTTTTTTGCCATCTGGGGTGTTATTGTTGCGATCGCGCCACCAAATTGGGAAGAAAATGTGGATAAGTTGGTGAGTGTCTAGAGAGGTGGTGATATTAGTGATGCTTTCGAGGTTGCCGTAGATAAACTCAACTAAACGTTTGGCGTCGTCAACAGCTCCTGCAACAGGAAGATTGCCATCTGGTGCAACGAAGTCTATTTGATTGTCGATGTTGATAAGGCAGATCTTGGTGCGATCGTTAACTGCGGGCTTAAAAGATCTGGAAAGAGCGGCGTCTTCAAACTCTGCAGTTCGAGGAACATAATAGAGATCTTGAAAATCAGAAGGGCGATATGGGGTATTCATTTTTTTTCTCCTTGATATTTTTCTAGTTAAGAATTAGTTGATGAACGGACTTGTTGTTGACTAACAACAAGCCTTGTTGAAAAAGATAAAGTGTGTGGTTGCTATTGACAAGTTTGTTGGTGCCACTGAAGTTGGCAAGACTGTTGTCAGACAGCTTGAGTCGGACGACACCTTGATCTGTTGGGTAAATAAGATTGCCTTTGGAGAAACCTAGTCCGTGAAGACTTTCACCAGGTAAACTGCTGATTTCATAACGATTGGAGAAAAGAATCTGTCCGTTGAAATTAAGGTGTTCAATGCGGACGTACTCTTTTCCTTGAAGTTTGGTGTGTCTTTGAACTAGTATTTCTTTTGATCCATACTTGATACTAATATCAAGCAAGCCCTCACCTGTTTCAAGAGATGGTAGTTTGAGATCTGTAGAAAAACCTTCGCGACTGAGCCAGAAAAACTGCTGGCGAAGAACACGGTAGAAACCAAGGCAGACAAATTCTTTGTCACTGTTGCTTGAGAACCAGGTTTGGTTGGGCATGACTTGTCGAAGCGGTTGGTGTAAGAATTGGTCGTGAAAGATGGTTGTATCTATTAGTTGAGAGCCGATAACGTGAATGACGTGTTGATTGTTGACTCTAAACATTGCTTGATTGTTGCCTGCATAGATATCGGTAACGAGTTCGCCGTGTAGTTCGAGGTTGTCACTGTTTACGCGATACACTTGTAGAACGTTTGACTGACTATCGTTTATGACGACCAGTTTTGAACTGGCGTCTATTCTCATACCTTTTTGGTAGTTGAATGATGAAACTTGTTGAACACCGTATTGATTGAGGATGTAGAGAGTTGCAATATTTTTGTCAACAGTAATGATTAATAGAGTGTCGGCGTTTTCAAGTTTGTGAAAGATAATTTGACCTGTGACCTTTAAGAGCTCTTTGTATGTGACTGAGCCAGGGATTGTAATGTTTAGAGCTGCTTGGTTTTGCTCTTGGCAAGTTGGACAAGTTCTACGATTACGCGGATATTCTTGTTGGCAAGATGGACAAGTAACCAAAGAATTTACAAATTGCTCAAGGACTTGTCTTGGGAATGTTCCAATTTGACCTTTTTTGAAAAACTGGTGAAAAATTTGAGACAGGTCGTCAGTGATAACTTCCGGTTTTAATCCAACTGCTGGGTAAATAACTCCTTTATCGTGGACTGTAATCTTTTTTTGAGCGCGAACTGGAAGATTGTTGAATGTTGGGTGGGTACCACCGTAAGGGTGAACCTTAAGGAGTCCTCGGTGAAGCAAAACAGAGAAAGCATACCAGTCGTCTTCAGGGGTGAAATAAGCTTTTTGAGATAGATCAACTCCATAAAGACGAGGGTTTAAGAAGTTTTCGGTGGCTACGCCACAAGGCCAGTTTCCAAATTGCCAACTGTCAACATCGATACCAACGGCTTGTCCGCTTTTGTAGAGGTTGTTCAGGTCATTTAGATCACCTTCGACAATACCCTGAGGATGAAGGGTGTTGAGTATGTCAATTTGTTGGAGATGAAGATCAGAAACAATTTTAGCTCCGATGCCTTCCTTGAGGCAGTGTTTGCGATCTGAGAGCTTACGGAAAGGAGAAGCACCCTTGAAAAAAGGCATGCGAAAACCGACAATTTGGCTACGACTATTAAAGACAATTTCGGTGGGGGCGGCAACATTCTTGGGCAAACGAAAATTGCGATTCAGAAAGTCGGTTAGTTTTTGACCGTGTTGCTTGGTAGGATTTTCGTAGACTTTGATTAGGCCTTTTGGGTTTTGAGGGTCTTTGAAAACTGATCCTTCTCCACCTGAGCCAACTAAGTCACCATCATCAAGCACCAAACGGTCTTGCGACTTTGTATATACGACGGTCATGTTTTATTCTCCTTTCTTTTCTAAAACTGCGAGCGATGCGTCATCGAGGAGTTTATGGTCGACTTTGGACCAGACATTTAGATTGCGTTGAATCTGGTTGGGATGATGATGGTTCCAAAACAAAGGAATCAATTCCTGATTAGCAACAAAGGCATCGGAGCCGATAGCAATCTTTTGAGTATTGTTTGGATCGAACTCGGTAACCTCAAAACCTTGAGAAAGTTGACTAGGATTTATTTTGAGATGTTGAGGAATAAGGAGGTAGCCTGGGTATGGAGGCATGTCTTCGTAGTCGAAGGTAAAAACTTGGTTGTCGATGATAATTATCCCGTCACCGTATCGGAGTATCAGACCATATTTTGGTGTGACGATAAGAGCAAGGACTGTGCACAGTAAATTAAAGTTTACAAATTCGACTTTTTCCTGTACAGAAAAAAAACTTTGATTGACTAGGATGGATTGATAGTACTGAATTAAGTCATCAAAAAGAAAACGGGGAATTATCGGAGCGTGGTAGTTCTCAGATAGATACTGATAGGTTCGACGTAGTAAGAAGTCAACGGTTAGTTGCGAGCCAACTTCACTGTGAACAAGATGAGGGTTGGATTTGGCAACACTACTACCATCTGCAATAACAACTATGGAGTATTGACCGTCGCCAAGCTCAAACTGTTTGGAGGCGATTGCGTCTTGACAGTTTTTCCCAGCTTGAAGATGGTCGTACCCTATAACTTTACCTGTTTTGAGATCAAAATTAGGCATAAAACCTCACTTTTTAGTTATCAAAGTACATGAATTTAGTGTATTCTGGACACTATGTTATCAGGTCGACTTGTAATTGTCAATAGCGATATTTTTGCAGAGAATTTATTTTTGTGTCATAATGGTTTTATTAAAAGTTAGTAAAAAAACAAAAAAATGCCTGCCAAAAAAAATAACATGAATTTGTTTGCTGCTGTTGGGGCTGCCGTTTTGGGTGTAGCTGCCGGAGTAGCGGGAATGTTCCTTAGTAAAAAAGAAAACAGAGAGAAAGTTGTCTCTGAAGTAAAGAAAGTGGTTAAAAAAGGCAAAGCTCAAGTAGCAAAAGCCAAAAAGAAAGTTTTAAAGAAGAAAAAGAGATAAAAAACGGTTGACACCGAATTGATCTTTGATAAGTGAGGGGTTTAAACCCTCACTTTTTATTTTGTCTAAATTGTGCGAGTCATCTATTTCAATAAGACAGTTTATTTTTTTCTGGAACTTTGGAAGTTGTAGGATTATTTTGTTTATAATTTCGGTACCATCTTTTCCGCCGTCTAATGCAAGAATTGGCTCGTAATTTTTGACACTGTTTTGGAGGCTAGCTATTCTTTCGTTTGGGACATAAGGGGGATTGGAAATAATGAGATCAAAATTGAGATCCTTTGGAAAATTGTTGAATAAATCTGAATGAATAAAGTTGGCATTTGCTATTTTTTTTGGCAAGAAATTGTAATAATTTTTTTTGGCAATATCTAGCGCGTCTTTGGAGATGTCTGAGAAATAAATATGAAAATCGATATTTCTTTTGGCCAGCTCCAGTGCGAGCGAAATACCTATACTGCCTGAGCCGGTACAAAGGTCGGCGATGACTATTTTTTCTTTGTTTTTAAAATTGGTTAGGATGTTTTCCAGAGCAAGGTCGACGAGTTGTTCGGTTTCAATTCTCGGGATAAGAGTGTTTTGATCGATATAGAAATTTAATCCTCTGAATTCTGCTACGTTTACCAAATACTCTATTGGTATATCGGTTGGTATTGAAGTATTGGAAAAATCAAAATTATGTCTTGTGAGAAAGTTTTTTTCGTAGGGAGTAAGTTGGCGGGACATGGGGGTATTATAGCCGGGGTAAAAGACTTAGGGGGTGGAGAAAGTGTATTGCCCTGTCTGAATATTTTTTCCGAGAGGATCGATAACTATGATGTATTTGTAGCTAGTGCTAGGTGCTAGACCTTTTACTTGAAGGATGTGGTTGGTGTCTGGGGTTTCGGAGACAGTATAGGTTTTGTTTACTCCAGAAACAAATATAATTTTGGTGGTTACTTGGTTGGAAGTAGAAAATGATATTAAGACCTCTGTGTCAGAGAGAGGTGTAACAAGAGGGGTACTTGTGAGCTCAGATGCTTTTATTCTTGTCTCTTTGGAGTTATTTACTTCTCTTATTAGACTTGGTAGAACTGTTACTGAAGTAAACAGGATAAATAGTGGAATGATAACTGCGAAGGCTGTTTTTAAGGGAATTCCCCAAAGTTTATGATAGTTAACCTTGGCATCTTGGGCCTTTTTGAAATAAAGAAGATCTCCTTTGGGAAAGAAATCGCCATGACTATTAGGGCAGTTATAGACTGTGACAGTTTTTGGTATACCTTCGTCGTCTTGAATAGCGAACATGATTTGTCCACAGTGAGGACATTTAATTTCTGATCTTAACTGATTGTGTTTTTTTGGTAGAACAGAGTCAATATTGTGGGCTGTTTCGGTAGAAATAAAATTGACTAAGTAGTTTTCTAGGAAGTGGCCACCGCAGTCTAGGCATTCATAAATATTTTTTTCTTTACCGTCTGTTGTATTTATAGCTAAGAGATTTAAGGTCTCGTTGCATTGAGGGCAGGTCATATCTTCATTGTATAAAGTTAAAAGTCAAATATCAAAGATCAAAAGTAAGGTAAACTGGATATATGAAATTGAAGTTTTTGGGCGCATCGGGGACAGTAACAGGTTCCTGTTATTTTTTGAGGGGGGAGAATACCGGTGTAATGATTGATTGTGGAATGTTTCAAGGGGTTAAGGAGGTAGATGAGCTAAATTTTGCTAAACCAAATATTGATTTTGGAAAGCTAAATGCGATTGTTTTGACCCATGCCCACCTGGATCACTGTGGACGACTTCCTCTACTACTTAAATATGGCTTTGATGGTGCCGTGTATATGAACGAACCGACGAGAGCCTTGGCGGAAATTGTAATGCTTGATAGTGCCAAAATTGCCAGAGAAGATGCAACTAATACGATGTATGAGGAGGACGATGTTTATCGTTTTCTTAAAAAGGTGGTTTTGGTCGATTATCACAGCCCGTTTGAAATAGGGGACTTTGAGGTGACGATGTATGATGCTGGCCATATTCTTGGGTCGACAAGCCTACTTTTTGTAGAAAAAAGTACAGGTAAAAAGTTACTTTTTAGCGGGGACTTGGGTAACACCCCAGAGCCACTTTTGATGCCGACGGAAATTGTGAAATCGGCCGACTTTGTGGTCATGGAGTCTACTTATGGTGATGAAAAACACCCAGCTGGGGATGAGGCAGACATAATCGCTCAAATTGTTGCTGATGCAGAGAGAGTTGGAGGAGTAATAATTATTCCTTCTTTTTCAATTCAGAGAGCGCAAGAGTTGTTGTATGTTTTTGATCAACTAAAAAAGGATGGCAGAGTAAGTGAAGAGACGGTTGTCCTTTTGGATTCGCCTATGGCACTTAGGACCACAGAAGTATACAAGGACTATCCTGGGCTATATAGTCAGAAATTAAAGACACAAGCTAAGAAGGATGATCCGTTTGATTTTCCTGGCTTAATGCTTTGTGACAATGTGGAAAAGAGTAAACAAATAAAAAATTACCCTGGAACAAAAGTAATAATTGCCGGGAGTGGAATGATGACCGGAGGAAGAATACTACACCATGCAATTAACTATTTGCCTGATCCCAAAAATACTTTGATTTTTGTTGGTTTTCAAGCAGAAGGGACACTGGGTAGAGATATTAAGTCTGGTAAGAAAGAAATTAATATATGGGGGAATAACATAGAGGTAAGAGCAGAAATTAAGGAAATCAAAACAATGAGCTCGCATGCTGATCAGGATCAGCTTAAAAGCTGGCTTTCTAAAATAGATGGGGTAAAAAAAATTTATTTAACTCATGGTGAAGATATTGCTCGTTTGGTTTTAAAAGAGATCATTAAGAACGATTACGGCGATAGTGTTGATGTAAAAATGCCTAACCTAGATGAAGAATTTGAGTTATAACTAATATAGTGATGAAAAATATATTGCTATCTTTTTTAATTGTTTTGGTTTTTGGATTAGTGGGTTTTGTTTATGCTTATGACCTAACCTTAACAAAGATTGGAACACTGTCTACTATTGGGGCTGATTATAGTTTGGTCTCATACACGGGTTCTGTTCCTGGCCTGGAGGGAACAGCAACACCGGCGGCGACAGTAGCGATAAAAATAAACACCACAACGACAAATGTAATTGCGGCAACGGCCAGTGGTATTTGGAGTTATGCACCCACTTCACTAAACAGTGGAGATAATACAGTAGTAATCACTTCTGGAACACAATCTCTAAACTTTGTTATTCGTTATAGTGCAACGGTGACTACAACCGTTTCAACATCATCGTCGACGGTAACAGAACTTCCAGAAAGTGGGACTTGGGAGAATATATTGTTTGGAGTGTTGGCGGGATTTGGAGTAATTGGCATTGGGTTTTGGGCGAAGAAAAGGATGCACGTTTGGGAACATGGGAGATAGTTTTACATTTTGGGAAGGTAGTGGTTTAATGGGGGAACTATGAAGAAAAGAGTAGAGGTGATTTACGATATTGAGACGAAAAAGATTTTTGACGATATTAGTACAAATAATCCGGCTGACTTAGGTATTTCTATTGTTTCGGCATATAGACGGGAAGTTGACGAATTGGGAAATGAAGTAGTTGGAGAAATGAGGAGTTTTTGGGAAAATGAGTTTGAGCAAATGTGGAGCTGGTTTGAAGAGGCTGACAGGATAATTGGCTATAACTCTTTTGGTTTTGATAATCCAGCAATGAACGGGGTCTACACTAAGGGTGATTTTACTAAACTAAAACACTTTGATATTTTGGAGGAAATAAGAAAAGTTTTTGGACACCGAGTAAAGCTGGACAGTGTGGCAAAAGAGTGTTTGGGGGTGGGTAAGATGGCAGACGGACTAGATGCGGTGAGATGGTGGAGTATGGGGGACACAGAGAGCTTGACCAATTTAAAAAAGTACTGTGAGATGGATGTGGAGGTGACCAAAGGGGTTTATGATTTTGGACGGAAAAACAAAAGACTGAAGTTTAAAGATAGGTGGAACGAGATGAGAGAGATAGAGGTGGACTTTTCGTACCCACCTGAAGTAGTGCCAGAAAAACCTCCAGAGGTTCAGATGGGATTGTTTTAGATTTTTAAGATAAATGTTTGAAGAAACCAACTCACACCAAATAGTTTTCAAGAAAATTGATGGGGGTGTGGGTAAAGAGTATGGTGTTAGCAAGGTTGAAAGTTTTGGTAAAGGAATGGAATCTGTCAAATGGTTTGTTGAGATTAACATGGGTATGAAAAAAATCAGGATGCTTTTGAGAGATTTTGAAGTGAGCTATACTGGTAGGGCGGTTGAACTGGTTAAAGAGTATATGGAGAAATATAGAGCTTTTAAAAGTATCGGATTGCCTGTTCCAGAAACTATAAGGGTCTCTGAGGACGGTAAGAAGATATTGATGAGTGACGTTACAAACAGTGGTGAAAATTTTATCATTGACACACTTCATAATAAAGAAAGGGTTAGAGAGATAACAAACCTTAAAGATGTGTCTGATCAGGTAAGTAGTATTTCTAAGCGGGCACTTGAGGCCGGTTACGTAATAAGGGACAGCGGTTATTGTGTTGTTGTTAACAAAAAATCAGGTGTAGCTCAAGTAATGTTACTTGATCTAGGTGATGGTGTAGATTCCAAAGTGAAGGTGTCTAAATACTTAGAAAATGCGGAACAAAGTGAGGTGAAGATGGATGAGGATGAGTGGATGCAACACAAAGCAAAGAATGAGTGTAGTGCCTTTTTATATTTCCTTGGGTGGCATAGGAACTAGATAACGGTTGATACTTGGAGTATAATAGTCCAAGTATATGTTTACACTTACCAAAAGAGCGGATTACGGACTAGCACTACTTTCTATTTTGGCTGAAAAAGGCCGAGCTGGTCGTGTTTCCTTGAAAGAGCTGTCGGAGCTTGGTATGCCTAGGGCTTTTATGGCCAAAATAGCCATAGACTTGGTAGAGGCAGGAATTCTAAACTCCAAAGAGGGTAAGGGTGGAGGATTCGCCCTAAACTATGAGCCAAAGGAGATTCAAATAAAGGAGGCTTTGGAGGCGATTGAGGGGGAGGTAGAACCGGTTTGCTGCGGTGGTTGCCCAGTAGAGGGAGAGTGCGGACAACAAGACTTTATGAGTAGACTAACCAAAGATATAAATGGACTGCTGGAAAAATACACCTTGGAGGATCTAATTAAGTAGTATGTAGCATGTATTAAGTATTATGCATATAAAAATATGTTGGAAATAAAAAGTTTAAAAGTAGAAGTAGAAGAAAAAGAAATTCTTAAAGGTGTGGATATGGAGGTTAACAGTGGTGAAGTTGTAGCGTTGATGGGACCAAATGGGTCTGGTAAGTCGTCTTTGTCCAATGCTTTGATGGGGAACCCAGACTACACAATAACAGATGGAGAAATAATTTTTGAAGGGAAGAAGATAAACGACTTGACTCCAGATGAGAGAGCAAATATAGGAATTTTTATGGCTTTTCAGTACCCGGTCGCTATTCCTGGTGTTAAAGTCCGAGATGTGCTTATTGCTTCGCTTAGGGCTCAAATGAAAGAAGTAAAAGCGATAGATATAAAGAGAAAAGTGGAGGAAATTGCCAAGGAGTTGAGGATGAGTGATGACCTTTTGAGCCGAGGGCTAAACGAAGGGTTTAGTGGAGGAGAGAAGAAAAAAATGGAGATTCTGCAAATGAAGATTATGCAACCCAAGCTAGCTATCTTAGACGAAACAGATAGTGGTTTGGACTTGGATGCCTTAAATATTGTGGCAGAGGAAATTCAAACCCAGGTAAAAAACACAGGTATGTCAGTGATATTGATTACTCATTACCAGAGAATGTTAACTTTGGTAAATGTGGACAAGGTGGTTGTTTTAAAGAAAGGTTTGGTGGTAGATAAAGGTGGAAAAGAGTTGATTTCGGAATTAGAAAAAACTGGCTATAAAAAGTATGAGTAGATTTGCAGCCAAGAAGGTAGAAGAAGAAAATAACTTAGGTGGTATTGGAGACTCTTATGATTTGGGTCACTCAGATAAATTTGACTATGCCTACAAATCAGCAAAAGGTCTGTCTGAAGCTAGAATTCGAGAAATTTCGGCTTTAAAAGAAGAACCAGAGTGGATGCTAGATATTCGTTTAAAAGCGCTAAAGATTTTTTACGAGAAACTAATGCCTACTTGGGGAGGAGATATGTCTGCAATTAATTTTGATGAAATCTATTATTACCTAAAACCGCTTGCGAATGCTGGCAAAACCTGGGACGATGTGCCAGCAGAAATAAAAGCGACTTTTGAAAAGATTGGTGTACCGCAAGCTGAGAGAGAGGCTTTGGCTGGAGTAAAGAGTCAGTATGATTCGGAGGTTATTTATGGATCGCTTCGCAAGAGTCTATCTGATAAAGGTGTGGTTTTTTTGGGAATGGACGAAGGGCTTAAACAGTACCCGGAACTGGTAAAAGAATATTTTGGCAAGGTAATTCCGATGGGAGACAATAAATTGGCGGCATTGAATACTGCTGCTTGGTCTGGAGGATCTTTTATTTATGTTCCAAAAGGGGTAGATGTGGGGTTGCCGCTGCAAACTTATTTTAGAATTAATAGTGAAAATGCTGGGCAATTTGAGAGGACTCTGATTATTGTAGATGAAGGTGCAAACCTGCACTATATAGAAGGGTGTTCTGCACCTGCTTATTCTTCTGGTTCATTGCATGCGGCTGTAGTAGAGATTTTTGTAAAAAAGGGAGCCAAGATGCAGTACACAACGGTTCAGAACTGGTATAAAAATGTTTACAACTTAGTGACCAAAAGGGCTAGAGTGGAAGAAGAAGGGCTTATGCGCTGGATAGATGGAAACTTGGGTAGCAAGCTAACGATGAAGTACCCGTCTTGCTTGTTGGTTGGTAGAAAAGCTAGGGGGGAAATATTGTCTGTTGCTTGGGCTGGGGCTGATCAGCACCAAGATACAGGTGCAAAAATGATTCATTTGGCACCAGAAACAACTTCGCAAATTTTATCTAAATCGATTAGTAAAGGTGGGGGAAGAGCTACGTATAGAGGATTGGTTCACATTGCCAAAGGAGCTAAAGGGGCGAGGTCGAAGATTGTTTGTGATGCGCTGATATTGGACGAAAAATCTCGCTCGGATACTTACCCCACCAATAAAATTATGGAAAATGATGTGGTCATGGAGCATGAGGCGGTGGTGAGTAGAGTGTCCGAGGAGCAGTTGTTTTACCTTATGTCGCGAGGAATATCGGAGCACGACGCAGAAGGAATGATTGTGAATGGCTTTTTGGAGCCTGTAATGAGAGAAGTGCCATTTGAATATGCAATTGAAATGAACAGATTAGTAAATTTGGAAATGGAAGGGAGTGTCGGGTAGAAAGTAGCAAGTATTATGTAGCATGTATTATGGAAAAACAAAGATTTGAAATAAACAGACCTGGGATTTATAACTATGAAGTGATTATGGATGAGCTAAACTCGCAAAAAGAGTTGCTCGGGGTTATAAAAGCTGAAGAGGTAGGTGACTATGAAATTAATATTGTCAGTAGGCACGTGGTTGGGGAGACTAACTGCCGAGTGGATGTTAAAGGAATTGTTAGTGGCGGAGCTAGGGTAAAAGTAAAAGGGACAGTAAGAATTGATAAAGGTGCTACTGGCTCGGACAGTTTTTTGGCGATGAAACTTTTGATGCTCGATGATATTAGTATGGCGGTTGCCGAGCCAGAG
>Ga0208375_1000067_pt1 | contig 167624 bp, 156 predicted proteins | sample RifOxyD1_FD_184038 | JGI IMG/M metagenome (GOLD analysis project Ga0208375, IMG submission 184038) | Soil microbial communities from Rifle, Colorado - Rifle Oxygen_injection D1 (SPAdes) | ecosystem: Environmental > Terrestrial > Deep subsurface > Rock core/Sediment | place: Rifle, Colorado... | reverse complement strand
TGAGGGAAAAATTATAACAGAAGCTCCAGATGGTAAATTCTTCCCCAGCCAATTTTGCAGTAATTTATAATTCCAGGGCTTAGAATACTCAATCGGAACAACTAAAGAGTTTTTTAATGATTCATAAGAAATTAAGGCGAGGACTGATGAAATTAAAATAAGAGACAAAAAAGGAGAAAACTGCCTAATGAATTTCCATAATTGATATATACCAAAACTACTGCAAATAAGAAGTAAAGGGATAATTGTCACAAAATTCCGAGTATAAAACCCTCCGCCTGTAAAATAGGCAAACATCCAAAAGAATGGAATAATTACTGAAAGCAAGAACAACATCCGGCAGAAACGAAAAATAAGACCCAGTATAACGCCTCCAATTACCATCAATGACATTAATGGTCCTACCCCGACATGATAAAGGTAAGACAGTGGATAAAAATCAAGTTCCATTCTTCCATAACGGTACTTTAAAGCCGAATATCCAACCTGTTCTAATGTTTCACGCCAGTGGATAATATGAAAAATGCTTAAAACAGCTGCAGTTATAACTGTAACTGACAATAGCAATAAAATATGGGTATGAAAGAAAAAGGCCAGACGCTTTTTCCATTTTTTTTCTTTAAACGCAATAAATATCAATACCAGGCCTAAGGGAGGGAGGGCAAAAAACTGGAATTTCGTAGAAAAAAATACGGCTATAAAAAATCCCGCCCAAAGAAAACGCATTAAAGTTTGTTTTTCCCAAAGCCTCACTATTTGATACAATGCAACCAGTAAAAAAAAGGCGTTATAAATATCCGGTAATCCAATATGGCTGTTTAAAACCTGACGGTAATTAATGGCTACAAAAAAAGAAGCCAAAAGTCCAATTGCCGCACTTTTAAAAAGCCTTTTCCCTAAAAAATATGATATCACCACAACTCCAACCCCAAAAAAAGCTGTCACATATCTTCCCCAAAAAACTACATTAATACGCCCCGGCCCTAAAATATTCTGGTCAAAAATGCCTGCCCATAAACCGCTGTTTTTTAAAAAAAGTGATAATTCTCCAAAATGTAAAATTAAATACCCAACTAAATAAACAGGAATAAAGAAAAAGAGATAAAAAAAGGCGTTAACTAAAGGTACAATAATTGGATAATTATAAGGAACGCCGTAACCATGTTTTGGATCAAGTGTTCTTTCTAAAATCATGGCAATACCCTGTGAATGGGTGATTCCTTCATCAGTATGAGTCGGAGGATATCCAGGGTTTGTACCAATAAAACGAAGTAAAGCAGCAAGGATAATTATCAGCGCAAAGATGAGATGATATATTCTCGTCACGATTTTTTACGGTAGTTCTCAATGGCTTTTTTTAAACCTTCATCCGCCAAAACAGAGCAATGCATTTTAATGGCAGGAAGTCCCCCTAAAGCTTCTGCAATTGCTTTTTTGGTTACTTTCTCTGCTTCTTTCAACGGTTTACCTTTTACCAACACGGTAATCATACTGGAGGTGGCAATAGCGGCACCACATCCTAAGGTCTGGAATTTTACATCCTTCAAATATTCGCCCTTTTTAATATCTTTTCCTACTTTAATATAAAATTTCATCACATCGCCGCAACGGGGATTCCCGACTATTGCCTGCCCGGAAGGGTCTTTGATAACTCCCATATTCCGGGGCTTTAAAAAATGATCCATTACTTTTTTGGAGTAAAGAGAGTTAAATAATTTATCCATAGTTTAAATTTGTGGCGCCATCAGGCGAAGTTTTTGTACTATTTCTTCAAAAATCCTAACTGCATCGTTGATTTCTTTTTCAGTTGTATGCTTCCCGAGGGAAAACCTAACTGACCCATGGGAAAGTTCAGCCGAGACTCCCATGGCCGTTAAAACATGCGAAGGTTCAAGACTATTGCTCGTACAAGCCGAACCAGTTGATACCATAATACCTGCTGCCGATAACATTAGTACAAGTGCTTCACCTTCCACATTATTTACTACAAAGGACACAATATGTGGAGCTCTCTTTATTGGATGACCTGTTAGTTTAACCCCAGGGAATTGGAGTATCCTTGAGATTAGCAATTTTTGCAAAGATCTTATAGACTTTACCCTTTGCACTTTGCACTTTGCACTTACCTCAACCGCCTTGCCCAAACCCACAATGTATGGCACATTTTCAGTACCCGAACGGAGTTTTAATTCCTGTCCTCCCCCATCCATCTGTCTGATAAGAGGAGTGCCGGACCTAACAAATAATGCACCGACACCTTTAGGAGCATATATTTTGTGTCCGGTCAAAGATAAGAAATCAATCCCAAGTCTATCTACATTACAGTCTAAGTATTGAATAGCCTGGGTAGCATCGGTATGAAACAAGATTCTTGGTTCATGGTTCACGGTCCGTCGTTTGTTCAGTTTAATGAGTAAATTGCCAATTTCTTTAATTGGTTGGATCGTTCCCACCTCATTGTTAACATACATAATAGAGACAAGAACTGTATGTTCCGTTGTGGCATTTTCTATATCCGTAACTGAAACCATACCAAACTTATCAACCGGTAAATATGTTACATTTGCCCAACCTAATTTCTCCAAATGTTTGCATGTTTCAAGCATAGCTTTATGTTCAACTTGGGAAGTAATAATATGAAATTTTTTCATTCCGGATGACGCAAGTGCTTCGAGTAAACCTTTATGTGAAAGATTAATAGATTCTGTAGCAGAACCGGTAAAAATAATTTCATTATTTGAAGCGCCTAAAAAATTAGCTATTTTATTCCGTGATGTTTCTATTGCCTCCCTTGCTTCCTGCCCCAAAGAATGTTGCTCTGAAGCATTACCAAATTTTTGCGCAAAATATGGCTTCATTGCTTGTAAAACTTTCGGGTCAACTGGTGTAGTCGCAGCAAAATCCAAATATATTTTTTTCATTAATTTTAGCTAAATATATTGCAAATATTATCTTTGCATTTCTGGTGTAAAAAATAAAAAATATTCCTACCTTGTTTTTTACTGGAAAGTATTTTTACTTTCTGTAAATATTTAAGGTGATGTGTGATAGTTGGCTGTGTTAAATTAAAATGCTTGGCAATTTCCAGAACAGACAAAGAACCTTCCGTTTGCAAAAGATTTATTATCCCGACCCTGGCATCACACGATAAACCAGCAAAACACCCCACACAACCGCTTTTCAGTTTCATAATATATAGACAATAATCTATATTATAGCTAATGTCAAGCGGATGTAATATAATGCGTTAAATTAAAATGAAAATCGTACTGGTACGCCCAAAATATACTGCTCATATAATTACTCCACCATTGGGACTTGGATATTTAGCATCCTCCTTAAAACAAAATGGAATAAAAGTTAAGCTTATTGATGCGCTTAAAGAAAGTTTGGAGCAACCGGAATTGGTGGAAAAAATATTACGCCTTCGGCCTGACGCAGTCGGTATTACCTGCCTTACTTCTTTTTATAAAGAAGTTATAAACTTATCCAAAACCCTTAAGGAAAAGGGGCTAAGGGTCATCATCGGCGGAGTCCACCCGACTTTCTTGCCAAGAGAAACACTAATGGATTCCAAAGCGGATTTTGTAGTGTGTGGAGAGGGAGAAATTTCATTTCCAAAACTAATAAAAAAGGATTTTAAAAATAAAAGCATTCCGGGGGTTTATTCCATGAAAGATTTGGCAAAATTGAATTCCATAATCAAATCAGAAGCAGTAAAAAAATTGGATGATCTCCCCTTTCCTGACTGGAAACAATTAAATCCCAATACTTATCCAAAAGCTCCACATGGGGCCGTTGCCAAAAATTTTCCTATTGGGATAATCATGACAAGCAGAGGTTGTCCTTACAGTTGCACTTTTTGTGCCAGCCGAAGATTTTATGACACTCAAATAAGATTCAGAAGTCCTGAAAATGTGATCCGGGAGATTAAATATCTCGTCAATAATTTTGGTGTGAGGGAAATTCATTTTGAGGATGATAATTTAACAATGAAGCGGGAACATGTGGAAAAAATATGCAACTTAATTCTGAAAAATAACCTCAAAATCAGTTGGGCCTGCCCGAATGGCATCAGAGCAGACAGAGTAGATGAAAATTTACTGCGCCTGATGAAAAAGTCAGGCTGTTATTTTATTGCTTTTGGGATCGAATCGGCAAATTCACAAATTCTTAAAAAAATAAAAAAAATGGAGTCGGTGGAAACCATTAAACAAGCCATTGAGCTTGCCCACAAAGTAGGAATTGAATGCCAGGGTTTTTTTATTTTCGGTTTACCGGGCGAAACAAAGAAAACAATCCGAAAAAATATTGATTTTGCCAAAAACTCTAAATTAACAAGAGCGCATTTTATGATTCTGGATATTTTGCCCGGCTCGGAACTTTGGGACAGCCTCCAAGGCAAATTTAAACCCAATTGGCAAAAAAACAGCTATAAAGAGCCTGAATGGCTGCCGAAAGGACTGACAAAAAATTACCTTATGAACGCTCAAACCAAAGCAATAAAAGAATTTTATGCCCGGCCGGTGGCTTTTTGGCGTCTGGCAAAATCAATACGGCCTGCTCAAATTAAATTCATTTGGGAAAGGATTAAAGATTACCGCCTATTTAAAGTATGATAAAATAAAATATGGCAAAAGCTCAAACTTTCGAGTTGGATGAGATGACCATTAAGATTGATCAGGAAGCTTGCATTTCTTGCGGGACTTGTGTTTCTTTTGCGCCTAAAACATTTGAACTTGATAAAAATTCCAAAAGTCAGGTTAAAGAAAAGCCTGATCAGTCTAAACATAAAATTATGGAAGCTGCCCAAAGTTGTGCAGTAGATGCCATTATTATTACCGATAAAAAAACCGCCAAAAAACTTTGGCCAAAATGAAAATTTATTTATTTTTTTCGGTAGGTTGGAAGTATTAATAGAAGTTCTTGGATTATTCCTTTCCTGTTATGCATTTCCATCATCTTAATAATCCTCTCATAACTTTCCATAATTTCCTTACCGTTCTTCTTGATGATATTTTTTGTAACATAGATTAAATCATGTTCTGTTCTTCTCTTCTTTTCATCTTTGGTTAAAACTTCCTCAAAGATTTTTTCACCGGGTCGTTTACCGATAATTTTAATTGGTATTTCCGTTTCCGGCTCAAAGCCTGCCAACCGGATCACCATTTTTGCCAACTCCATAATTTTAATCGGCTCGCCCATGTCCAGAATAAAAATTTCCCCGCCTTTACCAAGTCTTGTAGCCTGAAGGATTAATTGTACCGCCTCCGGTATTGTCATAAAATATCGGGTCATCCCCGGATGTGTTACTGTTACTGGGCCACCCACTGCAATTTGTTTTTGAAACAGCGGTATCACACTGCCATTACTACCTGCTACATTGCCAAAACGAACCGACGTATATTTTGTCGAATATAAAGAATTAAAATAACGTACTAAAAGTTCGGCAAAAGCTTTGGTTGCACCCATGACAGAAGAAGGATTGACAGCTTTATCAGTAGAAATCATAATAAATTTTTCCACGCCGTATTCTCCGGCAAGTCCGGCAAAATTTTTTGTGCCAAAAATATTATTCTTAACGGCTTCTTCGGGATGCGCTTCCATCAGCGGCACATGTTTAAAAGCCGCTGTGTGAAAAACTATCTCCGGCCGATATGTTTTATAAACCCATTCCATTTTCTTTCTGTCCTGAATATTGCCAATTATAATTTCATAATCTCGGTCTTTTTTATGCTTGATAAATTCCTGTCCGATATCAAATAAACCATTTTCCCACCAATCAACCATTACTAAATTTGCCGGATTGAAAAGAATCACCTGACGGCAAAGCTCCGAGCCGATTGATCCGGCTGCACCGCTGACTAAAACCCGTTTGCCGCAAAGTAATTTCTTCAGCTGCTCCTGCTCTGATTTTAAAATAGAGCGGCCAAGTATGTCCTCCGGCAAAACTTCTCTTACCGCCTCAAAAGGTACATGCCCCTGAATAATATCCATAGTCCGGGGGATTATCCGAAAAATTACTTTGGCCTTTTGACATTTTTGGATGATTGAGCGGATTATCGCTCCTTGAGCTGATGGAATTGCAATAAAAACCACATTTATATCAAATTCTTTAATTAATTCTTCAAGCTGTTGAATTTTCCCAAGGATAGGAAAACCTGAAACTTTTTTGCCTTGTTTTTTCAGATCATCATCAATAATACCAATGAGTTTATAACCTAAACTGGAATATTTCTTAAGATGGACTACGAGTTCTCTACCCGCATCTCCTGCGCCAACAATAAGTGTTTTTCTGACAGTCATTTTATCTTTTATGGTTTATATATGCTTTTCTACTTCATCAACAAGTTGTTTAGCAGAGAAATTAATATCGAAAAAATCAGCCAATCTTTTAATTTCACTCTGATATTTTTGAGTCTCGTTACGTCCTCTTTTTATAACAATTCTCATAAGTTCAGTAAGCTTTTCACTATCTTCATAGGCAAATGACAATCCCACATGATATTTTCTCATAAAATAAGGTATGTCACCAATTTGGGCTGCAATGACCGGAATTCCAGCCTTCATCCCTTCGGAAAAAGATAATGGAATAGTATCATTCCGTGATGGCATTATTAACCAATCGGCAGATATTAGCATTGAATAGATTTTATTTTTATCATTTGGATTTCCATGAAAAATAATTTTTTTATCTAAATGCGCATCCTTAACTTGTTTTTTTAAGATGGGCAACAGAGAGCCTTCGCCAATACAATGCATTTCAAAATCGCAGTCAACCAGCGATAAGGCCGCCTTTATCATTATGTCAGGGCCCTTAACAGGTTCCATCCTCCCAAGAAAAATGAATTTTAAAGACCCTGTTTTTTTAATATTTTTATTTAAAGCGGGAAAATTAGTTGCTGAAGCAATATATTGGCAACCTTTCCCGGCAAATGCTTCTACTTCACGAGCTAGTGTTAGTCCGTCTGCTAATAAAAATCTGGCTCTTCTTAAGATCAATTTCATAAAAGGACCGATCAAAGGGTACTTGGCATAGACATGGATATCGGAACCAAGCGACCAAAGTGTGTAGGGAATTTTCTTTGTCAAGAAGCCCCAAAATGTAAATATGCCGGCCGGAAATGACCACATACCCACCATAAAATCAATATTATTTCTTTTTACAAACTCATTTGTTACACGAATTCCAGAGTAAGCCATATTGAGAAAAAGCAGCAGATCTTTAGGGTTTAACATATTGAGGCTGCCCATTTTCCGGCTCGATCCGGCCCAGGGGAACCATGTTACGGGAATTTCATTTTCTTCCTTTTTTATGCCAACTTCCGGGCAAAGCACAAAAACTTCATTACCTAATTTTTTGACGGCACATGCCAAATCATATACAAAAATTCCGGCATTTTGCCGGTCATGTTTCCCGGCAGGAAAATTATGTGTAACAATACCTAATCTCATATTTTTTTTGATAACATACTTATTTGTTTCCCTAAATATGATGTTTCGTTAAATTTAGATAAGCCCATACGATTATAAAATTTTTCTGCCCGGCTCCCGCTCCAGGTAATCAGAAAATACTCACTCTCTTTTCTTTTTTCTAATTGTCTTTCAAAAGCATCAATTAACCGCGTGCCGATTCCTTTACCTTGATCCTTATTTGCAATAGCCAAAAAATAAAGTTCAATACATTTAGGCCGGTGTTTCCTCCCTTTAATATACTGAACTAATATTGACGGACTTCGAGTTAGGGATAAAATTATATTCTTAATAAATCCTAAATTGCAACCTTTCAGCTCTTCCCAACCAAATTTCCAGATTGCTCCGGGCTCAAGTCCCACACACAAACCAATCACTTTTGCATTTTCTTCAGCTATTAAACAAAAGCCCAATTTTTTTTTCGTTATCCTTCTATATAAACTTATCAGAAAACAGTCCCCCAGATATGCAGCAATTCCTTCACCCAACACCTCCCGATGCAATTTAACCGCCTTTGATACATCATCAAGTCTTAGAAATCGTAAGGTTAACATTATTTACTTTCAATATTACATCTTTCATATTGTCTAAGGCAAAAAACGCTGGTATAGTTGGATTAATGTTTTTTCCCGATATCCATTATGGAGAATATTTAGCCAGTAAATTTTTTTTGGTGACGGTAGCCTTTCTGGTCTTAGGATATTGGCTTACTAAAAACCCTAAAACTCTAAAATCACTTAAACCAAATTTAATCTATTTTGTTTTTATCGGGTTATCATTGCTGCTGGCCAGATTTTTTACTTTTGACGGGTGGTTTTTCCATGATGACTTCCGGTTGCTGACCGGAATTTTTACAAACGCTTCAGAGATTACTTATCCTCAATACCCTGTAGGGATACTTTATCTTATTACTAATTGGTTTGGCGGCAATTACCATCTATATAACGCGCTGGGGCTCTTATGGTATTTGTCAAACGGGGCAATGATTTTTGCCATTGGGAATGTTTTGCAGAAGAAAAAATATGTGTCATGTCTTGCGTCAATTTTTTTTGTTACTACCCCAACTTATTTTCAGGAAAAATTATTAATAGGTAATTTTGTAGGTGATGGTTTTTTAATGCTTCTTTTTCTTCTTTCTTTGTTTCTCCTGCTTCGGAATTTTCTAATAGGCAGTATTATTTTTGCCGCAGCTGCACTTGAGTTCGGAATAGCCAGAACCCAATTTATTGCTGCGCCTTTAGTGCTAACCGGACTTTTTTTCTTACCTAAAATACTGACGCAAAAGAGTAAATTATTACTACTCTTTCTATTCCCTTTTATTTCTCTTGCCTATTTACCGGTATTTTTATCCCATCATTCAATTACCCAAAATAAATATGATCTGAATCATGTTATTAGTCTTGCACAAATTTTTGGCGATATGCTTTCAACTATAACTATCCCATTTGCTTTCAATTACTCAATTGTTTACGGACTGGCTCATCTTTTCAATAAATGGCCTTATATTACTATTTTATTGGGATATATTGTTATTTTTATTATTCTTTTTCTTTCCATAATATTTTACCTAAAGAAAAAAATTCTAGCTGCCAAATTACTTTTTTTAGGACTTGTTATTATTGTAACAGCCACACTCCCGGCAGTAATTGCAGGGGTAAGAGTTGACCGGGCTGTTGACAAATTTGTTGAATATAACTTAAGTTCAATTATCGGCGGGTCATATCAAGGACCCAGAAGCGCAACTGCTTATGGCTTTTTCCCAAGTATAGGTCTGGCATTGATAATTCTCGGAATAGGAACGCTTATAAAACCAAAACCTTACAAAATAATAATAGCAGGGGTGATTATAATTAATATTGCATCATACATCTACTCCGACTGGAATTGGGCAGAATATTGGGGCCGTCATAATCAAAAAATGGTGGCCCAGCTTGAGCGTATTCTGCCCAAACAAGACAAGCCTCTCTACATATATATTTCTCTAAGACAGCGGTTTTTATGGCAGGGAATACGTGATTTTCAACACATCTACCGCGCTACCACCCCCATCATGCCGCTACTTGGGGTAAAAGAATTTACCGAGGAAATATTAAAATCAAATCCTTCTCCAAATCAATTATATTTTCTTGTGGAAGATTGGAATTACAATATTTATGATTATTCCCAAAACATACGAATAATTCCCAAGGAACAGTTATCATTTGATGATTTAACAAAAAGTTTAACCTCTCTTGATATTAAACTTTTATCAAAACATTACTCACAATAATCTTTATATCTTGAGATTGTCTTTAGGAACAGGCTTTGTTATAGTTTAGCAGGTGAGATATTTTCGCTCCTCTATTACAATCTGGATTTTAATCATTGCAGCTATTTTCTGGACCGATATCTACACATGGTTGACCATCGAAACAACACTCCCCTTCGGCCCATTAAATCCTTTTTTCCATAATTTCGGGAAACTTTATATTGACTATACAAAACTTTTTTATGGTACTATCTATGGCTGGCAGTATTTGGCCAATAAATTTTTCCTTGTTGTAGTAGCCTTTCTTGTCTTGGGATATTGGCTTTTTAGAAATCCAAAGGTTCTAAAATCAATCCGACCGAATTTGATATACCTGGCTGTAATCAGTTTATCACTTCTTATGGCCCGAATTTTTACTTTTGAAGGATGGTTCTTTCATGATGATTTCCGGATGATAACCGCAATTTTTAATAGATCTCCAATTGGGATACTTTACCCTCAATACCCTGTGGGTATACTGTATCTGGTAGCTGATTGGTTTGGCGGAAATTATTATTTATATAATACATTAGGCTTACTTGGCTATTTTGTAAGCGGAACAATGATTTTTGCTATTGGGAACATTTTGCAGAAGAAAAAATATGTGTCACTTCTGGCAGCAATTTTTTTTGTTACAACCCCAACTTACCTTCAGGAAAAACTTCTGATAGAAAATATGATTGGGGACGGGCTAATTATGCTTCTTTTTCTAATTTCATTTTACCTGTTACTTCGTAATTTTATATCAGGAAGCGTGATTTTTGCAGCAGCTGCCCTGGAATTTGGAGTAGCCAGAACCCAATTTATTGCTGCACCTTTGATATTAGCCGGATTATTTTTCCTTCCTAAAATATTGAAGCAAAAAAAGAAGATAATTTTACTGCTTTTTTTCCCCGCAATCTCCCTGGCTTACCTGCCGGTACTTTTTACCCATCATTCTATTACACGCAATGAATATAACATAAACCATATTATTAATATTTTTAAAGTTTTCGGCGATATGCTTTCAAGTATAACCGTACCTTTTGCCTTTAACTACTCCATTGTGTACGGGCTGGCCATACTTTTACATAAATGGCAATACATCACAATCGCGCTGGGATATCTGATAATTTTCCTGGTGTTGCTTTCTTCTTTTATATTATATTTAAAGAAGAAATTTCTGGCCGCCAAATTATTATTCTTGGGCTTTATTATTATTACAACAGCCACATTCCCGGCAGTAATTGCAGGGGTAAGAGTTGACCGGGCTGTTGACAAATTCGTTGATTATAACCTTAGCTCTCTTTTGGGATCCAATATGGGAACCAGGACAGCAACAGCTTACGGATTTTTCCCAAGCATTGGTTTGGTACTTGTTGCTATAGGATTAGGAACGCTTCTTAAACCAAAACTTTTCAAAATAATATTATCTGCCATTATTGTTATTAATATAATATCATCTGTCTACCTGGACTGGAATTGGGCAGAATATTGGGGCCGCCACAACCAAAAAATGGTGACCCAATTGGAAAAGATCCTCCCCAAAGAAGAAAAAACACAATATGTTTATGTTTCTTCTAAACAGCGTTTTTTATGGCAAGGGGTAAAGAATTTTCAGGAAATTTTTCGCGCAAATCAAAAAATCACTACTCTCCAAAGTGCTAAAGATTTTTCTAAAGAAATTTTGAAAGTTCAACCTTCTCCTAACCAATTATACTTTTTAGTGGAAGACTGGTCATATAACATCTACGACTATTCAGGAAATCTTCGAGAGCTTTCTCAAGAACAATTAAATTCAAGGGAAACCTTAATAAATATCTTAACTGCTCTAGATAATAATTCTATCCAAAAACATTATCCCAAACAGCCGTAAAAAATTATACTTTTTGGCACTCATAAATAATATGAGGAAATGGTTTATTGTTGTGAGCATTTTCCTTTTTTACTCTGAACCCTGAATTTTCAAGAATGATCCGCCACTCATTTTCATTCCTGTAAAAAAAATTACGCCTGAATAATCTATCCTCAAAAAGGATAGGAAAGATAATGGCATCAGTTATCCATGATAAACAATATTTTAAAATAGGTTTTTTACCTATCTCAGCAATTATCAAATTACCATTTGCCCTTAGCTGATTTCTACAGCGTGTTATGAGAATTTTTTGGTCCTCGGGTGAAGAAAGATGATGTAAAAGGTGAATTAGTAATATTGAATTTGCTTTAGGAAAATTAGTTTGAAGAACATCACCACAAACAAAGGATGTATTTTTTAAACCCTTATACGCTATACTAACACGACTTTGGTTCAATTCAATGCCTAAAATATTTCTTTTTTGACCAGTCAAAGCCAAAAAATTTGCCAGTAGCCCATCTCCACAGCCTAAATCAATTATTACCCCTTTTTTAGGAACCAATTTTTCAATATTTTCAAAAGGTGCGTCCCAAGCACGGATTTGAGCAAAAAGGCCGGTAAAGTTTCTGTCCTGATACAAATCGACAGTTTTTTTCATTCTAAGAGGAACTGTGTACTTGATATTTAACTTGAAAAAAATAGAGAAAAAAATCTGCAAAAAAATTTGTAGCAAAACTTTTGCCATCAATTGTACCTTCCTTTTAAATTGTTTATTTTAATACGTATAAGCTCCCCCAAGGTTTTTATTATTGCGTCAAAAATTTTCACTTTAGACCCCTCATAATGCGTCCAGATAACCGGAATTTCTTTTATAGAAAATCCTAGTTTATGAGCTATAAAAAGCACTTCCGCGTCGTAACCCCATCGATTAATTAACTGACGGGTAAACACAGGTTTTGCGACTTTTTTGGAGAACAATTTAAAGCCGCAATTTGTATCCTTGACAGAAGGAAGCAGAATTAACCTTAAAAACTCGTAATAAATACTTCCAAGAAAAGTTCTGTAGCTTTCCGGCATCCGCCCAAGTTTTTTTTCTTTTAGCCTACGGGAGCCAATTACAATGTCGAACTTTGTAATATAGGGCAATAGTGTATCTAATTCCTCGATAGGGGTTGACTGATCACAATCAGTCATAAGAATTAAACGTCCGGCGGTTTCCATCATTCCCGTTTTAACCGCTGCTCCCTTACCCATATTTTTTTGATGGCGGTAAAGTTTAATAGAATTATGTTTCCTTTTATAATTTTCTAAAATATTCCAGGTTTTATCAGTTGAACCATCATCCACCAAAATTATTTCCGCTTTAAACTTCTTATCACGCAAATAGGCAATAATTTTTTCTAAATTTTTTTTTAATCTGTTTTCTTCATTATAAATAGGAATTACAATTGATAAATCTAAGTTATTCATATTTTGTTAATTTAATATCCTTCTCCACCCTTTTAAAATCTTCAAAGTGCTTTCTAAGATTAACAGGACGGGATAGGATTGCAAATAGTTCCTTATCAGATCTAATTCTCATTCTTTGTATTATTTCTCTCTTTTTTAAGGTTTTCGGTAAATTCTGCAGATTCCAAAATAAGGCTTTTCCTACCATAAAAGTATTTTTCGGATGCTGACGAACCAAATAAACTAACATAATTCCTAATGAAGCAATAATGTGCAATACCAGTACCGGTATTAAATTATTATTTCCTAAATTTTTTATTAAGGAGCAAACTCTATTTTTATAATAATGGTAATTGATGTCCCCCACTTTTAGTTTTTTAATTGTATAGCCAACTTTATGATATATGACCGCTTTAGGGTAAAACAAAACTTTATAACCCGAAAGCCACACTCTCCAGCAAAAATCACTTTCCTCAAAGTAAGATACAAATTCATTATCAAACAAGCCAATTTTTTCAATGATACTGCGGCGGATAATCATGCAGGCACCTTTGGCAGAAAAAATCTCTCTTTCTTTTCCAAACTCCGGCCCATCTTTTTGTAAAAAACCCCAATGGTACAAAAAACCAAGTTTGGTAAAAAAAGAACCGGCATTATCTAAATATCCAGGCTTGTCCATAAGTAAAATCTTAGGCTGGATTACCCCTAGTGAACCGTCTTTTTCTATGCGTCCTACAAGTTTTGTAATAAACTCCGGCTCAACTTTGGTATCATTATTCAAAAGAAGGAGGTATTTACCTTTTGATTTCTCAAGCCCCTGATTATTCGCAATGGCAAAACCAACATTGCCTTTATTCCTAATCAGCTGACATCTACCGGATAGAAAATTAAATTTTTGAGGCATTCTATCACTACCATCAGTTGAGCCATTATCAATAATAATCAACTCAAAGTCCTGATAATCAATTTCCGACAGTGATTTTAAACATTCCACGAAAACTTTTCCCCCATTCCAGTTAACTATAATTATTGAAACGAGGGGGTTTTTATTCATTTTTTAATCTTCCCATAAGATAGCCAAGCCCACCTCCCAAGGTTTCCACCAAAAGCATGACCCACATACCAAAATAAAGAAATGGATCTTTAAATATTTCCTTCCAATTTTTGTAATAGGCAGCCCTTAAAAAATAAACTGTCCGAGGGCCAATCGGTAATAAGTTCCGCTTACTGAGATACTTATGGGCAGATAAACCATAGTAATATTTTCTTTTGGCAAGCCCTAGAAGAGTATGCTGCCCCTCATTATGGAGGATATAGCTTTTTATCCGATCAATTTTATAATTCTTAGCTACCCTATCAGGCAAATCCCAATCCTCTGGCCCGGTCAGATTTTCATCATATCCACCTACATTTTGAAAAATTTTCTTGGGGAAAAAACGCGCCGCCTCAAAATACGGCTGACCCTCATTAATCTTCCTTTCAAGAGCTTTAGTTTTAACCCAAAAACCAGACCCAAAGGATTTTTCCGGGATTACCAAACCACCTACCTGATGTTTCAAAGGCAGAGATTCCATTTTTTTTACGCAATCCATTATAACTTCTTTTCCCATCTCCATATCAGAGTCCAGAAAAAGCATATATTTACCATGCGCAATAGATGCTCCAAAGTTTCTTTGCACACTCCTCTCCGGACCTTTATTAAAAACAAGTCGTGTAAATTCCTTTGCTATGTCGCGTGTTTTGTCCTCAGAATTATTATCTACAACAATAATTTCAATCTTATTGTAAGATTGTTCTTTTAAACTTTGCAGGAGCTTCGTCAAGGTCTTTGAAGAATTGCGCGTAGTGATAATGATTGAAACTATGGGTCTATTCATACTAATCGATTTCCCCCATCCTGTATGATATGATATTGACGAGTTTGAAACAATATCATGACTAAAGTTGAATTATCATTTATTATACCAGCAAAAAATGAAGAAAGATCCGTAGAAATCCTCCATAGGGAAATCTCGGACATAATGAAGCAGATAAAAAAGGACTACGAGATTATCTTCATTGATGACGGTTCAACAGACGATACTTTTGCTAAAATAAAAGAGATTTCAGCCAAGGATATCAAAGTTCGGGCCTTCCGTTTCCGTGGCAATTTTGGTAAATCAGTAGCTTTGCAGGTTGGTTTTGATAATGCACGCGGGGATATTATTTTTACACTGGATGCTGACTTACAGGATAACCCAAAGGAAATACCACACTTTCTACAAAAGCTTAACGAAGGATACGATCTTGTTTCGGGATGGAAGAAAACACGCCATGACCCGACACTGGGAAAAGTTATCCCTTCACGTATTATTAATTACCTTACCCGAAAATTAACCGGTATTAAAATTCATGATACAAATTGCGGGTTTAAGGCATATAAAAAAAACCTAGTTAGAAATTTAAACCTTTATGGTGAATTGTACCGCTTCATTCCGATACTTGCTGCCAAGCAAAATTTTAAGGTTGGCGAAGTTGTAGTCGAACATCGTTCCCGAAAATTTGGAAAAACAAAATTTGGTTGGAGTCGCGGGTTGAAAGGAATCCTGGATCTCCTGACAGTCATTTTTCTCACCGGGTATATCCGCAGACCTGGACATTTTTTTGGAGGTCTGGGCCTTTTATCTTTTTTCTTGGGGTTCTTAATCGGATTATATATTTCATATCTAAGACTTACCACAGGGACAATCCAGGACCGTCAACCATTACTTTTCCTGGGAATCCTTTTAATGGTTATTGGTATCCAGTTCATATCAACAGGTCTTCTGGCAGAGATGATGGTTTCCGTTAAGGGAAAGATTGATTACAATTCTTATATCAAAGAGCAAATTTAAGTTATGCAAGGGGAAAAAATACCAAGTCTCTCCATATTTTTCCCGTGTTTTAACGATGAAAAAAGTATCGGAAAATTAATTGAGGACGCTTTAATCGTTGCCAAAAAATTAACCAATAATTATGAAATTATTGTAGTTGATGATGGATCAACTGATAAAAGTCGGCAAATCCTGGAAAAATTTACCCGTAAATACCCTAATTTCAAACCAATCTATCATAAAAAGAATCAAGGATATGGGGGAGCTTTAAAAACCGGTTTTAAAACAGCTTCCAAAGATTTAGTTTTTTATACGGACGGAGATGGGCAATACGATATTAAGGAACTACCTATTCTTTTTAATTTAATGACCAAGGATGTTAATTTTATTAATGGGATTAAAATGACGCGTCATGATGCCACTTATAGAATTATTATCGGAAACTTATACAGTCTAGTTGCACGGTGGATGTTCTGGCTTCCAATATATGATGTTGATTGCGATTTTAGACTTATCCGGAAAAAACTTCTAGATAAAATAAACTTGAAAAGCAACAGCGGTTCTATTTGTGTAGAACTCGTAAAAAAATCCCAAAGATCTGGGGCAAAATTCCGACAGGTATCAGTGCATCATTTCGAGCGCCGTTTTGGTAATTCCCAATTCTTTAACCCAAGCAGACTACTATCTACTTTTGGAGAATTATTTTTTTTCTGGATACAGCTCATGATAGTTGACAAGTTTTTCCGCCCTAAGTACTAAGACTCTATATAAACATAAGGATACTTATATAAAGACCAATTTGCGTATAATACTCCACATGATGCTTCTTTAAACTCTTTCTTCACAAATCTTAATAACTCCTTTTCGCCTCTAAAATATTTACCTCCCCCTAAAACATCATCCAACCACCATAAAAGTCCTTTTAAAAATCCTCGCGGATAACCATCACATAAAATAAATTGGCTAGGCCTGCATCGCTTTACTAGTTTTAAAGTTTTCATAAGTTGCTCATCCGACAAGTGATGCGCCGACCCGACTAAAAATATCACATCAAACTTTATGCTTGGTGTAAATTTGGTTATATCTTTATTCAAAAAAGTGGTATTATTTTGATGGTATATTTTTTGGGCTTTTTGAATATAGGGTAAATTTATATCTACTCCTATATATGTTTTGGGTTTAATATATCTTCTTAAATCACCTGTTCCGCAGGCTAAATCCAGTACAGTTTTGCCTGAAAAGTCACCAAAATGCTTCGAGAAAATTACCCAAAAATTGCCATTAAAAATTCTCTGCACTGGATAAAATAAAAAAGATGATTTAAGCCAAATTTTAGACAGCAACTTCATCATATCTGAATCCTCCAACATTAATATCTAGATTCTGAAAAAGGCATGAATCTAAACTCCCAGTTTTAATCTTTATAAATTTTGCCAGTCTAGCAGGAAAAATAAAATGGAGTTTTCCTTTTTCTAAAGAGGGATAGGCCACTACTTGTTTTTCGGGTAGTTTTTCAGTTTCCTCATCCCATATAACACCATCCAACGAAGTATAAATAGTACCATTTGCAAAATTAGTACAATAATCAGATCCAAAATTAATTTTAATCCTTGCCAAAGCAACTTCTTCCAAAAGTTCAACAATCAATGCATCATTATCTTTAATAATTTTTCTGATTGAGATATTCTCCTCATTTTGATATTCAGGTCTTGAGTGTACCAGATCATTCTTCCAAACTTTGGCAATAGTCACACCTTCAACCTGAACCTCATAAACCGGAATAAGCACTGTATTTACAAAATCCCAGGCAAAAGGGTAAGCCACCTCGCTTCCCCCATGAGTTAGTTCCACAAGATATTCACCACCTCTATTTATTCCCGACCAAAAACTGTTGGCAAAACGTATATCAGGCCGAAGATAACTTTTGGGGATATTTACCATTGTTGCTTGGACTAATGCCAGTCTACTGTTTTTTTCTGCATTAGTATTAATCCATTTAACTGCCTGCAGGTAGGCGTTTCCAAGACTATTACCAAAGTATGGAATTCTGGCTTTTTGTGCTCCCGGTAAGCCCCCTATCAAAAAATTAAAGTAAACATTCTCATTGGGATGAAGTTTGATTAATGTAACAAAATGAGGGGTAAAAAGAAGAAAAATTACAACTATAATCCACCTTCTACTCTGAAAAAATTTGAAAAGTGTGAGTGCCCCAAGTCCTGAAAGTAAAGCTAAAGCAGGCAGAAATTCCATTATTTGCCTTGCCCCTCCATAAATAGAACTTCCGGGCATACTCACCCTAAGTATGGGGACAATTAACCAAACTGCCCACAAAAGGAATATCTTTTCCTTTTCGCGCCATCTTTGATAAACACCCAAAATACTTAAAGCAGATAAGAAAATTGTAATTGGAGGCGTTGTTAGCATAACCCAAGTTATTGGGAAAAGGTTAAAACCTTTCCAGATAATAAATTTAGGCTGACCCAAACCCCCTGTCCCTATGTCTTTATAGTAACGGAAGATATTTAAAGTGTTATTGAGAGGATTTTGCCAAAGATACGGCCAGGTAAGAAAGAATATGGCAATAATAATTATAGGTGCTAAAAAAAGCAATATTAAAAAAATTTTGGGTAATTTCCGAAAATTTCTAAAGAGGTTAAAAGAATTTTTACCAAAACGCAATATTAAATAGGGAATAATAATAAACGGCAAAAATAATATATTAAATTTAGTACCTAAAGCTCCTGCAAAAAATAATATTGATGCTAAAAGCCACCTCCAGCTGTACTTTTTGAGAGCATTCCAAAATGCCCAAATACAAGCGGCAAAAAAAGCTGTTTCAGCAGGATCTTTGATATTAAAATGGCTTTCGGCAAAAAACAGCGGATAAGAGGCAATCACTATACCGGATATAAATGCCGCAAATAGACCGTACGTTTGGGCTGCAAAAATAGAAACTACCAACACCAAAAAAGTGCTACTTACAATATTAAACAAATGATATGAGTCAATATCCCCTAAAGTCCCCAGTTTCTGATAAAAAATATAATTGGAAGTGGCAGCCAATATTCCGTTTAAGGGAGGGTGCCCGCTATCATTTTTCATAAAAAACTCTGCATCATAAGAAGTTACTTGATAATAGCTTGGCCGGGAAGAAAAATCTTCTTTGCTATAATGTAAATCACCGCTTAAAAAATAATGAAGATACGCTTGACCTCTACTAAAATGCATCGGCTCATCCCACGAAATCCCATAATGGGAAATTGTTAGAAGGGAAAGGATAAAAAAAATGGAAGGAATAATTGAAATAGTGAATATTTTTTTAAAATTCATATCTTTTTACCAACTAAGTTAAAACCAAAAAGCTTAATGACAAAAAGGAAGACTACTCCTTCGGTTACAAGCAGCCCAAACCTGTAAGCTACCGCCAAAAACGACGCTAAAGGAAAATTGTAATAGGTCGTTAGAAGATACGCAAACGATAAATCAGTAACTCCTAAACCACCTGGAGCAACAGGAGTCAGAAATCCTACTAACCACGCACTGGAAAAAAGTCCCGTTAGGGTAAAAATTCTTGAAAAAGGATTCTCAATAAAAGAGGAAGCTAATAAAAAAAACGCCATTCCGTTCAGTAAGAACAAGCCTGCTGATATGCCAATTAAAAAGTAATGCTCCCAGTATTTTACTTGAAACCCAGCAATTGGTATTTTTTTGCCTAAAATAGGTATTTTGGAGGCTAAATCAAAAATTGTTCTAGGTGGTAAGACAAGAATCAAAAAAATTAGTGTGAGTGATATAGGGAGAAGCCATATTAAGGAAATAAAATTAGAAAGTATTGGCAGCGCCAAAATACTCACTATTACTCCACCGGCAAATGTATAATATGCCTCTAAAAATACCGATAATATTCCTTCCTTCACCCCTAAACCAATCTTTTTTCCGAGGTAAACCCGCGCTGCATAATGTAGAATTACTCCCGGAATAAACCTGCCAAAATTTGAAATAACAAAAATCCTAAAAGATTCTTTAAAAGGAATTTTAAGAGATAAAATCAGCAAAATTTTATGCCAAAAAAAAGACCCCCCCACATGTGTCATGACCAAAACAACAAGAGCAAGAATAAATAATGGAAAATTTACAGAAAAAACCCTATCTTCAATAAGTTGCCAGTTTTGCCCAATCCTCCAAGTTAAAAACAGAAAGATTAAAATCGGAACTGATATTTTTATGAAATTTTTCATGTAATTTTAGATTGACAGGAGGCTGAACTCCAGTATAACATATGCAAAACGGGTTATGCGGAAAAATTATTTACTGGATTTGCTATTTTTGACCCCCATCTTTCTTTTTGCCACATGGATTTACCTGATTCCTCCCTTCCAGACATTTGGATATCATGCATTATTTTCAGATGATGCTGTCTTTGCCATACTGGCCAGAAAAGTACTGGAAACAGGGCCAAGCGGGGCCTTTCATCTGGCCTGGGGACCGTTTCAACCCTGGATTAATGCTTTACTCAACAAACTATTTAACATTCCCCTTGATGAGGGCAGCAGGATAATTACAGGGATAGCACTCACTATTCGTGTCATTCCTGCCTATTTTTTAGTCAAGCTTATATTTAACAAATTTGCAGCCATAATTTCTATTTTTTTAATTACTATTTACCCTTTTTTGGCTATCCCGGGCGAAGGAGCATTAACAGAGGGATTATATTCATTAATTATATTTACAGGTTTTCTGTTTTCCTATTTGGCCCTGAAATATGAAAAAATGATCTTCTATACATTATCAGGAATTATCTTTGGACTGGCCTATTTAACACGGTTAGAAGGCTGGTTTTTTATTATTCCCCTCCTCTTTTTAACATTTTTAAAAGTCATTTTTGATACGCAAAAAAGAATCTCTGCACTTAAGCTGTTGGGTATCTCCATATCTGTCTTTCTTCTCACCATCTATCCCTATCTTTCATTTATTCATGAAACTTTTGGTTCGTGGACCCTAAATCCCAGGATGAGTACAGTACTTATGCAGCCCGGTAATTCCTATGCCTTTTATGAAGACAAATTTGGCCCAACTACTTCCGCCCAAGTAATTTTTTCCGGAGATCCTAAATATTACAGGTCAAACCTCTGGCATCCTACCCCTCTTGAATTTTGGCGGGCATTGGGGCGAAATTGGGAATCAAGCCCAACTATTCCAGTTATTTACTTCAATTTTTTTAAAGATAATGCTTCTTTCATTTTCGGAGGAAGTGTTCTGGGGTTATTTTTATATCTACGTAATATTTTCAAAAATAAATTTAAGCTGGTATTTACAAGTATTGTGCTAAGCACATTCAGTTTTTTTTTACTTGATTTTTTCCTGGTTTCCATGGAATTTTTGTCATCTGTAATATTTGTACAAGACAGAAATTTAAATGCAGTCACCGAGCGGTTTCAAAAAATCCTTTCTTTCCCTGATTATCAACAATGGGCATTCCGTGATGGAATTATCATCCTCACCAGTATATTCTTTATCATATCAGAAAGGAATAGTTTGTTTGAACTGGCTAGACATTTTCACGTTCACAGGTTAAAACTTTTCCTGCCACTATCACTTTTAGTAAGTATTATTCCTCTTTATTTTGCAGGTTTTGCTACTAAATATGCCATTATTTTAGGGGCAATATTTGCTTTGTATACGGGATATTTCATAGCTACAATCAGTATAAAATATCGGGCGGGAATTATTATACCAATAATATTTTTTGGGGTGATCGGATTAAATTTCCCACAGTTTTATCAAACACTAAATACAAGAGCAATGCAATATAAAGTGCAGGACTTACAAATTAGTCTTTACCGGCAACCCGGATTAGCTATATTAAAAGATTACGGTAGGCCTGGAGCGAAAGTGGCTGTTTTTCATGAAGCCCCTATCTTTTATGCAGAGGGAATTCCCTTTTTTATTATGGCTGACAGTAATATTTCCCTGAAACAATCTTTAAGTTACCTTGAAAAGAATCAAGTAAGCTACCTGGTAGCAAACGGCAATAATTTTTCTTCGTGGCAACAGTTTAGGCCACTGCTTATACCCACAACAAAACTCCCCTCTTGGCAGATTCTCTATTCCAGTCCGGTTAAACCCAACAGAGAAGCTGATGTAATAGTCTGGAAATATATAAAGTGAAATATCATATTACCACCACCCTTTTAAAACAGCCTAAAAGATAATTTATAATAGCTGATAATTTTAAGTTAACTAATAAGTTGTATTCAATAAAACATGCCCAGCGGCAGGATTTACAGGGAGGTTTTGGAAGATTATTATAAGCATTTTTCACTCCCACTTTTAAACAATTCTGACCGCTGGTAATTTCTGTTAACCGGGTACAGGCAAACAAATTTCCATGTGAATCCAAAACGATAACTTTCTTACCTGCCAGGCAATTAGGATGTCCTGTAACTTTAGTACTCAGGATATCATTTTCAGAGTCGGGCCAGCTATTTAGTAAATGGTATGTTTCTTCCGAATAAAAAATATTGTCGGCACCATTTTTTTTCATCTGAATAATATCAATTAAAACTTGCCTGATTTTCTTCTCCCAAGATTTTGCAAGTTTTAACCCCCCATCTCCCCTAATCCGGGGATAAAGCGGGCTTATTTGCACCCGGGCGTTATACTTTTTAGCAAAATCTAAAATTTTAGGCCATTCTTTTAAGTTAGAATCGGTCAATGTGCAACAAAAATGCAATGGAATTCCCGCCTTTGCTGCTATTTCAATTCCAGCCACGGCCTTTTTAAACGAACCCTTCCCGCGATATTTGTCGTGTGTTTCTTCTGTTACTCCATCAAGACTGATAGATAAATTATTTACTAAACGCAAAACTTTCAGATGATTTGGCACTAATATACCATTCGAATTAATCCCCACATTATATCCTAACTCAACTGCAAACCGGATAACTTTGTCTATATCCTTATGAAGAAGTGGCTCTCCACCGCTTATCCCTAACCGTCTCACACCCAAATTGTAAAATTCAATTAACAATTTTTTTATCTGCGGGAAAATTAATTCTCCAGTTTCCGAATAATATTTACCAAAGCAATAACTGCAATGTAAATTACATCTTTGGGTAATAGTAAAAAAAAGGACATATGGTTTTCTAACAAACGGGAGCATCGAAAAACTCATCTTTGGTATTATTTTCTTACTAATTTTCATAATTTATTTGGTAATATTTTTCTCCCTCAAACTGTTGTTAACATAATTAAAAATAGCAGAAATATTCAGGCCAAATAACAAATTGTATTCTAAGGTGCAGACCCAAAAACAGGCTTTACATGGAGGTGTGGTCATATTCCGATAGGCTTGAGCAACACTTTGCTTTAAACAACCCTGGCCAGGAATTGACCGACTAATCCTAAGACATGGGAATAATTCTCCTTTATTGTTTATAATGACTATTTTTTTACCGAATTGGCATATTGGATAACCTTTTGGCTTTGAGGGTGAGATATCATTTTTATAATCAGGCCAATCAAGCATTAGTTTATATGTAGCTTCTGAATAAAAGATGTTATTTCCCTTCCTTTTTTTTTCTTTAATAATATCTTTAATTACTTGCTTTATTTTCTCCGGGTAGTCACCGGGAAGATTAAATTTATTTTTTTCATCAAATGGAGGATAAAAAGGGCAGAGTAAAACAGAGGCATTATACTTTTCTCCCAATTTTAAAACATCCCTCCACTCGTGATAATTAACATCTGTCAAAGTGCAACAAATATGCAAAGGAATTTCCGCTTTATGTGCAGCTTCCAAACCATGGATAGCTTTTTCAAAAGATCCTTTGCCACGGTATTTATCATGAACTTTTGCTGTAGCACCATCCAAGCTAATTGACAAATTACTTAGAAGCCGCAGCGCCTTTAGATGCAGCGGTACCAAAATCCCATTTGAATTTAAACCAACGTCATAACCCAAGCTAACTGCTAATTCAATCACTTTATCAATGTCCTTATATAAGAGTGCTTCACCACCACTTATGCCAAGACGTCTTGCTCCAAGTTGATAAAAATCCGTTAATATTTTTTTTACTTGGGAAAATGATAATTCTTCTTTGTCGGAGTAATATTTGCCACAACAGTAAGAACAGCGAAGATTACATCTCTCGATGATATTAAAAAAAATAATATAGGGCTTGTCTATAAAAGGTAAAACTGAAAACGATATTTTTGGTAAACTTTTTTTTAATCTATTTATCATTTAGTAAACCTCTTTGAAATGAAACCAATTGCAGTAATCGCAAATTCCCAATGGGAAGTTTTCACTGGTACTATTTTCGTTTTTAAAGTGTAACCATTAAAGATGTCCTTTACAAATTTTAGAAATGGTGTCGGAAAGGGTATTTTAAGTAAAATAAATAGATAGCGGCGGAGAGCGGGAAACATGACAATGAAAGTGAAAAGATAGGCAAATTTTTCAATTTTTTTCCTTTCTTCAATTTGAATTGGTATTCGCTCAAACCATGATAGAAATTCGGTTTTCTGGGAAATTAAACCTGCTTTTTGTGCCATCTGCCCAAGCTTTGTATTTAAAAATGGCAGGCAAAAGGCCACATAAGTTGCATCAATCTCTCCTTTGAGATTAAGATCTAAAGTTTCAAGTTCATCTTCAAATTTTGTGAATGGGATTCCGACCATGTTATAGGCAGAAATAGCCATTCCATAACTTTTTACCATATTACAGGCTTTTATAATTTGCTGATTGCTAATAGGTTTATTTAATATTTTTCTTCTGATCTTTTCATTCCCGCACTCAATTGCCAAATGAATACTAATACACCCGGCCTTTTTAATGAGCCTTACGAATTCTCTATCTATAAAAATCACCGAGGTTACGATGGTAAAAGGTAATCTAATCTCTTTTGAATATCTTTCGGCAAAATCCGAAAGCCATTTTTTTTCAAATGGAAAAACATCGTCTAAAAAATAAAAAAATTTAGCATTAAAATTTTTTTTGAGATCTGCAAGTTCCGTTATGAGATTTTCAACGCTTCTGTTCCGTATAATTTTCCCTTTTCCTTTGTATAACTCATGAATCTTATGATTAAAGCAAAAAGAGCAATTGAATGGACATCCCCTGCCAGCGATAATAGTTTTTATAGGTGAAAACCTGAATTGGGAAAAATTCCCGGCAAGATATCTATCCGGGAAAGGTAATAAATCAAGGTCATCCATTAATTTACCCACAGGATTTTTGTATATAACAGAATTTTTCTTAATCCATAAATTTGGGATTTTATTTATATCCCATTTATGCTCAATTCTATTGACCAGTTCAAGCAAAGCATTTTCTCCTTCTCCCCTGCAGATGATATCAATAGCATTTTGTTTGATAATTTCAGGTGAAAAAGTTGGCGTTGGACCACCCCAGATTATTGGGATCCTGGAGAATTTGTGTTTAATTTTTTGTGATAAGTCCAGATAATATTTATATTCCGTATTCATGCAGCTTATTGCAAAAAGTCCAATATTCTCTTCTTTTATGATATGACTAACTTTTTCTATCGAAGCATCTGTTAAAAAAACACTGTGACCATTCTTTTTGAGGATACTGGATAAATAAAGGATACCTATTGGTTCCATTGCACTATAAATGTTTTTTTTAATAGCAAAAAGAATATTCATATATTTGAAACTCTAAAGACTTTACCATGCCAACAAAAGGCAAATTCAGGTATAAATTTAATATTAGGATTTGCTTTACAAAATTCCTTAAATGCTAACTGGCCTCCTTTAATTCTATTTTTTTCTGAAGAAATATCCCAATCATCAAATATAATTAAGCTATTTTTGATGAGTAAATTTTTAATAAATACCAAGACATCTTTTGTAGATGTATACAAATCGCAATCAATATATGCAATGGCAATTTTTCTCATTCTGTATTTTTTTATCAAAGATTTTTTTAGGGATTTATTGAAAAAGCCTTCAATTAATTTAATAGTATGCATATCACCACCATTGTTAATTAAATTATTCATCACATTTTCTTTGGAACAGGCATATTTCCCTTGATATAAATATCCTTTTTCATCCTTTTTTCCGATTGTAGGAAGGCCTTCAAAAGAATCAAAGCCGAAAAATTTTATTTTAGTTGCATTAAGCTTTTTTGCATTTTGTTGTGCATGTATAATAGATCCGCCATTATATATACCAAATTCAAAATAATCGCTTTTTTTCAGCGTTCCCAGTTCATTTGCAATTTTAAATACTTTTTTCAACATTGCAGGAGCACAAGAACTTAAAGGTTTAAATCCATGAATTTTATTCAAATATATTTTTTCCCAAAAAGGTATATTTACTAGAATAAAAAAAATTCTTTTTTTTAATGAAAAAATAAAATTTCCTTGTTTGTTTTTATTATGTAGAATAGAATCCATTTTGTAAAAATAATTAGTGTCCTTTTAAAGTGCTCATTATTTGGTTTAAGATAACATCAAAATCCAAATTTGCGATTGAACTGAATTCATTAAAACATGGAAAATAACAAGCATTACATGGATAATTAGCACAATTTGCCCATGCTTTCCTGATTCCCACTTTTTTATAATCCAGTGCCGGGAAAGAACCGATTAATTGAACACAAGGATAAACTTTGCCGTCAACATCAATAAAGGCCATAAAACGCCCGGCCTGACAGGGAATATAGTCAAAATCCGGTTTTTCGTTGTAAAAAAGGCGTTTTTTGTAATCCGGCCAGTTGGCAACAATTCTATAAACTTTTTCAGAAAACAGGATTGGTGCACCTGCTTTTTTATGCTCAATTATCCTTAGGGCAATTCTTCTTAAAGATTTATTATCAGCCATCAGGTTATCGGAATCATTTTTCCTTTCTGCCTGCTGAAATAGAAAATTAAATTCTGTCTGTATATTTCTCTTTTTGGCAAAATTAACCACCCAGTCGATTGCCTCAATATTACAATTATGTTTAGTAATCACTGTGCTGATGTGGGTTTTAATACCCGCTTGTAGGGCAGCATCAATTCCAGCCATAGTTTTTTTAAATGATCCTTTCCCGCGGTTTGCATCATTCATTTTTTCGGGTCCATCGAGAGTAACACAAATCATATCAGCTTTTTTCAACTCTTTTATTCTTAGTGGTATCAGAGTACCGTTGGTATTAAACCCACATTCTATCCCATTGGATTTTACTCGCTCTATCAGTAATCCAATATCATCTCTTATTAATGGTTCACCACCTTCAAATGTAATAGTTCGTGTTCCAAGTTTACCTAGATCATCAATTACCTTAAATAATTTCTTGGATGTTAAATCTTTTTCTTTACTTCGAAAATATTGTCCATAACAATAGCTACATCTAAAATTACATCTTGAAGTAATTGCAAGGGCAACTACAAGTGGGCTTCCATGACCTGTTGCCTTATCTTTTATTAAAGTTTTTATAAATTCTATTCTGTTTATAATCCCCATATATATTTATGACTTCATGACATTTAATTTTATCATAATGAAACACCAAATTTATCAGCCATAAATCTTTTGACCATTTCCCACTTTAGAAACTCATTTTTTAAAGTTATTGTTTGTAAAAACAATGATAAAAAATGAGACATGAAAAATTGCTTATAAATATCTTTTTCCCACTTTCTAAGAGTTTGTCGGTTAAACATTGGTGTCTCGACAATGGGGGTATTAAAATTATTTATTTTTTTCCAATAATCAGAATTTATATAACCGTTTTTAACACAGTCATCATATAATGCTGTTCCAGGAAATGGTGTAAAAAAGCTTGTAGCGATCATGGACAGAGGTATCGTTTTTACCATATTTATTGTCTCCCGAAAAGTTTCCTCGGTCTCCCCGGGAATCCCCAAGATAAAAAATCCAACAACCGGTAAATTAACTTTCGAGCAAGCCTTCAGTGCCTTATGGATCTCTTTGTCGGGTAACCCTTTTTTAATAATTTCATTTCTTATTTTGTTGCTCCCCGACTCAATACCTATACAAATATTAGCGCAACCAGCTTTTTTCATCATTCTTACGATTTTTGTATCAAGTTTATCTGCACGTACTCCATTAGGAGTATTCCAGCGAAATTGAAGTTTTTTACGCAAAATTAATTGACATAACGATACAATCCTTTCTTTTTCAAAAGTTAAATTATCATCCATAAAAAAAACTTCCTCCACATGATATTTTTTCACCATCTCTTCCAATTCTGCGAAAACATTTTGAACACTCCTGGAACGTAGTTTTGGTCCATGTGACAAATGCATACTGCAAAATGTGCATCTCATGGGACAACTTCTGCTGGTGATAATAGATGCCGCCCGCTTTGTACCTAGGCCGTAGAGAACAGTTTTTTTACGTAAATAAAAGTCCATCGGAAGTAAGTCACGTGCTGGAAATGGAAGTGAATCTAGATTTTGAATAAAGTGTGTTTTATAATTAAGCTCGATGAATCCATTATGTTTGCATGCGAAACCATCAATATTCATTTTAGAAAATATTCTTCCTGATTCTATTTTTCTAATTAGATTCAAAAAACTCTCTTCTCCTTCACCAATCACCACGTAATCAACTTCCGGATGAGAAATGGTCTCCTTCGGAAAAATTGTTGGGTGTATGCCGCCTACAATCGTGATAATTTGCTTATCAATTTTTTTAACTAATTTTGCAATATTTAAGGTAGCATCAATCCTTAAACTGAACGTGCAGGTAATACCTACAATATCGGGTTTAAATTCCTTTATTTTTCGAGAAATTTCCAAATTGTTTGATCCAAAATGCCACAGTTTACCTTTCTTATATATTCTTCCCGCTACACCATCCATTATATTGATATTATGGCCGTATTTTCTCAGATAAGAGGCAAGATATCCCAAGGAGAGTGGTTCACTGGTGAGAAGATAAGGTGAAAAATAATCAAAAGGGGGATTAATAAGTAAAATTTTCATTTTATTGCCGCTTTAATATAATTCCATAAAACTGGAACTTTCAAATCCATAAGCATCCCAAAATCATGGTGGTAAATTTGATAACAAGCAGTACAGTTGTGGCTCCCCGCCTTTTTCCAAGCCTTTGCCACACCGTCTTTAAAAATATTTTTGGCTCCCACTTTACCAATAAGATGAGGACAGGCCCAAAATTTACCATCGGCATCTATTAAACCAAAAATTTTTCCTGCTGGACATGTTGGCATACCAGCAGGTTTAATACCTCCAATTATTCCTTCAATCTCAAAATCAGGCCATTTTAAGACACTTTCATAGGAAGATTGGGAAAACATAATTGGTGCTCCTTCTTTTTTCTTTTTAATAATATACTTAAGAATTTTTCTAAATTCATTATCTTCAGGTTTTATTTTTAACAGCTTATTATTACCGAAAATATTATCTATAGCCAAGGATATGTGAATTTTGATATTAAACCTCTTGGCAATTTTCAACATATAATCGATATCGTGAAGGTTATATTTATGAATTACCATATTTGCGCGGACTTCAATCCCAACCTTTTTAGCGCTTTCAATCGCCGTTAAAGCTTTCTTTGCACTTCCTTTTCCCCGCAAGAAGTCATGATGAGAAGATCTTCCATCTAAACTAATTATTAAGCATTTAACATTTTTAATGTCATTTAATTTAGCTGGAATTAAAATCCCATTGGAAGTCAAATCAACACTTAATCCCTGTAATTTGGCATAATTTATCAGTTCCCCAATATCGCGTCTTAAAAGTGGCTCTCCTCCGCAAAAATTTACCCGAAGGCATCCGTTCTTTTTTAAATCTTTGAGCACTAACTTCACCTGTGCAGTTGTCATTTCACCTTTAACGGATCTGGCAAAGTATGAAGCATAACAGTGTTTACAACGCAAATTACAACTATTGGTTAAATTGAATATAACTGTCAAAGGAGCAGTTCTTTTTGTGATTTTAAACCATATTAATCTTGTAAAAAATATAAAATTATATAGCATTTTAATTTTTTATTGTAATTTATTATCAAGTATTATACACTACAAAACAATGAAAAAAACCATTTTAACAGGTAAAGCGGATAAAGTTTTACTTATTCAACCCAATTACCAAATAAGAAAAGATGCTAAACTTTGGGCATGCAGCCCCTCGCTCGGACTATTATATTTAGCTGCTGTTTTGGAAAAAGAAAAAATTCCCGTCGAGATTATCGATGCTAATCTACACAACATCACACCAAGAGCAATGGCAAATCTTATCAAGAAAAGAGATGCAAAATATGCGGGTTTCAGTATTCTAACTCCTGCTGTCAATTGGAGTATCAATGTAATTAAATATCTACCAAAATCAATTATAAAAATAGCAGGTGGACCCCATGCTTCATCGCTACCGAATGAACTTTTAAAATATGGTTTTGATATTGCAGTGATTGGAGAGGGAGAAGAAACACTATTGGAAATTGCTAAAGGCAAAGCATTAAATCAGATTTCAGGTATAGCTTATCGAACTAATAAAAAAATTTTCCAGACACAGGAGCGCCCACCTCTAAACCCAAGTAAACTTCCTCTTCCAGCAAGGCATTTGATAGAAAAAGGCGGGACAAACAAACCTTATTTTGCAGTACAAACGCGTTTTTTCCCCTGGGCACAAATTGTTACCAGCCGTGGTTGTCCATTCAATTGCTACTTTTGTACAAAAGATGTATTTGGCTACCATTTTCGCCCTCGTTCTCCGGAAAATGTTTTATCAGAAATAGATTTTTTGGTTAATAAATACCGCATTAAAGAAATTAATATATACGATGATTGTTTCAATTTTGATATTAAACGGGCTGAAAAAATAATGGAACTGATTGCCAAACGTGGTTATAAACTTTATATTCGGTTTAATAATGGAATCAGGGCCGATAAAGTAACCCCAACATTACTTAAGAAAATGAAAAAAGCGGGTACTGATTTTATAGCTTTCGGTGTCGAATCAGGAAATCAAGAAATACTAAATTCCATTCCTAAAGGAGAAAGCCTATTGGATATCCGCCGCGCCGTAAAACTTACCAATAAAGTTGGGATTCCCATTACGGGGTTCTTCATTTTGGGGTTAATTGGTGATACTAAAAAAACCATGCAGGATACAATTGATTTTGCAACTAGTCTTCCTTTTGACCGTGCAATTTTTACTATTGCCGTTCCCAATCCCGGAACCAGAATGCTGCAGATAATCCAACAAAGAGGAGGTAAAATTTTTACAACCGATTGGCAAAATTTTCATAGCTTATCCGGCAAAATGCAGTATAGCCTTCCCGGAATGGCTACACCGGAAGAGGTAGAAAAAATGTACCGTAAAGCCTATATATCGTTTTATTTTCGACCATTGTATTTAATCAAACATATTCCGAACTTTTTTTCCTGGAGTCTTTTACCAATAATATCACGCGGTTTAATAAAAATTTTTTACACGCAAAAAACCTAAATTTTAAATATATCACAATAATTAAATATTGAGATAATCTTTAATATACCCGAGGAAAAATTTTGGATGCTTTAAAAAATTCATATCCTGGGCTAAAGCCCAGTAGAACATCGGCCGTCTGGTAATATCAATTATCAAACTGTTTTTATTAATCTTGACAAATTCTTCAACTGCCCATTTTATAACCTTTTTTCTTTCCTTCGAAGTCATTCCCTCTGTTAAAGGTGCGGAAGGATCAATGTGGTTTCTATCGCGGTATTTGGCTAAACCTTCGGGGTTTTTCTCCTCAACTATTTTTGCCAATTCTGTTCCCACAGCCGGCGTGGGAAAGTATGGATAAACAATATAAGGTTTTATTTCTTTAACAAGGTTTACAGTATCTTCAATTTCTTTTTTACCCTCACCCGGTAATCCAATGATGCAAAAAGCTACCATTCTCAAGCCCACTTTATGTAAAAGCTGCGCACAACGCCTGACATCGTCAACGCTATTGCCTTTTTTTATCAGTTCCCTAATATGCGGATTACCTACCTCAACTCCAACAGCAATATGCTGGCATCCGGCTTTTTTTGCCATCTTTAAAGTTTTCTCATCAACCATTTCTGCCCGTGTTTGAGCCGACCAGAAAACAGGTAGTTTTTTCTTTAACAAAAGTTTACAAAACTTTTGAGCCCTTTTTTTGTCAATAAAAAATATGTCATCGCAAACATAAAAATAACGGGTTTTATACTTCTTGTAAGTTTCCTCAATTTCGGCAATCATATTTTCCGCCGAACGGACTCTCGGCCGATAACCCATGCTGGTATGGCAGCCACAAAAAATACACTGGAACGGACATCCCCTTGAACCATAAATACCTTGAAATGTGTGAGGCGGCATATTCTCATATCCATCCAATAAATGCCGCGCTGGGAAAGGCAACTTATCCAGCTCCACCAAAGGCATCCGGTCCGGGTTATGAACAACTTTCCCGCGGGAATTTTTCCAACTTAAACCTTTAATTTTTGAAAAATCAGCAGTGTCTTTATTAATTACCTTAACAAGGTCTACTACTGTCTGTTCAGGTTCTCGCCGGAGTGCAAAATCCATGACAGAAAAGTCACCGACCACCGATGGGTCGACTGCACAATGTAGCCCCCGGTTGGTACATCCCTCAAAAACAGTCAGGACTTTTGGATTTAAAACTTTGGCCATTTTAGCTATTCTATTCCCGGCGGTTAAAGTCGTGTTAAAAACACTAATAATTAAAATATCTGGGTTAAATTTTTTAATATAATCCCTGATCTCTTCCCAAACCGGGTCTGTTCCGCTATTTAATCTTTTAAGGTATTCCCCATGTTGCTTTGTTAGTGCTGAAACATTTATGTGATCAGTGTTACCTAAAATGGTTTTCTTATTTTTGTCATAATCAGCATTATAGATAACAGGATGAAAGCCTGATTTTTCCAAAACCGCCGCAACATAACAACAACCGGGAGGATAATGAACCAAAGAAGCTCCCTGAAGACGGTAGAATGGCGGGTTAATAATTAAAATTTTTTTCATTTTAGCATTAATGATTGTAGAACTATTTTTTCCTGAAGTAAAGGGTTACACCTATAAAGAATGAAAAAGCGGCGACAACGTCCCGCAAAAAAGAAATATAATATGCCCTGACAATTTCCGGACTTGTAAATTTCTTCTTTTTTAAATGTAAAATAAATTCTATATATAAAAGTAAATGTAAAAATAAAAAAAGAAATGTAAAAATTAATACTGCTCTTGTAAAAAGTGGTTTATTAAATAATATGGATATAAAAAATAAAAATACAACGGTTAAAGTTAAATATGAAGTCAGTATTGAAAAATGAAGTTGCTTTCCTTGATGATTATTACTTTTTAAAACCGCCGGATTTTTTAAGAAAAAAATAGTTGATTCCTTGCCAAAAAAATACTGATGTTTTAGAAAATCCTTCAGGCAATTTTTAAAATGATGTCTTACGCCGTTACTTTTAAGCCATATTACAAGATGGTGGCGGGAAATTCTGTAAGATAAAAGCATATCCTCGCAAACAGAATATTTTGGAAAACCACCTACATCCCAGAAACAATCTTTACGGCAGGCCATATTATTTGAAAGGAGTGTTGAAACAAACCGACCCCGTCTCTTTCGGCGAAAGTATAGCTCTTCGTAGGAAAACCTTTGCCAAAAACCATTATCTATTCCAGAACTATAACTTCCGCCCACTGCCCCAACTTTAGGATTTTCAAAAACAAAGTGAATATTTTTTAGCCAATTTCTACCGGGAATACAGTCACTATCAATAAAAGCTAATATTTCACTTTTTGCTTTTCTGGCACCAAGATTTCTCGCTTCTGCAGCCCCTTTATGACATTGTTTAAAAAATACCAATCGGCAAGTTTTAAATTTTTTTTTGTAAACCGTAATTTTATATTCTAGCCCGTCGGTTGAACCATCATCTACGATAATTATCTCATCTGGTTTCAAAATTTGGCTCCGAAGTGCTTCTAAACACTTAAAAATTGTGGTCGTTGAATTAAAGATAGGGATAATAACACTAATCATTTTTTTCCATTATTTGTTTAAGTAAAGATAAGCTCATTCCTCTAGATTTTTTCCAGGAAAAGCTTTTACTCCATCTGTATGCTCCATCCTGCATTTTTAAATACTTTTTATGATTGGTTAAAGCATTACAAATTTCCGCAGCTAATTTTTCCGGTTTATTATCCTTACATAGTATTCCACTTCGCCCGTCAAGTACAGAGTCTACTAGCCCCCGCGATTCATAGGCGACGACAGGTGTCCCCATCGAGTTTGCCTCAATATTAACCAAACCCCAACCTTCCCGGACCGAAGGATTTACTAAAATATGTGCCTTTGCCAAAAGTTCAAATTTTTTGTCTTGATTAACAAATCCCCAAAATGTTACTTTTTTATTAAGGCCAAAATTTTTTGCCATTTGTTCTATATACTTTCCATATTGATTTGTTTCCGGACGGCCAATTACCCAAAATTGATAGTTTCCCTTTTTTGAGAGCATGGCAAAACATTTCAGCGCCTCTTCAATTCCTTTATCCTTAGATAATACTCCCAAAAAAACTATAGTAGATTTTTTTTCTTTGGCTGGGAAAGGCATGGGTTTTTTAATAATTATGCCATGCTGTACAACTGTAATATTTTTCATAGGTATACCAAACTTGGCAACATCATTTTTGGCAGAATCTGATCCAGTCATGAATTGCACATTTTTATATGGCGGAAATAACAGAAATTCACCAAAATATCCAATTATTCCAATCAGCCAATCTAGGGGTTTAGGCAGGGGATTCAGAAACCACACCTCCCTAGTAGTTTCCTGAATTACAGCTAAAATTGGCTTGTGGACATACAAAGGTGTAAAAAATGGAATGCCATGAAATTGGTCTACAATCAAGTCAAAATTTTGTCTATTTTTCAGGTAATAAAAAAATCCGGCAATTTGGACACCCCAATATTGATATCCTTGTCGTACAATATGTATACCATCTATCGCCTCCTCTACCGCAGCGTTTTCAGATCGTGATGAAAAAAGTGTTACATTATGTCCTGCAGCGACCCACCCTTTCATATGCTCATGCATCACCTGCTCTGCGCCACCAGATAAAGGATGTTTCAGATCTCTCCACGAAAAAACCAGAATATTCATAGTGTTAATATAACATAACAAGCTCCGCGTAGGAAATTAAATGGAAGCTAAAAGTTTAGAAACAATGCCTGCCTTATTTTTTTCCAAAGCATGATGCCACCAGAATACGGATACTCCCGATGAAGGAGGTTTTACAGCTTCGAGAGTTGCAGCTTTTATATCATCTTCAGTCATTTTATCTTCCAAATCATCAGGCATATCCTTAATTTGGATAATCGGCAGGACTGGTTTGCTGCATCTTTCTGCCAACCAGCTCGTATATTCTGAAATATAACTCTCGCTCTTCCCCAACATGCGGTGATAAAGCATAGGAGAAAATATATCAACTATCTGCCCTAACCTTTGATAATCTAAACCCAACACTTCCCCTAATTTTGCCGATTCATCATCCTTAAAAGCAATTGTAAAGAGTCCAAATTTACTTCTGCCAGCAATCTTTCTCTTTATAGTTTCTACTAACTTGATAAGTTCCAAAGTCCGGTTTTTGCCCTGGCAAAAAGGACACTCCTGGTGGGCCAGTTTAGCATCTGCGTCTGAAATTCCCGTGCAGTCTCCCCCAAACCTGAACCTGTCAATCCAAACTTCTTGAGGATGAAGTTGTAAAGCAAACTCCAGATTCCTAAAAAATCTGCTTTGTATTTCAGGATCTAGGACGCATCTATCCTCGCCTTTATCTAAAAAATTCAGGGCAATACTTAAATTTAGTCCCAATTTTTGCAGATCTTGCCAGCTTTCCTCATCTAGATCACCACTCCAAACAATCAGATGGTTTGCACTCGTCTTTTCTATCCCTTGAAGTTCTTTTGGTCCAACGTAAATAGATTTAACCACGTCTCAATTATACCATTTTTTATCATAGTTAACCAAAAATTTAACTTCAGAAGAAATACTACATTATTTTCCAAAACTGCATTTTAGAACCGCAACACGATCGTGTTGCATTGCCATAAGAAAGTATGAAAGAGCCAATCCTAGTTGAAAATCCCTCAAATAACATAAGGCCATCCCTTTTAAGCTAAGCGCTATTTCAGAACGATAGAAATCTTTTTCAATCCCCCAAATTTTGATAGATTCTTCAAAATCCTTTATAGCATCATCTAATTGACCAACTTTACGGAAATAAAATGCTTTTAACTGATGATAGTAAGCTATATTTTTTGTTTCTGGATTAACTGCCCGTTCCAGTAAAAAATGCTTTTTTGCTTCTTCGATAGCATAATCTGCATCCCCAAGTTCCCCCGAAGAAAGTTTATCCGCCCCTGTTCTAATCCATCCATGCCCAATTTCAGCTTCTGACATATTGAAATCATTTTACCCCACATTTACCCGAAAGTGCAAATCCGGGTCATACTTCCATTTTCTTTCATTGCCATTATCATAATAATGCAAAATTTTCATTCTATAAAAAACTGCCATGGTATCCAAAACCATTTTCAATACCACATTCCAAGAAATACTGCTGGTTTTTTGATCAAATGTTACCTCAATGGGAGCTTCATAAATCCTCTCAAAACCCAACCTTTTGGCAACAGAAAGCAATTCAATATCCATGGCATAACGTTTCACTAAAAGCCTTGGCAAAACCGCTTCCATGACATTCCTTTTGAAAATTTTAATACCTGATTGGGTATCATGAAGAGGTAAGCCAAATAATATTTTGACTCCAAGATGATATCCAATGCTAAAAATATGGCGCAGGAGCGGATAATTAACCCGGGAAACCGGATGGCGTTTGGAACCTACAATAATATCGGCCTTATACCATTCCATATGGGCCATCAGCATCATGACTGATGCCGGGCTAATTTCCATACCGGCATCTAAAAAAGAAACCAGCTCTCCTTTTGACCTGGCCATACCATACCGAACAGCATAGCCTTTACCCTTATTATGTTCGTAACCTACAACCTTAATAGTTCCCGACTTTACTTTGCTGGCTTCCTCTAATGAGTCATCCAAAAAACCATCAACCACACAGATTATTTCATAATTGTAATCTTTCAATCCCTCTGCAAGTATCCGATCAATATTTAATAAGTCCTGTTTAATAACACTGGCTTTTTTATAAACCGGCACAATTACCGACAATAATTTTTTCTTACTTGGTTTTATCATGAAAATATTGATATGAGAAGTATAGTAAAAGCGTCGCTACCAGTAAAGTTGCAGATAAAATTGAAATTTGGATAACTATCAAAAGAGTGGAGTGAATAAACCAAATCAAGATGACTTGTAAGGCAGCTGCTATGGCAAATATCCAAACTGCTTTAGTCTTATTAATTGACAGAAAATATTGAGTGAGTAGCGAAGCCAAGGCAAGAATGGCCATAAACAGCCCAAACCACCAAAGCATTGATCCGCCTCCTAAAAATCCTTCGCCATATAAAATTTCAATTACAATGTTTGGGAATAAGGAAAAAATCAAGATGAGCAAAATTGAGAATGAAACTACCATTAACATACTTAAATTTAAAATTTTATTAAAGGGTGCATTTTGGGCATGGCGTTTTGCAATCATAGGAAACATGACTTGTATTACCGGTGTTGCTCCAAAAAAAACAATTCTTGCAAGGACCGAAAGTGATGCATAGATACCTGCCTGATCCGGCGAAAAAAAATGTTTAACCAACATCAAATCAGCAGAATACATTGAAGTTTGGGCAAAGGCTTGGACAAAAACAGAAGAAGAATATTTCACTAAGGGCAAAAGTGCCGGCCTCGGGCCTTTCGGACCCTGTAAATATTTATTAATAGTCAGACGCACCACGATAAATGAAATAATCACTCCTGCTAAAAATCCTGCCATTGCCCCAAATAATGCGTAGCCTAAGAAAATTAATACAAAACTGACAACTATTTTGATAGCTGATTCGGCTAGGAGACTCACTACATATTGATTAAATTTACAAAGGCCCTGCAGTATTGACCTGCCGGAAAAAGTCAAAACATAAAATAATAAAACAAACGGCAGGAAATAAAACACAGCAGGCTGGGTAATATTTAGGAAATTTGTAACCACCGGTCCCGATGCCAACAAAAGCAGGGATACTATCAAACTTATCCATATGGCCCAAAAATATGACCATTTGATAAAGTTCCTTACTTTTTTAGTGTCTTTTTCGCCGGCGATAAATTTTACAACAGTCATGTTTAGGGTACCTAAAATGACCGAAAAAATTCCCAAAACAGAAATGAATGCTGCCAAATCACTATAATTTGCTTTCCCCAACATTCTTCCCGTAATAAAATGATAGACAAATTGACCTCCATTATAAAAATTGCTTCCCAAAATCATGACCATACTCCCGGCAAAAAATGGATGTTTTAGTATTTGTTTAATCATGCCACCCAATATCCCCTTAAAAACAAACTTGTCTCGAGTCCTAAAATTATCAGTGAAATTATTACAATTATTAATTTTACCAATTTTGGCAGACTACTCACAAAAAGTGCAAGAGCGATAAAACTTGGGAAAAAAACTATTACATAACGGGGAACCGACGAGAAACTTCCCTGGATGGAAGGAATTAAAAAACCGGCTAGGGCAAAAAAGATATATGACAGCCTGATTTTTTTGATTAAACCATAGATGGGTAGTATTAAAAAGGCAATTCCCACAATAAATTCCAATAACAAAGTTTGGAAGATTGGGTTAGAGGGACTGGTATCCATTATCATTTTTACATACCTATAATAGACTTGCGGCAAGAGCGTGATTCCCGACTGATGCTGCTCTCCGACAAGTTTTTGCAGTTTGTAGAAAGCAAATGGATCGCCTACAAGCTGCCACTGGTAAACCATATATCCTAAAAGGCCAACGGGAATTAGAAAAATCCATAAACTTTTTTTTATAGTAGTTCTTTGCTGCCAGGCTTCTATAATAAGAGCTGGTAAAAGCAAAACGCCAAAAATTCTGGTCGCAGCAGAGACCACTCCAAAAAACCCTGCCAAAAACCAATTCCCTTTCCTGGCAAAATAAAAAGAGGCAACTGCCAGAAGTAAAAACAATGATTCACTATACACCGCGCCGAGATAAAATGATGTGGGGAAGATAAGGATAGCTATAATTGTTCCAAACGCTATCTTTAAGGGATAGTCAATCTTAACAAGCTCCCAAATTAATTTTATAGCCAGCAAGAGGGAAAAATTTGAGATAACAATTCCGATAAAGACAGATGAGACAAGAGATGAAAAGAGGGTTTGCGAAAATGGCTCCGAAAAAAAGGAAATCAGCATAGGGTAAATTGGGAAAAATGCCTGTTCCAATCCCTTATACCCAAAAATAGCAATGGATAAATAGTGTTCACCGTCAAAATTGGCCCACCCAAAAAATTCAGGAGATAGCTGAAAATTTAATGGGCCTCCCCCTAAAAATCTGTCGGTTGCCCCAAGTGGAATAAAATTAATGGCAAAAATTGCACACAAAACCAAAAAAAATCTCCAACTTAAAAATAACGCAATAATTTTTAGAAAATTTTTACCTACATTGAAGTGCATATTCATATACCTTAATTGTATCTTCAGCGCATTTCTCCCAAGAAAATCGTTTTACATTTAAAGTACCATTTTTAACTAAATTATTTCTGAAAATTTTATCGTTTAAAATTTTAACAATTGCTTGATTGATTTCTGTGCAATTGCTGGGGTTTATCAGTACTGCCCCATCCCCTGCCACTTCCGGCATGCTGGATACATTACCGCAAATCACTGGAATGTTACATGCTTGAGCCTCAAGAATAGGCAAACCAAATCCTTCATAATATGACGGCAACAGTATAATTTTGGCTAAATTCATACAAGCTACCAAGTCCTCATCGGGAATAAAACCCAAAATATGTATTTTCGGGTCAGCTGAAAAGCTATTAAGAAACTCCGCATAAGATTTCCTTTCGGGGTGGTTTAAATAAGATTTTTCCTCAAAATCCTTACCGGCTAAAACCAACTCGATACCACTATCAAGGGTCGCCTTCGTTAAATTCAAAATGTTTTTATTCCAGTTCACACTGCCGGTATATAAAGCAAACGTTTGCGGTAGACGATATTCATTTCGCACTTTGTCCAAAAGATTCTCGTTTTTAATATTTCTGAAATGTGGCGCCGGTGCAAGGTAGACGGGAAATATTTTTGAAGGCTTAATATTTAAGATTTTTTCTATATCGCCTTTAGAAGATTTTGAATCGGTTATAATAGCCCGCACATCCCTTAATGCCAAACGCTGAAACATATTGTATATTGATCCTTTTACTCCGGGAGGATAATGTTTTGGGAAAAGCAAAGGGGTAACATCATGTATTGTTACAACGGTCGGAAACTTTTTCTTGATTGGCAATGTTTTTTTAAAAAAATCAAAGAAAGGATAATGAACAATATCTGCGTCTTTTACTTCTGAAATATCGGAAAATTCCTGAATATCAAGATTTTTTTTCTTTAAACCATCCAATAAATATTTTGTATAAAAGCCTATGCCTCTATATTTATGGCCACTTTTCAAAGGCAAACTATTGATCGCAATTTTCATTTATTTACCAGATATCTCCAAAATGCTCTTGAGAACCTCAATGCAGAAAAAAAAGAAAAGATAATTCCTTGCCATCCGTCCAAAATTCCTTTATGTCTTATTTGGGTCAGTAAAAACCACCAAACTGGTTTTAAAAAAAAATAGTTTATAAACTGAACCGGATTCTTACCAATCTTTTTAGTTACTAAATCTTTAACGATTAGATCAATATACCGGCTGTTCCTTTCCAAATAACGTTTGAAGTTAGGATCTGCCATATGAAATAGATCATTTTTTAGCCATCCCACTCTTCCTTCTACTATCATCTGTTCATGAACGTCTTTGCAGGGAAGGTATGCTTTGCCTTTCTTGAATAATCTAATTACTCCATCAGGATAAACTCCGCCATACCTTAAATATTTGCCCAAAAAATAATTCAGCCTGGGAAAGAAAAAAGCATTATAGGAGCCGATACTCTCGCCAATATTACCATCCCTCTTTTCCAAAAGACTCTGGTGTCTTTTAAAAAGTTTATTTGAGGCAATAACTTTTTTCTCATAATCTTCAATCTCCTGCTCTGACATATTAACAATCTCCTTAATCTCTGTTGCCAATTCTTTTGATACCCTCTCATCAGCATCTAAATATAAGATCCACTCTCCCGAAGCAGCGTTAAAAGCCCTTTGCTTCATATTATGAAACATCGGGTCATTTGAAACCTGAATTACTTTCGCTCCGAAATCCAGAGCCTTTTTTACGGTTTGATCAGAGGAATTACCATCTACTACAACAATCTCATTCACCAGTGCCTTGATTGATTCAAGGCATCCGGTAATATTTCCTTCTTCATTATGAGTAGCCAAAGCTGCTGAAATTTTTGCCATTATGGGTAGCTTACCAAAAAAAAGGCATCTGTGCCATTCGGATAACGAATTATTTTCTTAACAGAAAATACATCTTTTCTTATTCCGTCATACTCACTGGGAGTTAAAACATAAAGTACTCCCGGGTTTGGCTTAATTTCTGCCACTTTACCTATACCAAAGTGGTATTTATCAAAAGCGTAAATTAAATTATAGCTTCTGCTCTGTGTTTCATTGTACCAAACACTGGAAAGAAACGTATCTAAAGGCTGCCTTAGATAAAAAAGAAAGAATACATAAGGTTGTGATCTTGCATCAGTCATATACGCCTGAAAGTAACCATCGTGGTCCTTTAAATAGTCTACTACCTGTTCCATGCCATATTGCCATTCAATGGCGTATCGAATACCATATTCACCATAGTAATAGCGGAGATACCCCTGCAACTCGTAAGCGATAACCCCTAATGTAATTGCCAGGAAAACCCAGTGGATTTTTAATCTTTTTATCAAAGAAAAAAGCGTAAAAAACCCGAAGGCGGAAATCAAATGCCAGCTGCCAGTCATAAACATTGCCCGGGAGGCATGGGGAGCTTCATTTACTAAACTCGCAGGAATTGGAGCCAACAATACCCAGGATAGAAGAAGTGCAGAAACCTTATTCTTTTTCCAAAGAAGTGCCAAACAACCAGTTATCAAGAGAAGAGCATCAATTTTATAAAATTCTCCATTTGATTGTGAGGACAGCCGGGGATTTTTGTCGCCACTAATAAATAAATATTGCGGATTAAAATGAGACATGTACTGCCTACCAACAATTTCCAATCTGCCCAAAGCTTCATTTCGAGTTCCATTATATATTTCAGTCTTTTTAATATCATCTTCAGAAAATGATGTTTGTCTGGCCCGGGCAAAACCCAGAAGAGCAGGGTTTAGAAAAAATAACATTGCAAAAAATCCCAAAATAGCAAGGCTTATTAAAAATTGCCTTTTAATTTTTATTAAATTCTGAAAATAAAGCGCAACCAGTAGTAAAACAATCGCTGGCACAACAATTTTGGCGCTGTGATAAGATATTAAAGTAATACCAAAACTTAAAAATGATAATGGCAAAAAATTTTTCCTACCTTGAATACCTTTAAAAAATAGCCATAATCCAAGTAGAAAGAAAAAAATAGTAAAGTTTAATTCGTGATTAAAATGGGAAAAATGAATATTATAGGGGGAGACTGCCAAAAACAAAGCAGCCAGGAGTCCCGTCCATTTATTAAAAAGTTCTTTCCCGAGTAAAAATAGCAAAATAACATTAAAAATTCCAAAAAGGGCTGCCGGCATTCTAACGCTAAAATCAGAAGGACCCAAAATTCCTACGGAAATAGCAGTTAGATATATGTGAACAGGATGTTTGTCGTCTTCAAAAGATTTAAAAGTAAGGGGTAGAAAATTTCCCCATTCGTCACGTCCGGATTGGGTAATAGTCCAGGCGTTATAACCGACTGCCGCTTCATCCCAGGAAATAGACGGAGGCACTTGCCCTAATTTATAAAACCGTAAACCGGCTGCCAAGACAATAATGGCAAATAAAGTTATAACAATTAATCTATCATTTTTGAACTTCATAAACATAAAATGCCTGCATGCCGGTTAAATCCTTGACTGCTGATTTTTCTTGAATATTTTCCGGTTTCAGGAAAGCCCAGGTTGCAGCAAAAACAAGACTGCGGCCAGATGGTAGATCCCATGCATTAATATTTTCCACGGTAAAATCACCAAAAATAAAATTATCGAATCCCACAACTTTAGAAAATCCCCACTTATTAACCGGATTTAATTTAACTTCAGACCAAAATTTAGCAGGATTATATTTTAAGTAATAGAGAGCAAAAATATAAGGTTGACCAAATTTATCAGAAATAAAAACATGGTCATAATTTTTAAATTCTTCTTTGTATTCTGTGAATATTTGTTTATATCCATATTGCCAGTCGGTCGAGGTAAATTTATATAGCTCCCTGAAACCATCCCAATATAAATAAAAGAAAGTTAAATAAATAATAGACAATACAGTAAGAAAAATTATGGTTAAATTCTTTTTAAGGTTTTCAAGAATCCATGATACCCCCAATGCTATGATAATGGAAGCAAAAGGAGCTATCAATATGGAACGAAGAGCGTGTGGCGACTCCTTTGTGATTGTTGCAGGAATTGGTGAGACTATTGTCATAATCAGAGGAAAAACATAAAAGAATTTTCTCTTTTTAAGAGCAACAAATATGCCCAGTGTTAAAAATAGTAAATCCAAAAAATAAATTTGACCATGCAAAAATTGACTTCGTGGATTTTTGTCGCCTTGAAATAAAAAATCCGGGCTAAAATGGGATAAATAATTCACTAACAATAATTTGCCGGTTTCAAACCTTGTTTCCCCTTGGACGCTTACTGTCTGGAGTCGAACTGCGCCATTGTCGAAAACCATTAAGCGGACAATCGGTAAAATGCCCACCATCAAAATTACTAATCCTAAAATCAATGGTATAATTTTTTTAGTGAGAGTATTGAAATAATAATAAATCAATACAACGAGTGTAATTGGTATTACAATTCTAAAACTATTGTAGCTGTATATGCTAAAAAGGAAGCTCAAAATTGAAGGAATAACAAACCATTTATTTCTATCAGTTTGCAAAAATAAGTAAATTGCCAAAAGAAAAAACATCACCCCGGCAGATGCCTCAAAACCTGTCCTAGAAAAAATAAAAATCCACGGAGAAATAGATAGAAAAAAGGCAGAAAGAAGCGCCGTACTCTTTTTGTTAAGTAATTTTAATGATAAAAGATACATAAGATATATCGCTAACCCCCAGTAAATGACCGAAGGCAGTCTGACCGATAAATTATTCATACCGATAATTTTTTGAGTTAGAGCCACTGAATAAATGTAAACTGGTAATTTAAACTCTCCAAAGGCGCGAAAATGTATCGGGAGAAAATCTCCCCATTCATCACGACCTGTCTGTGTTATGGAATAAGCATTATAGCCGATTGATGCCTCGTCCCAATACAAAGACGGGGGGATTTCAGTAATTTTATATAAACGGGTAGCAAAAAAAAGAATCAGTATAAGGGCAAGTAATAATTTTGTTTTCATTTTTTCTCCACTATATCAAATGCCGGGTTATTGTTAAGAAATGAAATTTTATTAAGCCTCTGCCATTCTTTGGGAAAATCTCCGGGTTTTCCGATAAAAAGTAATTTTTTATCAGGATTTCGGGCAACAATGTCAGTAAAAGTTGTTCCTTTATCCCCTAAATCAGGAAAGTAAAATTTATCAAACTTCAGCACCCATACCCAGTCGAAGCTCTCATATCTTATGAGGTTAGGATTCGTTTGGTATTTTACCGGATCGTAATTTAAGAAGAATAAAGTAAACATGTGCGGTTCACCGTAAGTGCGGCTGAAAACAATTTCATCATACTCCCCGCTATGTTCTTCAATATATTCAACAGCCTGTTCATAGCCATACTGCCAATCACGGGAATAATTCTTACTATAAAGATTAAATAAATTATTGAGATATATAACGAAATTTATTACAAATAAAATAAATACTACCAAGAGAACAGCGTTAATTAATTTTTTTTTGTTTTTCAAAAATAGGTAAGTTTCGTAAATCCCAAATCCTGTTAAAATCGCATAGAATGGTACAGCAATTAGCGTCCTTAATGCGTGTGGGATACTATCATTAGTAATCGAAACCGGGATAAAAGCTATTAAAATCCCCAAAATAACCAGCCATTTAAACGGATGTCTCTTTTTAAAGAGAAAATAAAGTCCCAAAAATAAAAATGGTGCCTGTACCCAGTACAGTTCCCCTACTCCCTGAACATGATGTTGTTTATGAGGAGCGCCGGAAATAAAAAGAAAATCAGGGTTAAAATGGGCCAAATAATTTTGGGTTACATAAAATGAAACATACGTTACTTTATTGTGGATAAGACGGGGCAAAGGCCAGGGCAAGGATGATTTCCCACGACTTTCGTTGATCCTTGGAATAAGGCCAGGGTCATCAGTCACACTAACTAATTTAAATCTGGCCGTTCTTTCTCCGGAAAAAAGCGACGGCACAAGAGGTAACATCGCCGCAATAAAAATTAGTATTGAAATAATTATTTCTTTGCGGAATTTTAAAAATGTCTGACGGTAGATAAATACTATGGCCAATAAAAAAAACGGTGTGAAGATACGGGCGCTGTTGTATGTATAAATTGAGACGGCAAGGGGGATTATGGAAAAAATAATCCATTTGTGTTTGTCAAACCCTTTAACCAAGAACCAAAGTCCCAGTACAATCCAAAATGCAGCAAATGATGATTCAAAAGAAGCCCGGGTCAGTTGGATATGCCAGGGGGAGACACCCAAGAAAAAAGCTGCCATAAATCCAATTTCATCCTTTTTAAACAAGGCCCGGGTAAGGAAAAATAAAAACAGCACCGTTAAAGTTCCGTAGATAACTGGTGTTATACGCACACCCAGCTCGTTTAAACCGAAAATGGCAATGCCGGGAATTGAGGCATAAATTTGCACGGGTAGTTTAAATTCCCCATAAGCTTTAAAATGAATTGGCAAAAATACTCCCCATTCATCTCTGCCTGTTTTTAGAATCGAATAAGCATTATAGCCGATTGATACTTCATCCCAATTAAGTGACGGCGGAATTTCAGTAACTTTATAAAACCTCAAAAAAAATGCCAGAAGAACAATCCCAGCCAACAATAAAATCTTCCACTTCCCCATAACCTAATGGTATCAATTTGAGGCTTTGAAGTAAATAAATTCACTTAAACAACTTGCTTTTCAGGATTCCTGCCCGATGCAGTCTATACCTGAATATATTCCAAAAAGTCTCCCACATAAACTTACCTCCCTTAAGCCATCTGATTGAAGAAGCCTCATTATGGTATCTTGTTGGGATGGCAATTTCACTAATTCTAAAATCAAAACTGATCGCCGAAATCGCCATTTGCTGGTCAAAAACAAAATCATTGGAAAATCTCTGGAACGGCACAGTGCGCAAAAGCTTTATTGAGTAAGCTCTAAAGCCTGAAAAATGTTCCGTAAAATTTACTCCCAGAAAAACATTCTCCAAAAAGCAGACTAGGCGGTTAAGATAATATTTATACCAAGGCATTCCCCCTTGCAAGGCTCCTTTTTGATTTTGAATACGGCTTCCAAACATATAATCAAACCGGCCAAGTTTTATCGGGCGAATTAATTCTTCAATAAGCGAAGCATCATACTGGTAATCCGGATGAAGCATTACTACAATATCAGCTTTTAATTTTAACGCTTCCCAATAACAAGTTTTCTGATTGCCACCATAGCCCAAATTTTGCGGATGTTCATATACGGTGATTCCAAGTTTTTTTGCAGTCCCGACAGTATTATCGCGGCTTCTGTCATCTACCAATATAATATTCTTTCTTAAACTTTTAGGAATTTCAAAATATGTGTCCTTAACTGTCTTTTCAGCATTATAGGCAGGCATAACAATGACAACTTTAGGGATTTTCATAATTTATGGCATAAAAAGCCGATTGTTTATCGTAGAAATAAAAAGTCTGAACTATTCTATCACGATTTTTATCTAAAATCTTGGGGTCAACTGTCCATGAGCTTAAAATCAGAAGTGTGTTCTGTAGCTTTATATCATCATTCCATTCTATTTTCCTGATGGAAAATTTATCAAATAAAACCTCTCTTGGTTTCATGCCAATCCTATATTCTTTTTGCATACTTGAAGGCAGATAATTTCCGTAATACCCGAAATAGTAATGAGCTCCCGTCCCGATTATTGGGGCTGCTTGCCCAAAATATGGGTCAAAAACAATTTGATCATATTCATTATGTTTGGACCAGGCGTATAGAGCCACCTGTTTAAATGGATATTGAATACTTTGCGATTTTTCAAACGGGTAGTTTACAAAATACATATGAAGAAAATATGCAATATTTAAAGTAATTACAACTGTAACTAAAGAAGAAGTTGCAGCAAGAAGAAATCTTCTTTTTCGAAATCCGTAAAGCCAATCTACAAAATTTGCCATGCCGACAGCGCTCAAAATATTTAGCATGGTAAAAACTATAATACTGCGGTGAAGGCTAAAATCTTCAAAAGTTAGCCCGCTTGGCAACATCCCTAAAACAACTAGAGAACAGATGAATTTTTTTTCTTTTGTTAAATTGGGCATTTTTATAAAAAAGTAGACGCCCAAAAGTAAAAATGGCAGCTGAAACAGATAAAGTGGCCCCATACTTAGAGGACCCTGATTAGTAAGATCCAGTCCATTACCAAACATATATATAGGATCAAATTGTTTAAGATATTTATTCAGAGCATAATCGAAAATTACCTGCCACTGTAATCCCCCTAATTCCAACTGTTTGCCAAGGTTTACGTCTTGAATCAAAAAGACTGTTTGTGATCTGTAGCGACTTCCCTCATCCGATATGATTATCCAAATCAAAGGAGTAATCAACACAAACCAGAGCGCCAAAGGCAGAAGCCATCTCTTAAGACCAGCTTTTTTTACATCACCCCAAAATAACCAGAGAAACCCTAATAAAAATAACGGTACTAAAACCGCCTGGGCAAAATATACATACATACTAAAAGCTAGGAATATCAAACCTGCCATAAGGCTCAATATATATTTCTTTTTTATATAAATTAAAAGAAGCGTGAAGCCTAAAAGAACAAAAAAAATACCAATACCGCTTTCAAAACCCTTACGGGAAAAGAAAATTTCAAATGGAGATACCGCGGTAACGATAGATGCAAAAATGGCAATTTTGTCATTCTTAAAGATATTCTTTGTAAAGTAGAAAATTACCAAAACAAGTATAGTTCCGAAAAATGCTGAAGGCAGTCTGATAATTACTTCATGGTTACCAAAGATAAGATATGTAACGGCTGTAATGTATGTATAAAACGGAGGCTTGAAATCATTTATAGAAACAAACATGGTCGGTAGAAAGTTTCCATAAATATCCCGACCGGTCTGGGCAATAGATATAGCATCATAAAGCTGGGTAATTTCATCATGGTTTAATTGAACCGGGAAATTATTCAGTTGGTAAAACCTAAAAAAGGCACCTATTAAAATTATTAATAATAGCAAGAGTTTCATCGATTTAAGCATAATCTGCTTGATAGTGAATATGCTATATCCCGGTCAAAACTATCTTGAAATTTCTTTAAATTTATTAAATCAAATCTATCTTCAATTAACTGAAGATCCCTCTTGCTAATAATTAGTTGAGTTTTTTCTTTAACAGAACATATATTGGCGGTCTTATCAAACCCGTGCATATTAATATTTTTTAAAGATGTTTGTCTTATCCTATAAGGATATTGCTCCGCCAAAAATCCATCTTCAGGATTAAATTTTGAATACCACTCAATAAATGGCGTGTTGTCGTCAGTTATATCATCTGACATAATCAGCTGTTCCTCTTTTGAAATATTTTCTACATAATTTACAACTTGTTTTATCCAGACAGGTCTTTGGAAATTGGTGATCCTTATATTAGGGAAAGGATTAATAACCTGTACCATAACTTGCGCAACCGAGACAAACAGGATTACCACTGCTAAAATTCGCGGTAAGTGTAAAAAACCCATGGCAATAATTATTGCCATAATAGGCAAAGTCAAAACTACCAGCTCTAAACTATATTTGGGATAGATAAACGTAGCTGGGAATGTAAAAAGAAAAAAAGTGGTCAAAATTTTCCATTTTTTCTCGAAAGATTTTAAAAGCGAAAATAACCCCATTAAAGCAGGAATAAGTAAAATACTGGCGAACCCACCCATCCGGGGAAAATTTATAATTCCCTTTTCGTCAAGCTGTCCAAAATAGAATGCCGGTTGTATATGTGATAACCAATGCAGTAGTCCAACCGGAATATAGGAGGCCTTATTAAAAAGAGCTCTGTCCAAAACAGACGGCCACCCCGATTGCATACCCTGGCCTTTTAAGCGGTTTATGCCGTTTGCGATAGTCACATTATTAAAAATAGAAAAGTTATTTTCTGACAAGCTGCGTTTCCCTTGAGGAATCCCAATAAAAAGGGTAATGGCGAGAGATGAAATAATTAGCGAATAAAGAATTAGAATAATATTCTTTTTTTGTAAAAATTTATCAGCACAAAAAAATAGTGTAAAAGTTACAAAGAATGGCATAATAAACCATGAAAATTTTGAAGTGAAAACACCTAAAGTTATCATGATTCCAATTTGCCAGAATTTAACTTTTTTCTGCAATAGTAGATAAAATACCAGCATCAATAGAAAAGTTAGAATAATTGTCTCATTAGGTATTTTTGAAAGAAAAATCAGCGGTGGAGAAAATGCTCCAATTCCCGCAGCCAGCAGCGCTACTTCTTCTTTGTCATTTAATAATTTTGTTACTTTATAGATAATAAATATTAAAATAGTTCCGAGTACAATAAATGGAACCCTTGCGCCTAGATCAGTTTTCCCTAAAAAAAATTCTCCAAAAGCAGCTAAATATGAAGTGACCGGAAGCTGATAATCAGATAAGGAGTTAAATATAACCGGGAAAGTTCTACCCATTTCGTCTTTACCAAGATTAGCCAAAGTGTATCCTCTGTACGCTATCCTTGCTTCATCCGCAGTAAACGCAGGGAATGGCAGATTATAAACCCTTATAAAAAATGCCAAAAAAATAATAATTCCCAAAATTACTATATTTTTTTCCATTAGTTTGATAACCTTTTTACAACCAAATTAAATGGGGTTTCACCCGCACCCAATATTTCAAAACCTTTCCCTGCTAAAGTATTAGCATCAGCAACGCGTACCAATACAATCTCATCATCTAAAATTTCAGCTTTCAAGTCATTAAATTTTAGTCCACCAGGAAAATATACCTCTTTTAAAAACTTGGTTGCATAAGCTCCTTCAAGGTAAATACCCGTTTCAATTGACGGCTTCAAACCTTTCTGCTCTGACGTTTTCTTTAATTCATTAAATAGTGTGTGAAAAGGAGGGGAAAACTGTTGCTTTACTGTTTCCGGGTATTCAAACCAGTAAACCCGCAGAAAATCAGCATAATTTATGGTAACCAATAAAACAACGCTAGCCAACAATATCCTTATTAAATGTTTATTTTTAAGCTCAAAAATTTTCGCAAAACCTAAAACTGCAATAATTGCATAAAGAGGCGTCATCGCTAAAAGTCTACTCCCTCTATGGATAGGTGATCCAACCAACCCGAACAAAAATGGCGACAGGAAGAAAGCCGCTAAAATAAATATTAATATCGGTTTCCTTTTATGTAGTGCAGCAAAAATTCCCAAAATAAAAAGGGGTAAAGTTGCCAAAAGATACACGCCGTGCTTACTTGTTGAATGATAGACCGTTGTATCCCCTGTGATAAATAGAAAACTCAGATCAAATGAAGCAATGTAGGGCATTAAGAAATCCTGATAAGTCGAAATTGATGTTTGATTATTTGCAAAAATTGCTCCGGGATATTTTGTCATAAGTATCGGTAAAATAAGTATAAAAGGAGCAATTCCCAAAATAAAAAATTTTATTGGTGCAAAACTGCTATGTAACTTAAATTTATTTAAATAAAAAATATAAAAAATTGTTAAAAGTGCCAATACGGGCATAATAAGCCTCATGCCATTATATGAATAAAAACTTATGCCTAAACTTATTCCGGAAAAAAATAAATACCGTAGAATTTTTGCATTTTCATATTTATATACCATCCATACCCAAAAAACCACAAATGGCAATAGTGCCACATTTTCCAAAGCTAGATGTGATTGAATCATTATTGCTGGTATTAACAAAAAAGTAATTGTGCCAAAAATTGCAATTTTAAAATTTAAAATTTCTTTAATAAATAAAAATAGCAAAAAAGCTGAAATAATGACAAATAATGTACTTGTCCCACGCAGAATTGTATATGAAGGACCAAATATTTTAAAAAGTATTGCAGTTGAATATATCGTCACCGGCTGTTTCCAGTCTTGCCCTGTTAGAACAAAAGTGGGCAGGAGCCTTTTATTTTCATCCCTTAAAGTCCGGGATAGTAAAATAGCATTATAACCGATAGAAGCCTCGTCGCCATTCATTCCGGGTGGCACATCTGTTAACCTAAAATTAAAAAAAATCCACAACAATAAAATTATTAGAAAGACCAAAATTAACTTTATTTTATGTTTACCCATTATTTATCCTCCGGATTCGTTGAATAACCAATCAACTTAATATCGCCGGCTAAATCCTTAATTTGAAATTCCTCATTTAATCTGTGTTCTTTAATTTGTTTATCCGAAACTGCAAGTTTATCTCCAACAATAATTTGTTTTCTATAAATATCCTTTTCCCACACGATCGGCCGCACCTCCATATTATCAATTTTATAGCTTTCCTGAAAGTTTGTTTCCTGATAATATTTTTCTATTAATTCCGGCTTTACTTGCCCTTGAAAAAATTTCGGATCATATTTTTTAAAGAAAGCCAGCCAAATATAAGCCTCCGGCTGCCTTGTGGAGTCTACAACAATATTCATCTGACTATATTGCTGACTTATCCTGGCCAGTTCCAGAAAAGGCAAACCAAAACTGTCCGACCGTTCATATTTTAAAAGTACAAAATAAGAAAGATAAAGTTGGGTAAAAGAGATAATAACTAAAACAGAAAGTACTGAAAACCTTAGGATGAAAGGTTTAATAATTACAAAAATACGATAAAATCCTAATGATATAATTATCGTAAATGACCATAGGAGCGGCAAAACCCGGGTGGTATAAAAAGGATCTTTTGTCAAAGCTGCGGGGATTGGTAAAATAATAATTAACAATAGCAAAATTTTTGCAAAAGTTTGGTGGTGTTGCCTCAACAGTAATTTAAGTCCAAAGAAAAAAGGAATTATCATCCAACTATAGAAAACACTTATATCAGGCATTGACCGGACTCCTTGCGGATCAGCATCAAAAAATAAATTACGGGGCGAAAAATAAGTCAAATATTGGCTCATAAATTCTCTTAGAATAAAAAATGCTTTCCCGAACGGAACATTAACAAAATTACCGCCATTATGGACAAAAAATTCATCTGAAAAATAGTTTACCTGACCCATTCTCCAAAACCCTGCATTAGATCCTAATATTGTAAAAAACGGTAATTGTAAAATGATAAAAATTGCAAATCCCCAGACAGCCCATTTTATATTTTGGCGTATTGTTTTCAAAAAAAGAACACAAAAAGCGCTCAAAAATAAAATAGTTGTAAAGCGTTCGGCATAATAAGCATACGGAGCAAGCCCTAAAATAAATCCTGATGCAAGGAAAAATTTCGGATAAGATAAAGATACCAAAGACAGTAAAATACCTGCACTGAATAGTGCCAAGCCCAGATTAGCTTCATTGGCTGTTCTGCTGAAAAATATGGCCCAAGGCGATATTGCAACAAAAAATGCGGCAAACAGTGCCGGTTGAAATTTATCGTATTGTTTGATTTTTAGAACAAAGAAAAAAGAAGTGACTATTGCTACAATTCCCGAAATTACGGAGACTAACTTGATTGCAGAAATTGAAGGCCCAAATATGGCAAGAGGGGGAATTGAGAGATATGTATAAAGCGGCAGTTGAAATGACCCAAGTGACCTGAACAAAATCGGTAAAGACTTTCCATAACGGTCAAGCCCTGTTGCAAATAGCGAATATGCATTATAACCCATTGAAGCCTCATCAAGATTTACACCTGGAGGAATAAAATTAATCAAAAATAACCTTAAAAAGATTCCTATTAATATAATAATCAAAAATATTAATACAAGTTTCCGGTTCATCCCAAATATTCCTTAGCTGCTATTATCCCCGTCGCCAATAGTGAGTTGATAATGGGAAAAGATAAAATTGGCCCTAAAGCAAATTCTGGAACAGTTATGGCACTTAAACAAATTAAAATAACAGCAGACAGAACCAAACGTTTATTACCTTTTACTAAAATTATCAATAAACCCAGGATAAAAATCGGGGCAAGGAAAAAAGGATATTTGCTAAATTCATTAAAACCCGGCCGTTCTCTCGGATGACTTTCAAAAAAATAACTGTTTAAATCAACGACATATGAAATATTTCTATGAAATTTAGATATTTTTGGGTACCAATTTACATAATAATTTAAGGCAAGTTTATTTTTAAAGACTTTGCCTAAGTCTGATGAAAAAAATTGATGTCTTTTATCAAGTAATAACCTCATTTGAGAAGAAACAATAGTTAAATTTTTGTCAAAAGCGACATTTATGGTTATCACCACTAAGATGGTAAATACTAAACTCAAACAGATTAAGAATAATCTGTTAGTTTTAGAAGATATAAAGATAAAGCCTAAAATACTGGCCAAAATTAATAAAATGCCTATTAATAAATTATTAGAAATTATTTTCCAAATCCAAAAGTTTGAAAAAGTTACAGCTACTATTACAATAAATTTAAAAAAATCCATTTGTGCTTTAGGGGGATCGAATTAAGGATAATATTTTTTCTTTAAAATAATTTTTTGAAAACAGATTACTTCTTTTCCTCGCATTATTTGATAATTTAGACCATAATTTATTATTATTAACTATTTGTAGGGTTTTTTGGCCCAGCTCGCTTAAATTACTCCAAAGCATTCCGGATTTGTTGTTCTCAACAATCTCCGGTTGCCCTCCACTATTGATTACTATCGGAACACATCCACCGGCCATGGCTTCAACAGTGGTAATACCAAAATGTTCCATTTTAGTAGGATCGTCTTCGCCGAAACCCGAAGCATGCCAATAAATTTTGGATTGGCCATAAAGGGCAACGAGCCTATCAAAAGACAAATTAGGATAAAAAAATACTGGATTTTTACCCGCTAACTCCTTTAATTCATCAATATATCCTTCATCCCCTTCAACCGAACCAACCAGATGCAAACTCCATCCTTTCATTTCTTTATTTCTACAAAGCCTTATAAATGTCTTAATCATTTCTTCATGTTTTTTAGCTTTTGTAAAACTTGCGAATCGTCCGACTGACAGAATATAATTTTTCTTTTTTAAAGGCTTTATTTTACTGATGTCGACGGGAGGATAAATAACCGTAGTTTTAAAAGGCCACTCTTTTTTGATAAAACCTTCTGTAAATTTTGAATTACAGACTGCTAAATTCCACGTGCTTGCTTTAATTTTCCCCCATAAATCGCGGGTTTTATAATTTTTAAATGGTACTTGAAAATGGATAATACCTCTTCTGGCAGTAGAATAAAAAATGCTGCCGTCGGTAAGGTAAATCAGAAGATCATATGATCTGAAGAATAGTAATCTTTTGATAGTATTTATTCCCCTACCCATGGGAACTTCAACTAAATTTATTTTTTCTAAATTGAGATTGAATCTCTTGCCAAGATCGGATATTAATGTTTTAGGCTGTAATGTTAAATGATGGCTATCTAAAAGCAAATCGACTTTGCAGGAGATGGCCAAAATTTCAGCGGTAGTTAGTACATACCGTTCCCCCCCACCAAAACTATCCAGATATGGGGAGTATATACCAATTTTCATTAGAATTTGAAATTCCCATCAATTAATTTTTTATCAATCTCGGCATAAACTCGATCTAAAGGTCTTGATTGTTGCATCTCCCAAAGCCTGATATAAGTCATCACCAAGCTGAATGTTTGGAGAATGGCATCCATCGTTCCTATAGTCCCTGCGAAAAAACCCTTACGCAAAAAACCCTGATTGAAAAGCTCTATTAATAAAATTCTGATAAGCCTCCAGCTTGAAATCTTGGGGTGATTAGATGATAACCTAAGTTTAGCATCAATATTTGACCAATCAAGGCTTTTACAAATAATCTGGTTAAGGTCGCGGTGAGTAAGATGCAAAAACGGATTTTTTAAATAACCTAAACTACCTTCAAATGTCGGCTGCTCGTGGATTTTCCCAGCCCATCCGGTAAAGTTTTCTCTTTTTAGAAGCCGGATGACAAAATCCGGCCAAAATGGGCCATATTTTTTTTCCGTCCCGAAAATAATATTTTTCCGTGGTATGGCAAAAGCTGATTTTTCCGAACCTGAAATAGCATTTACTATCTCTTCCTTAAGCGGGCTTAAAATCCTCTCATCAGCATCCAAAAATAAAACCCATTCTCCTGATGTCTGTTCCATCGCCCAATTCCGAAGTTTAGCAAAATCATGTTCCCCTTTATATATAAGAACTTCATTTGTATATTTCTTAGCAATCTTTGCGGTATTATCTACTGAATCATCCATGACAACAACAAGCTCATTCGCCCATTTTGCTGATTCAAGACAGGCACTTATTCTCTCCTCTTCGTCTTTTGCAATCACGATTGTTGATAATTTCATAATCTATTCGTTACTTTCTGAAAAAAACGTTTTATCGGATCCTGTGACAAGTCAATTAGCTTTAGCCAATAACAGATCTCTTTACCTGATTTTCTAAAAACCTGGTTCAATTTTTCCGGATCGATTTCTTCTTCGGTAAATTTTTGCAGTTCCCACAATTTTAGGTAAACAACCAAAAAAGAAAAAGATTGTAAAAAAGAAAGTGCCAGCCCATGCAGCCCATCGTCAAAGCCACGGTTTGCAAAAAATCTGCTCAAAAATTCGCGTAGTGGCTTTTCTACAACGTCAACCCAATGGAATTTTATTCCCGCGCTTTGCAAATCCCTTGCTTCAATATCCGTATAACGGTTCAGACGGTTAACGTATTGAAATACGGTCTGATAATTAAAATGAATAATAGCCAATTCTTCCTCTGCTTCCAATTTTGAACCCGTTCCGGAAGTCTGTGGTTTACTGTGAATTTTTGTATTCCAAACCACACTACCTTTTTTAAAAAATCTAATATGATAGTCCGGCCACCACATTGATGCTTTCATGAAGTGGCCAAAAATAATATTTTTCCTTGGAATTTCTACAAAAGAAGTAGATGCGTCTGTAGCCATTCTTTGCAATCTGCTTACCAGTTTTTCGGGAATTTCTTCATCGGCATCTAAAATCAATACCCAATCATTCGAAGCTTTAGAAATAGCAAAATTTCTGGCCGGCTCGACATATTCCGTTTTTTTATGGTAAAAGATCTTTGCGCCCATTTTTTTAGCAATTTCAACTGTCTTATCATCAGAATGCATGTCACAAACAATAATCTCGTCAGCCCATAATACAGACGCAAGAGCTCTTTTAATATTCTTTTCTTCATTAAAAGTATTTACCACAACAGAAATTTTATCCATAAACTATTAATTCTATTATAAATATTTTTCCCTCACAACTTTTGTCTGACAACTATAGCTGGCAATTTATCTCTACCCCCTACCATTTGCGGGAGGGCCAGATTCCGGCTTTGGTCTGGATACCCCATAAATATAACCGTGCCGGGCAGATGATCAATAAAATCATTCTCTAAACCATCAGGTATAGAACCGATATAAACATTATCAAATTTTTCAAATAATAATCCACCCAATAAAGTTTTAGCTTTATTTTGTAGTAATACAACATCAGGCGGCAATTTTGCATAAACGGGATAAGCAAATTCAATATTGTCAATGCGGGTTGATAAAATTACAAAGTCAAAATTATTTTTTTCTAAAATTGCTCTTTCGGAAGCCAACTGAGCAGGATATGACCAAAATCTGCTGAATTCATTCGGGGCTATAAAATACAACCTTTCCAAAAGTAATACCAGTTGAATAAAAAATACAATGAACATTACTGCAGTGGGAAAACGGTATGGCTTTCCTTTGGATACATCCCATAAATAAGATAGCCCAAAAGCAGAAATAAGTGTCAAAGGCGGGAACATAAAAGATGCCCGGAGAGCATGTGATTCAATAAGCAATGCCGCCGGTAAGGGTGCAAGAAGCACCCATAAGATTAGCAAAATAAATATTTTACGCTCTTTTTTAGCAAGCAAATATATGCCAAAGATAATTGAAATTATTTCTATAACATAAAATTCCCCCATTGTTGACATATTATGGCGGGGATTACGGTCGCCATGTAGAAATAAAAAATCCAAAGAAAAATGTTTCAGATAACCTTCTCCAATAACAAAAGTGTATTCAAAAAATCTATTGGAAAACAGAGGTTTTAATATTTCCGGTAAGGTAGAGATCGCGCGCTCGTAGTTAATTTGTTGAACAAGAGTCTCTCTCAAATTTTCTTGGCTTAAAATATTAATATCGGCAAATCTCGTTTCTGAACCAGCTGTAAATGTCTGCAGTATAGCTAAAATTCCCGCCGCAATTAGAATAAAACCGGATAATATGATAAAGGGTAGAACTTTTTTCTCCAGAATCTTCTTTAAACCGCCCTGATACCAAATCAATAACAATATAATCAATGGTATGGTAAGTTTATATGTAGGATAGGTATGAATAGTCAAACCCCAAGCCAATGCTGCCGCAACTAGAAGATAGGGCCTACCCTTGGAAGAAATAAAACAAAGAGTACCTAAAACCGCCAATAAGAGAGCAAAGTTAGCTTCAAACCCGCCGCGGCTTAGATTTATCCCCCATGGCGAGAAAGCTGTAAGGGCTGCGGAAATTAATCCGATTTTTTCATTAAATAAAACCTTGCCAAAATGAAACATTAATATAATAAGCCCTAACCCCGACAAGAGAGATAATATTCTCTCTCCCCAAATTGTAGGACCAAATAGGGCAACAAATGGAAGCTGGGCATATATATAACCTCCGGGCCGGCCAGCTCCCATTTTAAAAGTTAGAGGCATAAAGTCACCAACACTATCCTGTCCTGTTTTTAAAATGGAATAGCTATCATATACCATTGTTAGTTCATCGCCGTATAAAGGCACTTCAGTTAGTTTGAATACCCGCAACCCGGCTGCGACTACAAGAATTAATACAAGAATAATAATTGTTTTACTAATTTTCATTACTTCCTGACTTTAAAAATCATAACTTCATTATTCTCAAAAAAAGGCTTAAGATTATTTTCACCCATATCAAGAGGTTTTTCAAGTTCGTCGCGGTTTATGTAAAGATACGCAATATTTTCCTCTTTTAAAAATTGTCTATTTTGGACAAAATCGCTCTGCTCAAAAAATTTCTTTAATTTCTCAAGTCTTGCCTCCATTGGATAACCCGTAATCAGAGCTTGCTCTTCTGCAGAAAGATAAGTCCACCTTCCCGCAATAGCCGGAATATACGGGGTACTATACCACGCATAAATTGGCCAAGGTTGCAGCTTATATTTAGAATTCAAATACTTATTGAAGGGCGCGGCCAACACCTTATCAAAAGGATTTGAATTTTGCTTTAAATACTCCAAAGCCTGAAGTTCACCCAAGGATATTTTTGCCAACGGTGGGCGGGAATAAAATTCGACTAAATTACCAATCACAGTTGGAATCGATAAAAATATAAGAAAAATTATTACTAACACCTGTAGATATCTATTCTTAATGAATAACAATAATTTGTAAGTCGAAATAGCCCCATAAAAACCAAAAATTAAGAGAAAATATTGCATAAATTGTATGTTATTATAAATGATTCCCTTTTGGACAAAGAAAAGTGGAATTAAAAAACCGGTAAGCATTGTAACTAACAGTAATACTTCCAAGGGATTTTTGAATTCAGATAATTTACCTAGAATAATTTTTTTCCCGATTTCTAAGAAACCAACTATTCTCATACCCAAATTTCCGAACAAAAAAATTAAAAAAGCTTCCGATTCAAGTTGAAAAACTCTTAAGTATGCGTGCCATGTACCTTGAGCAAGATAGTGTTGGCGGCGATGTTCCAGATCAATCCAGTCTAGTTTAACCACTACCATTGTCCTAATAAACCACCATGGTAAAAACATCAAAAATCCTTCAGCCCCACGCGTTACAGTCTTAATAGTTATTACATTTGTCAGCCCCAAAAATACACATAATAAAAGAGTGTGCCATCTCTTGGAAAAAATTATTTCAGAGATTGCTGCCGCCCCCAACCCGGAAAGAAGTACTATTCCGGCAGATACCTTAAATCCGGAAAGCATCATTGCTAAAACTGCCGAAAGCAAGAACCAAAATATATTCCTTTCTTTAAGGTAAAAATAAAAACTTAAAAGAAAAGTCACCAGAAGGCTTATGGCGATAGCATGCGGGGGATTGCCTAGTATTGTGTTAATTTGGGCAGCCCAAAAGACAGTCTCCCCTCCAAAAAAGTTTCTGTTTTTGGCAAATGTAACAATATAGCCAAAGCTGCCGGTAAAATACGTAAACAGCAGAGCCAAATAGCCTATTTTTTTATTTTCCTGCCAGCGGCTAACAAAGGCGAACACAGAAATCCCTATCATTATAGAAAAAACTACCGGGAAAAATCTAAAATATAAATCCAGGGCAGAAAGAAATTGAAAATTACGGTAAAACTCTCCCATTAAAATATCAACCAGATAATGGTAATTATAAAGCTGCTCACCGCTAAAAATAGGGTTTTGAGGAGGGAAATTTTTTGTTATTTCTTCCATTAATGACACATGCCAAAGCCCGTCATGACCTTGGGAACTCCAAAATAACAGGCCTTCCTTATATAAAAAACCGCTGGGAAAATTAATAAAACCCTGCATTAATATCCCCATAAAAATTAATAAAAAAAGTAATTTATCCTTTATGAAAATTTTCCAAGGGGAAAGAAGTCTTATTCTGAATTTATAAATGGCTGCAATATCTAAGCATAGAATAAGAGGTATTATTAGATTCCGTAAATTAAAAAAGCCTAATATAATTGTGGCTATAACAAAGATCACTACGCCAATAGAAAGCGACAAAGCAAGAAGATCTTCATCTTTTAATTTTGTTTTACCTCGAGCGACGAAGACAAACCCAACTGTATAAATCAGCCAAAAAATAAGAAAAGAAAATATCAAAAAATTAACTACTAAATTTATCAAATTTGTACCTCAAAAATGTCTACTTCGCGATTTTCGAATATTTTTTTAATAAAAATCTCATTAAAAACGCCAACATTAAAAAATTTTGGAACATAAATATAATGTATTCTATTCACGCGCAAAAATTCCCGATTCCAAGCACTGTTTCGTCCGCCAAAAAATTCTTTTACTTCAACCAACCTTTTCCTATAATCATTTTGAAATATTTCCTGCTGGACCTCATCTTCTATGTAAGTTGCCTTGCCTGTAAATGCTGAAACATAGGCGGATGTATCATAAACCGCAAGCGAATACGGGTCAGAAAACCGGCTCCTTAAATTTTTATCAAAAGGGTAAGTCAATACAACACCATCAGACTTACTTTGCAAAAAATTCAGAGCTTCAAGCTCCCCCCCCGAAAGCATAGCAGGCGGGTTGGGATAAAAAGCATTCCTGAAGGTTGCCACAGAACTTATTGGAGTAATAAGTAATATAAAGGAGATCAGAATAAAGCCAATTATTTTGGGTATTTTTTGATAAATTGAGACCCATACGAGCCCTGAAAAGATAGCTGCAAAATAAATAAAATAATAAAAAAATTGGATTGTATTCCAGTTAGTCCCTTTTTGAATAAACAAAACAGGCATGATAAGTGAAATGACGGACATCCATAAAATCAAAGAATCATTCCGCATCTTCCAAAGACCTACAAATCTGGTCCCTAAATTTCCTAAAATAAACACTAAAAAGCCTACTCCCTCAATCAGGAAAAATTTCCACCATTCTCCTCTTGTAATATATGCCGGCCGGGCAATAGATAACCTTTCCCATCCAACCCTATCAGGGAAATCAATCATCGAATGGATAAACCAGAAAGGAGAAAAGGCGAGTAAATTTCCCGACTGGCTGTTCTGGGGAAGAAAAACTGCAGCAGATAAAACGGATGATCCTAAGAAAAGTTTCAGAGGAAGAAAATTCCTTTCAAGTATAATTTTCTGGACAGAGTGCAAAAACAATCCTCCCAATAAAATTATACCGGCATAAACCTTAAATTCAATCAATGAGCCGGCCAAAATAATGAATAAAGACATCACCCAGTAATTTTTGTTCTCTTCAAAATATTTATAGAGTAATATCACCGCAATAATAATTAGTAAAGAAATGGCAAACGGCGGATTTAAATTTATCGACACCGGCTGATTTGCCCAAAAAGCCGATTCTCCTCCGATGGCCTGTTTTTTTATCAAATCCACTATCCAACCAAAACTACCGGCAAAATAAACAAAATATAATGAAAGCAGAACTCCCCGGCGATTTTTAGTAAACATATTTACTAAAAAATATGTTCCTAAACCCAAAAGAATTGAAAAGGAGAGCGGGTAGAACCGGTAAAGTAGGTCTGCCACAGGAATTTGAGTTAGTTTATAAGTTGCGGCTGTTAAAAGATCGAAAAAATAATGATAGTTTGAAAGAGCCACACCTGCAAAACCAGGATTTTCAGGAGGTACTCCTTTTATCAACTGGGCAATTAAAGCCTGATGCCAAATACCGTCATGGCCGGTTGGCCCCCAAAAACCAACTCCAAAATCATAAACCCAACCGGAGCGGGCCACCAGAAGCGATTGAAATATTGTACCCGTAAGAACAATTAATACATATGGCAACAAAGCCGGTGTTAGAAGTTCCCGCATCTTTTTAAAAACTAGCTCTTTATAATATCCCTTCATTGTAAACACTAACATTCCGACTCCTCCATATATCCAGATTAGAAAATCTAATTTCAAATAACCCCCCAAATATGAAATTAACGTTAACATTACAAAACCGGCACAAACCGATAAAAAAATATTTAAACCCAACGACTTTTGTTTTAAGTAACGAACAAACAAATACCCGGGTATAAAAATAGCTAAAGCAAGAAATAATAAAAACTTAAATAATTTAAAAAAAATATTAGGTAATAACTCTTTTAAGTTTTCCGGCACATCCCCTGACAAATTTATTATCTCCTGGTTTGCCTGCGAATTTTGGGCATTTAAAATGAAAGTATCAATTGAAGAAACTTTGCCGTCAATTGAAATATCACGAGGAAAAAATTCCACTATCCTTCTATTACCCGTTTCGTTCTCATAACTTAAAATATATTTGCCAGCTTTTTTTTCTATTTTAAAGTTGGAAATTTCGCCAACATCTAAAACTTGCCGCTCTTTATAGGTAACATCATCCAGCACTCTGGCGGAAAAAGTAGCGAAATTCAGCTCATTACAGGCATACCTCCAACATGGTTCCTCCGTACCACTGATATATTGCCTGACATCACGGAAAATGCTTCCTTCACTGCCTAAAAACCACCCTACCCGATAATAAGGATTCATATACCATATAGCTTTTTTATGAGTTCCAAGAGAGTCATTTGCTTCAATAATTTGTTCGGGAGAAATTGTGGGAAATTCTCTTTTATACCATCTTCCAAAATCTCCCATTGAAATGAGTGAAAACTGTCCTGCTTTTTCTTTTTGGGAAAGCAACATAAGTTGATTTTTATATTCTTCTTGATAACTGCTCCATAAATATGAATTTTCCAGACCCACCACGATATGGTTTACGGCATTAAATTGCTGCTCGGTAAAAATATCAACTAATTTTCCAAAATAATCAGTTTTAAGCGAATGATAATCCAAGTAGTCATTTGCTTGGACACTATAAGTACTTTCCTGCACCCCGTCTCCATAAGCATTAACAGGATCACGGGCTGCCCACTGCATTATGGTCACCGGAATTTTGTCAGCCTCATTTTGGGCAGGAATCAAAGCATTCTGCCGATTGGGATAATAAGGCGCAGACCAATATTGTCCCCAAATCTGATAATTATCAGTCGTGTATTGGTCGGCAACAATTAAGGCAGAAACAATATTGTATTTTTTCTGCATATATGAGAGAGAGTAGCTATCTATCCACCAAGCACCGACTGAAGAAGGAAATCCGCCAAATACTTCTTTAAACTTTACAAACGCTGCATCAATTAACTTCTCCCGCTCTTCTCTTCCGTAACCTGTCAAAAAAGCACTGCCGGCATTGTGCCAAACGCTCTGTTGGTTATAATTTACACCCGCCATTTTTGTCCAGGATGGTGTAATTTCCAAAAACAAGCCCTTTTCCTGGGTTGGAGATGAATTTTTCAAAATAGTAATGATCTGATTGTCAGACAAAGCATCAAACCGAATGAGCCATGTGGCAGGGATATTAAACTCTTTGATAATTTGCATTTGGCCAAATACTGCCGTATAAGGATTTTGATCTGGTAAATCCCAAAAATCCGCACCTCTTACAGGATTTACAACAGAAATATAAGAGCTGCCCAACGCATAAGCATTTTCAGGAAAAGCATATAAAATTAAGAATAGTAAAATAAAAAATATATTTTTAAGCATTTCTGATACTTTTAATTTCAATTAAGACTTTTTTCCCGGCAAAAAGCCCAATTATTAATGCATATAAAATAAAGCCTAAAATAATTGCCGCTATTAATGTCAACTTGTCTTTCACCAAATTCTGGGCGAAGAAAAATACCGCAACACCCATAATTGTTGAAGCCGCGGTCGGCAAAGCAACAGAGTTTAAAACTTTAATTGTTAAAACGCGCTTTAAAGCAATAATGGTAATAACAGACGTAAAGGAGATTATAAAGGAAGATACAGCTACTCCTAAAAAATCGAAGTATATCGTAAGAAGCGGAGTTAAAACCCATGTTGCGGCAGTCCAAAAAACCATCAGTTTCAAGGTAGTTTTAATATGTCCCATAGCAGAAAGAGTGTTGGTAAAAGTTGTGGAAATTACAGCCCAATATGTGGAGAATGCAAAAAAGTAAAAAGCCGGTACAGCCGGCTGCCATTTGGCTGACACAACATATGAAACAACGGAAGGCAAAATAGCACCTAAACCAAAAAGTGCAGGATAAACAAGCAGGGCTGTTACAAAAAGAGATTTTTCAACAGCCCGGGCAAGTGACACTTTATCACTTTGTAACCTGGAATAAGCGGGAAATGTTATTCTAATTACCATATTCATAATTTCCAGCGGCAAAAAGGCTAAAGCTTGTGCCCACGTAATATAGCCTACCCCAACTGCTCCTACCATCCGGGCAATCACCAATGGTACCAACTTATCCTTAAGAAGTGCCAGTAAGTTATTTGTTTGATATGGAATCCCAAAAGACAACAGTTGTTTTGCTGCCGCCCTCTCAATTTTGAACCCAATCGGTGCCGGAGCCAAAATATAAAGAAGCATTGTACCTGAAAGACCACGGAACAGTGCGGCAACAGTAAAACTCCCAATACCCATTCCTTTTAAAACCAAAAAAATCAGTAACCCATTAAAAATCACTGTTTCTACAATTTCAACAGTAACAAGCGGCTGAAATTTCAATTGTCTTTCCAAAAGAACAGACGGAACAACTTTTAAAGAAGATAGAAAAAAAGATACTCCCAAAATCCTGACTAACCAGATGCCGGCTTCATCCAAATTATAAAAATTGCCGATAAACGGGGCTCCGATAAAAATTACCAGAGAAAGAATGGAAACCAAAAATTGTTGGATAGTAAAAACAGTTTTGATATCGTCCCCCGTCACTACTGTTTTCTTTTGAATTAAGGAGGCACTTAACCCTACATCAGAAAAAAAGGCAAAAAAGGTAACAACAGCCGTCGCAATGTTAAAAATACCTAAAGTTTCAACCGGCAGGATTTTAGCTAAAATAACATTCAATGAAATAAAACTGATTGCACGAAGGGCAATCTGGCGAGCTGTTAAACTCATAAAAGAAGAAACAAGCCGTTTTTTTATTTCACCAAGAGAAAGCTCCTGTTCTGTTTCCATATTTAATCTTGACTACTTTTGGGAAAATATCGATAAAGGAAGAATAACGCGTTCCCTGCAAAAATTGTCTGCAAAACGCTTCTGGCAAAATTATAATCAATATTTATCTTTAAAAGCTGCCAGATACTTTGGGTATTATAAAGAACAGGATTTAGGGGAGAAAAAAGCCCGATGGAAAGACCCGGATCAAAGAAAAATATCAAGCCCACAAAACTAAAAAGTGACGCTAAAACCGCCAAGGAATCTTTGAAATCCGAGCGGATCAAAGCAAAGATAAAAAATGGGGTTAACCATAAAAACCATTGCGGGTGATAGTGAGTAAAGATAAAGAAGAGTAGAAGAATAATGAAAAAGTTTTGCCACAAATTTGAAGTTGTTGTTTTAATATGGAAGAAAACAAGGTAGAAAAACACTAAAAGGGCCAAGAATAATAAAATACTTTCCCCTCCGGAAATTGGAATCTGGGCATAAATACTTTTTAAGGTTTGCCCGGCCAAGAGTGCTGTAGCACGGAAACCCCGCGATGGTAAAAAGGGTAAAATTATCAAAAGATAAGGTACAAACCCTACCATAAAAATTAAAATCCTTCTTTTCCACCCATTCACTAGAGAGACAAGTGGCACAAGTAAAAATAAAGGGTAAATTTTAAATGCTCCCCCCAACCCCAGGGCAAGCGCTACAAATACAGCATCTCTAAAAGATAAAATCGGCTTTTTTGCTACCCAAAAAAGTGCCAGGACAACAAAAAAGGCCGGGATAATATCAAATTGCCCCATCATATACGTGGCATAAAGATTAACCGGGTTGAAAATCCATAAAGTAAATGCTAAAAATTTCTCTTTTGGTGTTTGGAATAGTCTGAAGAGCAAAGATGCCAAAGCAAAATCGAAAGCAAAATATGGCAATTTCAAGAGCAAAAGATGGAAAACTGTTTGTAAACTGCCTAAAACAGACACCACATTAAAGATAAAGTTATAATGGAAAACAGGGTCTGACCAGCCTGTAAAGAGAATGCTCATTGCCCCTAAAAAGAAATACACGGCGGGAGGGTAGTTGAACAAATTGGCAGGATATGTTTTTAATATTGGATCATCGGGCGGAAGATTGGGAAGAAAATCGTAATAATCCAAGATGTGGCCGTGTGATATGACATATCCCGCCAAATCAAATGGCTGGATATCGGAATGATAGGTTATCAGAGAAAAAACCACTCTTAAGATTAACCCTACTACCACAACCACCAAGAATTTCCTTCTCATTAATTTAATCATACATTGAACTTAAGTTTTCTTCAAAGCCCCATATTTTACTATTAAAAAAACGGCAACTAGCAAGGCAGTCACGCCAAAAATATCCAACATTACCTTTAAAGGTGTTTCCCCAAATTTTATCTCTAATTTATGGTTACCGGGCGGAATTTTAACATTTATTTGCCCAAAAGGGGCACCGGCAAAAATTTCCGTTTCCGAGCTATCCAAAGCTGCTTTCCATCCGGGGAAGAAATACTTATTGTAATTCAATATCATATCCTCACTTGACGATGTCTCGATATAAATATTTAAATTATTATCATTCCTCAAGATTTCAGCAGTTCCATTATTTAACGAAATAAGCGGGTAATTTCTATCCGGTCTGGACTCTGCTACTTTTGGCAGACGCAAATATTCTTCCGCCAATGTCAAATATTCGGAGCTGGCAAAAGGAATTGGAATATAGCGGTTAATATAATAATTATCACCTCTGCCAAGAAAATCGTGGGGCCTAAAATTACCGATATTTAAGATAACCGCCAAAAAAACGAGCATACAAGCAATAATGTTTTGGAATTTAATTTGCTTAAAACAAACAAAGAAAACAGGAATTATAAACGTTGTCATAATCAAAAACCTCCAGGGAAATTGAAAGTATGGCAAAAGCGGGAAATTGTGCCAAATAAAAGACGATCGGTAATTCATCATAAAAATCGAGACAATAAACGAAAAAAATGCCCATACCAATATTATTTTCTGGTTTGGGTTATATTTTTTCCAAAACAAAAAAATAGCCAAAACACCAACTATCAAAACTATAATATTTATAAGCCCCAGGAAAAAAGACATACCATCATAAGGTCCCGGAACCGATGCGCCATAACCCCAAGATGGGGTGAAGAGTTGTCTAAATGTGGGGAAATGGTCGGCAAAATTAAAAACAGTATCTTCTTTCATTAGCACACTATCCACTATCGCCGGGACCCAAAAATATGAACTGATTAATAAGCCCAAAAAAAACGTTAAAATCAGCCGGCCAAAAATTTTAATTTTTCGGGTAATTTGAAAAAAACGAAGAAATCCTAACAAAAAAATAAATGGTATGACCATAAATGCTGTTATATTGTGCGACAACACTAGGGAAGAAAGTGCAACTGCACCGAACCCCACCCATCTAAGACTATATTCTTTTTCATCGGTTAATTTTATTATAGACAGGGCTATCACCGGCAAAGTTGCGAAGGATACTATTTCCCCTATTGCACCTCTGACATAAAGGTCTGTTGCCCTATAAGGGGTATATACATAAAGAAGCGCGCCCGCTAAACTTAGCCATTTACTTGTAAATTCCCTTAAAAATAAATACATACAAATTGCTGAAACTGGAATACTTACAAAGAAAACTGCCTTGATACTATCAACAAAACCCAAACCCAATAAATGAAACGCTTCACCAATATAAAAAGGCAGCGGAAAAACAAAATTAAAAAGGGGATAACCAAAACCAAAAGATAGATCCGGGACAAAACGTGGCGGAATTTGTCCCATTTTAACTGCCCTGTCCATCTCATATAACCAGGCAATATGCATATCATCCGACGCCCCGAAAAATCCCGGCACAAAAAGAGCCCAAGCTGCAGGCAAAGAAAAAAGCAAGCTTAACAACCAACCTTTACTTAAAAAATTTTTTATGTTTTCCATAAATTACTAAAAATATACCTATAAAGATCGACGCGAGAGTAATCATATTGCCCAAAGACCTAATCCCTGTATCATTAAATTTACCCTTAACCCGATATTGCCCAGGACCCAAGTTTAAGCTAATCCTGCCCAGGAAATTTTTATTTGAGTGGCTAATATCAACGCCGTTTATAAAAACTTGCCAGTTTGGAAAATCAAAGACCGGTACCTCAATAGTTGAGATTGTATCTACAGTTGCATCAAATTCAAAAGAGTTTGACCTCTGGATAAAGTTCATAACACTTGCCTGCCCGGACCTAATAAGAGGTGTTGGAGGTGCTTTTTCTCTTGGCTCCAAAGCTGTCTCGGGAAGATAATCTAAAATTGAGGCTTTTTGTTGTGTTTCCCACTCCGGTCCTGATAACTTATTTGAATCAGTCACAGAATAGTTAAAACTCTCCGGCCTAAAATAATTCCAATTTAATGCAACTGCTAAAAAAATTATCAATATTGCCAGCACTTTTTGTATTCTCCCGATAAATGCACAAAGTACAAATCCCCCAAGCAAACTGGCAGCAAAAATGGTCAGTGATAAAAATCTCCAGGGAAATTGAGCAAAACGTAAAATACCGATACCTTCCCAAACAAAAGCGGATTTATTATGTGTCATAAAAACTGAAAAAACAAAAACTCCCAGAAAAAGAGCGATAAGAACAGCATTTTCCAAGGTTTTTTCTCTTTTCTTAAGTACAGTAAAAATAAATAGAATAAAAGCTACCGGTACCAACCACCAGTGCGGCCAGCCGGTTTGGAAAGAAAGCAAATCTTTGGGACCCAAGACAGAAGCTCCATATCCCCAGGCTCTTTCAAAAAATAACTGGCCGACAGTTACAAAATGCACTCTAAAATCTAAATCAAAGCGGGTCAGGGTATTAGTCTGCACTAAAGACTCTTCAAAATAAGCCGGCAACAAAAAATATGCTGCCAGCCCAACTCCCAAAAGCATACTTATTGTAACCGGAAGGAAATTTTTTCCTTTTTGGATGAAAAGGTGAAAAATAACGAACAGGACTAAAAGGGGGATAAAAAATAAATTCATGATGTTGTGAATTGTCAAGAATAAGCCTAATGTAATGGAGGCTCCCCAAAAAAACTTTAATGAACGCTCTTTCACTAATTTGAAGAAGAAATAAAAAACAAGGGGAGAAAGTGCCAGGGCAAAACTCTCCGCGATTGCCCCCCTCACGTAGGCATCAACTGCCCTGTAAGGCGCAAAGAGATATAAAACTCCCGCCGTCATCCCCGGAATTTTCCCGAAAAGCTCTTTCCCCAAAAGATACATTGATACTCCACCCAAAAGCAGAGGGATAAAAAAGAGAGCTTTAGCAGCCCAGACAAACCCAAGAAATATGGTCAAAAAGGCCCCTATATAATAAGGAAACGGGCCATAATAATTAAAAAGAGGGAAACCGTTACCAAAACCCATATCAGGCACCCAGCGGCAGGGAATCTGAAGATCTAAAAAGCATTTCCTCATCTCGAAAATCCTCATGACTTGCAAATCATCATGATGGGGGAAATAACCGGGCAACAAAAGAGGCCAGGTTATCAGAAAAGATAAAAATATAATCAGGATGAGAGGCCAGTTTTTAATAATCAGATTTTTCATATTTACTTTTAATGAATAATAAAGCAATTGCAAACATACTTACCACGGTCAAACTATTAGCCAAAGTCCTTATCGGGGTATTGGTAAGCTCCGCTTTAATTATATGTTTTCCCGGTGCCAATTTGAAGGAAATTAACCCCAAACAAAATTCCTGTTTTCGGCAATCATTATGACTATGAATTACCTCTTTTCCATTACTCCATACCTTCATTCCCGGAAAATCAAATAGCGGCAAACGGATATCAGCCATTTCAAAAACTTCAACTTCCCCTTTTTGCCAATTGCTCCTTTTTTGATAACTTAAAAAAGATGCTTTCCCATCCATTATTTCAGGAAAATCAGGAGCTTTGCTGGTCGGCGGAAGTTTGGCAAAAATTGGCAAATAATCAAAAATACTAATTGTCAATTCTTTTTCCCATAAAACCCCGGAAAATTTCTCTTTGTCTGAAATATTAAACCATTCATAAGGCTTAAAAAAACTACTGTAAAGCACAAAAACTCCAATGATTACAGCCAAGGCCACTGGCCAAAAAATCTTGGCTTGTCTGATAATAAACAGTCCTGCACTTGATACAATTGTTAATAGAAAAATGCTATCTGCTAAAATCCGCCAGGGAAATTGCAACCAAGCAAGTATTGTAATTTTTTCCCATAAAAATGATGATTTTTGGTGGGTCATAAAAAGCACCAGAAGTGCAAGAGTGTTCAAAACAAAAACTGCAGTAGATATTTTTGGATATTTTTTATACCAAATTAAAGACAGGACCGTTGTTAAAAGCGCTCCTATCCATAAAATATGCCCTGTTGACAATGATAAATCATCACCCGGCCCTAAGTATGATGAGCCATAACCCCAGTGATTGGAAATAAATAATTGGTTGATATCCACAAAATGCTGCCGCCAGTCAAAATATCCTCCCAGCATTGATTCAGAATGGGAAAAAGGCTTTTCAATCATTGCCGGCAAGATAAAAAAAGCCCCAATTCCTAAACCCAATAATCCTCCAAAAATCAATTTCAAAACTACTCCCCATTTCTTTTCCAAAACTACCCAAAGAAGCCCCCATAAAGCTGCCAAAGGCAAAAATATCATTGACATGAGAGCGTGTGTTGTAAGCAGTAAGCCGATTGACAACCCCATCCATGCCAAATATTTCTTCCCTCCATATTTTATTAAACTATAAATTGCCCAAAAAATTAAAGGAAAAAATACAAAAGACCAAAATTCAGATAAAGCGCCTCTCACATAAACATCAACTGCTTTGTAGGGAGAGTAAGTATAAATAAGCGCTCCAACAAAAGCCGGAACCGGGCCGAAAAGAGAGCGCAAAAAAATAAACATGGTAAGCGCTGCCAATACAAAACCAAGAACAAAAAGAATTTTAACAGCATCAATAAATTGAAAGCCTATTAAATGGAAAAGCTCCCCTAAATAATACACGCCCGGCGGATAGAAATTGAACTGGGGGTAACCGTATTGGTATCCGGCATCAGGCACCCAGCGGCAGGGAATCTGCAAATCAGAAATACACTTATCCAGCTGTTGGATACGAAAAGCCTGCAGGTCATCCTGCATCCAAAAAAATCCCGGCCTGATAAGAGAAATGAAAGCCGGGATGATTAAAAGAATCAAAAGAGCCCAAATTTTCAACTTTTTTGCCATATTTCCTCATTCACCTCCGGGAAGAACCCGATAGAATAAAATTGCATCTTGAGAAAGTCCCGGCCCTTTGGCTTTCGGGTACTTGGCAATAAGTTCTATCTTTTCCTCTCCTTCAAATCTTGAATTATTAGCCACAAAAAATGTAGGATGTATCCCTGCTTGTTCTCTTACATCATCTGAAATGGGTATCTTACTCCCCAACACCACTACTTGATGATCTTTATCCGCCAAATGGTCATAGGAGTCCAGATAAATCATCAGACCATCAGGCAAAGTCCCGAAAAAACCTTCCGTTCCCACCACCACAGTACCATTTTTTGCCTCATCAATCAGGAAATTGGCGATTTCGGGGAAACCATAACCGGCAGTCCAGGCTTCAAAATATCCGCTTCTTTCAGACCTTGGTAAATCTACATTCTCCGGAGCAGTAAGAAGTGTCAAATCAATTTTTACAGGAATTAGAAAAAGAAAAACTGAAGTTGCAAGGTACAAAAATATTTTTTTCATTCGGACCCTCTCTATCAAAAAGTCAACACCAAATGCCGACAAGACGAGAAGTGGAGGGATTGAAGATAAGATATACCGGGCTGTGAAAGTTTTTAGAAAAGCCATTTCAATCAAAAGAGGAGTTATGCTCCATATTAATACCGCCAAGGCATATCTATTCCTTACCAAAAATGCCAATCCTACCGAAAATAAAATTAAAAGTATGACGGGGACCGTGATAAGTTTCGGGAACCAATCCGCCAGATCTCTAAGGTGAGGTATAAATGGATCCAATGGGCGGCCAACAAGTTCTAAGGGAGAAAAAATATAATCCTGATTTCTTGAACTTAAATTATCAAATCCGGGTCCCAATTTTAAAATACTGTAAACAGTAAAAGTTATAATTATTGCAACAACCCAAAGCCCTATTATCTGCAGAAGTTTTTTTTGGCGCGCTTTGTCCTTCCAGTCGAAAATCAAAAGAGTTGCAGGCAAGGCTATTAAATTAAACATAGCTGGAGTTTTGGTTAAAAGTCCACCCCCCAAAAAATATCCCAAAATCATTGCCAAATCCAACCGCCGCCACCGTATAAGTAACAAAGCAAAGACAAGAGACCAAATAGAAAATGCAGTAAGCATGGAATCAACCAAAGCCATCCGGTCAAAAAAGAAGGTAAAAGGAGTAAGTGTCAAAAGGGCAGCTGACCAGAGCCCGACCCGGCGGTTGAAGAAGATCCATCCTAAAACAAAAACCCCAATTAAACTCGCGAAGCCTGAAATAACCGATAAAAACCTGCCTGCGAGAAGCGGATCAGAAAAAAATTTGAAAAAGGGCATTAAAACCCACATAAAAAGCGGAGTCTTGCCGTCTGAAAGAGGCAGGAAACGGAGTGTTGGTTCAGCCCTCATAATCTGTGCCCAGCGGACATAAATTGCTTCATCGGCAAAAATCGGCTGCAGGGTCAAATTAGGCAACCGGATGACAAAATAAATAAAAGATATAGATAAAAAAAACAACAAAGTAAATTTATGCTTTGCAAGAACTTTCATATTTTAATGATCAGGATTTTGTCCCTGTCAGTTTTAATTATACGGTATTTTTCTTTTGGAATCCCGGAATTATCAAGTCTCCAAAGATAAGTAATCAACACGAATTTTTTCTCATTATCAAATAGCTCTCCAAGGCCATCACGCCACACTTTTGAAACATTTTTGCCGGAGTAAAAAACAGCAGTAGGTGTAAAATCTGCGCCATCAATATAAAGATCTTCCGAATATTTACCTGCCTCTTTGGCCAATATTGCTTCATCGGAAATATAAGCCGGTATGTCTATAAATTGGTACCAAGCTTGTCTGATTTGGATAAAGGAAAAATAAACACAGACTGAAATAACTAAAATAGCAGTAATTTTGGTATTTCTCACGAACTTGAAAGATATCGTATATAAAAAACCAAAAAAAGATAAAATCAGAAAAGGATGCAAAGGGATTAAATGCCAAATTTGTCCCTTATGTGAAAAAGCGAAAGGAAGAGAAAAGGTTAAAACAAAAACGCTTAAAATTAAAAAAGATTTTTGTCGTAAAATCAAACTCAATGCTGCGGAAAAAATTCCCGGCCAAAACCATTTTCCCACCCCGCTATGCAAATATTCCTTGAATAATTTCAGGTTCTCAATATATGAACTCTTTATTTGAGCTTCAGGAAAACCAATTCTTATATATGTCTGAAAAAAGCCCGGATTATTGATTACCTGTGATATTAGCCAACTCCCAACCAGAACCAGAAAGAAAATAACAGGCAAAATCAATTCCTTCCATTTAAATTTAAGGGTTCCCCAAAAAATAATAAGAAGAGCCGGAATAATAGTGAGGGGAACCAGAGTTTTACTTAAAAACAAAAAAGCTAAAGAGATTGAAAAAAGCAATAGAAATTTTTTATCTTTGCTTGCTTTAATGGCCAAAAAAATTGACAGAATAAAAAATAAAGTTAAAGAGATATCCAGATTCCCGGATCTTGCCCGATATAAAAACCAAAATGAAGAAATTAAAGCCAGGGCTGAAGAAAAACCTACTACACGATTAAAAAGCTCTTTGCCAAGCAAATATAAAGCGATGATAGCTGCAAGCCCGGCAGTTGCTTGGGGGAATCTTGCCCAAAATTCACTTATACCGAAAATTTGGAAGGTCAGGGCTGTTAGCCAAAACCCCATTGGAGGATGATCAATGTAAGCTTTCCCATTCCAAAACAAATTCCATAGATCACCTCTTTTTAGGATATTCCTAGCAATATCACCATACCATGCTTCATCCCAATTGACGAGCGAAGACTGTCCTAAGTTATAAAAAAAGAGAGGTGAAGTAACGAGTAATATAATCAAGCAGAGGATATCCCATTTAAACTTCGACCAAATATTACCGGCACAGGTCATTTGTATTTTCCCTGCAGATCATTTAACCTAATGCGAAAAATATCTTTTACAGCCTCAATGGAATCATTGATTGCCTGTACCCGCTCCGAGCCAACATGACGCCATGAAACCTGGACTTCAGCAATTCTAAAACCTTTTTTGCGGGCTAAAAAAAGCGTTTCAACATCAAACCCGGCGTTTACCGCTGCACCACCTATTTTCCTTTTTTCCCAAGTTGATAAAAGATATGGAAAAATACCGTTAATTGCCTGACGGTTGAAACCTTTAAAGCCGCATTGTGTATCGGAAAACGGCAATCCTAATATTAATCCGCGGACTGCAGAGTAACCTGTTGCCATTGCTTTTCTGACAAGCGGTGCGCCTGACCTTCCCTGCCGTGAGCCAATAATTATATCAAACCCTTCTTCAAATTTTGGAAAGAATTTTTCAACTTGATCAATTGGTGTTGCCTGGTCCATATCAGTAAAAATTGCCACGTCCCCTAAACTTTTCAAAAGCCCGCTCATAACTGCTATTGCCTTACCGCCATGAGGATTTTTAATCAGTTTAAAGTTTTTTTTGTCTTTAATTTTCCGGGTAATAAGTTCACAAGTAGCATCGGTTGAACCATCATCAACTATTAAAACTTCGTACGAGTAATTTTGTTTTTTAAAATAAGCTTCTACTTCATCCAAACTTCCACCTTGCAAATTTTTTGCCTCATTATATGCCGGAATTACTACTGATAATTTTACTTCCATATTCTTATTCTAATTATTTGCCGCTCGGGTTGGCAACAAGTTTATAAATTTTCAATCCCCAATGTTCCATTTCTTTTTCTACTTTACTCATCCCAAAAGCGGCAATTTCATACTTGGGATTAACCGTCGGCTGGCAAAGTGAGATTTCACAAACCACAAAAAGTTGATCCGTTATTTCTACCGGTACAACCTTTGGTTTATGTCCATATATATCAAGATAGAACTGATAAGCTGAATCATAATTTTTATCCGCAATTAAGGCAAAATTAAACGGTCTTCCACCCGATTTTTCAATGATAAATTTGGCGACAGATTGCGTCCTTTGCAATTGATGATGGGGAGGAGAAAGAAGTGGGTTTTTTACCAAATTGAAAAAACCGACTGCCAAAAGTAAAAATATGGTAAAAATAATTTTAAATTTTGTTTTAAACAGTGCTACAAATGCCGCTAAAAGCAGAAAAACAGCCGGGCTTACAAAACTTAAATAATGATCAAAAACAGGACCCTGATAAAATGACACACTAAAAATTCCTAATACAAGCCAAATGCTTAAAATAAAATATGGCCATCCGATTTTTTTATCCAACAGCCATCTTTGAAAGGTAACTGCCAGCGGAACACTTACAATAATCGACGAAACTATTGCAAGCCAACCGTTTCCAACTGCAATATACCTTCCCATTAATTTATCCTTATAATTTGTAATTATCGACGAGAGAGCGGAAAAACCATCGAAACTTTGATTAGTATTTTTATCGGTAAAAAGTTTAACAATGGCATTGAAATTTAAAAAATTGTAGCGGAGGTCAAATATTATCAATGGGGATAACAGGGTGATAAATGCAATGATTGCACCAAACGTTCCTTTCAGAAAATGACGTTTGTTTTTGGTAAACATTTCATAAATCCAAAAGACCACAAAAATCGGCAAAAGTATTCCCGCCAGATAATGCATCTGGACAGCGGCAGCAAGGGATACGCCTGTTAATATCAAAAACAGGTAATTATTATATTTTCTGGCAAGATGCAGACCCAATATTGCCAGTAGGGCAAAAAAAGGAGTCGGAGAAGGGTTCCAGGAAGAATGGGTATTAATAATATTTACTGTTGAAACTGCGTATAAGAAAGCTGTTAAAAAAGCTGGGATTTTCCCAAACCACTCTTTTGCCAAATAATAAACTAACGCTACAGCCAAAACTCCGATCGCTGCCACCATTCCCGCTGCCGCGACCGGGTTGAGCCAAAAAACTGTCATCGCTCCTGCCATCATGTAGTAATATAGCGGGCCGAGATAAACATTACCGACCGAGGTTGGTGGCCCAAGCAAGGGGAAATCATGATCCACTAAAATTCTTTTCACCATCAGTGCATCCCTACCCTCATCCCCCAAAAAAGTCATGTATCCGCTGACGCGATATAAGCGCAGAAACAGTGCAATTGCTAAAATAAGAAGCACAAGTAAAACTTCAAATTTATTTTTTTTAATCCATTTAAAAATCATATTTATTCTTTTTTCTCTAATTTACAAGAGTATTAGAGAAGCCTCCACCACAGTTTAAACAGATCGGCAAAAGAACTGACAATCACTTTCAGGTCAGCTCCTGTTTGAGCGCCCTCTTTTCGCCCAAAGTGATGCACGCCAACTTCACTAATTTTAAAACCAGCTTTTTTGGCTTTTGCTAAGAGCTCCGGAGAGATCATACCTCCCCTTTGGGACTGCAGACGGGGAATTTTCTCAATCACTTCTTTTTTTACCAGCTTAAAGGCACAGTCCACATCCTTAACCCCAACGCCAAGCAGAATATTGGCAAGCATTGTCCAACCCCAGCCATTTATTTTTCTAAGGGGCGAATCCTGGCGATTGAGACGATAGCCAATAATAACATCCGCTTCATCAACCTTACCAAGTAATTTTGTCACTTCAGAAAAATCAAACTGCCCGTCAGAATCAGTTACTGCAATCCAGGAATATTTGGCATTATAAAAACCGGATTTCAATGCCTCCCCATATCCCTTGTTAGGGTCATGAGTAATCACGCGGATATGCTTGTCTTTTTTGGCCAAGCCTTCGGCAATTTTGCCGGTTTTATCCTTTGAACCATCATTAATAATGATAATTTCATAATTCTCAAGGTGAAGTTTTTTTAACACATCACTTGCCTGATTTACAGTACTTGCAATATTTTTTTCCTCATTATAGGCCGGGAAAAATACCGAAAGCGAGCCAATTTTCATTGCCATCTTAAGTAGTGTAGCATAAGATGAAGCTCATGTGCTAACATTTACTTATGAGTAAAACTCTGCAGGATTTATGCATATTAGTTATCTTTACCATCCTATTGTCTTTCCTGGTTTGGCTTCCCTTTCACTTGAAACTAAACAATTTATACGGACTGGATTTTAGTGCCGGCAGTGCCTCTATCTACCGTAATTTTGACGGTTTGGAATATATCGTGATTGCTAAATCTTTATATGACCCAAAGATTATCGCCGGGCTCCCTTATGCGTTATCTGCCAATTATTACGCTTCCCATTTTCCGGGATATGCCTTATTAATGCTTCCCTTCGCTCCAGTTTTAGGTTTTTTGAAATCTATGGTCCTGATTTCATTATTCTTTACAGTTACTTCAGCAATAGCATTTTATTTTCTGGTTAGAGATTTTAAATTAACAAGCCACCCACTTCTTTTGTCAGTTATTTTTCTAATCCTCCCCGCCAGATGGCTAATAGTCCATAGCGTGGGATCAGCCGAACCAATGTTTATCTTTTTTACTATCTTAGCAATTTATTTCTTTATGAAATTTGAAAAACAAAAGAAGTACTATTTCATTTTTTTAACAGGGCTTGCCGGATTTTTTGCCCAATTTACCCGACCCCCAGGAATTTTATTGTTTATAGCTTTGGTAATTTTTACTCTTTGGGAAATTCGAAGAAAAAACCTGCCTATTTTGCACCGCTTATATGACACCATTATTTATTTGGCACCCCTCACGCTTATTCCGGCAGCTTTATTCGCCATATTTTATTGGTTTCAAATTTCCTACAATGATTTTTTTGCCTATTTTCGTTCCGGCGATAATATCCATTTAACTTTCCCCCCATTTCAGGTTTTTAATCAAAACCAGTTTTGGGTAGGAAGCATTTGGTTGGAAGATATAATCTATATTTTTATTTTGGGACTTTTGGGAGGATTACTTTTATTAAAACAAAAACTTTATCCCATGGCATTTTTTGTCCTGACATATCTTGGGGCAAGTATGTTTGTTGCCCACCGTGACATCAGCCGTTACCTCCTGCCAATTTTCCCGTTTATCTTAATCTCCTTTGAAAAAATTCTAGTATCCCGCGAATTTAAAATAGTCTTGGTAATTATTGCTTTGGCAATTTATTTGTACGCCGAAAATTTCCTGATTGCTAACACTGCCCCAGTCCCAAATTTATCAGTGTTTAATTAACCATAAGCAAGAGTATAAATTTAAAATAGCTTCACACAAAATCATGACATGTCAGAAAATTGTGTTATTTGTTCTAATGATTTAAATCATTAGAACAAAGGAGTGACTACAAATATCCAAAATATTTTGTATGCTTAACCTTTATATGTTTAATGTTGCAAAAATTTGAGGGGCATTCTATCATGCGAGCATGCCAGAGAGAAAAACACTACTTATTACAGGGTCGGAAGGCACTATCGGACTTGTGCTAGCACAAGCTTTAGCAAGTGATTTTAATATTAAAACACTGGATAGAAAAAGGAGAGGCGATGAAAGAACCCATTTTACTGTCGATTTGGCAGACATGGAATCTCTACAACAAGTAATTAGTAATATTCAACCTATTGATTTTGCTATCCACTTAGCAGCTAATCCAGACCCTGCTGCTCCATGGGAAGATATCCTACGCAATAATATCACAGCCACAAGAAATCTTTACGAATGCGCAAAGATATTTAATATTGGCAGAATAGTTTTCGCCAGCTCAACCCACCTGCAAGGCGCTTATGAAGGGTATCCTCAAACTTCTCCTTCGGGAAGACCGCTCACAATTGCTGATCCTCCCCGGCCTGACAGCTATTATGGAATAAGTAAATCTTTTGGGGAATTGCTTGCCAGAAAATTCTATGACTTGCATAGTATTACAACAATCTGCCTTCGTATTGGCAGTGTTTTCCCGGATGATCAGCCATTTCACCCATGGGATAGAATATGGCTTTCACATCAGGACCTAGTCCAGGTTTTTTTAAAAGCTCTAAAAAGCCCGATTCCATTTGGGATATATTATGCCACTTCCGAAATAGAGGGAAATCCTTTTGATTTAGAACCAACCAAAAAGGACTTAAATTATTCTCCCCAAAGCAGACTTAGTCCTCCTGATGGCGCCAGGTGATAAGGTGGTTAACTATGAAATTCCAAACGAGCACCGGGGGGATGGTGGCAAAGAAATAAAAATTGTTATATGCCACACTGAAACTTCCAAAATATAAAGCTCCGTCACCAAACAGAGAATGCAAAAGCTTCACTATTAAAACTCCAATCAAAAGCCCACCAAGGCTGACTAAATTAAAAATTCCGAATTTCTGCCAGGCATTGGTCCTGGTTTTTCTGTATTTAAATGTCCAAACATTATTCCAGGTAAAATTATTAATAATGGCAATTTCAGCAGATAAACCTTTGGAAGTGGCAGGAGGTATACCAAAACTGTTAATGAATAATTTATAAAAAATAAAATCTACTATAGTTCCTGTAAATCCCACTACCCCAAATTTTATTAGGGTTTTACTCCTACCGGTTACATAAAAAAAAGGTACATTTATTCCCCATTTTTTAAGCCTGGCATCAATAGTATACATTATGACATCATAGGAATAATTGAAAACTTTATTTTTTGAATATCCTTCCGCCCTGTTTTTAAAAATAAGCGGCACTTCTTTATACCTAGCACCCGCCAATATTGCTTCATTCAAAAATGCCGGCTGAATTATAAAAGTTTTTTCCTTCCAGGGAAGCCTTTCGAAGTTTATCTTTTTAAAAATGGTTGGAGTAAAGGCCCGAGCGGAATTGGCAAATTCACCAACTCCGAAAGGCCCCATAACCAAGCGGCAAACCAGAGATAATCCGTTTGAAAAGAGCCGGCGGGACGGTGATAACATATTTCTGCCACCGCTAACAAACCTCGATCCTAAAGCTAAATCAAATCCGGATTCAACTGCACCAACCAATCTTACCAAAACATCAGCTTCCACCTGTCCGTCTGCATCAAGCTGGGCTAAAATATCAGGCTTTAAGTGCTTAAGAGCAAATTTATGCCCTTCTATAAGTCCGACACCAATTCCGGGGCCGACATTAATAAAATGAATTTTGGGATTTTTTTCAGATAATTTTTTAGCCAGCGCTCCTGTCCCGTCAGGAGAATTACTGTCGGCAATTATTATCTCAATCTTCCAACCTGGTAGATTTTTTTCCTGATCCAGCACTTCTCCAATTGTTTTTTCTAAAGTTTTTTTCTCATTATATGTGGGGAGCACCACCGTTAGTTTCTTCATGCTTGATTAATTGTGGGAGAATATGAAAAGTTTGCCAGATCAGCGTGCACCATAATTTCTATTAATTTCTTAAACGTGGTCCTGGGCTTCCAACCTAAGGTTTTTTTGGCTTTTGCGGGATCACCACACAGAGGTCCTGTTTGGACAGGAGGAATAAAGTGGGGGTCGGTCACAACGAAGTCCCGCCAGTCCAAACCCACAACTGCAAAAGCCTCGCGGGCAAAATCTTCAACTGTATGTACTTCTCCTGTGGCAATCACAAAATCATCAGGATTCTTCTGTTGCAAAAGCATCCACATGACTTCTACATATTCGGGAGCATATCCCCAATCCCGCCGGGCTTCCAAATCTCCTAACTTTAATTTACCATTTTGTACAATAGATTCTCCTATCTCATTAAGCGGGATTTTATCTTTAACCCCATTTTTGATAATCGCTACAGCTGTGCTAATTTTCCGGGTAATAAAATTCAGGCCTCTTCTAGGGCTTTCATGATTAAACAAAATTCCACAGCTAATGAATTGAGGGGTGTGATTGTTGACTCTGGCAAGATGTGCCATATAGTGGGCATATACTTTGGCGGCGGCATAGGGGTTGGCCGGATTAAATAAAGTTTTTTCATTCTGGGGAATTTCCTTTGGTGCGCCAAACATTTCTGAAGTTGAAGCCTGGTAAATCCTGGCATGGGGGACAATTTCTTTTGCCCGCTCAAAAACCTGGACCGCACCGATACCGGTTACCATCATGGTGCCTATAATATCCTTAAAAGAATCCAGCGGAGACGATTGAGCTGCTAAATTATAAATCTCATCCGGTTTAAAATCATACAGTGCTAAAGCGACTGATTCCGGCCATTGCAAATCCCCATAATAAATTTTTATATCATTTTTGATGTGATCAATATTCCCAAGATAATTACAAGCGTTTCTTTTTACCAAACCGGCCACCTCATAACCCTTCCCCAATAAAAACTCAGATAAATATGAACCATCTTGACCAGTAATACCCGTGATAAAGGCTTTTTTCTTCTTTGCCATGTTGTTAATATAACATTTGTTGTTTAAAATTTTCCAGTCCTCCATTTACTGTGTGTAAAATTCCCCGACCAAAAAGTCCTTGAAATTTAGAAGTGTCAAGGCCGGAGTTTTTTAAAAGTGGTGCCGGTCTGCCTTCACAAAAAACATTAAAAGCAATGGGTTTTACCAGATTGCCATCCAAACCAAATTTTTCTGTAATTGCCTTTGCAAATAAAAACGGTGAAATCCCGTCTTCTGATGAAAGATGGATTATCCCATCAATTTCATGATCAATTACAAGTTTCAAACCATGGGTCAAATCATCAATCAAAGTCGGTGTATTTATTACATCAATGCACCCGGAAATTTCCTGACCAGATCTTAGCATACTCAAAAAAGTCCGGGCCAGATCAGGTTTAGCTGGAAAACGCGCCCGATAAGGCATAGAGATTCTGGCAATTGTGTATGCACATCCACTACCTTGAACAAGTTCCTCACCATCATATTTTGTCCGGCCATACCAGTTAATCGGGCTCTGCTTATCACTTTCCTTATAAAGCCCATGCTTTTTCATTCCGTCAAAAACATACTCTGTAGAAATATGGACAAGACGTTTACCTGAATCTTTGCAAGCCCTTGCCAAACCCTCTACCGCTTTAGCATTAAGTTTATAAGCTAAACCGTCCTTATTACCTTTTTCTTCTTCCGCCTTTCCGACATTAGTAAAAGCTGCAAAATTTACAACAGTAGAAACCGGGGAGTTTCCAACTACCCTATTAACACTTTGCATATCCAAAAGATTAAGTTCATTTTCCGTTGGAACCTCAAAAGTAAAATGATCCCGGTTCAACTCGGTAAAACGCGAGCCAACCATACTACTGCCACCAACAATTAAAACTTCTTTTTTCATTTTTGGGAAAATTCTTCCGGGAATAAATCTCTTAAGCTTTCATTTTCCTTGTCTACCCCCGACATTATTGTTGGTTTAATAGGCCAGGCAATATTTAAATCAGGATCATTCCATTTGATTGCCCTTTTTCCTTCACTTGTTGTATATGGCTTACTTACAGCGTATATATAATTTACTTCTTCAGGGCCAATGGTTAAAAATGAATTTGCCAAACCATTACAAATCACTATAGCTATCTTAGCTTTCCGATGGTCGGTTTGATCCAATGTAAATGTAACATGCTTTTTAAATGTGGGGGACTTTGGCCTAATGTCGGCAACCGCAATAAAAACCTTTCCCGACTGAACCATCACAATTTTATCCATAGGTTCTGCATGCAAGCCCCGCAGCACCCCATGTGGTTCGTTGTAAGATAAGCCAATTTGTTTTATTTCCAGCGGTCTCCCGATAACTTTTTCAATTTCTTCGGTTTTAATTAGTTCCTGATAATAACCCCTTTCATCTGGATAAATCTTACGGTCCCAGACTAAAAGTCCATCAATTTCCGTCCCCCAAATTCTATACTGCGTATACTCGCCTGTATCCTCTTTTAAAAGATGTAGTCGAGGCAGAATATTCCCGTCAACTTTCTCTTCAATTATTTCCATTGTCTCTTTTACAGCGCTTTGCCATACAATTTGCAGCCCGCAGTAAACTTTCAAAAGTTCCGGCATCTTCCCAAATCCCATCAATAATATTTACTTTTAATTTATTTTTTTTCAGATAAATATTATGCAGATCAACGATTTCCAACTCTCCCCTTTTGGACGGTTTTAGTTTTTTGGCATGATCCACAACATTGTGATCAAAAGTATAAATCCCCACAACCGCATAATCACTTTTAGGCTTCTCGGGTTTTTCTTCAATCGACAAGACTTTCATATCTTTATCAAACTCCACCACTCCGAATCTTTCCGGATCTTGCACTTTTTTAGCATAAATTTCACCCCCATCTTTAAAATTTTTAATACGGGAAGAAAAATCATAATCAAAAATATTATCCCCTAAAATTAAAGTCACGTTATCATTGCAAATAAAATCAGCTCCATAAATAAAAGCCTCGGGCAATCCTCCGGGTTCTGATTGCACCACAAAACTGAAATGGGCTCCAAATTCCTTACCGGTTCCTAAAAGATTCAAATAGTGGCCGGCAAATTCCGGTGAAACGATAATTAATATCTCTTCAATCCCGGCCCGGGTTAGTGTCTCAATCGGATAATAAATCATTGGCTTATTATAAACCGGTAAAAGTTGTTTTGACGTGACTAAAGTAAGGGGTCTAAGACGTGTTGCTCTCCCTCCTGCCAAAATAATACCTTTCATATTTTTAAATTACATTAAACCCTTCCATTATAATACTCTATAAATCACAGCTCCGTTTTTATAGTAAACTATTTGCAATCCCGGATAATCTTTTGGCTCATCAAATAAAAACTCAACCCATCTGGTTGTCTCTCTTGAATGGGCCACAATATATAAAACCTGCCATTTTTTGGCATAATCCAGAAGTTCAGGTAAATTTTTCGCCATGGGCGTATAAATAACTTGCGACCGGCTGTAAAAACCCACTCCTTCATGAATAGCCATTACCCGGTTCTTCGGATTGTTTTTCATAAACCAATAATCAATATCCGTAATATAATTTTCCTTTCTGGCAGAATTATCAATGGGCAAAAAAAATGGATAAAAGAACGAGTCTGATCTGGCAAAAAAATAAAAGAGTAACAAAAAAACAGCTACTGCGCGGTAAGTAGGTTTTAACAGTCCAAAATCATACAAACCATAAATTCCCACTATTGCCATAATGGGAAAGGCGGGAGTCAGCCAATAGATATATCTTTCATTGGCGGCAGGAGCAAAAACAGCTATTCCAATAAAAATTATGGCCAGGGTTGAAAATAAAAATAGAAGTTGAGTTCTCCTTTGTGGATTTTTTATAAGCCAAATTATTCCGGGGATAAGAAGAATCCATTCCAAAAAATTAGAATATTTAAAAATATAATCTCCAATAAAAATCGTCATTCTTTTGAAAGCATTTGTTAAATAAATGTCATAAATGAGAAAAAAATTGTATTTTTTAGTGGAAGATTCTAAAACTTTTGCATGAGGGTCAGCGGTTCTAACCCCCCAAAAATCTTGTGCCCAGGTGGAAGATTGGTCAGCATTAAACTCAAAGGCATTGCCGGAACGGAGCTGCAAATTAATAGCTTTTTCAAAAAAGGGGACACCGAAAAACTTTTTATTAAGTGCAAATTTATATGGGAAATAAATTGCCATAACCCCAATCATAAAAAGCATTATGATAATTACAAGAGGACGAACTTGCTCATATACTTTTACAAATACGTTATAATGAATAACCGCTACACTCACATAAATAAAACTTAATAACGAAAGACTAATCAAATAGACAAAACCCACATTTATTAAACCAATAACAAAAAGCATATTGTTTTTCATTGCTAAAACTGTTGATATATACAGCAATAAAATAAGTACCATCAGAAGTATTTTGATGGTCGCGTGTAAAAAAACTTTGTCACGGACAATTCTTTTACGTAAGTGTGTATTAAATACTAGTATAAGAATATAAAAAAAATAAAACATTATAAAACTGAATGGAAGAAAAATACCTTCACTACGGGTCAAAAGTGCCAATCCTGCGGCTGTTCCACCGAAAAAAGCAAATTTCTTACTTCTGAAGCCAACAGCCTTCCACAGAAAAAGCAAAGTCAGCCATAATATGAAGGTAAATAATGATCCGGTTAAAGGATTAGTTGATGATTCTATCAAGGGACTAAAAAGAGCCAGATAGAGAATTACAGCGGCAGAAATAAAACGGTTTGTAATAAATTTTACAAGAAGATATATTGGAATAATGAGAAGCGAACCAAAAACTATGGAAACAAAACGGGCAACCAGCGCCCAATCACTAATAAAAAAATGAAAAATAACCCCCATTAACGGATAAAGAGGTTGCCAGTGAGGATGCAGGATTCTTTCGAAATTACCTTCGGAAAAAGCCCTTGCCATAGACATATAGATGGCATCATCAGAAAACAAATCCAAAGGGGTAGTGGTAAATGCCGCGTATCTTATATAAAAAGTAACCGAGAAAAGGATAAAAATAAAAAAATAGTCAACTTTGGTCAAACCAAAAATATGCTTAAACTGATTACTCATGAGGTATAAACTTGAGCCATTTTATCATTTAAGCTAAAATGCTGCTAGTATTATGAAACTGGTTGTACAAATTCCCGTCTTTAATGAAGAGCGAACAATTAGTCAAGTCATAAAAAGCATACCGCGCAGAATTCCCAATATTTCAAAAGTGGAAATATTGGTTGTCGATGACGGCTCAAGCGATAATACCGTAAAAGTGGCAAAAAAATCAGGCGCCCATCATATTCTCTCATTAAAAAAACATGTAGGATTGGCAAAAACTTTTCAAGCATCTTTGCAAAAAGCATTGAATCTCAAGGCAGATATTATCGTCAATACCGATGGGGATAACCAATACGACCAGAAAGAAATACCCAAACTAATCGCGCCAATTCTAGAAGGCAGGGCGGATATGGTTATTGGAAACAGGCAAATTGAAAAACTTACCCATATGCCGCGAAGTAAAAAAATAGGCAATATTGTGGGAAGTTTTCTAATTAGAAAGTTAACAGGTGCCAAAGTCTCCGATGCTTCATCAGGTTTCCGGGCATTTACAAGAGGCACTGCAAGAAGTTTCAATCTTCTTTCTTCCCATACTTATACTCACGAAACTATAATCCAGGCAGTTAACAAAGATTTTTTAATTACAGAGGTTCCAATTACCTTTAAAAAAAGAAATGGGCATTCGCGTCTTATTACAGGAATTTGGAGCCATGTCAAATTTTCAGCTGCTACTATTATCAGAACTGTACTTATGTATAAAGCCTTTAAATTTTTATTGATCCTAGGGCTTATCATTTCAAGTTTGGGAATGGTTGGCATAATCCGATTTTTATATTTCGTTTCCATCAGACAAGGTTCCGGGCATATCCAATCATTAATCGCTTCATCTGTTTTAATAGGAATGGGTTTTAATATTATTGTGCTCGGATTTATCGCCGACCTTATCAGCATTAATAGAAAAACACTGGAAAGAAAAATGAATGAATAAACAAATAATCCGGCTTGCTGTTCCTGTTTCGATTTTTATTTTTTTAGGATATAAACTTGCGGGTAATTGGAATAATATTAAAAAATATGATTTATCCATAAACTGGTTATTATTTCTGACTTCTTTGATAGTACTAGACATAACGGTAATTTTTGCAGGATGGATCTGGAAAATTATATTAGAGAAAGTAGCAAGTAAAAAAATAGGTTTTAAAACTGCACTGCAAATACATATCTGGAGTTGGTTATTGCGATATATCCCCGGAAAAATTAGTTCGCTTTTAGGGAAAATATACCTCGCCAATAAAAATTTTGGCGTATCAAAAAAATCTCTGATAATTGTATCCGCTTATGAATATACTTTCCTGATTATCGCTTCATTTACAATAGGGAGTTATGCATTTTTAAATACAAGTCTTTTCAAAAATTTCAACGGTTTTTTTATCATCGCTCTCTTTTTGCCAATTATTTTACTGCCATTTATCCTACCAAAAATTTTTTACCCGATCCTAAACCGCGTTCCTACACAGGAAAAAATCTCGCCCCAAAAAATTATTACTATTTTACCTTTCTATTTTATAAACAGAGCCGGAGTAGGGGCAGCATTTTTTTTAATGGCTTCTTCTATCACGGGGTTAAAACCGGAACAGGCTTTTTTTTCCGGAAGCGCTTATGTACTCGCTACAATTATCGGGTTACTTGCCATTATCACTCCAAACGGTCTTGGAGTTCGGGAAGGTGCTTTAACAATCATTCTATCTACCATAATGTCGCAGGAACTGGCCATTACTTTAGCAATTTCTTCCAGAGCATGGTCAGTCCTGGCTGATATTCTCCTTGTTCCCATACTAATCCTTCATAAAAAACACTTAAAATGAAAAAATACAATATTGCGATCATCGGTCCTACTTTTTCCGGCAATAAAGGTTCTGCTGCCATGCTGATAAGTTGTATTGAAAATTTAAGTAAAATTATTCCTGTCAATAATTTTTTTGTTTTCAGTTATTACCCAAAAGATGATAAAAAAATTAATCCTTATAAATGTGTCAAAATTTTTTCTGCAACCCCATTGAATTTATCTATTAAATTATTTCCGTTGGCGCTACTTTTCAGGATTCTTCAAATTCTCAAATTGCCATCAGGTGTGATTAAACAAATTAAAGAAATTCAGGCAATACTATCTTCCGATATTGTCATTGATATAGCTGGAGTGTCTTTTGTGGACGGCCGGGAAAAATTTCTTCCTTTTAATATTTTAACTATTTTGATTCCCATGCTTTTGGGAAAATCCGTTGTGAAATATTCGCAAGCTTTAGGCCCTTTTAATAATCCTTTAAATAATCTTGCAGCCAAAATTTTTCTGCCAAAATTAAAAATGATTTTCGCCCGGGGGCAGGATACATATAGAAATCTTCAAAATCTTAATATGAAAAATATATCTTTAAGTGCAGATGGGAGTTTCTCTTTGAAATTTTCAAATGATGCTTCTATTTTTGCAAAGCAGTTCAAAAAAAAGCACAGTAATTTTTATCACAGGAAAATTGTGGGAATTTCACCAAGTTCTGTTGTTGATACATATTGCCAAAAAAAAGGCGCAAGTTACAAACAAATTATTGTCCGGTTTATCCAATATTTAACCATAAAAAAATATAATGTCCTTTTGATACCATATTCTATAAGGCCAAATGCCAGTTCAATATTCAATAACGACCTGCCTCTTTGTAGAGATATATACAAATCAGCAAACACAAAACGATGTCTTCTGATAGAAACAGATCTTCCCCCACTAAAATTAAATGCCTTAATTTCTACCTGTCATATATTTATAGCTTCCAGATTCCATTCCATGGTTGGCTCACTCTCGGGTGGCATCCCAACCCTAACTTGCGGATGGAGCCATAAATACAAGGAAGTAATGGAGTTTGTTTCTATGGAAAAATATGCCTTAACTTACCACGAGCTGAACGGGAAAAATTTGATAAGTAAATTTAATGCGTTGGAAAAAAATGCCGGGCAGATAAAAAGACAATTACAAAGGCAGCTCCCCTCTTTAAAAAAATTATCTTTAAAACAAATCACATTCATTAAAAACTTGTTAGAAGCTTAAATAACACCAAATATAGAAACCAAATTTGACGCGGAATTTTAAAAATAATCTGCTGTCCCATCTTGCTTTCAGAAAGTTTTATATTAAAAAGAACCATAAAGGTTGCCGGGTAATCATTCCATTTGGCTTTTTCTCCCCTTGGACAGTTTATATTAAACCCGAAAAATTTTCCTAAATCGCTTCTTGCCTTAATTAATTTGTGAAAAACCAGCGATCTTTTCTGGAAATTATAAACATCCTGCAAAGTTATCGAATTTAAATAAACCAAACTCTCCTTAGCCATTTCTTCTAAAATATTTTGAGATTCCTTACTCCTTGTTAGAATCAGGGAATGTTTAATAGGATTATTTTTAAATTTTGCATCCCAAATATCACCAAAACTTAAATCAGCAAATTCATTTGTCTGATCCGTGCAATTTAAGCAAAATCTTTCACAATAAAAAAACAGGTTTTGATAAGTGCTGAAGTGCTCAAAAGGAAAAGTAATTTTTGGGCCATTTTTTAATTTAATTTGCATACTGCCGCGCCAATGGCCTTTTCTAAACCTTAAATCTTCCACCATTTTCTCCCGGATACCTTTTTGTTCCAGAACTTTCAGTAATAATTCTTTTTTTGATGCATGACCACAAAAAAGTCCAATTAATAAAAGTTTATCCCGTAATTTTTTATCCTTATCCATCAACTGGCGAAGAGCCTTAAGCTGGCACGGCAACCCCACCACAGCTAACTTACCGTGAGAATTTTTTATTTTATCCAATTCATTTAAGATAGGAATATATAGATAGACACTGCCTTGGCACTTTTTTATTCCGGCTGCAGTCCTTGCAATATAAGTTTCGGCACTGATATTTCCACCAGATATCTTGAGCCTTGAGACCAAGGCACCACCAATTTTGCCGCTTTTTAAAAGATATAAAAGTAAGCTGGTAATGAGTCCTCCCGATGCAGCGTTTTGACGGATACTTTCATCCGTTGTATAACCCGTAAAAGCTCGGGTCACTTTCCCCAAGTAATATTGGCAATTATTTCGCATGACATAATTTACAGGATTACCCCCTGCAAAACAAGCAGCGCGAGGACAGCAATCAATATATACTCTATTATAATCTCCAAAGTCAAAGTCCTCTCCCGGTAATGGTGCAGGAGGGCAACAGCGAAATAAACCAAAGCTGCCAAAATTAAAATTTGAAACTGTAATCCGGGTGAGAAGCGGAACAGGATAAAAGCAAGTATAAAAATGGGTGAAGATATTGTTAAAATCCAAATCACATTCAAATGTAAATTTATTGATTTCATTTTAAGTTATAAAATTTCCCCTGCATGGGACAAAATAACCGACGCTCCGGCAATTGCCAAAAATGACAGATGGGCAACATGGTGCCCCGACAATCTAAATACACCCCTCCTTCTCAATATCAGGAAATCAAGCAATAACAGAAATGCGATCACGGCAAAAATGGAAATTCCTCCTATTTTAGTGATTGTGAGCGGATCAATGGTTTTTGGCAGGACAATCTTTTCTCCTCCCATTGAAAGAATTTGCTGGCCGGATTGTCCTGCTTCAGAGGGCAGTGTAATATTTTGTCCTGCTAAATTTATTTGTGGAGGAGGGGCTGATGCCACAACCTGATAGGATTTCCCAAACATCTGCACAACCAGGGTAGTTTTTTGCCCGTTTAAATTACCTTCCAAAACTGCAACCCCAATATCCTGATATTTGCTGTTTAAGATATTGTCACGGTGCGTGGGTGAGGCCATCCAAGCACGAACTGCATCTCCCGAGGTATAAAAATTTTTAGCCAGGTTTTCCCCGGCATAGGAAAATCTATAGCCCGAACTTATAATAAATCCCCATGGATCGCGGCCGGAGGGGGAAAAGTGCGCCCAGTAATTTTCCTCAAACATATTTTTAGCTTTCTCAAGGGCTGCCCTGTCTAGTTCAGCATTTTCCGTAAGAGGCAGAAGTCCATTTTTTTGCCTTTCTCTATTTGTCCCCTCAATAACCTGTGAAACAGTAATATCGGAATTTACCCCCAGAACTCCGGGTTTGATTTCTGATACTAAATCAATGCCAACACGAAGGAGTATAAATAGAAGAATGTAAATTATTAAGAAGTGCCAATGTAAAAGCTTGGCTTTCTCGTGTGTTTCCCTGTGCGGAATAAACCAATGGTGCAGGCTCATGCTTTTAGTATAGCAGAAGATAATTTCTAATTACTAATTTTTAATTGACCTAAATAATGCCCAATGATTAATTTCTAAATTTTAGACATTAGAACTTGGAACTTAATTATAAATTAGGTCAATTAGTACTTTAAAGAAGTTTCCATTTTCTTTCCATTTACAGGAATATTTAGGGCAAAACCCAAGGCATTGGCCACAGATACCCCCACCCTAATCCCGGTGTATGATCCCGGTCCTCTATCCACCTCAATTTCATCTACAACATCCCACCCCCGGGGTGGGAGTAATTTCATGATGAGCGGTAAAAGAACTTGTGACCCATATTCATTTTCCTCACTCAAACTTTTTAAAATTTTCTTGTCCTCCTTTAATGAAACAGTCACAATTTTGGGATCTGCTGTATTAATATAGAGAACCATATTTTAGATTACTAATGATAAAGCAATAATCAGAACCGAAGCAAGAACCTTCTTAAGAGTCGGCCTTTCTCTCAAGAAAATCAAACTTAGAACAAAGACAAAAATTGGTGTGATATTTCCAAGAGTAATCGTAACTCCGGCACTCCCTTTGGAAAGTGCAAAATATAAAAGAACCCATTGTGCAATTACAAATAAACCTCTAATAAAAATGAAACGGTATTGACCGATAGTAATGCCTTTTACAGAAAAACCAAAAAATAAAAGCGCAAAAAGAGCAATGAACCCAGCCCTAAACATGTAAAGAGTCGGCGCGTTAATGACATCTAAACTCGTGAGTAATATCTTGGATGGAATTGCAGAAACTCCAAAGAGTACAGAGGATATAAGCGCCGGCGTTAATGTAGCGACCCGAAACTTATGGAAATTTTTAAAGTCTACAGAGAAAATGATAATTGATAGAATAATTAATCCAGCCAGGAAATATGTTTGAATATTAACGGCATCTCCCAATACAAGCCAACCAAAAAAGAATGTAAATCCGGGAGCCAACGATAAAATAGGTGTTGCAATACTTGCTTCGGTCTTTTCAAAAGTCTTGAAGAAGAAGTAATTGGCTGCCGTATCAATAACCGCAATAAGAATAATTAAACCAATGGCAGTGAGTGAAGGCTTAAATTTATAGAAAAGAGGGGAAATCAAAAGGAGGGTTATTCCCATGCTTAAGAAATTTATTCCCAGAATATCTTGAGAGCGTAAATTTTTTAAGAGAGTTCTTGCTAGAATATTGGCAATGGCCGCAAAAAATGCAGAAGCTACAGCCACAGTCGTAAAATTGATATTAGAACCAAGTATATCCATCATCCGTTATCCCCTTAGTTAAGCATACTTTTCTGAACTTATCAATAAAAATGCTTGCAAATTAAACAAATATTGATTTCGAAACGATTCTACCTTAAAATGAGCACATATGAGTACTTACGCAAGCAAAAGGGTCTTATTTCTCTTTACGGGGGGAACTATTGCCGGAAATGTTGCCGAAAGCAATGTTTCCGAAAATGTTAAGTCTAAACCCGATGATTTCCAATCAGTTATCGATCATGCTGTAGCAACCATCAAGAAAAATTGGGGAATCGAGATTATTCCTACTTTCCTGGAAGTTTTTAATCTTGACAGTTCGCAAATACTTCCCGAAAATTGGTCGATTTTGGCGGAAAAAATACAGGAAGCATATGATGAATTTGACGCCTTTATAATCTTGCATGGCACAAATACCATGGGTTACACCGCCGCCGCGCTATCATTTGCCTTTGAAAATATTAATAAGCCCGTCATTTTAACAGGCTCCCAAGTGCCGTTGGGTTACCTTGGAAGTGACGCTTCAACAAATGTCATTAATGCTCTAAGGGTGGCAGTTTGGGGATATCATCCGATCAAAGGAGTAATGGCGGTATTTGGAAGCAAAATCATCACCGGAACGCGCGTTAAAAAGGGCACAGATTTTGATTACGATCCTTTTAGCGCTTTTCAAACAGGAGCTCTTGGTGAAATAGGCAGATTTATCCGCATTAAGGAATCAGTTTTGGAAAGACATAACGCTTATTTATCCAAAAGCAAACCTTTGGCTATCCAATCAAGAGTTTTAAGTGTTAAAAAAGAATTTGATACAAAAAACATTGCCTCTCTCACAGAATTTCCGGGGATGTCACCTGATATTTTTAAAACTTTGGTTGAACAAAACAATATCAAAGCCTTTATTCTCCGGGCTTTTGGAGCAGGAGATGCCAGTTTACATTTACTCCCGGGTTTTGAATATTTGAAAGAAAAACAGATTCCGATTGTTGTTACCAGCCAAGCGCCATCCGGTGTTGCCAGTTTTCAGGTCAATGAATCGGGAAAAGTTCTAAAAGACCGTAACCTGGCAATACCCGCTTTTGATATGAGTATGGAATCCATGGTGACAAAACTTGGCTGGCTACTGGCCCAAAATTTAAGCTATGAACAAATAAAATCAAAAATGCTGGAAGATTTACATGGTGAAATAAATATTGAGAACGAATTAATCTAAGGGCACTCGCCATCTCTAACCCTATAGTTGAAATATGCCCTCAAGTAAAGTATAATCTTGCCCATGGAAATTTGTAAGGAAGGCCGGCAACCAGAAACAGGTTTGCGTTCCCCAAGGTGCCCAATGCGACCATTACTTGGTACAATCAGACGTCTTTATTTGCCTGTTCTTGTGATGACTCTACTAACCAGCTGCATCCCAACGCCTGAGATTGCCTTAATCCCCACCCCTAAACCCATGCCGGAACTTCCTTGCATAACCCCACCGCCAGATGTCCTTGCAGAAGTACAGGGAATTCCTGAAAAAGTAGGCGTTGATAATTTAATAATTGGAAAAAATGGTGCAAATATCAGGCGAGCGCCATCTTCAATCTATGATGCTGATATTGTTGGCCAATTTGAGCAAGGTGTTGGTCTTCCCAAAGCATTTTTAGTCATAGGTAATGACCCCAATAACACTTATGATGGTCCAAAGTCACCAAGATGGTATGTTGTCTTTCAAAACCCAGAAAGAACGTGTGCCTTTTATCTTTGGGACAAAAATATTGACCCCAAAAGCCTTACTCCTACTCCACACTGAAATCATATTTTATTAATAGAACTGGTATAATTTCCCTATGGAAGAAATCAGAGAAAAGTTAAATGATTTAAAAGACAAGTTTGACAAAATTTTCAGGGCTTTTGACCGGGATATTTTACGCACTGAAATCCGGGAACTGGAAGCTCAAACTATGAAAGAGGGATTTTGGAATAATCCCCAGGAGTCGCAAGTTATCAGCCGGAAGCTTAGTGACAAGCAAAAGATGCTTTCCATTCTCGAAGAACTGGAAACCAGGATTAAAAATGCCATAGAAATTTCCGGGGAAGTAACAATGGAAGAAGATCTCAAGAAAGAAACCAGGGAAATTACCAAAGTTTTAGATGATCTGGAATTACATTTATTTTTATCGGGTCCGCATGATCCCTCTGAAGCAATTCTTTCCATCCATTCAGGCACAGGAGGGGTTGAGGCCATGGATTGGGCAGCTATGCTGGCGCGCATGTATCAAAGATATTTTGAGAAAAAAGGTTGGAAATTTGAGGTCACCGATGAAAGTTTTGGAGAAGAAGCAGGATACAAAGAGATTTCCATGATTGTCCATGCTCCTTTTGCCTATGGATATCTTAAAGGTGAGGCTGGCACACATAGATTAGTCCGCCAATCCCCCTTCAACGCCGATGCCCTCCGCCAGACTTCTTTTGCCCTGGTGGAAGTTCTGCCTGTTATTGAAAATGATAGTGAAATTGAGATTAAGCCGGATGAAATTGAATTCGAAGCATTCCGGAGTGGCGGAGCCGGGGGGCAAAATGTTAATAAGGTAAATACTGCCGTCAGGCTCAAACATATCACCACGGGAATTACAGTTACCGCCCAAACAGAAAGATCTCAACTGCAAAACAGGGAAAATGCCATGAAACTGCTTCTTGCCAAACTCTGGTCCCTTCGCGAAACTCAAGGAAAACAGGAACAGGAAAAACTAAAAGGAGAAGTAAGGCAGGCTTCCTGGGGAACCCAAATCCGTTCCTATGTCCTACACCCTTACCATATGGCCAAAGATTTACGGACAGGAGTTGAAACCTCCAATACAGATGCAGTTTTAAATGGAGATCTGGAAGAATTTATAGAAGGGGAAGTACGAGGTTTACCTTGAGCGGACTTGTGGTGAGCGTAGTCGAACCAGTCGAAGGGACTGGACAAAGAAGATTAATAAGTTTAGAATAAATACATGAGTCTCTTGCCTGCACTGCCAATCAGCAAATTTAGCCCTGAAAATTTGGGCCTCAATAAGATCTTCTTAATTGTTCTTATATCTTCAGCTTTGCTGGGACTCTTGGCAGGATATTTAATGGTAGGCGGAGGAGCTGCCAAAACAGCAACGCCAATTGCCAAAACGCCCGATAATGCCGCCCAGGATAACCGCACTTTCCGCGATTTCGCCGAAGGGATGATTGAGGAACGCCCCGAATCAAAAGACCCGTCAGAGTATGTTGAAGGCACACATATTTTGGTACGTGATGGGGCCGTGCCGGTTGCCTTAACCTCATCAGTGGTAGATCTTTCAGAGTATGAAGGTAAAAAAGTAAAAGTATTTGGAGAAACCCAAAAAGCCATTAAAGAAGGATGGCTGATGGATGTAGGGAAAGTCGAAACTAAATGACCATTAATGATTTCCTTTCAAAACGTCAGTAAAAAATTCAGTTCCGCAATTTGTGCCCTTGAAGGAATTAATCTGGAAATTCAAAAAGGGGAATTTGTATTTCTGGTCGGGCCTTCCGGCGCCGGCAAGTCTACGTTGCTTCGTCTTCTGGAAAGGGAATATCTGCCGACTTCCGGCAAGATTATTGTTGACGATATTGACATCACAAAACTAAAAAATTCCGAAATCCCGAAGTACCGCAGAAAATTGGGTTTTGTTTTTCAAGACTGTAAATTACTTGAAGACAGGACTGTCTTTGAAAATACCGCCCTTGCCCTGGAAGTTAGAGGGATGAGTAGTGAAACTATTGAAAAAGAAGTGGAAAGGACCTTAAAACTTTTTGAAATCTGGAACAGGCGTAACCTTTTTCCAAGGCAACTTTCAGGGGGCGAAGCGCAACGGGCAGCCATTGCCAGAGCAGTCATCTGCAAGCCGGAGATACTTTTGGCTGATGAGCCAACCGGTGATTTAGACCCCCAGACCTCCTGGCAGGTATTGCAGCTTCTGGGAGAAATTAATTCATGGGGTACAACTGTCATTATGGCTACTCATAACAAAGAAATAGTTGATACACAAAAAAGGCGGGTGATATCACTCAAGTCAGGTAAAATAGTAAAAGATAGAAGCGAGGGGAAATATGATATTCATTGATTTTGTTAAAAGAAACATCAGGCGCAACCCCTATCAAGCTATGGCTGCCTCGTTGGTGATGTTTTTGACTTTTTTGACATTATCAATTTTCCTGATTTTAGCACTGGGCTCGCAGGCAATCATCCGCTATTATGAAAGCAAACCTCAAGCCATAGCTTTTTTTAAAGACGGCACCACAGAGGCAGATGTTACAGCCATTAAGAATGCTTTAGGTACTACAAATTTAGCAGCAGGCTTTAAGTATGTTTCCAAAGAAGAAGCCCTGCAAATCTACCGGCAGCGCAATAAAGATAACCCCATGCTGTTAGAGCTCGTTACGGCCAACATCCTGCCCGCATCTCTGGAAATTTCCGCCCGGGCTCCCGAAGATTTAAAACCTATTGCCGAAATTGTCAAAAAAGAGCCTGTTGTTGAGGATGTCGTTTTTCCAGAAGAGATAGTATCATCTTTAACCCAAGCTACCAAATTAATAAGGGTCATCGGGGCAGTGGTAGTAAGTTTCCTGGTAGTTTTCTCGACACTTATCACCACCATGATAATCGGTTTCAAAATCCGTGTTAAAAGGGATGAAATAGAAACGATGAAGCTTTTGGGGGCAGCAAACTGGTTTATCAGGATGCCATATATTTTGGAAGGGTTATTTTATGCAAGTTTTGGGGCAGTTTTAGGGCTTGCAGTTAGTTTTGGCATCCTTTGGTACTTCTCACCTCTCATTCAAAATAATCTGGGTGAGGTTGCCCAAAACATTGCCCCGTTTTCTTTACTGACTTTAGGAGGACTTTTTGCAGTGGAGCTTTTTGTTGCGGCTCTTGTAGGAGGCCTTGGGTCGCTTTTGGCTGTCCGGCGCTACATGCGTATCTAAAATGACATGCGAAAACGAATTTCAGTTCTGGCGTTAATCTTCATTACCTTTTTTCTCCTATTTTGGACTACTTCTTTTGCCCTGACAGAAGATGAGGAAAAGCGTCTGACAGATATCCAAAAGCAAATTGCCGAACTCCAAAGCCAGCTTGACAGCGCCCGCGGGCAGGAAAAAACACTCAAATCCCAGCTTGCCTATATTGATACCCAAGCAAAAATTACCCAGCTTAAGGTTGATGAAACCATTGCCCAAATTGACAGGCTGGAAAAAGAAATTTCCGACTTATCGGGCCGGATTGTCAAGCTTTCCTCAACAGTTGACAGTATTTCCAAAGTGCTCCTTGAAAGGATTATCGAAACTTACAAATATGGCAATTATTCACCCGTTGAACTTTTCCTCTCATCCAACGGCTTTTCTGACCTGCTGCTCCGGATTAAATATATCCAGGTAGCACAGGCCAATGATAAAAAAGTCCTTTATCAGCTTCAAGCAACTAAGGCTGCCTACAATGATCAAAAGGAGGATAAAGAAACACGCCAGGTTCAACAGGAAAAATTACAAAAAGATCTGAAAAGATACCAGGGGCAACTTGGCGAGCAAAAAAAAGCCAAGGAGGATCTGCTCCGGGTTACTAAAAATGATGAAGACCGCTATCAGTCACTCATTGCCCAACTTCGGGCTGATGCAGCCTCAATCAGGCGGGCTTTAGGAAGTATTGGAGTGAGAATCGGCCCTGTTAAACGGGGTGATACTATTGCCGGGGTTGGCAATACCGGATGTTCAACAGGACCGCATCTGCATTTTGAAGTGATGACAAATGCCAAAGTTGAAGATAATAAGGTTATCGGCAGAGATAATAAAGTTGATCCAAAACCCCTTATCGACTCCGGACAGTTTGAAAAGCCAATTTCTTCATACAATGGTCAGGAATGCGGATCTTCCTGTCGTTCCGGGAATATCAGTACCAGGTTTGGGGAAATGTATTTTTTGGGAGAGCATAAGGGTTTGGATATTGTGGAGTATGCCAACACTCCAATCCATGCCGCGGCTGATGGCATAGCTTATGAATTTTCCGATTCTGCAGCTTGCTATTTAACGGGCACTGTCGGCAAAGGTGTAGTGGTTGACCACCAAAATGGTTATGTTACCCTTTATTGGCACATCCCATAAAAATAGGCACTTGATTTTGGTAATCTTAATGTTATCCTATATTCAATAAATCCGTGGATAAAATTAAATTTTCATTTGTCGTCTGTATTATTTTGTCATTCCTTTTGACCGCCTCGTCTGCTTTCGCAAGCACTATTAAATTAAATGAATTTTACTCTGCAGGAACTGGCAATGATAACCCCGACTGGGTAGAAATATATTATAGCAATATTGATATTTCGCTATATCAACTTAAGGACGCTACAACTACAGGAAACACTAAGAACCTTTCTGATGCAACTTGTGGTGGAAATTTTTGCACCATTGATTGGTCAGACAAACTTAACCTTAATGAGGATACTATAAAATTAGTGCTCATTTCTGCTCCAGACTCTCCAATAGATCAAGTAACCTATGGATCATCAGGAGATGTTTCTGTTCCGTCAACAGGACAATCAGCGGGCAGAAATTCTGATGAAACAGGATCCTGGGTACTTTTTTCTACTCCCTCTAAAGGTTCTTCTAATAATTCATCACCTACTGTCGCTCCAACTCCTACTCTTACTCCAGTTCCTAATACTCCCACCTCTATTCCCCCTACTGAAACACCAGTTCCTCCCACTCCAACTGAAACTCCTATCCCTCCTACTCCTGTGCCTGCCACAAAAACCCCAACTCCTATCAAAACCCCCACCCCTGCCAAATCTACCAGCAAGACTCCTGTTCCCACTACTCCTTTTACCCCAACTCCTGACAGTGCAAAACTTCCGTCTTCAATTTTAGGAGTGTCCCAAGATGCCACAAGCCCTACCCCGGAACCAAAAAATGAGGCAGAAGTCTCTCCCCTAAAAAACATACTTACCATTGGCGGGGGTCTGATTTTTGTTTTGGCAGGAGTATTTGTCGCCACCTTTGTTATCAGGAAAAGACCTGAACAATTATAATCCTATGGCAACATTTACTACTAAATCAGCAGAAGAAACACAGTTACTTGCCCTGAAACTTTCCCAAAAATACCAAAATGGTGCCATCTTAGCTCTAATTGGAAATTTAGGTTCCGGAAAAACCACTTTTACCCAAGGGTTTGGGAAAGGCCTGGGGATAAAAGATAAAATTCTCTCCCCCACATTTATCCTGATGAGGCAATACTCTTTGCCCGAAAATCTTAAGGCCAAGTTGTTTCACCTTGATCTTTACAGACTGGAAGATATTAAGGAAATAGGAAGCTTGGGGCTTGATGAAATATTTTCCAACCCTAGAAATATAGTTTTAATTGAATGGGCAGAAAAGTTAGGCAGTTTTTTGCCCAAAAATATCATCCTGATCCAATTCAAACATATTAAAGATAATATCAGACAAATAGAGATAAGTTGATTACTGTCCCTGGCGCTGGCGCAGAAGATCTAAAGCAGAAGTCCCTGAAGGGCTGGCTGTAGGTTCGCCGGAAACCCCTCCAAAACTGCCCGATGAGGTTGAAGCTGGAACAGTCGGCTGCGGCGGCAGGGTCGGAGGAATGACTTGTGTGGATACGGTCGGCGGAGTTTGCTCTGCTCCCGGCTGGACCGGGGTGATTTCTTGTTGGCCAAACCCGAGAATGAAGTAGGCCGAAGCCCCGGCAACAACCAAAAGTAACACAAAACCCCCGGCGAAGAGCAACCATTTGGGAAAACCGTTTCCTCCCCCACCCACAACTTGATTCGCTTCATTACCAGACGGAGTAACCAGCGTCTCCGGTTGTGTAACTTCAGGTTGAACTGAAGCCGTCGGTATATTTCCAACCAAATGGCTAAGGTCTGTGGGGCCAGCTTCTGCCATGGTGAGCGGAGGAATAAAAGGCGGGGCTGGAGGTTCGGATAGAGGCTGGCCAAAAGGAGGAATTGCTCCCTCCGGTTCTGCTGCCGGGGGCTGGGGTGGCCAAGTTGGAACAGGGTTTTCAGCAGAAGGGAACCCTGCCTGTGGCATGACCGGTATTTCGGGCAAAGGTGCCGGGGTTGTAGGCAATACGGGTCCGGGAGCCGGAACAACAGGCACTTCCGGTTGAACAGAAATCGGCTCTGCAGAAACTACAGGTTCAGGAGGAATTAAGGCGGGAGAGGAAGGATCGTCAGCAGGCGGAAAAGTTTTTGTGTTATTTGGATCCATGGGCAGTTTTTTATCTAATCTAGTTTAAAGAAATACTCACCCAAAAGTCAACCCTTCGATTTGAACCTGGTTTCGGTTATAATAATCTTATGTTTAATATCTTCTCAAAATTAATCGATTCAAACGAAAAAGAGCTTGGCAGGCTTAATAAAACAGTGGTACAAGTCAATGCACTTGAGGGCAAATATAAAAAACTAACTGATAGGGAGCTTTCGGGAAAGGCTGAAGAATTTAGAAAACAAGTCAAAAACGGCAAAAGCCTTGATGAAATTCTACCGGAAGTTTTCGCGGCCGTCCGGGAAGCCGGGGGAAGAACCGTCAAAATGCGCCTGTTTGATGTGCAAATTATGGCCGGGATTGTTTTGCACCAGGGGAAAATTGCCGAACAAAAAACCGGCGAAGGAAAAACTTTGTCTGCAATCCCCGCATTATTCTTAAATTCCCTATCGGGAGAGGGTGTTCATCTTGTCACTGTCAATGATTACCTGGCACAACGCGATTGCGGCTGGATGGGACCAATTTTCCATGCACTTGGGGCAACTTGCGCAACAATTATTCATGAGCAAGCTTTTATATATGATCCAAAATTTAAAAATACAGAGCACGATGACCCAAGGCTCAAACATTTAAAACCTGTCAGCCGGAAAGAAGCTTACAATGCCGATATCACCTACGGCACCAATAACGAGTTTGGGTTTGACTTCCTGCGCGACAACATGGCATTTTCACTTGCCGACCAGGCACAAAAAGGACATTCCTTTGCCATTGTTGATGAAGTTGACTCAATTTTAATTGATGAGGCAAGAACTCCACTCATTATCTCCCGTCCGGCCCAAGAACCAACCAAAAAATATTACGAGTTTGCGCAAATCATTGAAAAACTTTCACCCGATACAGACTTTGTCATTGATGAAAAACAAAGGACTGCCAACCTGACTGAACACGGCACACTCAAGATTGAAAAAATACTGGGAGTGGAGAACTTATATGAAAAAAACTTCTCTACCCTGCATCATGTTGAGGAGGCCCTAAAAGCCCGGGCGCTTTTCCAAAAAGACAAAGACTATGTTGTCAAAAACGGTGAAGTCATCATTGTTGATGAATTTACCGGACGGCTGATGCCCGGAAGAAGATATTCCGAAGGGCTGCATCAAGCCATCGAGGCCAAAGAGGAAGTGGAAATCCAACAGGAATCACAAACCCTGGCCACCATTTCTTTCCAGAATTACTTCAGAATGTATAGGAAACTCTCCGGCATGACCGGTACTGCCGCTACAGAGGCTGAAGAATTCCATAAAATCTACAAACTGGATGTTGTGTCCATCCCCACCCATATGCCAATGGTACGGGAAGACTTACCTGATTTAATTTTCAAGACCCAGACTGCCAAATATACAGCGGTGGCAAATGAAATTGAGGATTTACATAAAAAAGGCCAACCGGTATTGGTTGGCACTACTTCCATTGATAAAAATGAATTTTTGTCGGAACTTTTAAAAAGAAAAGGTATTTCCCACGCCCTTTTGAATGCCAAAAATCACGAGAAAGAAGCGGAAATTATCTCACACGCAGGTGAGAATGGGGCTGTAACTGTTGCCACTAATATGGCAGGAAGAGGTGTTGATATTAAGCTTGAAAAAGGAGACAGGCTGGGCGGGCTTTTCGTTTTGGGCACGGAGCGGCATGAATCAAGAAGAATTGACAACCAGCTTCGGGGACGTTCCGGCCGGCAAGGGGACCAGGGTGCGTCGCGTTTTTTCCTGTCCCTGGAAGATGACCTGATGCGGATTTTCGGCGGAGAGCAGGTTGCTAAAGTAATGAACCTCTTAAAAATGCCGGAAGATACCCCGATTGAAAACCCTATGGTTTCCCGGGCCATAGAAGGTGCACAGAAAAAAGTTGAGGGGCATAATTTTGATATCCGCAAAACCACAGTTGAATATGATGATGTTGCCAACCAACAAAGACAGATTATTTACGGGGTAAGAAAAAAGGTTCTGGAAGCAGCTGCCAACCTTAAGGAAAGTACTCTAAAGCAGGATATTTTGCAAAAAATTGGCGCGGAAATTACCAGAATTGTTGAAGTAAATACATTGGAGGGGTTAGATGTCGGCAAAATCGTTGAGGAATTTACTACCATTATTAATTTTGACCCAAATTCTACCAAGGCCATAGAAAAAGAAGTAGCCACCATTCCATCAGCCGAAAAAATTTCAGAGTTTTTAAGTAAACTTGCCCATGACCTTTATGAGGAACGCGAGAAAAATGTCGGAGTAGAAATTGCCCGGCAGATGGAAGTATTTGTTTTCCTAAATACTATTGACACTTTATGGATTGAGCATCTTGATACTATGGATGACCTGCGGGCCGGTATTGGCCTTCGCGGTTATGGCCAGAGGGATCCGCTTATTGAATACAAAAAAGAAGCATTTGAACTATTTTCCAAACTTGTTGCCAATATTGATTTTGAAATAGTGCACAGGATTTACAAAATTGCAGTACAACAAGGTCCGCAAGTTCCCCAACCCATTCAAGTTGAAGAAAAGCACCCGGAGATAGAAGTTGGGGTTGAGCAGGAAGCGCGGGAAATCGGAGTAAAGATTCAGGAAAAAACTATTCCTCCGGATTTTCCCCCGGGATATGCCGGTACTAAAGTAACAATTGAAAGAGCTGGACAAGTTGTAGCCCAGGAAACTTATGGGGAAAAAGGACAACTCACAAAATCCCATGGTAAAGTGGGCCGCAATGACCCCTGCTGGTGCGGATCCGGCAAAAAATATAAAAAGTGCCACTATCCAAATTAGTGTCACTTTTTGCGACTTCGTCTAAAGCGCTGTCATTATCCGAATTAAAGTTCGGGACATCTCTTGCGACCTTCGGTCTTAAAAAATGCCATTACCCTAATTAAATTAAGTAACCAAGCCATATACGGCCGTGAGTAGTTTGGTTATTTGACATCCTATCTTAAAACTCCCATTATTAAATCAATGGGTAAAAAGGTTGTACATCCTTATCATTATTCAGCCGAGAAAAATTTAATCCAGAGGCTACTCGACATTGGGTTGCCAGTTGGCCTTTTTTATCTTTATTTCCAGTTCTACAACCTTGGCAAGTTCACCCCTTCGGAAATGGTTAAAACCACAGGACTTGTATCTATTTCGCTTCTTGCCATCACACTATTGTCAGGCCCGGCTGCCAGATTTTTGCCCTTTTTGGATATCCTCAAAGCCCACCGGAAATTCTGGGGAATAGGGAGTTTCCTATTTTTAGCCGCCCATATTATTTTGGTATACATTTTCTATTTCAAGTTTAGTTTATATAAATTTATTGATCCGGCAAATCCCAAAGCTGTGGGTTTAACTTATGGCCTGTTGGCAACAGGAGTATTGCTTGTTGTAACACTGACTTCCAACAGAAAAGCCCTAATGGGCCTTGACCCGAAAGTCTGGAAATTTATCCAAACTACAAGTTATTTAGCCCTAGTTTTGGCTGTTGCCCATTTTTATTTTGTTGAGCAGGTTAATGGAGTTTTTGTCATAAAAGGGCTCGCGGGGCAAATTACTTTCTACTTTGCCTTGGCAGTAATTTTAGTAAGACTATTAGTATTATTTCTGCCCCAAAAAAGAAGGTAGCTTTTGGTATAATAACCCCAGTGGATAAAAATCAATACTTACACGAAGTGGCAATTACTGCCATTATCCAAAAAGGAAATAAATATCTCATCATCAGAAGGTCTTTAAGTAAAAAACGTTTCCCCGGAATGTGGACAGTTCCTGGAGGGAAACTTGAAACAAAAGATTATTTAAAGCTTAAAAAAGACACGAAATTTTACTGGTATAATGTTTTGGAGAAAACACTAGACCGTGAAGTTTGGGAAGAAGTTGGAATTAAAATAAAAAACATTAACTATTTAACAAGTTTGGCAACAGTACATGGTGATGGCTACCCCTCCCTTGTAATTTCTTGTACTGCACAATATGTATCCGGCAAAGTAAAACTGCAAAAAGAAGAGGTAGACGAGTTTGCCTGGGTAACATTAAAAGAAGCAAAAGATTATGACTTAATAGATGGAATTTATGATGAGCTCCTTATGGTAGAAAAAAATGAAAAAGAAATATGGAAAAGAAATATTAAATGAGCAGAAAAGTTTTATTTATTATTTTATTTTTTTTAATTTCCGGAGTAATTTATAGACTCCATTTAACCTGGGATAATAATTTTCTTTTTAATATTGACAATGCCCGGGATTGGGTAGATGTCCGGGAAATGGTTTTACTTCAAAAACCACGCCTCACTGGTCCCACTTCTGCTATTGAAGGGGTTTATACCGGGCCTGCCTGGTATTACCTTTTGGCCATACCATTCATATTGAGCGGAGGACATCCTTACGGACCAATTGTTATGGAAATTATTCTTTGGGCAGTTGGGGGATTTTTTCTTTTGAAACTGGTCAGCAAGTACGGAATCTTGCCGATGATTTTTGCAGGAGCAATCTGGCTTTATTCCAACTATATAGTCCTGGCAACCCTTTATTCATTCAACCCCAACCCCGTTACGCTTCTTGCACCTCTTTTTATTTATCTTTTAATAAAATATCTGGAAACTAATAAATTATTTTACTGCCTTTCAACTTTTTTATTGGGAGGATTATTTTTTAATTTTGAATTAAATTTTGGCATTTTTGTTGTGCCTATTATCATAATTTCCATTTTACTTACGAGAAAGAATTATCTTTTAAAATCAATTAATTTTTATTTAGGTTTTGCTGTTTTTTTACTGACACTGTTACCACAGGTACTTTTTGACTTAAAACATAATTTTATCATGAGCAAATCACTGCTCCGTTACCTTACAGACAGTTCAATACCCAAACCTGCCTTTAACCCGCTCAAAAGGTTTTCAATTATATATGACGCCTTCTACAATGTAATCGTTCCAACTTTTGTAAATTTTAAACCCATTACACAAATTGTCCTCCTGCTATCGGCATTTTTTACAGCCCGGTTCATATTGCAAAGACCAAAAATTAAGGATCATTTGATTTCAATTTCCTTATCAGTAATTTTAGTGCCGTTTGTTTTATATGTTTTTATGCCGGTAACGGTCAACTCCTGGCATCTGGGAGCTGAAATGGCGGCAATAATAATCTTAAGCGCCATTATGTTATCTGTCATTTCCCGCCTGCATTCATTTGGCCAGGTTACAGTTTATGCACTTTGTGCAAGCTTAACTTTTTATATAGCCAATGATTTCATCAACCACTTAAAAACACTCAATCAAAAGAGTGCTGATGTTTCAAATTTTGGTAATGAACTGGCTGCCGTTGATTATGTCTACCAAAAAGCAGAAGGTAAAAATTTTAAAGTATACGAATATATCCCATCAATTATTGATTATCCTTATCAGTATATTTTCTACTGGCGGGGACTTTCCAAGTACGATTATGTGCCAAAAGATTATGCCTATCTACCCGGCATGCCTCCTTACATTGCCAATAAAGAAAAATTACCCCAGGGTAAAAAACCGGAAGACTCCGGTCTGGTATTTTTAATCAAAGAAAACGACCGGATAGGTATCCGCCACTTATGGGAAAACAGCTTTGCTAAGTTGCCCCTTAAGGAGTCCTCCCGGGTGGGGCCGCTCGATGTAGAAATAAGACAAGAATTTCCCCAGTAGAAATCCTGTTAAAAACCCACCAATATGGGCAAAATAGGCAACCCCTCCAGTTATTAAGACAATAGGAAAAACCGCTGTCCCCAGCCCGCTGAAAAATTGGATAAAAAACCAATAAATTAAAATAAGGGCTGCCGGCAGATCAACAATCGGGCCGATGATAAAAATGGGGATTAAAGTTTGGATTTGATTTTTGGGAAAAAGCACAAGGTAGGCGCCCATTACCCCGGCCACTGCGCCCGATGCCCCAAGATTAGGGATATCAGAGGTAGCAGAAACACTATATTGCAAGTAAGCTCCGGCAATTCCCGATAAAAGATAAAATACCGGGAATAAAAAACCAAGCCTTGCTTCAACATTATCTCCAAAAATCCATAAAAACCACATATTTATAGCCAGATGTAAAATTCCTCCATGCAAAAAAAGGCTGGAAACAAAGGGGGTCAGTGTGGTAATTTCGGAAAAATTTATCCGGAAGGGAATTATTGCAAATTGGCTTATAAAAAGATCTAAATTGGGAGATGCCGTTTCAAAATAGAAAACTACTATATTTGCCAAAATTATCAGAGCTACCCAAAAAGGAAATCTGCCGGGTCTACTGCAATCCTGTATAGGGAACATGAAGTTACTCTATAACTTTTAGGCGAAAAACACCTATTAAATAAGTAAGAAACATGTCAGAGTAAAATTATTTCCTGAGTTTAATTTCAGAAAACCCGGTATATTTTTGTAAAACTTCAGGAATTTTTACAGACCCATCTTTTTGCTGAAAATTCTCCAGGATAGCAATTAAAATTCTACCAATGGCAAAGGCAGTTGCGTCGTTCATGTGAACAAACTCGCTTTTTCCATCTTTGCGTTTCACTTTAGTATTCAACCTTCTGGATTGGTAATCGGTCATGTAATCTGAAGTATGAGTTTCTCTATATCTATCTTGACCGGGCATCCAAGTTTCAATATCAAATTGTCTAGCATCCGGTCCGCCCATATCTCCTGTACAGATAGCCACTACCTGATATGGAAGTCCCAATGATTGCATCAAATATTCCTGAATTGCTACAATCAGTTCCTGTTCTTTAGCACCATTCTCTGGAAGAGTGAACGACTCAATTTCAATCTTATCAAATTGATGCACCCGCAAAATTCCTTTTACATCTTTACCATAACTTCCAGCCTCCCGCCTAAAGCTTGTAGAATAGCCAACATATCTTAAAGGAAACATACTTTCATCTAGGGTTTGGTCCATATACATTGGTCCCAAAGTGTGTTCAGCACTACCTATGAGATAAAGATCATCAGACGGTAAATAATATCTTTCTTCCGCCTGGTTCTTATCCAATCGAGCCATCCGTGTATAAGGTTCTGGCTTTATCATTACAGGAGGCAGAACCGGAATAAAAATCTTGTCGCTTAAATTGGCGTCAATTTGTTGAGCCAATTTTCTTATAATCTCTTTATTCTGGAGAATTTCAAAAGTAAACTGAATTATAGCAAATTGAAGCATAACCGCCTCGTTTTTAAGATAAGTAAAACGGCTACCCGTAATTTTTGCTGCTGTCTCTGTATCAATAAGATCAAGTAAATTACCCAGTTCAATATGATCTTTTATAGGAAAATCAAATTGCCTGGGTTCCCCCCATTTTCGGATAGGTTTATTCTCTGATTCATTTTTTCCTACAAGTACATCAGAAAGTGGCACATTAGGAACAAGAATCATCAGATTGTAAAGCTGCTTATCAATTTCCCTCAGTCGGGGTTCTAGCCCATCAAGTTTTTCTTTAATTTCTCTCCCTTTTTCGATGTTTTTTTCTTTGGAAATAATATTTCTTTGCTCCCGCAATTTTTCTATTTCGGCAACCATCTCCCGCCTTTTCTTATCCAGATCAAGAAGGGCATCAATATCAATATCAAAATTTTTATTGATGACTGCCTGTTTTACCAAATCAACATTTTCCCTTATAAAATTTATGTCTAGCATTGTTGGTTATTAGTTAATTCGTTCATGGTTCATTGCCTACAAACCCAAGTCAGAAGCAATTCCTTGCATTGCTTCAAGATTAATTTTAACAAATTCCGGAAGAGTTGTCCCCAAGTGTTCTTCGCACATTTTTATCTCGTCCCGTCTAGTCCCTGCGGCAAATTTAGGCTGGTTAAATTTTTTCAAAATTGACTCGACAGTGACATCAGAAAGTTTTTTACTTGGCAAAACCAAGGCGCAGGCTACGATTAATCCCGTTAAGGTATCCGCGCAAAATAGGGCCCAGTCCATTTTGGACTCTGGTTTTACCCCTGTGTTGCTGACATTGTGGGCAGCCATGGCGTGTTTAACTTCATCAGATAATTTAAACCCCTTTTCTTCCACCCATTTACTAATTTCTATCCCTTGCATATTATGTGGAACTTTATCAGAATAATCCCCATCGTGAAGCAAGCCTGCCAGCTTCCATTCGTCAATTTTATCAGGTTCCAGTTTTTGGGCCAGTGCCCCCATGACGGCTTCCGTTGCCAACATATGCTTAATAATGTTTTTGTTTTCAACATTTTCCTCAATAATTTTCAATGCATCATTTCTGTTTATATTACTCTTTCCTTCTTTCCTCTTCGTCTTAATTAGACGACCGCATTTTTTTGTCGACAAGTTAGGCCTTAGGGTTGGGAATAAAATTACGTCCTTTAAGCTGTGCTGATCAGTTAAAATTGCCACTAAACGATCAATACCCATCCCAAAACCTGCTGTTGGGGGCATACCATATTCCAGGGCTTTAATAAAATCTGCATCCAAAACTTGATGTTCTACCAACCCCCTCTTTGCCAATTTTAGCTCTTCTTTCCATCTCGCCCCTTGTTCCAGAGGGTCATTTAATTCATTGTAGGCATTAACCAGTTCAAAATCCATTGACAAAAGTTGAAAACTCGCCGATTTTCCAGGATCTTTTTCTTTTCTTTTGCTTAAAGGCTTCATTTCAGAGGGATAATCAATAATAAATGTCGGTTGTTTAACTTCTGAACGGGCCATCTTTTTGTAGAGCTCATCTATCAACGGTCCCACTCCCACCACTCCTTTTAAATCCAACTCAATACCTTTGTCTTCAATTTCTTTCCGGAGAATATCTTCATCTCTTATCTTATCCAAGTCTATCCCACAATATTTTTTAATCAATTCATTAAAGGTTACCCTTTTAAAAGGAGGCGAAAAATCAAGATCAATTTTTTCATATTCAAATTTATAACTTCCATGAATTTCTTTGACCAGCTTTGAAATCATTTCCTCTGTCAGTCGCATCAAATCTTCATAGTCAGCATAGGCCCAATAAAATTCCAGCATGGTAAACTCGGGGCTATGCTGGCGATCAATTCCCTCATTACGAAAATCTTTGGCAATTTCAAAAATTTTCTCAAACCCTGCCACCATCAATCTTTTCAGATACAGCTCATCTGCGATCCTTAAATAAAAATTTGCACCCAATGCATTATGTTTTGTTAGAAATGGTTTGGCTGTAGCACCACCGTAAATTGGTTGAAGAACCGGGGTTTCTACTTCTACAAACCCGTTATTTTCAAGAAAACTTCTGATAAATCTTATAACCTTATGTCTTATTTCCATGACATGTTTTACTTCCGGGTTAATAATCAGATCAACATAGCGTTCTCTGTACCTTTCTTCGACATCTTTCAAACCATACCAGGACGAAGGTAAAGGAAGTAAAGTTTTAGTCAAAAGTTGGAAGGAAGAAACTTTAATAGTTATTTCCCCTGCTTGGGTTTTGAAAATTTCTCCTTCTGCCTGCAGAAAATCCCCCAAATCTAAATTATTTAAAAAATCATATTTATCTGGTAACTCATTTTGGGAAAAGAATAATTGGATTTTACCTGTGGCATCTTCCAGATCTGCAAAAGTAATTTTGCCATGTGGACGAAGAGAACGAAGACGCCCTGCCACTGCTACTTTTTTACCCAACATTTTCCGGGCCTCCGCCGTAGTTTGCTTACGGACAGTTTTAGAGGGGTATGGATTTACTCCCAACTTTTCAATATTTTTTAATTTCTTAAGCCGTTCTTTCTGCAAATTTTCTAGTGCCATGCCTAAAGTATAGCTTAGAAGGGTATTTTTTGGAAGGGATTAAGAAGCCACTGGCGGTTTAAATTTTTCAAAAAGCAGAGAAAACGAAGCCTGCAAATTCGGGAGGAATAGAAAGAAATGTCTCTTGGTATCAACCATTTCCCCTAAAGCCTGTTTTACAGAGTGTTCTGTCCCGTTTTTTGCCAAGTCAGCGTAAACCGGTTCCGTTTCCGCTGCTAAACGTACAATTTTATTATAATCTATTGTTCCAAAAGGGCTCCTGATCGCTCGCTCCAAGAAGGCCCGGCGCAAAACCAAATATGCATCCAAAGTATAAGCATCATATTCCAATAACTTATTTAAATCAGGCTGGTTTCGGCCAAACGGGTCAAATACAACTCTGGATAAGTCTTGACTAATATCCTCACAGGCAAAAGCCAGATGCCCCACAACGGCACTTTCTAGATGTCCTGCGGGGAACATGGACGATGACGCCAGTATGATCGCCCTGCGGTTGGCCCAACCTTCCCGGATATGCGAACGATAGGCCCCAAGTCTGTCGGCTTCACCTTCCGGCCGGTAGCCATGGGAAAATTCGTGGGGCACAACAAATGTTTCTATATTTTTTGGCAAACTTTCCACACCGCACAGACGATTTATCGCAGGAGATAATTTTTTTTCATTTTTAGCGGCAATTTTATTGGGAAAAATATAGATGACGGTGTTCCCTGCCCTTTTTGAAATTTCAGGGTCATTGGGAATATTAAATGCTGAAAACACTTTATCCTCCCGGCCCAAAAATCCGCTATTGATAATGCTTTGGGCAACTACAACTTTTGCGTCAACCGGCAGCTCCCCAAATAAATCTTTGGCAACTTTTCTATATTCTCCAATATCTCTATTTGTTCGCCTCGTCTGCCGCCAGTTTGTCCTTGACAAAAAACCTTGTGGCGATGCTTTAATTCCCAAAGGATCATCATAATTCTCAACAGGCAATGCCATCCAGCCTATCCCAAACTGCGCCGGTAGCCGCAAAAAGTCAATCATAATATCATCAAATCTGCCCTCCGGAAGCGCCTCGGCCGTTCTGTATAAATAATCAGCAAACGTCTGATAATTATGACTATTAGTTGTTCTTTTAATTAACTCTGATATAGGAACAAGCCGCTGGCTGATCATCTCTAAAAGTTCTTTTACCCCACTAAGTTCATTTATTGAGCGCGGACGCCATCTGCTATCAATAAAAGTATAAGGATTTTTTAATTCAGGCTTTCCAACTGAACGCATATTAAATTTTTCTTTGAAGTTTTCAAGCGTTTGTCTGTCCTGAAAATCGCCGGGAAAAGCCCGACCATACCAAAAATTTGGATTTGCCACCTTCATATACCAATTCCCCACTAACCGGGTTGGCTCTTTCAACCTTTCCACAATTTCCTCCACAAGAGGATTTCTAATCTCCACCTCATATTCCTGAATAGGTAATCTTTGTTCTGTTATCATTGTGATAGTTATTAAGGGCTAATTATACTGCTTTTTACTAGCAGCGTAAAGTTTTAAGGGAGGGAATGAAGTGTTTAAAAACCGCAGTCGAAGAATGTTTATTCATATAATCCTGGGCATCTTTGTAAGTACCCTCTGCCAAAATTTTTTCTAAAGTATCGGCTATATTAGATACGGCAATAAACATCTTGGTAAAATTAGGCCAGGAAATGCCTTCTCTGGTAATTTTCAAAGCCCCTGACGAAATTAGAGAGTTCATCAAAATTGTATTACCTAATATTAAAGGCCCAAATCCTATTTTCTTTTCCTCTGGTTCCAAAAACCCGTCAAAAAGCCTTATTAAAAACATTACTAAAATCGCCTCCATTTCTTTCTGGGAAATGGCATCTTTTAGAAGCAGCATACCGGCCATTTTTACTCCCAATGCTTCAACAGCAGCATCATTGAAAACAGGGTAAAACTCTTTCATTCTGTCAACAGCAAAACGGTACCTGATTAAAACCCGGGCAATTTCGTGGAAAGAAGCAATTAATAAATACCCGCGGTGTAATGTGTCTTTGGTAAATGAATTTTTGAAAAAAGGAGCAAATATTGCGTTAAAAACCGGATATTGACAATTTTTAAAATTTTCCCTGATTGAAGGCAGAAAAATCCATGTTTCGCTGCCGTATTTTTCCAAAAGATCAATGTCATTTGGCAACGTTGTAGCAGTATAACTATAATTGGCAATCATTCCTGCAAATACCGCTACCCGCTCGGCCCGAAATTGTACCTTATCCATAAAGTCCACTTTTTCCGAGACTAAAATTTGTCTTCTGGCGGAAAAAACAGTATCTTTTAAGAGGCTAATCCTTTCAGAGACGTCCTTACTTAAAATCCCCACCCAAGCTTCATAAGAGCGCTTGGTAAAAAATAGATTATCTTCATTTCGTTCAATGGGGCCAATGACAATATCCAAACTATATGGTTTTATCTTCATCCAGGCCATTTGGGCTTTGTGATATTCACCGGAAAGTAGCGCTTTTGCCTGTATGACAAGCGCTTGTTGAAAATCACGAGGCAAAACGGCAGATTCAGCTGCTTCGTTCAGCTTCCGTGCAACAGGCACAATAAGATCGTGGTATTTTTGATGGTACGGGATAGCAACCAGACCTCCTTTTTCATCCCTACCAACAAATGTAAACGGCGACAAAATGTCAGGGTTACCAGAAGCTGCTTTCTCAATTTCTTTACGAGTCGCATCAGCCGGATAAAATCCCTCTTGTATTTGTTTTGCGTAAACTTTAGATACAAGTTTGGCAGCATCAACAAGTTTATCCAAAACCACTTTTTCTTCTTTAGCCAAATAAGGAGTTTCTATATCAAATATTTTTATGTAGTCGCTTTGATTTTTCATTTAATTTGCAAAACCTTCACTTTATAGCGAACGATCGGTGTTGAAACTTCAACCACATCTCCAAACTTTGCTCCAAGTAATGCCTGGCCGACCGGGGATTCATTGGAAATCCTCTTTTTACCCGGATTGGCTTCCATTTTACCCACAATTGTAAATTCGTCAACTTCCCCATCCATTTCCACCTTGACAGTCGAACCGATCACCACAAAATCACTGCCGGAAGGGTGAGAAATAACTTTAGCACTACGAAGTACATCTTCCAGATAAATAATCCTGTTTTCAATTAAAGTTTGCTCATCAAGGGCTGCATCATATTCGGCATTTTCCGTAACATCCCCCAATTCCCGGGCTTTTTGAATCCGGTCTGCAACCTGGGCTCTTTTTTCATTTTTAAGGAATTCAAGTTCGGCACGTGCCTCCTTTAGCCCTTCTGGGGTTAAATATGTTACATGAGCAGTATCAGAAGACCTGCTAATTTTTGCCATTTGTAATTTCCCGTACTGGCAGACAATTTTAATCGAAACATGATCAATTGTCAACGTTGACGCGGGTGGTACGGGAGACAAAATTTTGGTAGAATTTACTGGTCTGGCTCCATCGTTCCCGATGATAGTTTTCATCGGGATCCCGATAGCGAAGCGTATCGGGACTAGAGGCCTAGGACATAATGTGTACAACCTATATCTTACAACGCGAAAAGGATGGTAAATTTTATATAGGTAGCACAACGAACATTGAAAACAGAATCAAAAAACATAATAGTGGCCAATCTCGTTACACTAAAAATAAAGGCCCTTTTAGAATTGTGTATCAAGAACAATATGAAACCTTATCTGAAGCAAAAAAGAGAGAATACTATTTAAAATCTTTAAAAAGCAGAAAGGCCTTGGAGAAATTAATAAAAGGCGCGTTCGTCTAGCTGGTCTAGGACATCGGATTCTCATTCCGAAAATCAGGGGTTCAAATCCCCTACGCGCTACTTTAGAAATGGAACAAGGAGCAGGGCCACAATATTGGCCACTTTAATCATTGGGTTAATGGCAGGGCCCGCGGTATCTTTATAAGGGTCACCACAGGTATCACCAGTTACAGCTGCCTGATGCGCGGGAGAACCTTTACCACCCATGTGTCCTGCTTCAATGTATTTTTTGGCATTATCCCAGGCTGCGCCGCCGGTGGTCATGGAAAGAGCCACAAAAAGGCCGGTAATAATTGTGCCCATCAAGAGTCCACCCAAGGCAACTGGTCCCAAAGCAATTCCCACTACAACAGGCACAACTACCGGAATAAGGGCTGGAACAATCATTTCCCGCTGTGCAGTTTTGGTCACAATTTTAACAGCCGCCGCATAGTCAGGTTTGGCTGTTCCTTCCATAATTCCCTTAATTTTCTTAAATTGGCGCCTGACTTCCTCAACCACAGCCGCACCGGCAGTTCCCACCGCTTCCATGGCAAACGAGGCAAAAATATACGGCAGGGCTCCACCAATAAAAAGCCCGATAATTACTAGGGGATCATCAAGGCTAAATTTCAGGACTTTACCCATGGCGGCAAATTCCTGTGAATAAGCTGCAAAAAGAACCAGGGCAGCCAAACCTGCCGAGGCAATAGCATAACCTTTAGTAACAGCCTTTGTAGTGTTTCCCACCGCATCCAAAGGATCTGTATTGTCCCTGACTTTTTCCGGCAGTCCTGCCATCTCGGCTATGCCCCCGGCATTATCAGTAATTGGCCCGAAAGCATCAATTGCTACTACAATTCCGGCCAGGCCCAACATGGCAACAGCAGCCAGTGCTATGCCGTAAAGCCCGGCCAACAGATGTCCTGCAAAGATCGCTGCAGAAATTAGGATAATTGGCGCAAAAGTTGATTGCATTGATAAGGCCAGCCCGGCAATAACATTAGTCGCATGCCCTGTGCTACAAGCCTGGGCAAGGCGCTTGACCGGATTAAATTTGGTGCCGGTGTAATACTCCGTGATAACCATCATCCCGGCAGTTACCAAAAGCCCGATCAGGGCCGAAAGGTATAGATTCAAAGGAGAATACCAGGGGTTATCTCCCATAATCCTCATGGTCAAAAAGTAGAAAAGGACGGCAGATAAAGCCACTGTTACACCAAGCCCCATATACAGGGCAGTCATAATTTTCTTGCCGGTAAGTTTTACAAACATACTACCCACGATTGAGGTATAGATGGCTGTTGCCAGAATTGCCATTGGGTATGAGACATTACGTCCGTATCCCGGCATTAAAAGCTGACCCAAAAGTATTGCTGCAATGGCCGTCACAATAAATGTCTCAAAAATATCGGCTGCCATGCCGGCACAATCTCCGACATTATCCCCCACAAGATCCGCAATTACCCCCGGGTTTCGTGCATCGTCTTCCGGAATACCCGCTTCAATTTTTCCTACCATATCCGTTCCCACATCCGCACCTTTAGTATAAATTCCCCCACCCAAACGGGCAAAAACCGAAATTAAGGATCCTCCAAAACCCAAAGCAATCAAACCCTTAAAATCAAGCGTGTATTGGTAAAACCCGTAAACTGCCAAAAGCGCTAAGCCCGCCACCAAAAACCCGGTCACTGCTCCACCTTTGTAGGCTACATCAAAAGCCTTGGCTAAACCCGTTTTGGCAGCCTCGGCACATCTGACATTGGCCCGCACCGACACATTCATGCCAATAAAACCGGCCAGTGCAGACAAAAACGCTCCAATTAAAAACCCTGTTGCAGAAGGAATACCAAAAGTAAAATAGAGGACTACAGCCAACACAGCGGCAATTGCAGCAACCACCATGTATTGGCGGGTCAAATAAGCCGAAGCCCCCTCTTGAATAGCCGAGGCAATAGCCTTCATTTTATCATCACCTGAGGGAAGCCTTAAAACCCAACCTGCTAAAATTAGACCATAAATAATTGCAGCTCCACCTGCCCCCCAGATAAAATAATTTAGATAACCTGTAATCATATCCTAGCCATAATTTACTATGCCAGGGCAATCCTCGTCAAGGAGGGAAATAAAAATCTCTTTATTTTTTTATCTGATGAGCTATAACAGGGATACGTTCAATCTTTTTCAATCTGAAATCACAATCTATCCATTTATTATTCATACTATCCAGTTTCCGGTCAATGACGCCAACTCTGTCTTCCAAACTATCCAACCGCCTCTTTATGCCGGTGAAATTCTTATCAATATCTTCAAATTGGGGGAGAACAAGTGAATCGAAACCTTGGTTAAAAACCTGAATCATATCCTTACCTAACGCCTCCCTGACCTCCTGAAATTTTTTTGCAAACCTTTTATCAAATTCCCGGCCCAAAATATCAATGAGATCCTTCTTAAATTGCGCATCCATAATAGTAGTTCCACTTTATTACTTACCCTAATTCTTGTCAATTCAAACTAACTTACTCAAATTATATCAGAGAACAAATTCTAGGATTCCATTATCTTCACGATCGTAAACTTTTTGAAAGTGGTAGATCTACAAAAGGGTTGCAAACTTGTAAATTCACACATTTTGTAGTAACATCCACACCATGCCACAATTTGAGGCACAAGATTCAGGGAAACAACTCGCTATTTATGAAACATCCTGTCGCGCCTTAAAAGGAAAAACTGTCCCCAAAAATCAAGTAGGGATACTCACCGCATGGTTTGGTAGACAAATGTGTGATGATTCAGACTACCAAACTTTTCTTAGAACATCTTACTTTGTCGGGGCTCCCGTGCTTGCCCATTTTTTTATAAGAGACGCAGAAAAAGTTGAAAAATCTTCCCAACTTCAACCAGTAGCAGAAGATCTAGCAAGAGAATTGGGAAGTATCCGTCAGCCTCTGGCTGTTTTTGTTATAGCAACACCCCAAGCCGCCGAGCTCCCCTATCTTGACCAACTTCCGAAAGGAATTTTGGATTATCGCCTAAAACACACCCAAGAACCAACTTTTGTTTATAAAATAATCTTCGGTTGGGGTTTTACTGATATGGATTATGAAGATACGGACGACCATTTTTCAGCACCTGAAATAAGATCGCGTCAACTTGGAGGCATACATCTTTCATTTAATGAAGATTACCCTACAGTTTGCTGCGGGAGGTTAGTAGAATATATGCTCCGAGTTCTTGGACATGACCTGCCGGGAAATGAATTTCCCAATTACACTCCGGATGAAGTTGAAAAAATTGCCTGGAATATAAGAAGGGAAAGTTTTAATGCCTTTTCTACAATGCAAGGTGCCATTCCAAAATATCCAATCGTTGACGGTAGACCAAAATTTCCTTTTTAATTTTCATTATCTTCATGATCGTGAACTTTTTGTATCGGGGATTAGGATTATTTCCCCAGAATTTCAAGCGCGTTTTCCAAATCGCCACTAATCATCATCCATTCCTTCACTTCCTTAAACCCTAATTTCTGATACCATCCCTTAGGAAAATCGGGTTTTCTGAAGGTAAAAGCGTCCCATATTCTAGCCCCATATTTTTCCATAGCCGTTCCGAACATCACTTTTGATAACTCGCTCCCCACGCCTTTTCCCTGATAACCAGGATCTACAAATATTTCCCCGTCAACTAGATGATTTCCATCCCACCACGGTTTTATTCCAGCAACAAAACCACCAACAATTTTACTATCAGTTTCGGCTAAAAAAAATAAATCTGGCTGGCGTTTCAACCAATATTGAAGAAGTTTATGGGCACTTTCCTGATCCCATTTTTCACCAACATCAACGGACGCATAAGCCTTTACATATACATCCGCCAAAACATCTAAAGCCTTCTCTGTACACAATCTGATTTCACTCATGCCTAAATTATACCAGATTTTAAAGAATTCTTTAAGCCAGAGCTGGGGAGGGAGTGAAGGGTAAAGATTTCATTCTTTTTGGAGCAGGCATCCGGGTTAAGGCCATATGCAGGACATCATCCATATGTTTGACAAAGACAAAGTTTAGGTCTTTTTGGACAAATTCCGGAATATCTTCCAAGTCTTTTTTATTATTTTCCGGAGCAATGATGGTTTTAACTCCGGCCCTGTGCGCGGCCAAAACCTTTTCCTTCAAGCCTCCAATTTCCAAAACCCTACCCCGCAGTGTCACCTCTCCTGTCATAGCCACATCTTTTTTAACCGGAATGCGACTTAAAGCGGAAACAATCGCCGTTGTCAGAGCAATTCCAGCTGACGGTCCATCTTTTGGCACTGCCCCTTCCGGTACATGAACATGCACATCCATTTTCTGGAAAAAGTTTTCCGGCAAGCCAAACTCCCGCCAATGAGCCCTGACGTATGACATAGCTGCCTGTCCCGACTCTTTCATCACATCACCCAATTGTCCTGTTAAAAGCAAATGTCCTTTGCCCGGCATTAAAGTTACCTCGATAAACATAATATCCCCTCCGGCTTCAGTCCAGGCCAAACCGGTTGATGTCCCCACCATATCTTCCACTTCAGCCAGTTCCGGGGTAAATTTGGCAGGGCCTAACAGTTTTCTCACATCATCAGGCCCAATTTTAAAAGCCTTTTCTTTACTTCCTTCAGCAATTTTGCGGGCAATTTTACGGATGATGGCGGTAATTTCCCTCTCTAACCCCCGGACGCCTGCTTCACGGGTGTATTTTTCAATTATATCTTTGATGCCTTCATCACTAAACTCAAGCTGTTTATTTTTTAACCCGTGAGTTTCAATTTGTTTGGGGATAAGAAACTTCTTGGCAATATGGAATTTTTCATCTTCAGTATAGCCTGCATAACGGATAATTTCCAGACGGTCGCGAAGTGCCGGAGGAATAGTATCCAAAATATTGGCCGTGGTAATAAAAATAACATTAGACAGGTCAAATGGCACCTCCAGGTAGTGGTCGGAAAAAGCAGAGTTTTGTTCCGGATCCAATGCTTCAAGGAGCGCAGCAGACGGATCACCCCGGTAATCCATTCCCAGTTTGTCAATCTCATCAAGCATAAAAACAGGATTAGTAGTACCTGCCTGTTTAACCCCCTGGATAATCCTGCCCGGCATAGCACCCACATAAGTACGCCTATGCCCCCTGATTTCCGCCTCATCCCGCATACCGCCTAAGGAAACTTTGACAAACTTGCGGCCCAGCGCCCGGGCTATCGATTTTCCAATGGAAGTTTTACCGGTTCCCGGTGGGCCGGCAAAGCAAAGTATCGGGCCCTTCATCTTACCGGAAAGTTTGTGGACAGCCAGATATTCTAAAATTCGTTCCTTAACTTTGTTCAAACCATAGTGATCCTCATCCAGAACTTTTTCCGCCTTCTTAATATCAACCTGGGCTTTATCCTTAATTTCCCAGGGAAGGTCTGTCAGCCATTCCAGGTAATTTCTTTTATAGGAGGCTTCAGGATTATATTGCGACATTTTGGCCAGGGATGCCAGTTCTTTTACGGCTTTTTCCCGTACCTCTTTGGGCATACCGGATTTTTTAATCTTGGCTTCAAATTCTTTTATTTCAGTGCTTCCCCCTTCTTCCATCCCCAATTCTTCTTCAATGCTTTTCATCTGCTCGCGCAAGATGGCTTCACGGGTCATTTTGGAAACACGTTCCTGGGTTTTAGAAGAAAGATTTTGCTGAATTTCTAAAATTTTAATTTCTTTGGCCAGAAGTTCCGACAGCCTTTGCAGCTTTTCCACCACGGATACCATTTCCAGAATTTGCTGTTTATCAATAGTTTTAAATTCAACAGCCTGGGAAATTGAATTGACTAACAAATTCGGATCATCATTTTGGGAAATGAGGGCCCAGTTGGTTGCCCAATTAGACAACGCTCCGGGATCAAAAACCGGGCTGCCTCCAAGGTCTAAAAAACGGCGGAATTGTTCCTTGACTGTTCTGACCAAGGCTTCTGTTTCTTCGGTTTTGGCATAAAGTTCGGGAATTTCTTCAATTTCTACCTCGAGATATGGCTCAAACAGGGTAAATTTTTTAATGAAAACTTTACTGATTCCTTCGGCGGAAACTGTATAATCACCTTCCGGGTTTTTAATCATTCGCTTCACCAAACAGATAGTACCAACCTGGTATAAATCTTTTTCACCAGGGTCATCAATGCGGGCATTCTTTTGAGTAACAAAAACTATCATTTTACTGCCTGACCAAACCTGGTCCAAGGCTGCTTTTGATTTGGCGCGGCCAGAAGCAATCGGTAAAGTTGTTCCGGGAAACATTACTACATCACGGAGAGGTACCAAAGGCAATCTGTCAGGCAATGGGTTGGATGCTGTAAAATTGTTCATTAGCAGTATATTAACATGAGTGCTAAAATTTGGCAATACCCCAAATATATTTTTCTATGAGATTTTAGAAATCAATCCCCTTTTTGGCCGGAATATTTTTTTCATATGGATGTTTAATACTTTTCATCTCGGTTACAAGATCAGCTTTCGCGATAACTGCCTTGGGTGCTCCCCGGCCGGTCAAAACAATATCCAACTCTCCAGGCTTATTTTTGATTAGGTCCAAAACTTGAGGCAATAATAGGAATTTGCATTTTAAGGCTCCTAAAATTTCATCGGCAATCACAATATCCCACTTGCCGGAAACAGTTTCTTTATAAAGTTTTTTAAAAGTTTCCTGCGCTGTCCTTTTGTGTTCTGCCGGTAAAAATTTATCACCTAAAATCCCCACAAACCCCTTACCTCCTTGAATAATTTTAATCTTTAATTTCTTAAGGGATTTAAGTTCCCCGGAAAAAGTATTTTTGCCAAACTGAACAATGAGAATTTTTTTATTGTACCCCGCCCCGCGGATAGCCAGTCCCAAAGCTGCAGTCGTCTTCCCCTTCCCGTCACCTGTATAAACAATGACCATGCCCATAATAATACAACTTTCATGCAGGATTTATGCTGCCACCCTTGGGGTGGATTAGCTTGACACCTGCGGAATTTGGGATTATGCTAGGGTCAAATGCCATCGAGAACATTTCCATTTTCTAACGGCTATTTTTACCACATATTTAATAGGGGGAGTGAAAAACGATCTATTTTTGAAACCCAACGCGATTACCAGAGGTTCTTAAAGACACTAAAATATTACCAAATACTCGGGCCCAAACCAAGATTTTCCCGTTTCCCCTCACCCTTATCTAACAAACTGGATGAATCCCAAAAAGTTATCGAAATCATAGCTTTCTGTTTAATGCCCAACCACTTCCATCTGTTGCTCAGACAAAATACGGATCGGGGCATAACTGAATTTACCAGCAAACTTAGTAATAGTTACACCAAATATTACAATACTAAACATACCCGGGTTGGCCCCCTATTCCAGGGAGAATTTAAGGCAGTCCTCATGGAAAGTGATGAACAGCTCGTGCATGTCTCCCGCTATATTCACCTTAATCCCGTAGTTTCCGGTTTAGTCAAACAACCTGACCACTATCAATGGTCTTCATATAGAGAATTTCTCGATCCAATAAAAAGTGGCGTTTGTCTCAAAGATCCAATACTGGGATTCTTCAAAAATCCTAGTGATTACCAGCAATTTGTTTTAGACCAAATAGGATATGCCCAAGAACTTGAATTTATAAAACACCAGCTACTGGATGCTGAAGCTTAATTCATGATTCGTGCGTCCACCTCGGAGGTGGATTGTATTGACACCTAAGGATTCATGCTGACACCCTTGAGGCGGAAAGCTAAAACATAATCGTGCATTTAATTTAATAAATTTTAGGAGAAACGTTTTCTACTAGAATAAAACCAGATAAAAAGTCCTATATATATCACTATTCTAAGCCAGGAAATTGGAGAAACAAGTTCTTCGCTTGGTGCATAAAGAAGTAACATTACTAACTGAAATATTCCTAAAGCACCTAATCCAAAGACACTCCAAGTTTTAGATTTATACAACCCTAATCCGATTGCCAATGTAAAAATGGCTATCACTAAATAAAATGTTAAACCAAATAAATCTACCTGCCCGGAACCAAATGATTTGATTGTGCTCACAAAGAGAGGTGCACTACTAATCACCAATAAAACTCCCAGAATTTTAGCTACCTTAACTGGAGTCACCATGGATTTAATTATTAATTATTTTGGTAATTTTGTCAATCAACCCTGCAGTTAATTAATTTAGCACATTGAATAGCCGCAGGAATGGCATTTTTTGCAACCTTCGGCAAAAACAAATGTGGCCTGGCCACATTCCGGGCAAAGGTCAGCAATTTCGGACTTCGGATATCGGTTATCGAATATCGGAGAATTATTATTATTCTCGCTATTACTTTCCACAACAAGATTGAGGGGTAAAGGTTCCGGTTGACTTTCTTTGGGCTTTTTTGACTCCAAAAGGGCTAACTCTTCTGCCAGAGCCTTAGCTATGGCATCAGCCAAACTCATTACCCTGTCCTTGCCAAAACCTATTTGGGATGAACCTCCGATTCCCCGCAATTGTCCGACAATTTTTCTGGCAATGGAGTTGGCATCGGTCCGGGAAATCCGGCGGAGAGCCAAAGAAACCAGTCTCCCGATTGCTTCCGCATCAGCCGACGTATGCATCCCGGCCCTGCCGATTGTCACAAACACCTCAAAGAGTTGATCCCTACTGTCCCGATTGATAGTAATAAAAGCTTCACCAACAGGCGTATTAACCTTATAGGTCCGGCCCCGAAGAACCATCGGTCTTTTACCTAAACTATCAGCCATCCCCTCCTGTTTAGATACGGTTTTCCCCATTAACTGGTCATAATATGAACCTTCCTTTTTAATCTCCAAAATCTGTTTTTCCCGTGAGCCGTCACGGTAGATAGTTATCCCGCGGCAGCCTGTTTCATATACCATCGTATAAGCAGAGCGCACATCTTCCACAGTTGCGCTGTTAGGGAAGTTGACAGTTTTGGAAATGGCATTGTCAACATGTTTTTGGAAAGCAGCTTGTATCTTAATATGCCACTCCGGAGTAATGTCGTGGGCCACCACAAATATTTTTTGCCATTTAAGAGGAACTTCTGCTATACCTTGGACTGATCCGTGGTTTTTTTCGATTTTTTCAAGAAGTGTGTCAGAATAAAAACCTTCGTCCTTTGCCATTTTCAAAAAGAAAGGGTTGGTGGTAAAAAGCCTTTTTCCTTCAATGGTATTTTTGGCATAAGCAACACCAAAATATGGTTCAATGCCGGAGGAGGCATCAGCCAACATTGAGGTAGTACCGGTGGGGGCAATTGTAGTAAGCGCTCCATTGCGGGGTTTTAAGCTTTCGCCCCGAAAATAGGGGCTTTTGGAATCATATATGGATCCCGGCCAGGCAAGGAAAGCACCTCTTGTTTTAGCAAGCCCAACGCTTGAGGTACGGGCAGTTTGGGTGATAAATTCCATCACATCTTCCGCAACGCGCAAGCCCTCTTCAGTGTTATAACCTACCCCAAGCTGTACCAAAAGATCAGCAAAACCCATCACTCCCAAGCCCATTCTTCTTATTTTTTGGGTCATTTCATTGACAGCCGGAATTGGATACCTGCTCATTTCTATAACATTGTCCAAAAAGTGCACTGCCAGTTTGACAGTTTCACCCAAAAGTTCCCAGTCGATTTGTCCGTCTTTAACATGCTTCCCCACATTAATGCCCCCTAAATTACAGGCATCATAAGGCAGGAGCGGTTGCTCCCCACAGGGGTTCGTGGATTCAATCGTGCCTAAATTGGGGGTTGGATTGGCGCGGGAATTATTAATGCGGTCCATGAAAATCATCCCCGGATCGCCAAAATGCCAGGCCAGTTCAGTAATCAAAAGAAATACTTTTTTGGCATTAAGGCGGTCTGTCACTGTGCCGTTTCTGGGGTTTATCAATTCATATCCTTCATCTTCGTGAGTGGCCCGGGTTGCCTCATACAATTTTTTAACTGCGTCTTCCACTCTCTTCAATTTTAAATCAACATCACGGATAGCCTCTGCTTCCCTTATTTCTTCAATAACGCTTTTCCAATCAGGCTCTTTTTCAACATATTTGCCGTCTTTTTTAACCTGTTCCATCCAGTCCTCTGTTACAGAAACAGAAATATTAAAATTAGTCAGGGAAAATTCATCCACTTTCATTACTGCAAAACGCAGGATATCAGGATGGGTAATGTGCAAAATCCCCATGTTTGCCCCGCGTCTTACCCCACCTTGTTTTACTTGGGAAGTCACATCATTGTAAGCCTGTAAAAATGATGTCGGACCGACTGTTGTCCCGCCCGATGAAGCAATTGTATCCCCATGGGGCCGGAGGCGGGAAAAAGAAAAGCCCGTTCCTCCACCGGATTTATGGATCATCACCATGTCAACTAGAGTTTGGGCAATCGAGCGCATATCATCTTCGATCGGCAGGACAAAACAGGCAGATAACTGTTGCATGGGTTTCCCGGCATTGAGCATAGTTGGGGTATTGGGGATAAATTTTTGCAGGGCCATGGCGCAGTAGAATTCTTTGGCTGTTGTAAGAAAGTGGTCTTTATTTGAATCAAATTGCAAATCGGCGCAGGCAATATTAAAGGCCACCCGCCAAAACATCTCTCCGGCATTCTCTTCGGGTTCACTTTGAGCGTTTCTTCTGGCATATCTGGTCTTGCCAATATAGATGGCTGTCTCGGAAAGCGTAGGTTCCGGTAAATCTTTTGGCACAGACAGGATATTTTTACCAATTTCCCAAACCTCCTCCCGGCTGTATGTTTTAACATTTTTAGCATGACCATTACTAACCTTTTGTTTAGACCTTGCTACTGTCAATTGCAAATTGACTGATTTTTGTATTTTTCTTTTCATAAAAGAGCCCTCACTTCTTTCGTAAAATCATCCGGGCGGGAAAACTGCCTGTAAACGCTCATAAACCGGAGGTATGCCACACTATCCAGCTTCTTAAGTTCTGCAAGAACCATCCTGCCAATAGCCTTGGAAGCAATCTGCTGATTACCTTTGCGCCGGATCTTTCTTTCAATTTTGTCCGTCACTTCCTGCGCACGTATCAGAGCCGGTCTTTTTTCCAGCGCTTTAATAAGTCCTGCCGTCAGTTTTTCCTTATTAAAGGCCTCTCTCCTACCGTCTTTTTTAATAACCATCAGCTCCACTCCAGCAATTTTCTCATAAGTTGTAAAACGCCTGCCGCATTTTAAACATTCACGCCTCCGCCTAATCTCACCCACACCCGCAACCGGCCTTTTATCTACTACACGGTGTAGGACACTCTCACAAAATGGGCACTTCATTCAAAAAAAATGGTGGTTTATCTAACTTAACATATAGTAGTATCTCTTTGTCAATACGCAACATATTGCGTATATACCTCATTCTTTTAGTCTGCCAATGTCCGCAGGAGGAGTTGATAAAATTGCCGGGATCAGTACTTCAAACCGTTTTTCCTTATCAACAATCTTTTCGCGGAAAATCGCCTCTTTATCCGTAGTCTGCCAAAAATTCGCTCCCAAAATCAGGCTGCCTACACAATTGCCGGAATGGGCAAATCTTAGTACCCCCACAATGGAGTTTTGGGCAATTTGTACTTTAGAATCACACGGAATTTCAATGATGCTGCCGCCGGAAAAGCTATTGAGAATAACTGTTCCCCCTATCTCCTCTCCCCCGCCTGTAAATTCCAGAGCAACACTCCCCGGCATTTCAAAGTTGTTATAGTAAATAAGAGGTGCGCCAAAACGCTCCGGATCCACTATAACTCCCTTGCCTTTTGATACTGTAAATAAGTTATTTGAAATCTTGGGACTGCCGCCATCAACCGTGATGTATGCTCTGACTGCACTTTCAAAAATGTTATTATAAATAGTTGGGCTGGTGCGATCGGCACAGAGGCTGCATTCACCTGTATTACTAAGGCGTGAATCCCGCACGGTAACTTTATTGCCGAGCGACATCTTGCGGTAATTCGATAATTTGCCGAAACTTACAATCCCTTCCTTAATTGAAATTACATTAAATTCAACTTTTGTTTCCTCTGTGGCGTTTTCTGCTTCAATAATAATAGGCTGTTCTTTCATCCCCAGGGCATAAACTTTGGCAAAATAAAGGGAAATTTTATTCTGCTCATCCCAAAAAAATTCGCCGTTTTTTACCCCCATCCATTCTTCTTCCGTATTCATACCCTGTTTCAGATGCCACGGCAGCCAGTCTAAATTAAAAATATCCCCCAAGCGTCTGACTGAAATTTTTGTGCCCGGAATAATATTGACGCGTGTTCCCGGCATTGCCCAAATATCCCCCGTAATAGTTATTTCTCCACTCCAACTTTCATTCCGAAAAATTATGCCTGATTTTTGCCGGTTGGACACTTTTGCTTCCGGTAAAATTTGCGGGACAAAATATGCTACAAAAATCCACACTAAACTTACCACCCCTGCCGCTAAACAGAACCGCAGAAACCAATGGAGCCTGAAAAGATATTTATCCCGAAGCATGTTGGCTCAACTATTGTATCACTACTTGACGGGCAGGAACAATTTGCTCCACAATGAAACTGGTGCATAAATTCCTGCCTTTAGTACTTCTTGTTGTCATAATTTTTATTGTATTTTCTTACCTGCCCATCCGGCGGGTGATATTTTACCGCCTTGGCATTACCAACGATTCCACTACTTCATGCTGCAGTGTTGAGGAAATTATGTCCTCATCGGGAAAATTTGATGAGGAAACCGCCGCAGCTATCTTTAATAACCAGGTCGTTGATTACCCCAGGACTTCCCTGGCCTATGCTTATTCGGAGTCCCTTGCACAAAGTATAAGTAATGATGGCCCGACAGTTTTGGGGGCAGAAAATACTGACAAAGATGAAAAATGGATTGATGTATCACTTGACGAACAAAGGCTTAGAGCCTATGAAGGAAATAGAGTCGTCCTGGAATTCCCTATCTCTTCCGGGCTCTGGACTCCTACCCCGAAAGGGACATTTCAGATTTGGCACAAAACTCGAAGCCAACGGATGAAGGGCGGGTCAAAAGAAATGGGCACTTATTATGATCTGCCCAATGTACCAAACAATATGTTCTTTTATAAAGGCTACGCTATTCACGGGGCCTATTGGCACAATAATTTCGGGCATCCGATGAGCCATGGCTGCGTCAACTCACCCCTCTCATCTGTTGCCAAACTGTTTGAATGGGCGGGACCGACGGTAGATATCGGGCAAAATGTTGCCCATGCCACAACTGATAATCCGGGTACAAAAGTAATAGTCCACTAAGTTCACTTCTTTTGCACTCTGCCAAGAAGCGTAATTACCTGTTCTAATTTTTTATCCTGCTCATCAAGGTGGATAAATATCTTTTCAATATCTTTATAAATTGATTCCGTAGTTTTAAACTCTTCTTCTGCGCGCATCTCGGTGTGTCTACCTAATAAGTTTTGTCCCACCATAATAAGAGACATCAACGGCAACTGCAGGGCAGAGGCTATAAAAAGTAAAAAAGCAAAAGGATATGGGTCAAAAGGGAGATCTGATGAGGATTGCCAAAGCATCCAAAGAGCCATAATAAAAATGGCAAAATAAACGGCCCACATTGTTCCAATCAGTCTGGTCGTCCAAAGAGCGACTCTTTCCTGAAACCCAATGCTTTGCCTGTGCTTGATGTTAATATTCTCCGGCTTATGCCGGAGGTTTAGATAATCTACCAGTTTATCGCTCATATTTTTCCTTCAGAACCAAATACCTCTATCTTCTGTTCTACCACTTTTTGGATACTTTCCACAACAGGCTTTTCAATTTTATACATGGCTGCCTCGTCCGGACTCCCTGCCAAAACTTTTGTCAGCTCTTCTTTAAAGGCCAAACGAAGTTCAGTGTTGATATTTACTTTGACAATTCCGTTTTGAATAGCTTCTTTTACTTGGTCATCGGGCAGGCCTGATGCCCCATGCAAACTTAAAAGACAACCAGAAGCCTCATTGATCCGTCTTAATCTTTCTATGTCAATATTCTCGTCCCCGGCACTATAAACCCCATGCAAATTTCCCACAAAAACAGCCAAGATGTCAGCCCCACTATCTCTCATAAACAGTGCCGCTTTTTCAGGATCAGTCATAGGTACTTTACCCAAATCATCTACCACGGAACCAGCGTGCATTTCCGATGATCCTCCGATATGGTCCATTTCCACCTCAACAGTTAAACCTCTTTGGTGAGCCGCTTCTACCACTTTTCTGGCAATTTCCAAATTTTGTTCCAGCGGGAGTTTTGAGCCGTCAAAATGAATCATGTCATACCCTGCTTCAATGCCTTTCAGACAATCTTCCAAAGTTTCAGTATGATCCAGATTTACCAAAACAGGAACGCTAAATTCTGCAGAAAAATTACGGGCCAAATCCACAATGTTTTCTGAACCCAGCCAGGAAGTTTCACCGGGGGATGATTCAATAATTATGGGAGATTTTTTATTGGCAGCAGCAGAAACTATGGCCTTAAAAGTTTCCAGATTCCCCACATTAAACGCCCCAATGGCAAACTTTTCATCTTTGGCCTTCTGAAGCCACTCTCTTGCCGTCATAAATTTATGATAACATACTGGTTGTTATTTGCCTTGAATAGCTTTTTGCAAAGATTCACAAATGTATGTCACTTTATCTTTTGATAAATTGCCATAAAAAGGCAAGGCCAGAGTTCTTCGGCCCACTTCTTCAGTGACAGGAAAATCACCCATCTTATAACCAAATCGTTCGACATAAACAGGCTGGAGATGAATGGGGATAAAATATGGGCGTGATGGAATGCCCATTTTTTGCAAGTTATTCATGACTTTATCCCGATTACCATTCATAAGTTGAATCACATACACAAACCAGCTCATTTTAGTCACCATTGGATCAATATAGGGAATTTTGATTCCTTCAATTCGGTTCAATTGCTCATTGTACCAAGAAGCTACTTTCTCGCGTTTTTCCAGCAACTCATCAATCCTGGAAAGCTGTGCCACCCCCAAGGCCGCGCTCATTTCATCAAGGCGGTAATTGTAGCCCAAACGGATATGATCAAGCCATCCGCCTCCCTCACCCCTGCCCTGATTTCTTAGGCTCTTAAATAATTCCCGCCACTCCGTGTTACTTGTCACAATAATTCCACCTTCACCTGTAGTCATCTGTTTATTCGGGTAAAATGCAAACACTGCCGCATCGCCAAAACTACCTGCTTTTTTGCCCTTAAACTCTGCTCCAATTGCCTCACAGGCATCCTCAATTACTAAAAGTTTGTGTTTTTGGGCAACCACAAGAAGCTCATCCATTCGGCAAGGCTGGCCAAAAGCATGGACAGGCAGGATCGCTTTGGTTTGAGGGGTAATTTTTTCTTCAATCCCGCTCACATCAATGTTTAAAGTCCCCTGTTCAATATCAACAAAAACTGGCTTTGCCCTCTCATAGAGAATACAATTGGCTGAGGCAATAAAAGAGAAGGGAGTAGTTATTACTTCATCTCCCTCCCCAATTCCTGCCGCAATCATGCACAGGTGCAATCCGGCAGTACCGCTGCTTACCCCTGCGGCATAGTTTGTGCCAATAAATCTAGCCATACTCTCTTCAAATTTTTCAAGCATTGGGCCCATACTCAAATCAGGGGTATCAAGTACCTGACCAATCAGATCTTTTTCTTTTTGAGTAATATCCGGACCAGAGAGTTTAATCTCCTCCATTTTTACCTCCTGCTATGGCACGGTTCCGGAAAGCCAGCCGATCTTCATATTTTTTTGTCAAACGATCATGTTCGATTTGAAGTTGCTCATTTGTTAAATAACATGTCCGGGTCATTTTATTACCATATTCATCAACAGCCGACCAATCAATATCCCTATGTTTTTTTTCATCATAAAAACATGTTCCCGGATATGGTGCCAGAATAGTAAACCCCACTATGTCGGGATCAATTTCATCAATTAACTGCTCAGTTAATTTTATATCATCAATATCCTCATTGGGCATTCCCAATAAGATATAGGCCCGGCGAAACAACCCAATATCTTTTGCCAATTCAAATGTAATTCTTATCTGATCAGGAGTAATTCCTTTTTTCATATCTGCCAGTATTTTTGGAGAGCCGCTTTCCACCCCTGCCCAAACCTCGCGGCAGCCGGCTTTATGCATGGCGCGAAGCATTTCCTCATCTGCTGTATCCACCCTGATATTGCATCCCCACTCGGTTTTAATATCCCTTTTGAGTTTTTCTTCGCAAAACTGCAGGACCAACTTTTTCCTCAAAGTAAAAGTATCATCGCTAAATTTCATAAAATCAATCTGCCAATCATTTACCACCTGTTCAAACTCATCAACAATATTTTTTGCACTGCGGAATCTGACATGCCTTGTCCAAATTACATTACTGGCGCAAAATACACACCTAAAAGGACAGCCGCGGCTGCTAAAAATTGCCGCAATTCTTTTTTGATTATCTCTTTCTGCCTCCGCAATATTGCGTTCCTGCCTCACAATTCTCCTATCAGGAAAAGAAAGACTGTCTAAATCCTCGATATATGGCTGTTGTACTTTTAGTTCATGATTTCCCCGGACAATATCCAAAAATGCGTGTTCCCCTTCACCTATCACCACTGCATCCACACACTTATTTTCCAGTGTTTCATCAGGTAAGGCCGAAGGGTGTACACCTCCAAATACAATATGATTATTAGGTCCTTTAATCTTTTCAGCTAAAAATAAACCATGCCTCATCTGGGGAGAAGTGCACGAAAATCCTACAATATCTGCCCCCTTACAACCCTCGATGATTTCCTTATCACTGTCAAAAAAACCGCTGTAGAAAGAAATATTCTCATATCCTGCTACCCTTAAATTAGCCGCAAGATAGCCCATATTTAAAGCTTCCCAGGTGTGAAAGGATCTGGGTTGAACCAGTGCAATCTCAGGTTTTCGTTCCGCCATTATTTATAAATTCTTCGGCAGTAATTTTAGAATTCTCCTTTAGAATCTTTTGTATTTTATCATAAGTTAAAAGGCCTGCTTGAGCACCTATCTTTTCTACTACCGAAGCCCCGTTGGCTGCCCCCCAGCGCATGGCTTCAGCAAGATCTTTGCCATGGAAAAAGGCTGCCAGAACTCCTGTGGCATATGCGTCCCCTGCCCCGGTCATATCCACCACTTTTGCCGGAAAAGCCTCCAATTTATAATATTTTTCCCCACTAAATCCATAAGAACCATTTTTCCCGTCAGTAATAATTACCATCTTCGACCCCAAGTCCAACAAACCGCATAACATTTTTTTCATATTTATCCCGCCTACAACCTGTTCCGCCTCTTCTTTGTTTAAAATCAAAAGTTTAGTCAGGGAGAGAAGCCTGGCAAATTTTTTAATGCCGAAGTTTAGCTCATAGGTTCCGGGATTATAAATTAAAGAAGCTCCTGTTCTTTCCAGATAATTTTCAACCTGCCCGTTTAAATTGCACTCTATAGCAGATTTTCCCATAGATGAAACATAAATCCACTTGGCGCGGTCAAGATCCGGCAACTGGTATTTAAAATCCTGATGGTAAGTTAAAATTGTCCGTTCCCCTTTAAAGGAAATAAGGGCTGAAACATTGGAATCCTGCCCCTCACAAACTTTTACATAACGGGTATCCACCCCCTCCTCTTTTAATTTAGACAGAGTGAATTTTCCCATCTCATCAGTACCGATATTCAGATAAACTGCCGAGCGCATGCCAAGCCTTGCTGCTCCCACAGCATTATTGGGGTTATTGCCCCCCAAAACCTGCATGTATTTATCAACAGGTAATTTATCCCCAAAACGGAGACATAACTCCTTTTGCCCTTTTTCTATTTCAATCTCCGCATCATGGATCTGAAAAAATAAATCTACCGCCGCATCACCAATGGAAATTAAATCAAACATACTTCCAGTTTACAACACAGCAGGAGTAAACCCAAGTTCTTTAATTTTATCCAGAATCTGTTCCAATTCTATTTTTTCTTTATCGTATTCCACTTCTGTTTCTTGTTTTGCATAAGAAGTATTGGCAGATTTGACACCTTCCAAGTCTTCTAAATCCATATCAATGGAGAGGGCACAAGAGGTACAATGCATACCTTCAATTTTTAATTTAATCTTTTTCATAATATCCTTGTCATTCTGAGCGTAGCGAAAAATCTCTCAGCCCGTCTGAGAAACTCGCATACGCGAGAGATCCTTCTCCCTCGACTTTACTCGGGATCAGGATGACATTTTATATCACCTCAATTGTTCCGTAATACATGCCCATGGAGCAGGTCCAATAAGTCTTACCCGCCTTTGTTGGGGTAAATTCTACTACTTCCGAAGTTTTTTGCAATAAATTTTTCCTTATATTAAAAGAAGGAATAACAAAAGCGGAAGTACAACCATAACCGCCTGTCGGAATCAAATTTAAACGGACAGGAATATTGGCCTGCACCTTAATGGAATTGGGGCTATAGCCATTGGGGAAAACCTTGATGTCAGTTACCTGCACTCCGTCCACAATTTTAATATTTGAATCAACGGTTTTTATTTCCTCTCCCCCAACCCTTACCTCAAAAGGCAAAGCATCAACTATGGTTTGGGAAGTTATCGGCGCGTTTAAAACAATCAGGGCGGAATTTATTGATGATAGCCCGAGGTATATAACCAAAACGGCTGCCAGCCTTAAGAACTTTGTTTTGAAAGCATCTCCCAAAACTGTGGTAATAAAACCGACTGCAAAAAAAAGCGGGGCAGTACCCAAAACGAACGCCCCCATGATAGCCGCGCCCAAAAAAGGGTTGCCTGAAGAGATTGCCAAGGCTTCCATGGCAATAGTGGTCCCGCAGGGAATTAAAATCGTCAAAACCCCGACTGTGGCCGGAGCAAAAAGGTCCTGGCTTTTAGCTCTACTGTGCACAAGTTTTGCCAAAAACTTGGGTGGCTGGATTATGACATACCTGAAAATCGGGTGAACATTTAAAAGATTAAAGGCCACCAGTAGCATATATATTCCGGCAAATAGCTGCATGACAACTCTTGCAGTTTCTGAAATTTGTAAGGCTTGGCCAAATAACCCCAGGGCAAATCCTAAAATAACATAAACAATAAGCTTGGCCAATATAAAAGCAAGCGTTGGGAAAATGTTATGTTTCCTGCGGCCTCCTGCTTCTAAATCCGCCTCTTCCCGTGAAGTTATGACAGAAGCCAAAAGTCCGCCCTGTACAGCCAGGCATCCAATACCACCCACAGTAAGTCCGGTCAGGAAAATTATCCAAAGATCCATCTTTTAATTAAAGCTTAATCCTCTTTAAAAGTAAAGAATTGGTGACTACTGAAACCGAAGAAAGAGCCATGGCACCTGATGCCAAAATTGGGTTTAGCAGAATATGGAAAAATGGAAATAAGGCACCCATGGCAACCGGAATGAGTATTGTATTATATCCAAAAGCCCAAAACAAATTTAATCTGATTGTCCTCATGGTTTTACGCGAAAGTTCAATTGCCCCTGCCACTGAATTTAGGTCTTTGCTTACCATGGTGATATCTGCCGCCTCAATTGCCACATCAGTTCCCGTGCCCATGGCAATCCCCACATCGGCAGAAGCCAAGGCCGGGGCATCATTTATGCCATCCCCTACCATAGCCACAATTTTGCCTTCGGCCTGAATTTTTTTTACTTCTGCCTCTTTACCGCTGGGCAAAACCTCTGCCAGAACTCTTTTAATCCCGACCTGCTTGGCAATAGCCTTGGCTGTCCGGGCATTATCTCCGGTAATCATCACGGCCTCAATGCCCATCTTTTGCAAGCGCGCAACACCAGCTTTGGCACTGGGTTTGACAGTATCTGCCACGGCAATCAGCCCTAAAAATTTCCCACCAGAGGCAAGTACCATTACAGTTTTTCCTTCATTTTCCAGCTTTTCCAAATTGGACTTAACCTTACTTATATCTATTTTTTCTTTTTCCATTAATCTAACATTACCCAAGACCACTTTTACTTTGCCGATTAAACCTTCCACACCATATCCTGAAATGGCCTTGAATTTATCAACTTTTTGCAGGGTAAGTTTATCCTCATCCGCTTTTTGAACAATAGCTTCAGCCAGTGAGTGCTCCGATCCTTTTTCCAAGGATGCAGCCATTTGCAAAACCTTCTTATCGCCAACAATGTCGGTCACCCTGGGTTTACCTTCAGTCAAAGTTCCGGTTTTGTCAAAAATTATGGTATTTATTTTATGGGCCAGCTCTAAACTTTCAGCATCTTTTATTAAAATCCCGTTTTCCGCACCTTTCCCCACTCCCACCACAATGGCAGTAGGAGTGGCCAACCCCATGGCACAAGGGCAGGCGATAATTAACACTGCTACAGTATTTAACATGGCCAAAAGGAAGGCTGGCATCGGCCCAAAGTTATACCAGACAACAAAAGTCAAAATTGCCAAAATTAAAACAACAGGTACAAAATAGGAGGAGATCACGTCAACCAGTTTTTGAATCGGGGCCTTGCTGGATTGCGCCTCGGACACTAGTTTAATAATCTGGGCCAGCATTGTATCAGACCCAACTTTAGTGGCTTTATAGGTAAAAGTGCCGGATTTGTTGATTGTTGCCCCGATTACCGTATCGCCTTTCCGCTTTTCTACGGGGATACTTTCTCCGGAAATCATTGATTCATCAATTGACGATTCTCCTTCCAAAATTTGTCCGTCCACCGGGATCTTTTCGCCGGGCCTGACCCTGATAATATTTCCCACTACCACCTGTTCAATTGGGATATCCACTTCTTTACCATTCTTGACAATCCTGGCAGTTTTGGCCTGCATGCCAATTAATTTCTTAATAGCCTCACTCGTTCCCAGTTTAGCTTTTGCCTCAAAATACCGCCCCAATAAAATAAGGCCAATCACCACGGCCGAAACATCAAAATACGGCATCGGGTCAATACCCGTTTCCATTAAAAACTGCGGGAAAACTATTGCAAATACCGAGTAGGCAAAAGCAGCTGTTGTGCCAATGGCAATCAAAGTATCCATGTTGGCCAGGCGGTGGCGGAAAGCCGGGATTGCCCCTTTATAAAAACCCAGTCCTGCCCAAAATTGCACAGGGATGGCCAAAATCATCTGAAAGTAGAAATTGCGAAGGATAGAGGGGGCAAAATCGGCCAAAACTGGAAATGTCCCCCAAACAATCAAAGCCCCCAAAAACAAACTCATCATAACTTTTCTTTTTAGGGCTGCCAGTTCTTTTTGTTTTTGTTGTTTTTCTTTATCTTCAGATTGCAGTTTTTCTTTTACAGCCATTTTGTATCCGACATTGGCAATTTTGGAAATCAGTTCTTCTTCGGAAACCGCGGACTCATCAAAAGTTACATTGGCGCTTTCATCTATCAGGCTGACTGTAGACTTTTCTACCCCGGGAGTTTTTTTCAAAGTATCCTCAATAACTTTGACGCAAGAGGCACAGTGCATACCGGAGATAGTAAAACTTTGCTTCGTTAATTGACCAGTTCGTTCGTCGTTCATTGTACTATGATCTTTCCATGGTACATACCCATACCACAACTGTATCCATATTCCCCGCTCTTTTGCGGAGTAATTTCAACGGTTACTTTTTGATTTAGAGGTAACTCTTTTTTAATTTTAAAGTCAGAAAGTACTACTTCGGATAAACACTCTGTCGGATCAGTCCTGGTAAAATTAATTCTGGTTGTTTTACCTTTAGGCACAGAGATTACTTCCGGCTGGTATCCTCCGTCCACAATAATATCTACAGAACCCACAACCTTCACTTCTTTTTCTTTTCTCATCAGAAAAAACCAGAAAGTAAAAATAATCCCAATCACGCCGGCTATGGTAACTAAAATTTTATCCATTATTTAACCCTTTTTGGCCCATTTGTTATACAAAGAAATGGTGCCATAAATTGTTATCCAAGTGAGCCCCACAGCTGTTATAAAACCAAAGACCAGCGAACCTAAATCCGGAGCTGAAGTTGACTTAAGTCCTTCAAGGTTCATGGAATGTGTCCAAGACTGGGTAACGCTGAACAATAAGTCCGGCGCAATATATGAAAGTGTTGCACAAGCTGCAACCCAAATGGCCATAATTGCCGCAGCAGCGTTAGCAAAAGCTTTTGCATTTAACATCTTTTCTCACCCCCCTATTACTTCTTTTGTATTTGTTTCCAAAGCCAAACACCCAAAAGAATGGCATCAATTAAAATCACCAGTCCAAATAATCCTCCCAAAATATTAAATCCTCCGCCCCCTCCCCAATTCATCATATTTGTATATCCCCACATTTTTTCATCACCTCCTATGTTTTTCTGGAAATCCAATACAAGAAATAAATCACTGCCAGTAAAAATATGCCGTTTACTACAATATTACCCCCCAATAGGGAATTTATAAAGCCTCCCACATTCTCAATGGTTTTGGTGGCACCGGACATCCCTTCCATAGACAATCTTCCATTGACAGTCAAGATTAAAGTTAAAGAGCCGGTTATAAAAAAGATGGCTGCGGCAATTAAGTTATTTAAAATCAAAGGATAAGTTTTACCGAAGATTTTTATTTCCCCCAAAGGCCGCCTAAGAACCGTAAATTTGGGCATTTTGCCGGACAAAAAAGCAGAAATTATAAGCAAGGGTGTGACCATACCCAAAACATACATCCCGCCCAAAATTATTGCCCCGAAAAAAGAAGGAGTCAAAAAGGTCAGAGCCATGATACCGATTAAAACCGGAGCACAGCAAGCCGAGGTTATTCCTGAAAAAATTCCCATGGTAAAAATTGACAAGACATCAGTCTTCACACCCGGTTGGCTCCTTGAAAAATGCGGCATAGGCATTTTAAGCCCCAAAAGCGAAACCCCGGCAATTAAAAGCATAAATACTCCTGATATAAGATAAATCTCATTATGGTAACGGAATAAAGACTTTGAGATAAAGGCTACCCCCAGGACTGCCGGAAGAAGCACTACAAAAATCCCCAAACCAAAAACCAGAGTCATGAGTAATACCTTTTCTTTTTCCTTAAAAACGCTACCTAAGTATGCCGGAAGTAAAAAGGTGATGCAGCAAGGCGCGAAAAGCGCCACCATCCCCGCTACAAATGCCGCAATAAGTGATGTTTGAAAGAGAATGGTTTCCATCCTATGCTCCGCATCCTTTGCCTCCGGAAAGGCTGGGCCAGGCAATTGGTCCAACCTGCCTTTTTATGGCCTGATAGCCCTGGGCAGAAGAAAATGTCTTGGATAAAATCTCGGCAGGGGAAACAGTTTTAAAATCACGGTTATTTTTAGCAAAATGGTAAGAAATATCAAGATAAGTCTGCGGGAACCAGTAGGAATTAAAGGCCAGAACAGTTCTGTAAATCTCATCTTTAGAAAAGTTTTGCGATACCATCAGCTCAACCAGCGCTAAAGCCGCCATGCCATGATTGCAGTCAGGAAAAGCCACAGAATTTCCACAACAAGGCCTGAAAATCCCCCCGGCAATTTCCTCAACTTGTTTTTGCTGATCAGGCGTAAGTTTAATATAGGAAAACTTGCTATAAAGGTCCATTGGTTTTGAAACCCCGATTGTATAACCTCCGGTTGAAGCAAAATTGGCAGTTTGCCCGCCTTCCACCATCGGCCCCTTATCCAAAATGTCATTTTTATTAGAGAGCCCCAAACCCCATAAGACATCCACCCAGAATTGGGCATTGCCGGTATTTAGCTCAATTTGATCTTTAACAGAACCGTCAAGATATTTTTTGTATTCCGGAGGCAAGGCATCAGTCCCGGTTAAAGCTTTGGCCAGTTTTACCTCGTCAATTACCCCATCGGAAATCAACTTCTTACCCAAATCTCCCCAGTTTAATTTAAAAGTAAAGCCTTTCGATGGCAAAACTTTTTCCTGTAAAACGCTTAAGTCCGGAGCTTGTTCTTTTGGGGCTTCTATTTTTTTAGCCTGGATTTTAAAGATTGGTTGGGAGATATTGCCTATCAAAAAAGAGGCTAGTATTATTCCTAAAATTAGAAATAAAGGCAATTTAAACTTTTTTTTCACATTATTTAATAACATTGCCTGAAAAAGAAAATTCCACATACGGCTTGTCCGGATCATTGGTTTCAAAACTGACAATCCGGGAAATCGGGCCTACCCCTTGCGGGCCATGATAGGTTGGGTCAAAACTGGATACAACCTGGCCTTCTTCCCCCGGATTTAAGGTACCTGTCCAGTCAGAAGGCGGGGACATACCTTTCATACCAAACTTAGGACCTTCTCCTTTTGGAGTTTTTAAAAATACTTTACTACAGGCACAAGAGCTAACCATGTTGGCAATTTGCAATGGCTTATCACCAATATTTTTCACTTTAAACTCATGTATGGCATCTCCTCCGGAATATGGGATGTCTTTAAAGTCAAAACTTGTTTCTGTTGTTTCTATTTTGGCTCCGGCTGTTTTTTCAAGGGAAGCTTTGGATGAAGATTTACCCAAAAAGAAAATAGCCCCCGCTAGAATAGCAACTGTAAATAAAATAACTGCAATGATGATTTTTTTGTCGCTCATTTTATTATTGGCTCTTTTTAAAAACCTGCATAATTTCTGAAACTGCCTCCCCGCCTTTGCCATGCTTGACAGCATCAGCGGCACAGGTTTTTAAGTGGTTTTCCAGCATAACCAGATCTGCTTCCCGCAAAGCTCTTTGCACGGCTTGGGATTGATGAATAATGTCAATGCAATATACCTGGCTTTCAACCATTTTAATAATCTTTTTCAAATGCCCTGCAGCAATTTGAAATCTGTGTAATATTCTCTCCTGTGTATCTTTAGGTCTATACATGAAGTCCCCCTATGGGGGATATAGTAAGATATTCTAAAAGCGATGTCAAGGGCCGCTATTTTATGCTGCTCGCTGAAGGATATGAGCTACCTCTAGTATCTGTGGTACAGTATCTGTCACCACTTTATCTGGATAGAGAGAGGGATACCTGATTTGCCCCATTTCATTTATTCTTTTCTCTATTAAAACACCTGGAATCTCAAAGTAAATATTATCCAAAAAAACATTGGGATCCAAACTTTTCTTCCCACCTAATCGATTATATAAATCTCTCTGAGCTAAAGTTCTGGTAGTATGATAACCCTCTCCCTTCAAGGCATCCTCAACCCTATCTCCTACAATATATTGATTGAAAGCTGGAATACTTTTCTGGGCGCGCCGTTCTGCCAAGAAACTTGTTAGCGGCAGGACGACCACTCCTCCTATCATCATCCCGACCCCTGCTAAATAGAATCTTTCATCTCCGGATCCAGAACTTAACAGATAACCTAAAGTTGTTCCGGCAGCCATTATAGCAACCCAACTACCAAAAAATGATTTTTTTCCTGTTGTTACCCGGGAGGGAAAACCCAAAATAGCGGGTCTCTCAATATAGTGCCCGGTGAAATTATTAAGATCCCTTAAGAATTCTTCTTCTGGTAAATCATCCGTAGCTATTCGCAAAAATGGGTTCACATGCTTTGGTTCTTCTTGAGCTTCAGGATAATAGAAACCTAGTCTAGAGTTGATAACTGTTCCGCCATCAGGAAAGTTTGGAACAGTGTGACCGATCCGTTCATATATTTCCCACTTGCCTCGCTTTTTAGGTACAACAGCGGATTTCTCAAAACCCAACTCTTTGGCAACTAACGGAAGGTCGTCAATTAACACCGACTTGACAACTTTTTCCCTCTTAGACCATAAAGTCCCCCACTGATCCCCAAGAGTAGCATACCGGGAAACTCTATAAGCAACATTTTCGACTGCGGTCGCCATACAATGATTGAATACTACTCTTCCAACAATCCCCTGTCAAGATAGTATCAGACCCCATATTCCACCCCCAGGGTATGATATTGTTTCATCCAAAGAATTGTAGTTTTCCACTTTGTTACACCTCTGGTGTGTAACAAACTTTAAAACTGAACTCTACCAAATTAGACGATCGCGTTTTTTAGGGAAGCCAAGAAGGCCTGGCCTTATAACTTATAAAGGGATTTAATATTATTCACAAAGATGTGATAATAAAGTAATGTATATAAGAGCGATTTTAGCGCTACTATTTATACCATTGGGTTTATATGTGGTTGCCCCCAGATACAGAGCCACATTCAACTGGGTATTAGTACTTATTACAGAATTCATTGTAATAAGCATATTTAGTCTGGACATTATATTAAGTAAAATTGGTTTTTACGAGGGAAAGGGTCATATCACAAGAAAGCTAATATTATTTCTAATAATGGCTTTAATAATAGGCGCCGGAATCAGCTTTCTTGCATGACATATATATTCTTTATTTCATCCTCAAAACAGAAGTTATAGCTTTAATAATTTCCTCTTTTGTCAAACCGTATTTTTGTAAAAGCTCTTCCGGGGTGCCTGATTGGCCGAATTTGTCATCAACTCCAATGATTTTTATGGGTACCGGAAAGTTTTGGGAAACATATTCCGCCACGGCGGATCCCATACCTCCCATCTTTTGATGATCCTCAACTGTCACTATGGCTCCAGTCTCTTCTGCCGCAGATTGGATAACTTTTGTATCCATTGGTTTGATGGTGGGTAAATTTATTACCCGAACACTAATTTTACTCTCTTCCAATTCCTTCGCAGCCAAAAGCGCATAATAGACCATCTCTCCCGTAGCAATGATAGTCGCGCTATTGCCTTCATGCATAATTTCCGCCTTTCCTATTTCAAAAGGGGAATCTTCTGTAGTAATAATGGGGCATTCACACCTGGGTAACCTTAAATAACAAGGCTTATCAAGTTCCATTATGGCCAATGTGGCTTTTTTGGCCTCAATGGCATCACAAGGAGAGAGGACCACCATGTTAGGCAATACCCTCATCAAGGCAATATCTTCCAAAGCCTGATGGGTTGCTCCATCCGGACCAACTGTTAAACCTGCATGCGAGCCAATAATTTTTACAGGCATGTCATTTAAACAAATTGTGGTTCTTATTTGTTCCCAATTCCTGCCCGGTGAAAACATGGCATAAGAGGTGGCAACCGGAATTTTGCCTGCTGCCGCAAGCCCCGAGGCCACAGTCACCAGATTTTGTTCTGCCACACCCACCTGAATAAACCTACCCGGAAATTTTTCCTCAAAACCTTCCACTTTAGTAGATCTGGCCAAATCTGCAGTTACAACAATTATCCTGTCATTTTTCTCCGCAGCCAAAATCAAGCTTTCACCAAACCCATCACGGGGAGATTTCCGTTTTATATCATTATCAAATAATTTAGGATTTAGAAAAGTATTAGTGTTTGTCATGATATTCTTCGATTGAGCGTAGCGAATCGAGAAGTTTCTTTGGTAGTTCTCGACTACGCTCGAACAATAATTACAAGGTCTTCTCTTTAAGTTCCTCCAAAGCTTTTTTCATGTCTTCTTCCGTAATCACCCTGCTATGCCACTGGTATTTGCCCTCCATAAAAGAAACTCCTTTGCCGGGAATGGTATGGGCAATAATCACTGTGGGGTCATCAGAGATTTCTTTGGCTTCTCTAAATGCCCCCAAAATTTCTTCAAAATTGTGGCCGTCAATTTCTGCCACCTGCCAGCCAAAACTTAAAAATTTATCTTTGATGGGATCAAGCGGCATAATAGCTTCCGTCCCTCCGTCGCTTTGGATATTGTTCCTGTCAATTACCACAATCAAATTACCCAATCTATATTTATCAGCAAACATGATAGCCTCCCAAACATTACCTTCATCAAGTTCAGTGTCTGACATCAAACAAAATACCTGTGACTCTTTTTTGTCATGCAAAAGCGCCCAGGCTATACCACAAGCTTGCGACAGGCCACATCCCAGGGGACCTGAAGTTGTCTCCAGCCCCGGTAAAGATTTTCTTTCCGGATGACCTTGTAATCTGGAACCAAACTTTCTTAAAGTTTTCAGCTCATCGGGTGAAAAATACCCGGCCCGGGCCATGGATGCATACTGGACCGGACAGATATGGCCATTGGATAAAATTAACCTGTCCCGATCTTCCCAATCAGGCTTTGCCGGATCATGTTTGAGGATTTCAAAATAGAGGGCAGTGAAAATATCAGCCATGCCCAGAGATCCGGCTGGATGGCCCGAACCCGCCTCATAGATCATGGAGATTACGTCTTGCCTGATTTGGTTGGCAGTTTTGGGCAGATCCATTTCAATTTAAGCCTGGCCGTTCTCACGGCTGATTTTTAAATACTCATAATTACCTTTTTTAATCTCATCTTCAAAAAAAAGAATTGTGCGTAAAACTCCTTCAGGGGAGTTGGCAATTTTATAAACTTCAATCTCTTCCGGCCGAAGCAGCATGCTTTTCTTGAGGGCCTGCAAAATTTCAATCCAAAAATCTCCATATAAAATAATTGGTTTGTGATGGCCAAATTGAAGCCGGGCCAAACCCCAAGCCATGCCAAGTTCTGATAAAGTGCCTGATCCCCCATTGAAAACCACATAAACTTGTCCTTCCTTCATTAAAGTCAGAGTTCTTTCAACATAGTTTTGGGTTTTAATTTCGCTGTCAAGAGGGTTTTCCGGGCATCTTCCTTCGAAATTTTTCATGTCTTTAGGGTAATAGGTGACACCTATTACCTTACCTCCTCCTGCCTTGGCCCCGCAACTTGCCGCTTTCATCACTCCCGGTCCTCCTCCATCAACCACAGTGTACCCTGCTTCTGCCAAGGCTTTGGCCACACCGTAAGCATCTTTATAAAGTTGGCTTTCTTCTTCAGCATCTGCAAAACCGAAGATCGCCACATTATCAATGCTTTGCGCTTTTTGGATCATACTTTATTATCGCCCAAATCAGTTAGTTTTTTCAATCTCTTGCAGTTTTTTAAGGCGTCTGACATGTCTTTCCTCTCCTGAAAAAGAAGTTTGGAGAAAAACTTTCACAATCTCAAAAGCAGTCTCGGCATCTAAAGTATCGGCGGGAAGTGAGATTATGTTGGCATCTTCATGTTCCCTTACCTGTTTGGCCCGCGCCACATCAGATACAAGGGCAGACCTTACCCCGTCTATTTTATTGGCTACTATGTCCACACCCACTCCTGAACCACACAAAATTATGCCACGGTTATCAGGCATCTCGTCCACAGCCTCAGCTACTTTTTGGGCAAAATCCACATAGTCATCCGCCGGATCCAGATGATCATTTCCAAGATCCGTCACCTCAAAACCCTCATCCACCAGCCTTTTTTTCAATAGCTCTTTTAGTTCAAACCCCCGGTGATCAGCCCCAAGATATATCATTAGTACTATTCTAGCGCATTTCGAACAATTTTTTGAAGACCAAATATGTGGCCTTGGCATCAGAGAGAGCGCGGTGCTTATTTTCCCTTTTAATTTTCAAATAATCACAGACTTCTCCGAGGCTAAATCTTTTAACTTTTATTTTGGGGAAGAGTTTGATATAAGCCATGGCCATCACATCAAGGCGGTGGTAATAAAAAGGATCAATTTTACCCAAAGTAAAATAAGCCCTGTCAAGCATAGCCCAGTCAAAAGAAACATTGTAGCCTGCTAAAATCCCACCTTCCGCAAATATATCAAGCCTTTCCAAAGCTTTTTCCAAACTTAAAGCACACTTCCATTCCTCCTTAGTATAGCCATTTATTTTCATAGCTTCAGGGCTGGCAGTTTCAATATGTTTTGGAGCAACTTTTATTTCTAGCTCCTCCACAATATTAAAAGGAGGCTTCGGGTTCACTTTCAAAGCCCCAATTTCAATAATTTCATGGGCGGAAATTCTAAGTCCTGTTGTTTCCGTATCCAGAAAAATCAAGGGGCGGTTCCTCATTTTCTTATCGGAATTTTTCACTGAATTGATGTCCATAAGTTATGATACATTATGACACAGTTGACCAGACTTGCAAGCAGTGATATAAATTTTCTTGTCCTAATTCCGCCCTTAGCGGGAAAAGTGATCTTCAAGAAAACCCGCTACGTGCGGGTTTTTTTGATTCTAAATCGGATGTATAGCTGAAAGCAAACTTGGCCGGCCATGGCCGGGATAAACAATTGTTTCTTTGGGTAATTTCAACATTCTTTTGATTGATTCCTTCAAGTCCTCACGGGATGAATAGCTTCTGTCAGTCCTGCCTACAACTCCACCGTAAAACATTAAATCACCGCAAAATAATGCCCGGTCTTTTTTGGAATATAAGCATATCCCTCCGGGTGAATGGCCGGGAGTGTCGTATACTTTGAGTTTGGTGCCACCTACATCCAACACTATACCTTCATTTACAGGCTTGAAATCAACCATAATATCAGCAACCTCCGCCATTTTAAAATACTCGGCAGATGATTTGGCCCGCTCCAGTAAAAACTGATCATCAGGGTGCATGTAAAAAGGAATATTGTAAGTTAAAACCAGGTCATTGACCCCTAAAAGGTGGTCAAAATGGCCATGGGTTGAGAGAACCCAGACAGGTTTTAATTTCTTGTCCTCAATGATCCTGATAATATAATCTCCATCATCCCCCGGATCTACAATCCCAACCTCACCATTTGAGATTAAAAGATAGCAATTTGTCCTGACCGGACCCACTTTTAAAGTAATAATTTGCATGCCAACCATCATATCATGATCGGCTTAAACTGTCTCTGGTAGTGAATCCACTTCATTTATTTTGACTTCCTGACGAAGTTCTTTTTGGAAGGGTCCATAATGCACCTCTGCTCTAATCTTTTTTCCATCCAAAACAGGCGGCAGCCAAAACCTATCAGCCGGCATCATTTCTTCAAATGGTAAATTATTTATTTCAAACCAGGTGGGGGTAATCATAGCTTCATCTCCTGTAGGTACTCCTGTCCAGCGGGGAGTTACAAAAACATGCACCTGGCAAATAAAGTTTTCTCCCTTGGCAGTTGTATTATGGAAATCAACTACGGCCATTTTTGTAAGATCTGCCTGTAAAACATCCAACCCTGATTCTTCTTTTAACTCCCTAACAGCCGCACCCCTTGGAGTTTCTCCCTTTTTTATCCCACCGCCATAACCATTCCATCTATCTTTGCCAATTTTTTTAGTTTTAAAAGCCAATAAAACTCTCTCCCCATCAATAGGAAAACAAAGTGTGGCTTGATATAAAACTTTCTCCTCTTCCATTAGGTGGATTATAGCAAATTGGCTGCGGGACTAGGAGTCGAACCTAGATAGACAAGTTCAGAGCCTGTCGTCCTACCATTAGACGATCCCGCATTGTTACAATGAGTGTATTTTATCAGGGTTTGGGCATCAATTAAAGTTTTTGGTATATCCCACCCCGGGGGTGGGAGTTTTGTTTAAATATTTTAGCCTCGCAAGACCTGGTCTGGGAGGCTGTCTGGGAGGCTACCATTTATTGCGTCTCTAAAATATCTTTTACTTCCAGGAACCCATCTTTGTTTTTAAAACATTTCGGGACAATGTTATATCTATTCAAATCAAGGAGCAAGGGTAAATCATCCTTTATTTCCGACTGATCAGAAGCATATTTCATCAGTTCTTTTGTCAAAGCTTGTCTGCTATCCTCCCAATCAACAGGCAATCCGGATAATTTCTTCTCAATCATTTCCCCGCAAATTTTATCCTCCAAAACCTCCTGCCCTCTGTCTCCTGCCATAACTATCAAGACATCTTTTTGGGATTGAGCCAGAAAATTTACCAATGCCCCAAAGTTATTGAAAGCCCCGGCCAAAACCAATCTATCTGTATGCCCGCACATTTTTTCAAAAACCCGCGAGCCGTTAATGCTCATCCAAAGAATATCTTTTCCTCCTGCCTCAATTTTATTAATACTGCTGATATGGTTACTGGCAGAAAACCTTTCAGGATCCATAGACAAACTTTCTCCGGCCAGGAGAGCATCCGGGTATTGCATTAAAGCCCGGGATAGATTTTGTTCATTAACTACCAGTAGTCTGGCAGGATTTTTGGAAAGGAAAAGCGGCATATTGGATGAAGCCGCGTTGGCATCAACCATCACAGTAGTTCCATTAAATTCAAAATCAGATGGCAGCTCGTAAAACCATACCTTTTCTATATGCACAGGGTAGATTATACCATCCAATAGCTGATCATCCCAATGTGTTAACCGTGGGTAACGTTCAATTGGTAAATGACAACCTCCCCAAAGTTGCTGTCACTGCAAAGACCTGATACCTCTTTGGTGCAGTTGGATTGGGTATAAACACCGGCTTTAAAATACCCTCCGGAATAGCTTTTATCCAGAATATAGGAAGGGTCCGCACTGTTGTTGTAATATATTGATGTTTTCCCACCGCTAACCACAAACTTAACAGTAAACCTTTTCCCTAAAGTGTAATTTGAGTCAAGAGTATAAATATTTTTTCCGTCCACATTAATGTATAACTTGGAAGATTCAAGACGGATAACGATTACATCATCCAAAGAATCGTGTATCTGCCCGGCCACAACATGCTGTTTGGTTTTTGGCAGGGAAGTTATAGCCTGGTCAATAAACATGGTATGAGTACCGGAAGTGGAAGACCAGCTGGCTTTTGTACTGCCATTATCCGTCATTTCCCGAAGTTCTGACCGGGGATAGCCTGAACCGCTGGTGGTTACACCGTTGACCGCTGCCCGAAAGCGGACACCCCCTCCGGAGTTTGCCACAAACCAGGGATCGATCTGATAGGTATTTAGCGCTGGCTGTTTAATTTCTGTCGGACTCTCAACAGAACCTATTGGTAAAGTTAATTTCCAGTCGGCAAGGTTAATAGCTGTTTGAGGTGATGCTGCCAAAATAACCGCAGGGGTTGGTGTTGGAGATGGTTTGGGTTTGCGTTTTTTAGCCGAAGCTTCAGAAGTAAATACCCCTAAAACCATGATAGTGGCAAAAATCCCAACCAGTACCCGAGCAAGCATCTTCATCAAAGTTTTGTGATTGTACCACAACCTAACGAAAACATCTGTCTTCTATCTTAATTTACGTACTTGACACATTCGACGACAATCCCAAAAGGGCTCGCCACTCAGTGTCTGCGCGCTCAATGTAATCCATATTCGCGCTTGACAAACTAAAAAGAAGTCTATTTTTTCTTAAGGATCGGGAGGCCAGTGCGGGGGTTTTCTACCACCATAAACCCTTCCGGGATATCATCCAAACTTCCATCCCGCTCTTCTCTGGCAAAAAAGTAAATTCTTTGCTGCCTGCCGGAGCGGAGCCTGACATCCTTAGAGTGGAGGAAATATTCCGTCCCTTTGTTGTTGGTATATTTATATGCCATTTTTTAGATTATATCATAAGTCAGTTGTGGGGTAAAGATGGGGAAATTAGAAACCTATTTTTTATGATTATTTAATAATCGGGGTTTCCCCTCTTTTCCTCAACACTTTACCCCCAAACCTGATTTAAAAGTATCTTAACTTCCGAGATTAAGAAAACAATAAATTTTTTGTAAGGAATGCGCAAGGAAAGAATATCAGAATAGTGTAAGAGAATGTTATAGGTCTTGAAATGTAAGAAAAATACTTATATAATTTGGGGCATGACAAAATCAATACTAGTAGTGGAAGATGACCAGGGCCTGCAAAAGTACCTTAAAGAACTGCTTTCGGAAAACGGCTATAATGTACGCGCAGCTTCGGATGGGATTGAAGCGCTCGGGGCCATTAAAAAACTTCCTCCTGATTTAGTCATCCTGGATTTAGGCCTTCCCAATATGAGCGGTGAGTCTGTCTGCACGGAAGTGCACAAAAAATACCCCGACGTGTCAGTTTTAATTTTAACGGCCAAGGATAGTGTGGCCGATATTGTGGCAGGATTAAATTTAGGGGCAGATGATTATATGACCAAACCATTTGTGGCAGATGAGCTTCTGGCAAGGATAAAGGCCAGGCTCCGGGAAAAAGGCAATAATGAGATAGAGTTGCAGGTTGGGGATTTGGTGCTAGATACTAAAAATTTTGAGGTCAAGCGGGGTAAGAAACAAATCCAGCTTACTCCCCAGGAATTTAAGCTCCTGCAATACTTAATGACCAATAAAGGCAGGATTTTAACCCGGGAAATGATATTAAACAGGGTCTGGCTTTATTCACAGGATATAGAAACCCGGGTGATTGATGTTTATGTGGGGTATTTGCGGAAAAAAATTGACACAGGTTTTGATAAAAAGCTCATCCACTCTGTCCGTGGTTTTGGGTACATGGTTAAGGAGTGAGTATATGTACCTAGACTGCGAACCACCACAAAGAAGATTGCAGATCATCGTAGTACGCCATGGGGAACCAGAGAAATATGCTGCCACGGACGCCAGATTATCCGAAAATGGTGTGAGTCAAATTAGAGATTTTAAAGACGAGGTAGTTGCAAGACTCCAGGATGAAACCTCTAGGTGCCTAGTACAAATATTTCACAGCACCCGCCAACGCACACATCAATCAGCAACTATTATTTATGATGGGATAGCGGCAGAAATCAAATCTGGCAGGTTAACAAATACGTTACTGGCAGATACCAGAAGCTGCGAAGCCCTTCAAACCGCCGATCCCTTAAATAGATTACAAGAGGAAGGAGTTACTCCAGATAGATTAATGCATGTTTGGCTGACCACACCAGAAGAAGAGTTAGCGTCACGGGGAATATTAACCCCCAGTCAAATCGCACACAACTTCCGAAGACTCGTAGGCGAATTGGTCTGTTGTCCGATCTGGCCGGATGGCATTTCAAAAAAGATTGACATTCTACAAACCCATGAGACCTCAACTGCCGCCATACTGGGCTCATGGCTTGGAAAACCAATATCCGAACAACGCATCGAATACGCGGGACATATCAACATTGTAGCTCCTTATCCCGGTGATGATGCTCGTGACAATCCCTGGTTTGGGATTCAAGGTAGCGGCCACAAGCCAGATAGAAAATTATTTATGCCGCTTTAGTTAGTTTCCGTGGATGCTCCCTAAAAAACTCGTCAACAATATCTTCCACCGGCAAACCAAAATCTTTGGGACGGTCGCCTAAACGGATTACATCTCGAAGATATCCCGTCCTAACATCATTCATCGCCACAAGACAACTTGCCCCATAGGGCTCAAAATATCGCTTACAAAAGTCTATGCAATAATACCGAAGGTTTTCACTGAACAAATGCGAGCGCATCGGAAATCTGCGTTGGCAGGAATAGACCCATTCATTAACGATGCTCATCATCCTTTCTTTAACCATATTTGCCGCTCCCACAGTCGCCATCCCCTCCTGGAGCCGCGTTAGATCTTGCTCATCCGTTTCTCCCCCCAGATCGATCCGTAAAGATTTTAGCTGTCTATTAAATCTTAATAAATCGTTATCTGCGATAGCTTTTGCAACAGCACCACGAAATTTTTCTGCCCTCTTTTCTACTGCCGGGCTAGCTATAACTACCACAACAAAGGATTTGTCTTCTCTTCGACACGAATATTTAACACTATTAAGTTGCGCTCTTCCCCCAAGGTCTCTATAAGGATAAGTGATTACCGGCGCCGCTCTTACATGGAATACTTGTTGCGTAGGTGTTTGCTGTGGGCGGATGTATCCTCTGTCAGCATAAACCATTACTTCCGAAGTCCGAGCTAAAGCCCAATCGCTAGATTGGTGACCAGTTGCGGCGTTACCCCATTTAACACCCTCGTGCTCCTCCACCGATCTTAAATATTCGTCAAACTCATCATGAATAATCACTAGTTCGCGGCCAGTTTCTTTTAGGTGGTTCCCAATTTTCTTCACGAGAGGATGCGGCGAATCACCTGACATAAACTCCACAAGCTGCCTCGCCACAATACTTTTTCCCGCATAAGGCACTCCGTTAACATTCAATTCAACAACCCCCACTCCTTTATTACCAAGGGCAGAGTTACCTACCATTAAACTACCACTAACCTCCATCAAGAACCCATCAATTTCAGGCAAACTTAGCAATACCCCATACCTTTCTTTCGTGTTCATTTTTTAAATCGTGGCAAGGCAATTTCTACGGTCGTTCCGCGGCCAACCCTTGAATTAATACTGATAGTCCCCCTATGCGTGTCAATGATATTTTTTACTAAAAAAAGCCCCAAACCCATTCCCCGTTCCGATTTTTCATCTCCCTTAAAAAACCCCTCAAACACCTTTCCTAAATCTTTTTTTTCAATACCTTTTCCATAATCCTTGACAGCCAATATGATATCTGACTCCGTTTCGCTCAATTCTAATTTGATTTCACCCTGGTTGGTAGAAAATTTGCTAGCATTGTCAAGTAAATTTGAGATCGCCTGCAATAATTTATCAAAATCGCCAATAATTAACCCGGCAGACGGAGTTGTTTTATTCTCAAAAACCAATTTTCTATCAGGATAATTAAAACGGAATCTTAAAATAGCTTTACCAATAATCTCTTTTATGTCATGCTCCCGTAAGTCAAAATGAAACTTACCAACATTAATTCTACTAATATCCAGAAGTTCATTAACAAGCCCTGTTAATCTTGATATTTCCCCTGATAATTCCTGGATCCAACGTGCTGGTTTGGGAGGAAGTTGCTGCAACTGGGTTTCCAAAAGCTGGGCATACCCGCTAATTGTCGTTAAGGGAGTGCGCAATTCATGAGCAGCCAGAGAGATGAATAAATCACGGTGTTTCAAAGCCTGTTGTGCCTGCTGATAAAGTTGAGTTTTCCTGATTGCCAACGATGCCATTGATCCGAAAAGTTTGAGAGTGTTTTCATCATTTACAGAGAAATCTTCATCTTTAGATGAACGGACGGTTAGGGCTCCGATTGGTTTTCTGCGATAGGAAAGAGGTATAAAAATAAGTGACTTCACTCCCGCTTTTACGATTTCTGGATGTATTCGCCTTAATTCTTTTGCATAAACTATCAAAACTTTCTGCTCGCTTATAGATTTATAAGTAAAACCTCGTTTGCGGACTTTAGTATTTGAAAAATCGGGGTTTACGCTATAAACTGTTGTAATCCCCTTTCCGTCAACCAGAGAAACAGAGCCCCCATTTCCTTTTACCAATCTGATAGCTTCATGTACAATAATGGCATACGTTTCCTCCGGCGTTAGCGGCACTAAAAATTTTAGGCCGCTTTTGTATATTTTTTCAAGGGTATTATCCATAATCCTTTAAAACGTGGTTATTTTACCATGTTTGATCTTGACTTTACAATACTGATGAAAAGTTTTAGGAAATATAGGCACGACAAGATAGAGTTCTTACAATTTTTAGTCTTCTTTTTTGATACTTGCCCCAAGAGAGGAGAGTTTGCCTACCATATCTTCATAACCCCGTTCAATAAGTTGCGCTTCATCAATTACGCTCGTGCCGGAGGCTGCCAAGGCAGCCAAAACCAGGGCCATTCCGGCCCTGATATCCGGACTTTCCATATGTCTCCCAGTCAGTTTGGTCGGGCCATATACCAAAACCCGGTGAGGATCGGCAATGATAATATGGGCACCCATGGAAATTAGTTTGTCCACAAAGAACATCCTTGTTTCATACATCCAGTCATGAAGAAGAGACATACCCCGGGCACGCGTTGCAAGAACTATTACCGCACTCATCAGGTCTGTCGGGAACCCCGGCCAGATATTAGTATGAAGTCTTGGGATGGCAGTTAAATTTTTAGCTGATATTGCAATCACATCTTCTTTATCTTTGAAATTTATTCCCATTTTTTTAAGGTGGCAAGTGACCGGAGCAAGATCCGGCAAATCCTTTTTTTCAATTTCAATTGCGCCTCCGGTTAAAGCTGCTGCAATGGCGTAAGTCCCGAATTCTATATGGTCCGGGCAAATGGAAAAAGTTGTCCCATGAAGTTTTTCTACACCCCGGATTTCAATGATCTGGGTACCAATTCCGGAAATTTTGGCACCCATTTGACAAAGCATCTGGCAAAGGTCGCTGATATGCGGTTCTGAAGCGCAATTTTTAATCGTAACTTTTATATTCCCCAACACGGATGCAAGAATCATACTTTCAGTGCCGGTTACCGAACACTCACTCATAAAAATTTCCCTGTCATGCCCATTTGTACCTCTTTTCCCTTTATATTCCAAATCACGAATTTGAAATACAAAACCCAACTTTTTTAACCCTTCAAGGTGCGGGTCAATGCTCCTTCTGCCAATAATATCCCCTCCCGGAAAAACAAAGGAAGCTTTGCCCAGACGCGCCAGCAATGGTCCTACAAATAAAATCGAAGCCCGAAGTTTTTTTACCAGGTCGTTTGGCAAATCCGTTTTGGTAATTTTTTCACATTTAATTTTTAATATAGCACCATCCCTTTTTATATATGCACCCAGTCTTTGCAATATTTCTGCCAATACATCAACATCAGAAATTTGGGGAACATTTTTTAGCGTTACCTCATCAGAGGTTAAGATGCATGCCGCAAGGGCCGGTAAAATTTCATTCTTGTTGCCCGAAAGCTTGATCCTGCCGGAAAGTTTCCTTCCGCCTTCAATAATATATTTAGACATAGTTTAAAGAGTCTTTGATGCGCCTTAAGGTTTCTTCTTCTCCCAAAATTTTAATGCTTTCAAAAAGAGGAGGGGTAACAAGTTGTCCGGAGATTGCGGCACGGATTAGTTGGAACATATCCCCCGCTTTAATTTTTTCATCCTCTGCCAGTTTTCTAAAACCTGCCTCAAATTCTTTTGCCTCCCAGGGTTTTTTTAAGTTTTCCATAATCTGCATAATTTTTTCCAGCACGGTTTTTTTATCGCTTATTTTAATTTTGGCAAAAATTTCTTTATCATAATCCGGTTTTTCCCGGAGAAAATCTGTCAGAGGTATAAAATCAGAAAGTTTTTTAATTCTTTCTTTTATCAAGGGGACTACTGGTGCGATATCTCGCACAGGATGATCCTCCTTCGCTAAAGCTCCGGCGGACAAGTCCACCAAAAATTCCTGCAGCCTTTTTGTTAATTCTTCATCTGACATTTTTCTGATATATTCCCCATTCATCCATTCCAGTTTGGTAATATCAAAAACAGGTGACGATAAATTCATGTCCTTTAAATCGAAATCTTTCACCATTTCATCCAGAGAAATAATTTCCCGATCTCCTTTTGGCCTCCAACCTAAAAGAGCCATAAAGTTTAGCAATGCTTCTTTTAAATAACCATCCTGGCGAAATTCTAAGGCAGATTTTGCGCCATGCCTTTTTGACAACTTACTTTTGTCTGAACCCAAAAGCAGCGGCAAATGAGCAAATTGGGGAATTTCCCACCCAAGCGCCTCATAGAGTTGTATATGTTTGGGCACGGAAGAAATATATTCATTTCCCCTGATAACATGAGTTATTTGCATTAAATGGTCATCAATGACATTTGCAAAATTATAAGTGGGATATCCATCGGATTTTAATAGTACAAAATCCTCTTGTAGACTATTTTCAATTTCAATTTTTCTGTTACCAACCAAATCCACCCAAGAAGTTTTTCCCTCTTTATTGGTTCTAAATCTAATTGCGCCTTCATCTTTAAAAGCAACTCCCTTTTCTAAGAGTTCATCTGCGTACTTTCTATAAAGATCTAATCTCTCTGATTGAACATAAGGGGCAAACGGCCCACCAACATCTGGACCTTCATCATAATCCAGCCCTAGCCAGTGGAGTGTCTCAAAAATTTTTTCAGCAGCTTCCAGAACTAACCTCTCTCGATCAGTATCTTCTAAACGCAAGATAAATTTGCCGTTGTTTTTGCGGGCAAATAAGTAATTTATTAAGGCAGCCCAGGTATTTCCAATATGGGGGATACCGGTTGGCGAAGGCGCAGTTCTTACTCGAACTTCCATAACCTACATATTATACCAATCTTAGGCTTTACTGTATAATAAGTTCATACTGCCATGACTCTAACACAAGCCGCCACACTTACAAAACGCACAATAATTGCCTTTCTCATTTTAGGAATTCTGGGGATTGCCGGGGCGGTGGGCCTTAATTTCTACAGACAATATCAAGCTCTTCATGCTCCTCCTCCGCCAGAGGTACATTGGGAAGAATGGGGACAACTCCCACTTCCGGTTTTCCCCCCTTCAACAGTTACCTCATCCAATTTTTCCTACTCACTGGATACAACCACCGGTAGCCTGCCACAAACACCCCAGGATATACCCAAATCATTGAGAGTTTACTTCATCGCCCAAACAGGCATTAACCTCCGCGCACCGGATAAAGCCAGGGAGTTGGCAGAAAATTTTGGCTTTCCGGAAGGCCCCAAAATTTTATCGGAAGAAACCAGGGAGTTTGGTGATAAAAAAGGCGGAACTTTGACCATCAATCTTATTACAGGAAATTTTAATTTCGAAAAAATAGCCACCCCTGCCGCTGAACTGAAAAACATCCCTGATAAATCCACATTAGTTGAAGCATTGAAAAAATATCTGGCAGAGAAAAATTTATTGCCCGAGGCCCTGCTAAACGGCGAAGGTAAAACATCGACAGACAACCCTATGCAAGTTTCACTCTTTCCGGCTGATATCGATAGATTATCTGTTGTGACACCATCGGAAACTGAAGGGTTGGTCCACGCACTTTATTCCAGAAAAGATGAGACATTCAGTAAATTAACTTACACATTTTGGACAGTTGATCAGACATCGTTTGCCACCTATCCTTTAAAAACTGCCGAAGAAGCATACAGCGACCTTGTGTCAGGTAAGGGGTATATAAGCATTATCCCGGATAAACCGGCAGTTTCCATTTCGATGGTTTATCTTGCCTATTTTGAGCCGGAAGATTATGCATCCTACCTTCAGCCGGTATTTATCTTTGAGGGGCCAAATTTTAAAGCTCTAGTTCCGGCAGTTAAGTCGGCCAGGTGAAATTGGCAAAAGTCCAGTCAATCAGTTTTTTGGTTTCCCCGAAACGGTCTTCGGATCCTAAAACTACCATCAAAACAATATGCCCATCCCGTTCCATCAAGCTGACCAAATTCTCCCGGGCCAGAGGCGTTGTACCGGTCTTCATGCCCAACATACCGGGGATGTCCAGTAATTTATTCAAGTTTTTCAAAGGATGGATGAATTTAAGATCTACGGATGCTACTTCTGTTTCACGGGTGGCCACCACTTTGGCTATCTGGATATTATCAGAAGCCACAGCGGCAATTTTGGCAAGGTCAGAAGCTGTTGAAAAATGATCAGGTGAATCATAGCCTGCCGGGTTATCAAAATGGGAATTTAAAAGGCCTAAGCTTGCTGCTTTTTGGTTCATTTTATCAATAAAAGTATCTTTTCCCCCGGGATAATTTTCAGCGATTGTATAGGCTGCATCATTACCGGAGTTGAGTAACATCCCGAATAAAATACTGCGGAATGTCATTTGCTCTCCCGCCTTAAGCCCCATGGAAGAGCCGTTGATATTTCCCAAATCATCCGGCACCTCCAAAATATCACCGGGCTTAAAATATTCCACAGCCACAAGCGCAGTCATTATCTTGGTTGTTGAAGCAATCGGCAAACGGGTATCAGCGCTTTTGCTGTATAAAATATTGTCCGAACCCATATCTTTTATGACAGCCGCAGCCGCCGAAAGTGGCGGAGGAAGTGTACCTTTATCTTTTGGGGGCAAAACTACCTTTTCTACCGCCGCTACCTCACCCCGGGAAAATGCCACTCCCTCCGCGACGTTCGAAGATACAACTTTAGTTTGTATTAGATCAACAGCCCTGGGCAAACTTAAAAGCACATTGATGGCCAAAAGCAAAAAAATGGCAGAAAGAAGTATCTTCTTCATTTTAGGGTAGATAGTCTGACATCAACCCGCTCCATGTCACGGGGGAAAAGTGAAGCCTCACGGACATTGGAAAGACCCAAAATATGCATCACAATTCTCTCCGATCCGAACGAAAATCCCCCCTCGGGAGGCATGCCGTATTTAAATGCTTGCAGATAAATCTCACTTTTCTGTAAATCCACCCCCCGTTCTTTTGCCTTTTCTACCAATAATTTGTAATCATTGATTCTTTGCCCACCTGTTAGCCACTCGGTTCCCCGTCCGATTAAATCAAAACTTAATGTGAAACCTTGATCTTTTGGATCTTCAAAAGTATAGAACGGGCGTTTTGAAACAGGGTAATGCGTCACGAAAACTAAATCTGATCCTTTCTCTTCCAGTGCCCAGCGGCAAATTTCTCTCTCATCTTCCGGCTCCAGATCCGGCTCTTTTCTATTATCCCGGCCGGTCCTTTTAAAAATAATTTCCTGCGCTTCCCGTAACTTAATTCTGGGGATTTCTCTGCTAATCTGTGGAACGCTCACCTTGCACAAATCAAGCGTTGTCTTACATTCCTTCGCCACCCTGTCAAAAATGTATCTTACCGTATATTCCACCATATCCATAATTTCCGTCCAGGATTCAATGAAACCAAATTCTGCATCGAGTGTAGTTACCTCTGTCAGATGTCTTGTGGTAACGGACGGTTCTGCACGAAGTGTTTTATTAACTGTAAAAACCCGCTCAAAAACAGGCACCAGAATTTGTTTGTAAAATTGCGGACTTTGAGAAAGATAAGCTTTTTGTCCAAAATATTTCACCTCAAACACTTCCGCCCCGCCTTCAGCAGCTTGGGGAATGATAACAGGAGACTGAAATTCCGTAAAATCTTTTTCCTTTAAAGCCTCCCGGAAAGCATCAATCACCACTTCCTGCATTTTAAAAATCTCTTTTATTTTGGGGTGGCGGAGCGTTAATCCGCGAAAGTCCAGCAGGGTTGGAAGTTGTAAATCAAGATCTTTCACTCCCATATCAAAAGGGAGTTCCTCGGCTTTTGACAAAACCTCAATTTCTTCCGCCTGCAACTCAATGGAGCCAGTGACAAGGTTTTTATTGACCAGATTTTCCGGGCGCTTACTGACTTTTCCTGTAATACAGACCACATCCTGCGGTCGTAAACTTCCAGCCAGCTCTCCGTTTGCTACAACCTGTAAAACTCCTGACCTGTCGGAAATATCCAAAAAAACTATCTTGCCGTGGTCGCGACGGGTTGTCACAAATCCACAGATTTTAACTGCCTCCCCAACTTTACTCACACAATCCAAGATTAATGTTCTTTCCATTGAATTGATAATAACAGCTTAAGTTTGCCTTGACAATACCAGTAAAGCAAATTAGAATGGTATTATGACGTTCGTAAATTTAAGTGTAGCGTTGCTTTTGGGTCTTCTCTTTGTACTTGTTTCAGGCATAGTATCTTTCAAAACCGTCAAGGCTTAATGGTTTTGAAATGTTTTCTAATCTGGGCTTTGGCAGAGCTTGTTACGGTAAATTCCAGCCAATCTCTGTTTGGTTTCTTGTTTCCCTTGCCTAAAATTATCTCTACCACATCACCATTTTGGATCTTAAAGTCAAGCGGTACCATTTTACCATTAACTTTAGCACCAGAGCATCCATCTCCCACTTCCGTATGCAGACAGTAGGCAAAATCAACCGGGGTTGCGCCTGCCGGTAAATCTTTTACGTCACCTCCGGGAGTAAAGCAAAAAACTCTTTCCCCGAAAAAATCAGTTTTGACACTTTTTAAAAATTCGCTGTCGTTTGTCACTTCTTTTTGCCATTTCGCCAAATTTTTGACCCACTCCAATTTTTCAGCGCTCGTTGCAAAACCACGGGAGACTTCCGCATCCGATACCCCCCTACTTTTCATTTCCGCATAATTCCAGTGGGCAGCCAACCCGTATTCTGCTTCTTCGTGCATCTCCTCCGTCCTGATTTGAATTTCAAAAATCCGACCCTGGGGGCCTACAACTTTAGTATGGATAGACCTGTAGCCATTTGGCTTGGGATGGGTAATAAAATCACTGACAGAGCCCGAAACAGGTTTCCACAGTTTATGCACAATATCCAGGACTTTGTAGCAATCTTCAGTGGTGGAAACCACTATCCGAAAAGCTATTAAATCCGAAACCTTTGACATATCAAAATTAATTTCCGGGCGGCAGAGCTTCATATATAGTGAATATAAATGCTTGGTCCGGCTTTCAATCCGGTAATGGATTCCCGCTTTCCCTAAAGATTTTTTCAACTCATCTTTTATTTTCGTCAATATTATATTCAACTCAACTAAATTAGTTTGCAAAAGTTGTTTGGTTTTATCACATGACGCACGTTCAAGATAAGCAAAGGCTAAATCCTGCATTTCTCCTTTCATCTCCCCAATCCCAAGCCGTTCTGCCAAGGGCGCAAAAATTTCCAATGTTTCCCGGGCAACTTCTTCACCCTTTTCCCGCGTGAGGCAAGAAAGGGTCCGTAAATTATCCAAAATATCGCACATTTTAATAAGCACTACACGGAGATCCCGTGCCAAAACCAAAAACATTTTTCGAAGCTCTTCAGCAAATTCTTTTTCGGTACCTTTTCTAAACTTCACAATATGCAATTTATGGAAAGCATTAAGTATTCCGGCAATATCTTCGCCGAATTCCTCTTTCAAATCTTCAGGTGTAGCCGCCCCGTTTAAAATGCTATGATGCAAAATTGCAGCAGATAGTGTTTTCGGGTCAGTGACATCAAACTTCATCAGGTTATCAGCCACTTTAACGCAGTGTTCCAAAATCTCCTCGCCGGAAAGCCGTTTTTGCCCCGCCAAAGAAGTTTCGGCAAAATCATAAGCTTTTTTGACTAATGGTATTTCCAGATAATTCATACAAGTCAGTTACTTTTAGTTGTAATTTTTCCGTATTATTAAATTTATCTATTTCCAGATAATAAGCAAGCCCCATGCTTTGCCCGTCTACCAAATTCGGGTACTTTCCCCCAAAAGAGAAGGCGATGGCGTCTATGCCATCGGCTTTAAATTTAAGGTGTGCTCCACCCCCCACTGTTTTAATATTAGCAATCTTTGCGTTTCCGCTAAAAATTGGCTTGGGATTACCTATGCCGAACGGCTCAAACTTATCCAAAGCCTCTACCCACGACTTATCAATTTTATCTAAAGCCAACTCCCCGTCGACCTCCATTTTACCACTTCTATCAAATTTAACTTTTTCCATAGCTTTTTGAAGAGAACTTTTAAATTCATCAATCTTAGAAGTTTCAATGGTAAACCCGGCAGCAGCCGGATGTCCCCCCACATCAATCAAAAACTTCGAACAGCTTCTAAAAATTTCCACAATATTGACCCCTTTGACAGAACGGGCAGAACCCTTAGAAACACTTTCCATCCGGCAAATTACCACTGCCGGGATGCCATACTCATCCTTTAACTTGCCTGCCAAAAGGCCGGTGATGCCGGGAATCCATTTATCAGAAGAGGTCAGAATAATCTTTTCATCCTTGATACTGATCCCTGTTTTGGCCAATACTAACCCATCAGTTACCAGCTGCCTTCGCCGGTCATTCGTTTCCCCTAAAAGTTTGGCCAAGTTTCTTGCTTTCATTGGGTCTTTGGTGCAAAGAAGGCGCAATGCATCCATAGCATGTTCCAGTCTCCCTTTGGCGTTAAGCCGCGGCCCTAAAACAAAGCCCACATGATATGAATTAATCTCTCCTTCTGTGAGTCCTGCCTGATTTATCAGTGCCAAAAGACCAACCCTTTTTGTGGAATTTAATTTTTCCAAACCAGCTTTGACCAGAGCACGGTTTACCCCAAGCATTGGTACCATATCGGAAACTTCGGCCAAAGCCACCAAATCCAGTAAATCTTCTGCGTCTTTTTTTGATAAAAACGAGCGCAGCAAACACCATCCAACAGCTGCCCCGCACATCTTCGTGGAATGGATAATTGATAAGGCTTCAGGCTTTATATCCTGCGGCAAATGATGGTCGGTGATAATTAAATCCAAACCCATTTTTTGGGCAAGTTTTGCTTGATCTACAGCTGTAATACCATTATCAACTGTCACAATAAGCTTTGCTCCCTGATCTTTGGCAAATTGTAAACCCGTCTCTGACATACCAAAGCCTTCTTTTTCCCGATGGGGAATATAGGGCAGGACTTTTGCTCCAACTATAGAAAGTCCTAAATACAAAATGGCGGCACCACACAGTCCGTCAACATCATAATCACCATAAACAATAACCAGCTCCTTATTTTTAGTGGCTTGGAGGATTCTTCTTTTCGCGCTTGTAATACCGGGTAAGTCAAATTCTTTTTCAAAGTCCCGCAAAGCCGGATTAAAAAATTTTTCCCTGTCAGCCTCTTTTATCCCCCGGTTTTTCAAAAGTATTTTAACAAGTTCTTCTTTAGAAGTGATGATTTTTTGAGGTTTCAACATACCCAAAGATTGTAACATAGGGCGTTTAACGGTAAAATCGTGGTATGGACTACAAGATTCCAGAGAGCGTCCAAAAAATTTTAAATGAACAAGTTCGCGCATTCTGCGCTAAATTTCAAAAGAGAGGCTTCCAGATCTATACTGTCGGAGGGTCTGTCCGCGATCTTTTAATGGGGAGGGGGGTTCATGATTGGGACTTTACTACTGATGCTACGCCGGAGGAAATACTCAAGCTTTTCCCGGAGGGATTTTATGATAATAAATTCGGAACGGTCGGTGTAAAGGCGGGTGACGTGCAAATTTACGAGATCACCACCATGCGCAAAGAGGGAAAATATGAAGATTTCCGTCACCCTGAAAAAGTTTTATGGACTAATAAAATTGAAGAAGATTTGGCCCGCAGAGATTTCACTATCAATGCGATAGCCCTTCGACTAGTTTACACTGAGTGTAATCGAAGTGCTCAGGGTGAACCTCCAAATTTTGAAATTGTTGACCCATATGATGGGCAGGAAGACATTAAAAATAAATTAATCAGGGCTGTTGGCGACCCGGACAGAAGATTTAAGGAAGATGCCTTAAGGCTTATACGGGCTATTAGATTTGTAGCACAATTGGGGTTTGAAATTGAGGAAAAAACATATCTGGCTATCAAAAAAAATACTCATCTTATCTCTGAAGTGGCCAACGAAAGAATCCGCGATGAGCTATTTAAACTTCTGGGTTCAGACAATCCCCTTTTGGGAATTGAAAAAATGCGGGATACTGGTATCCTGCAAATAATTTTGCCGGAAGTAGAGAAAAGTTTTGGGGTATCGCAAGTTGGTCCCAAACATGCCCGGGTTTATGATATCGGCAGCCACTTATTTTTAACTTTGAAAGAAACCCCCTCCAAAGACCCCCTAGTCAGGCTAGCAGCGCTTTTACACGATATCGGTAAAGCAGATACTTTAAAAGTCGATGAAACTGGTAATGCCACCTTTTACCAGCATGATGTGGTGGGATCAAGGCTGGCACTTCAAATTGCCAAAAGGTTTAATTTATCAAGAAAACAAACTGATAAACTTTTCAGATTAGTCCGCTGGCATTTATTTACAGTTGACGAGAGACAAACTGATAGTGCCATCCGCCGCTTTATCAAAAATGTCGGACGGGAAAATATAGAGGATATGATGGCAATAAGGATCGGGGATCGGATCGGGGGAGGAACCCAGCGGGCAGTTTCCTGGAGAATGGAAAGATTTGGAGGAAGAATTAAACAAGTTCTGAAAAAACCATTTTCAATATCTGATTTAAAAATTAATGGCCAAGATGTGATGAAAATTTTAAATATCCCACCCAGTCCCAAAGTGGGTCATATTTTACAAAAACTTTTTGAGGAAGTTCTGGAAGACGCCTCTAAAAACAACAGGGAATATCTACTAAACGAAATTAAGCAATTGAACTGAATTATATTCATTTTTATTCTTTTGTTCTATTGATTTAAATCATTAGAACAAATATAGTAATTTTATGGCACAGGTCTCTAAGTACCCTATCTCAAAAGATATAGCCGACCGGATATTTGATATTTTTATTAAAACTTTATTAAAAATCCATAATCCACAAGATGCCCAAAATTTAACCAACGACTTATTTTCCCCAACAGAAAAAATTATGCTGGCAAAACGTTTAGCTATTGCTTTTCTATTGATGAAAAATTATCAATACCGGGAAATCAGTAAACTTTTGAGAGTTAGCGTAGCTACAGTGGCTTCAGTTAACATATCACATAAATATGGCAGTGGTGGCTATAAAACTATACTTGAACGCATAGCCAAAGAGGAAAAACTAGAAGAATTTTTCTTGGGAATAGCAGAACAATTGCTAAAATTACCGGCCAGTGTCTCGAAAGGAGGAGGAAACTGGAGATACCTCTTAGAAGAAGTTAGAAAATCAAAAAGAAAAAAATTGAATGAACTTTGATGCAATACCGTTTCAATGATTTAAATCATTGAAACGGTATCTTATTCTTCTTAAATCTCCATCTAGTATAATAGGTCTCATTGCTAAAATTTCTGTCTTATAAAAATCTATTTCTGGAACTGGATTTAATAGAAAAATTTTTTTATCATTTACATAAGCAAAACCTATTTCCAAAAAAGAATTTCCTCCAATATAATTGGGGATACCTTTTTTATCATAATTTAGGACTACTATTCCGTCTGACTTCATTATTTTACGGTAATGATCTTTTATCAAATCGTGCTTCCTTTTAAATTCTGCACTTTCGCGCTCTCCATTACCTTGTAGTTCTTCCCTTATCAGTGCCTCTCTGTCAAACCGTTCGATTGAATATGGTACTTCAACTTTAATTCCAGCATTTTTCAGTGCTTCTCTTGCCTGAACCATTTGTTCAGCAAAAGACATTGATCCGCAGATAGTTATTTTAATTTCTCTATTCATTAATGTCCCAATTTTTCTTCCCATAAAACAAGTAAAGCCGTGGCATTAAAGATTGAGGAATATGTTCCGGAGACAATTCCCACAAGGAGTGCTACTACAAACCACCTGATAGTTTCACCCCCAAACAGAAGCAGTGCCAGCAGGACAAAAACTACCGTCAGGGAAGTATTCAAAGACCTGGCTAAAGTTTGGGTAATGGAAATATTAGCAACCTCCTCAAATCTTCTTGATAAATGTTTGGGTAGATTTTCCCTAATTCTGTCAAAAACTACAATGGTATCATGAACAGAAAATCCAATTACAGTAAGAGTGGCTGTGACAAATAAAACGTCGACTTCCACTTTCAAGAAATGCCCTAAAAGGGAGAATACCCCTACTAATACTAACACATCATGAAGCAACGCTATGACTGCCGTGATGCCAAATCTAAGAGATGAAGCAGGTTTGGGCACTTTTCTGAAAGACAGGGCAAGATAAATAATAATGGCAAAAGAGGCCACGATAACTGCCAGGAATGCATTGCGGGTAGTTTCTGCCCCGATTATGGGACCGATATTTTCTACTCTCACTTCTTCTGCTTTGCCAAAATCTTTTTCCAACTCCTTTTTCACCTCAAGTATCTTTTGGCCATCAACTGGTTTAGTTTTTATGATATAAGTATTATTTCCGGAGTCAGCAATTGAGGATACTTCTATATTTTGTTTAACAATCTTTTCGTGCAAATTATCCTTATTTATGCTTCTTTCAAATTTATATTCCAAAAGCGCCCCGCCGGTAAAATCTACCCCCAGATTTAATCCGTATAAAAACAGCGAGATTGTTCCGGGCAAAATAATAACCAGAGACAGAACAAAAAACCACCATTTTTTACCCATTAAATTAAGCATGGGCTTTACCCGCCGGCTGGCGGGCCTCCCTAATATCCATATGCAGTTCTTCCTTTAGATCTTGGACTGTGTTTTTTATTTCTTCCTCAATATTTTCAACTTTTTCTTTTACAAATTTCATCAAATCTTTATCTTCCGGATTTTCCTTCATCTTGGCAACTAAAGTTCTTCTATCGGACTTTGAAAGTTTTGACAAAATCAAATCTAAAACAGTCTGATGAATTGTTGAGTCAACGAGATGTGCCAGGTGTTTTTTTTGATCATTTGATAAATCTATCTCATCTAACTTAACCAGAACAGATTCAATCTCAATTATATGTGAATAGAAATATTTCATATTTTTGTGCTTCCATTCATTTGTATTGGCCCTAACGGAACCTCATTTTTTGGATCATCAACAAAAAAGTATAACACAGCTCCTTTTCTTGGACCTTTTGCCAAACCTAAATAATGCATCGCTTCCGGAGAACCCCCCAGGTGTTTACCTGTCCACTCGGCCGGCCCCGCATCCCCAACAACCGCCACGACCGCCTGCCCCGTCTTGGGATTGACAACCAACATTTTGCGGAACCGGAAAAAATCTCTGAATTTCCCGACGTTCTCGGCAAAACCCGGCGCTAAAAATGTCTGCACTGCCAAATAATATTTTTCCCTCATTTTATCTTCTTCGGAAAAAGAGCTTTCTGAAGGTGCAAAATAACCCCAAGCGCCAAGCCCCGGCGCAATGCCGGCCGGTCCATACATTGCCCAGTCGGCTGCATTATCAGCATGCTTATATAAATTATCCCCCGGGAAACGGTACAAATGTTGTTCCCCTCCGATAAGCCCATAAGAGCGGTTTAGCCTAATCCCTTCAAGCTCCCCTGCTACCTTAAAACCCATTTTCCCCGATAAGACTTCTGCAATTTGAGTTTCTTCATCAGTGGTCAGTTTCCTCACCTCTTCCGGTACAATATCTTTCAGGCTTTCTGCCAAAAGCCTGTTTTTATCTTCTGCATAAGTTATGTTATTTTCCCCCGCAAGCGCATTATGATTTTCGGTAAATCCCGCTCCTGATGTTGTCATCAGCATCAGCCCCCCCAACCCGCCAAGTGTTGCCCGCCTGATTGTTTCTCCATGAGTGGCCAAAAATTTTTCCGAAACCGCCTTTTGTCTGCCGACCCATTTTTTTCTCAAGTATTCATATTGGGGATGTTTAGTTTGGAATTTCATTTTTTAAACCTTGGCCCGCTTCGCCAAATCGAGGCGAGTAAAAGCCGTAAAAAAGTCCTGGTTACAAAAATTGCTGAAAACATTGATACCATTACCCCAATCGCCAGTGTTAAGGCAAAACCCCGGACTACACTTGTACCAAAAGCATACAAAATTGAGGCGGTAATAAGTGATGAAACATTGGAATCACGGATTGACGTCCATGCCCGGGAAAATCCATGCTCCAAAGCTAATGTGCCGCTTTTCCCGAGGCGCGCTTCTTCTTTCATTCTTTCAAAAATTAAAATATTGGCGTCAACTGCCATACCGACAGACAAAATAAATCCGGCAATCCCTGCTAAAGTTAAAGTTACAGGAGGTAAAATAAATAGTCCGGTTCTAAAGATAGATAAAACAAAAACTGTATAAAGTATAAGCGCCATATCAGCTACCAAACCATACACTCCATAGTAGAAAATCATAAATAACATCACCAGAAGAATGCCGATGCCGCCTGCTACTAAACTTTTTTGTACCGACTCGTGCCCTAATGTTGCGCCGATGGTGCGCTGGGATAACAGCTCAATTGGTACAGGTAGCGCCCCGGCATTAAGTTGAATTGAGAGCTCTTTTGCTTCCTCCGAAGTGAATTGTCCTGTGATCACTGCACTCCCAATAATTTCCTGCTCTACATTTGGGGCAGAAACTAACTGGTTATCCAAAAAAATAGCCAAAGGTTTTCCAACATTCCTTTTGGTAATCTCGGCAAATTTTTTAGCTCCATCAGATGTGAATTCAATTGAAACTTGGGGACCGGATGACTTACCTGAAGAACCGAACGTAACAGCGGCCTTTTTTAAATCAGCCCCCGTCAGACCCGTACTTTGGGAAAAAATCTGCAAAGGATGCCCGGATGATGAGCTTTCAGCAGAAGAGGTAGCAGGAATCTCGCGAAATTCCAGCTGGGCAGTTTTCCCTACTAAATTTACAGCCGCGGCAGTATCTTTTATTCCCGGCAATTCCACCAATATCCGCCTCTCATTCCCTAAGCGGGAAGTTTGGACAACCGCCTCTGATACTCCATAAAGATTAACGCGCCTTTCAATTACTTCGCGGGCAGCAACCAAGGCGCTGTCCTGATCCTCCGGCGCTATTTTATCCATTTTCGCCCGCATAACAAGCTCTGTACCTCCCAAAAGATCCAAACCCAGCTTAACAGGAAACTTACCAATAAAATTGGTGAGGGGGGTAGGAATTTGCGGAATGAGCGGCAAATTGATCCAAAGTGAGAAAATCGTCACAAGTATTATCAACCATAAAGTCCAGCGTGATGTCATTTTATATAACCAAACCTTCCAATAAGTTTTCCTCACTGCCTATAAGCATAATTTTAGGCTGGACCAGAACCCGGAGTATGAATGGATCGCGCCTCCTTACCCTAAAATTAAATTCCGCTTCATCCATAAACGAATAGTTTATTTCTATCTCCCGTTTGGCCTGTTCGTCTGCAATAATCACTTGCAGTTCCGGCAAAACAATCTGTCCCACAATTAAAAGGTCAACATCTTCAGACGTTCCTTTTTCACCCTTGAGAAATCTTAAGGCAATCATGGCATGCTTAATTCTGCCAAGCCTTGCCTTATTTTTGATAACCGCACCACCCAGTCCTTCAGTCTTTGCCACAAACCCCAACAGTTGGTCATAAAAAAGATAGTCTTTCCTAAAGTGGTAAAGCCTTTTATTGGCCCGCCATTCCGATGCAACTATGCCAAATTTTTCCATTCTGGAAAGTTCCCGCCTGACTGCATTAATTTCTTCACTGCACCTTCTGACAATTTCCCGGACATGTAAAAGCGGCTCGTGAGAGGCTAGAAAAAGCTTTAGGAGTTTTACCCGAACACGGGATACAAAAAGTTCCTCCATATTTTCCTCCTTTCTGAGCAGGAACTTAAAATTTCAGTAGCTGACTAGCTATAGCTGACCTTCGCTCCTTCCGGGACTGTTTCAATCCAGATAAGCCCCTTATTAAACTTTATTTCGGAGCCTTTATCATCTGTATATTTAGTCCTGGCAGTGCGAGAAGCCTTACTCCATTTGCCGGAAATTACTTTGCCGTCCTGGAAAATCAGGGCGCGGCCTTGACCTGTTGTACCATAAAGAAGATGGGCATTATTTTCATATCCGTCATTGGCATTACTTTCTCTTTCGAATTGGACTACTATATTTTTAGCCGTAAGCTGCTGCTTATTGTTCAAATCAAGATGGGGCTCACCGCCATTTGACCTTTTGTAAAGGTTGGTAGCCGGATCAAAATCCCAGGTAACGGAATAGCTGGAATACCCCGACCAAAATTCAACGTTGACTTTTGCACCGCCACTTGCTGACCCTGTAACAGATGCTAAATTTGCAGCCGGGTCTTTGAATATCCACGAGACAAAGCCTGTTCCCCATTTACCGTCTTTCTCATCCACCGCCGCGAAGCCCCGTTTTGTCCCAATGTCCCAAAGTTTTTGGGTGGTAGAATACATGGTGTGTTCCGTGGCAACAGGCCGGCCAAGCCTTTGATAATCCCTCCAAAAAGTGGGGAAACCAATGCTAAATTGGTTCAGGTCTTTAATACCATATTTAATAATCTGGCCCAATGCATTGGCGGGTCCCGGAGTATTGGCCCCCCCGACATGGGCGT